>Ga0182024_10006182_pt1 | contig 26404 bp, 17 predicted proteins | sample P32metaG_FD_120480 | JGI IMG/M metagenome (GOLD analysis project Ga0182024, IMG submission 120480) | Permafrost microbial communities from Stordalen Mire, Sweden - P3-2 metaG (Illumina Assembly) | ecosystem: Environmental > Terrestrial > Soil > Wetlands > Permafrost | place: Sweden: Stordalen... | reverse complement strand
TTGCAGGCGAAATCTTTGTTGTGGAGACCGATAACAGGTCAAAAATTATTGCCAGGCTTGCTATGGAAAAAGTAATAGGACAGGCCGGATCTCACTTTGAAACTGGTGAAAACCTGGATGGCGCATACGGGGAGGCGGGAATGTTAGTAGGAAGTTTTGTGAATAAAAATTAAAAATTAAAAAGTAAAAAGTAAAAATTGGAGCGTGATCATGCTCCTTTTTTTACTTTTTACTTTTTAATTTCCAATTTCTCAATCGAACCTCAGGTCGAGTCCCAATCCGCGCAACTCATGAACCAGTACATTGAATGATTCAGGGATACCGGCCCTGGGAATGCTGTCCCCCTTCACGATCGCTTCATAGGTTTTAGCACGGCCGATGATATCATCTGACTTGAGGGTAAGCAGTTCCTGCAAGATATTGGAAGCGCCATAGGCTTCAAGGGCCCAAACTTCCATTTCACCGAAACGCTGACCTCCGAATTGTGCCTTACCACCCAGCGGTTGTTGTGTTATCAGGCTATAAGGTCCGATGCTCCTTGCATGCATCTTATCATCAACCATGTGGTGCAACTTGATAATGTAAATGATTCCTACGGTTGCCTTCTGATCAAACCGGTCACCGGTTTCGCCATCATAAAGAAAAGTGTGGCCAAATGTGGGCAAACCCGCTCTGTTTACATGGTCTGCAATTTCCTCAACCGTTGCACCATCGAAAATCGGCGTGGCAAATTTCAATCCGAGTTTTTCACCTGCCCATCCAAGCACCGTTTCATAGATCTGTCCGAGGTTCATACGGGAAGGTACGCCGAGGGGGTTAAGTACAATATCCACCGGCGTTCCGTCTTCCAGGAATGGCATATCTTCTGCCCGCACGATCTTGGCAACAATACCTTTGTTTCCATGTCGGCCGGCCATTTTATCACCCACTTTAAGTTTACGTTTAACCGCCAGATAAACTTTTGCGAGCTTCAATACGCCCGCAGGAAGTTCATCCCCGATAGAGACATTGAACTTTTCTCTTTTATATCTTCCCAACTCTTCGTTGTACTTGATATTATAGTTGTGTAATAAAACGTTGATGAGTTCATCGGTCTTGGCATCACCTGTCCATCCGAGCGGATTGATATTCAGATAATCAATGCCACCCAGGTTTTTCTGGGTAAACCTTGCGCCTTTGCCGATCTGTACTTCACCAAAATTATTGTTTACTCCGGTAGAGGTATGTTCTTTCAATAAAACCTGAAGTTTGGATACCAGCACTTCCATCAGATCGATCTCATTCTTTTCATGCACTTTCTCGATCTTATCCAAAACTGCTTTTTCCCGCACCTTGGCGTTTTTATCTTTCTTGGCACGCTGGAATAATTTCTTACTTATGACCACCCCTTCCGTTCCGCTCGGAGCTTTCAGTGAAGCGTCTTTTGCATCACCGGCTTTGTCTCCAAAAATGGCGCGGAGTAATTTTTCTTCAGGTGTTGGATCACTTTCACCCTTTGGCGTGATTTTACCGATCAGGATATCACCTTCTTTAATCTGCGCACCTACGCGGATAATCCCGTTTTCATCAAGATCCTTTGTGGCTTCTTCAGATACATTCGGGATATCAGGTGTCAGTTCTTCTTCGCCCAGTTTAGTATCTCTCACTTCGAGTTCGTATTCGGAAATATGAACTGAAGTAAACAGGTCTTCACGAACCACTTTTTCGCTGATCACAATGGCATCCTCGAAATTGTAACCTTTCCAAGGCATGAAAGCCACTTTCAGGTTACGGCCCAACGCCATTTCGCCGGCCTGGACAGCATATCCTTCAGTAAGGAAATCACCTTCCTTTACCCGCTGTCCTTTTCTCACCGCGGGCTTCAGGTTAATACATGTTTCCTGGTTGGTCTTTATGAACTTGGTCAGTTTGTATATTTTGAGATCGTCCTCAAAGCTGACAAGTTTCTGTGTTTCATTTCTTTCGTAACGCACGTGGATCTCATTGGCATCCACAAATTCTACCAATCCTTCTCCTTCAGAATGGATCTGGATACGGGCATCGCGTGCGGCTTTAGCTTCGAGACCGGTTCCGACGATCGGCATTTCCGGACGGATAAGCGGCACGGCCTGGCGTTGCATATTGGATCCCATCAATGCGCGGTTGGCATCATCATGTTCGAGAAAGGGGATAAGAGAAGCGCTCAAACCAACAATCTGGTTAGGGGCAACGTCCATGTATTCCACTTCATTCCGGTCGAGGATTGGAAAGTCCCCCGTTTGACGGGAAACGATCTTGTCTTCTATGAAATGACCTTTATCATCCATGGGAATATTGGCCTGGGCAATCTTAGCAATGTCTTCTTCTTCGGCGCTTAGGTAAGTAAGCTTTTTCATATCCACCTTTCCTTCATTCACCTTACGGTAGGGGGTCTCAATGAATCCCATTTCATTGATTTTCGCATGAACACAAAGGGTGGAGATCAAACCGATATTCGGACCTTCCGGTGTTTCAATGGTACACAAACGGCCATAGTGGGAGTAATGAACGTCCCGTACTTCGAATCCTGCTCTTTCACGGCTCAGGCCTCCGGGCCCCAGGGCAGAAATACGGCGTTTATGTGTGATCTCACTTAAGGGATTGGTCTGGTCAAGGAACTGGGATAACTGGGATGTTCCGAAGAAAGAATTGATCACGGAAGAAAGGGTTCTTGCGTTGATCAGGTCAACAGGTGTGAACACTTCATTATCGCGGACATTCATCCGTTCGCGGATTGTTCTTGCCATACGGGCAAGACCCACTCCAAACTGAGCATATAATTGTTCACCAACAGTGCGCACGCGACGGTTGCTCAGGTGATCAATATCATCAATTTCAGCTTTGCCGTTGGTTAACCTGACGAGATACTTAATGATCTCGATCATGTCTCCCTTGGTTAGTGTTTTCTGTTCGAGCGGCAGATTCAGATTGAGTTTGCGGTTGATCTTATAACGTCCGACCTCGCCGAGGTCGTAGCGCTTGTCGCTGAAAAACAATTTGTCAATAATGCCGCGCGCGGTTTCATCATCCGGTGCATCTGCCCCGCGCAACTGGCGGTAGATATGCTGAACGGCTTCCAGTTCGCTGTTGGAAGTATCCTTATTGAGCGTATTGTATATGATGGCGTAATCGCCGCCTACGTCTTCTTTCTGAATGAACACACTCTTCACATCCATTTCAATCACCATGTCAATCGCTTCTTCGTCGAGCACGGTATCGCGCTCCAGTACGATTTCATTCCTTTCAATGGAAACCACCTCGCCGGTGTCTTCATCCACAAAATCCTCCACCCAGGTTCTCAGCACACGTGCTGCCAGTTTTTTTCCAAGGTATTTATGCAGCGTTTTTTTGTCCACTTTCACTTCATCAGCCATACCGAAAAGGGCGAGTATGTCCTTATCGGTTTCATATCCGATCGAACGAAGCAAAGTGGTTACAGGGAATTTCTTTTTCCTGTCGATATAGGCAAACATGACGTTGTTGATGTCTGTTGCGAATTCCATCCAGGCTCCTTTAAATGGAATCACCCTTGCAGAATAGATCTTGGTTCCATTCGGATGAATGGACTGTCCGAAAAATACACCAGGAGAACGGTGTAATTGAGAAACAACCACGCGCTCGGCACCGTTGATCACAAATGTTCCGCGGGGTGTCATGTAGGGGATATTTCCGAGGAATACATCTTGTACAATAGTTTGGAAATCCACATGCTCCTCATCATTACAACTTAGGCGCAGTTTGGCTTTCAACGGAACGGCGTAAGTAAGTCCGCGTTCCATACATTCTTCAATGGTATATCGTGGAGGATCAATAAAATAATCCAGGAACTCCAGCATGAAAATATTCCGCGTATCGGTGATCGGGAAATTTTCCTTGAACACTTTGAACAAGCCTTCAATATTCCGCTTATCCGGGGTTGTTTCCAGCTGGAAAAACTCTTTGAAAGATTGGATCTGTACTTCGAGCAGGTCTGGAGTTTCTGCAAGGTGTTTAATCTTACCGAAATTGACCCTTGTTTGGAGCTTGGTGGAAGACATATTGTAAGTATCCTTTTTTTAGATGTTCAAACCAACGTTCACCTGAAAACAAAAAAATCCCCTGAAAATTCAAAGAATTCCCAAAGCATTGATTAATACCATGTTATATTATGCTGAATACCTATAGCTTATTTTATTAACGACAAACGGACGGCAAAGGTAGCGAATTTTGCTGAAATCCATCAAAATTGATGATAGTTGATAGTTGATGGTTGATGGAGTTCTGGTGCTGGCTTCAAACCCAAAGTCCATCAACCATCAACTATCAACGAAATTGATCGCTTACTGCACTTCAACTTCCGCGCCTGCTTCCTTCAGCTTAGTCACAAGCATATCTGCATCTGCCTTGCTAACGCCTTCTTTCACCGGTTTTGGAGCGCCATCAACCAGGTCCTTGGCTTCTTTCAGTCCAAGGCCAGTCAGGTCCTTCACGATTTTAACCACATTGAGCTTATTGGCACCCGGGGCTTTGAGGATCACGGTGAACGCTGTCTTTTCTTCTTTAGCTGGTGCAGCAGGACCTGAAACTGCGGGACCTGCAACCGAAACAGCAGCAGCTGCCGGTTCGATCCCATGCTCTTCCTTGAGGATCTTTGCGAGTTCACTTACTTCTTTAACAGTCAGTGATACCAACTGGTCTGCGAATACTTTTAAGTCTGCCATTTTATTTGTTTTTTTCCCCCTTCATGGCTTGGTTTTGACCAAACTCCGGAGGACGGTTTAAAAAATTTTTTTATCCTGAACACTTAACGCCAGTTAAAAAGGCGTTAAGCGTTGTCCATTATGCCTGCGCTGCTCTTGCTTCCAATGCCTGAATCAACCCGGCAAGTCTACTGCCTGCATTCAGGCCGCTCATAACATTTTTAGCGGGCGACTGCAGGAGTCCGATGATTTCCCCGATCAGGTCATGCTTGCTTTTCAGGGTCGTAAGTGATTTCAGTTGTTTATCTCCTTCAAACACATCTCCGTCAATGAATGCAGCCTTCAATACCGGCCTTTCAAGGTTACTATCCTTCCGGAAACTGCTGATGATGATTGCAGGATCCTTCGGACTGTCAGAAAATAACAAGGCTGTAACTCCGCTCAGGGAATCAAACACGCCTGAGTAGCGGGCTGCGTCGAGATTTTCCAGGGCTTTTTTGATCAGGGTATTCTTGGCTACTTTCATTTCTACCTTCTTATCAAAGCAGATCCGGCGCAGCTTTCCTACCTGTTCCACAGTGAGTGATTCAGTGTTGGTAACATAGAAATTCTGATATTGGGAGAACTTGTCCTTCAACAGTTCGATCACTTCGTTTTTTTGATCTTTGGTCATAACCTTTTTTTTGGTCCCGGCTTCATCCTCTCAGCCGGCGGTAAATTTTTAGCGTTGGAATCTGCGAGGTGGCAGATCTGGCCGTTTATTGCGCGAATCCACGGGTATCTATGGAGATTGCCGGGCTCATGGTGCTTGCCATAAACACGCTTTTAACATAGGTTCCTTTAGCTGTAGCCGGCTTAGCTCTGAGGACCGCGTTGATCAGCTCCTGGCTGTTTTGGGAGATCTTATCAGGACTGAAGCTCACACGACCGATAGATGCATGGATAATGCCTGCTTTGTCTACTTTAAAAGCGATCTTTCCACCCTTTACTTCGTTCACTGCAGCTGCCACATCATTTGTAACCGTTCCTGTTTTAGGGTTTGGCATCAGATTCCTGGGGCCAAGCACTTTACCCAGTTTGCCGATCTTGGGCATAACGGCCGGGGTCGCAATTACAACATCCACTTCTACCCAACCTGCTTCAATTTTCTGGATGAATTCATCCAGACCTACATAATCTGCGCCTGCAGCCCGCGCGGCTTCTTCTTTATCCGGCGTGCACAATACGAGAACGCGCTTGGTCTTTCCCGTGCCGTGTGGAAGGCTCACAGTTCCGCGAACGGACTGGTCCGCTTTTTTTGGGTCCACGCCCAATCGAATATGAAGGTCCACGGAAGCATCGAACTTTGTCGTATTCACTTCTTTTACCAGGGAAGAAGCGTCTTTCAGTGTATAGGTTTTATTTTTGTCCACCTTTCCGGCAGCGATCTTTCTTTTTTTGGTGATAGCCATGTCAAAATGTTTTTAGCGTTAACAATCATTTGTCCCAGGGAGCTTTACCATCCACGTTGATACCCATGCTGCGGGCGGTGCCGGCAACCATGCGCATAGCGCTTTCCACAGTAAAGCAATTCAGATCGGGCATTTTATCTTTAGCAATGGCTTCCACCTGCGTCCAGTTAACCTTGCCAACCTTATTCCTGTTGGGTTCTTTGGAACCGCTCTGCAATTTTGCGGCTTCGAGAATCTGGACTGCTGCGGGCGGTGTCTTAATGATGAATTCGAATGATTTGTCTGAATAAACAGTAATAAGAACAGGAAGGACTTTGCCTATTTTGGCCTGGGTTCTGGCATTGAATTGCTTGCAGAACTCCATAATATTAATTCCTTTGGAACCCAGCGCAGGCCCTATCGGAGGGGCGGGATTGGCCTGACCGCCTTTTACCTGCAACTTGACATAACCGGTAATTTCTTTTGCCATTTTTATATTTTTTGGTGTTAACGTACCAGTCTCGCCGATACTCCCAAACCATAATTGGGGACGCAAAATTAGTGAATTAGTTTGGAAATCCAATGTAGAAATGCGGAAATGTGCCAATGTGGAAATGTGTAAATGAAGTCAATTGATATTCCTGGGAATAGCTGAGGTCCAGTGTTAACCCGGCAAGAGGAGAAGCCATTTCTTCAGGACCGGAGGTGTTTTCGTTCCGCTTTCCCCGATTATTTGTCCACGCAGCCATTATTCAATGGGAATGAGAACCCTTTCAGAACCCCGGAGAACACCTCAGCGTCTATTCATGCCAGCTCACTCAGGCCACTTACACATTTTCACCTTTGCACATTTACACCTTGTTTTCCCACTCATTTTTTTCTATGTGAATATTTCTGTTTAACTTTTTGCCACAATCTCCAATTGCACTCAAAATCACTAAAATTGTCTTCAAATTATGGCAAAGTCAAAGAAAAAAGCCGCTAAAAAAAGGGTTGCACCCAAAAAGAAATCTGCGCCGAGAAAAGCGGCAAAGAAAGCGGCAAAAAAAAGACGTCCTGCTAGAAAGAAAGCAGCAAAGAAAAAAGCAGCTCCCAGAAGAAGGACTGCGGCAAAAAAGAAAGCGGCTCCCCGGAAAAAAGCAGCTAAGAAAAAAGTAGCAAAGAAAAAAGCAGCCCCCCGGAAAAAAGCAGCTCCAAAAAAGAAAGCGGCAAAGAAATCGCCTGCTAAAAAAGCTGCCCGTGCTCCAAAGCCGGCTCCGGCTCCTCAGGTTGCACCATCCCAGGATATGCCGGTATATAGTCCGGAGTCCGGCGGAAACAGTAGCGAAGGCGGTAGTTCTTTTTAAACCGGTTTTGCAGTTTGAGGATAATGAAAAAATGACCTGATTTAATTAAAAAGACGCAGGCTTTCTTGCTGCGTCTTTTTCTTTTTCTGTCGTGAATCTGTGCCCGTTCAGGCAAGCATACATCAGGCAATTTTTTCTACCTGCATATAATTTAATTCTACCGGTGTAGATCTGCCGAAAATCTTAACCGTTACTTTCAGTTTTTTCTTTTCGTCGTTCACTTCCTCAATAATGCCGTTAAAATCATTGAAAGGCCCTTCGATTATCTTGATGGTTTCTCCAATGATGAAGGGCTCGCTCATGCTCATTCCACCAGCTTCTGCCATTTCATCCATTTTTCCCAGCATCTTGTTGACTTCCGTTTTGCGGAGGGCGATGGGATTTTCTTTGCCAAGGAAATGAATCACGCTGGGTGTGTTTTTGACTGCATCTCTCAGATCATCCCCGAGCTTACCATCCACGACCTCGATCATTACATAACCGGGATAATAGTTTCTTTCGCGCATCACTTTTTTCCCGTTCTGAACCTTGTAAACTTTTTCTATCGGAAGGAACACCTGTTTAACAACTTCGCTCCATCCACCCCGGGAGATCTCCTTGTCGAGATATTCCTTTACTTTTCTTTCTTTGCCACTAACTACACGGAGCACATACCATTTGGTATCTTTTTGCGGTGCCTGTTCTGCCGGAGCGGCTCCGGCGGTTTGATTTGTTGTTTCCATCAGGAGAATAATGAATAAATGAATTTTAAGACAGTGTTGGACAGGATGTCCATGATATATACCAAAAAGGTAATCAGAAAAGTGGCAACCAATACGATAACCGTTGATTGCTGCAGCTCCGTCCAGCTTGGCCAGGTTACTTTTTCCAGCAACTCTTTGTAAGATTCCTTGAAATAATTAGTGACTTTGTTCACATCAGTAATTTGAGAATTTGATAATTTGAGAATTTGAAAATTCAGAGGACTTTCCGTTTGATCATTGGAATGTATTCATTCCATTTTCAAATTCTCAAATTCTCAAATTTTCAAATTAACCCGCACGGGCACTAGGATTCGAACCCAGATCAAAGGTTTTGGAGACCTCTATTCTAACCGTTGAACTATGCCCGTAGAAAGCTAAAAGCTATCCCGCATCCGCGAGACAGCTTTTAGTTGCTGCAAATATATACATTTTCTGATTTATCCAAACCGGGCCGTGGATGGCCCCGGAGGTCTATTTCAGAATTTCAATTACCTGTCCTGCTCCTACAGTACGGCCACCTTCCCGGATCGCAAATTTCAAACCCTTTTCCATTGCGATGGGCTGGATAAGCTTAACGGAAAGTGCGCTGTTATCGCCGGGCATCACCATTTCGGTACCTGCCGGTAATTCCACTTCGCCGGTAACATCGGTAGTGCGAAAATAAAACTGGGGCCGGTATTTGTTGAAGAAAGGAGTGTGCCTTCCACCTTCTTCCTTGCTCAATACGTAAACCTCACATTTGAAATCCGTATGCGGTGTGATAGAGCCCGGTTTGCAAAGAACCATACCACGGCGGACCTGGTTCTTTTCAATTCCGCGCAGGAGAAGACCTGCATTATCTCCGGCCTCTCCCTGATCCAGTAATTTCCGGAACATTTCAACACCGGTAACGGTAGACGTTAAAGGAGCTTCCATCAGTCCGACAATTTCAATGCCTTCACCCACTTTAATGCGTCCCCTTTCGATACGGCCCGTTGCAACGGTACCGCGGCCTGTGATAGAGAATACATCTTCCACAGACATCAGGAAGGGTTGATCAACCGGACGTGGGGGCAGGGGAATATAGCTGTCAACAGCGGCCATCAGTTCATCAATGGCTTTAATCCATTTTGCTTCACCGGCAAGCGCGCCAGTGGCGGATCCCTGGATGATGGGCGTATTATCTCCATCAAAGCCATAAAATGTCAGTAGTTCGCGAATTTCCATCTCAACGAGTTCAAGTAATTCCGGATCATCCACCAGGTCCACTTTATTCATAAATACTACCATGCGCGGAACACCTACCTGACGGGCCAGAAGGATGTGTTCCTTGGTCTGGGGCATAGGGCCGTCAGTAGCGGCTACCACTAGGATAGCGCCATCCATCTGGGCCGCTCCGGTAATCATATTTTTAACGTAGTCAGCATGACCCGGACAATCCACGTGCGCATAGTGACGATTGACCGTCTGGTACTCTACATGGGCCGTGTTGATGGTGATCCCACGCTCTTTTTCTTCCGGCGCCGCATCGATTTCATCATACTTTTTTGCTTCTGCCAAACCCCTTGTTGACAAGATGGTTGTAATGGCAGCGGTTAAAGTGGTTTTACCATGGTCAATATGACCAATGGTTCCAACGTTAACGTGGGGTTTATCCCTTTTGAAGGTCTCTTTTGACATTGGTATCTGGTTTTTAATTGTGTTTTAAATGAATTCAATACTATTTACCCTAAACCTGCTAATTGCTCTTCTATCATTCAGCCCAACGGTATGTTCGTATCCATGAGCCGTTGAAGAGAATTGAACTCTTGACCTCTTCCTTACCAAGGAAGTGCTCTACCACTGAGCTACAACGGCAAGTTTTGCCAGAACTCCGGACTGCCTCCGGGGCCGTTGATAAGCAACACTAAAATCTGTCCGCCGCAAGCCCGTGACCGCCTACGATAAAGCTTCGGCAGACCAGCCCTGCTTTGCTAAGGCTTCAGCAGGCACTCCCACTGAAGCCTGGGCGAAGGTGGGTGAGATCTGCCTTCGCTAGAGTTTCGGCAGGTGAGAGCGGAAGACGAGGTTCGAACCCGCGACCTACAGCTTGGAAGGCTGTCGCTCTACCAACTGAGCTACTTCCGCAGAGTACAAATTTGAAAATTTGAAAATTTGAAAATGTGTAAATGCACACAAAGTCAAATCCATTTTTTCAACCCAAAGAACTTTAATATGTGCTCCTTCATTTTCAAATTCGCACATTTTCAAATTATCCAGTTTCCGCATTATCCGCCTCCGACGGATAGTGGGCAAGGATGGATTCGAACCACCGAACTCCGAAGAGAACAGATTTACAGTCTGTTGTCGTTGGCCACTTGACTACTTGCCCGGATGGTAATCCCTGAAATAAAATGCGAAACTACGCCGCTTGACTGAATTTGCCCCAAATCAGCATTTTCGCCAGTTGAGCCAGAGAAGGGAATCGAACCCCCGACCAGCTGATTACAAATCAGCTGCTCTACCATCTGAGCTACTCTGGCAAAGATTCCTTTTTTTATTCTTTAATCGCTGGACACAAAGAACTAAAACAGACGGATTTATCCACCCATTTTTTTGGGAAGGCAAAGGTAAGCGAATTTGTTAAATTCAAAAATTTTGGACCGTTTTTTATGGGAAAGAAAATAACTGCTAATCCGGTCATACTTTAACCCGGTGAAATAAAAAAACCCCGGCACGGGGTTTCTGAATATTATGCTGCTTGTTTTTCTTTTTTTCGTTTGATCATGTTGATCAGTGAATCCATTGCTTTGTCAAAAGATTCTTCGAAGGATTTGGAGGAACACTTGACGAAAAACTCCTGCTTCGGTACATTCACCTTAATTTCGGCGATCTTGTCCTTGATAGTGTGGACCACGTTGTCAAGCTTCAGAAACACATCTATGTTTACTATTCTGTCCTGGAAGGTATCAAGCCGCATGAGTTTTTTGTTGATGTAGTCAACCAGCTTGTTATCCGCATCAAAGTGCACTGTCTGAATGTTTGCGTTCATAGCTTCTCTTTTTATACAATGAAACAATAAATAAAAGAACTCCCGCAAGGAATTTAACTGCCTGCGGTTTCCTCAAATTAGGGCCTTAACCTAGTTTTTCCAAATATTCCGGCGATAAATTAAAACCGTTTATCTGAAAAAAATCTCATCCGCGGGGATGAGTATTTTTATGCACCTCCCGCAGTTTTTCGATGCTGTTATGCGTATAAAGCTGAGTGGCGGCAAGGCTGGAATGTCCCAGCAATTCCTTTACAGAATTCAGGTCGGCCCCATGATTCATTAAGTGTGTCGCAAAACTATGCCTCAATACATGAGGGCTTTTTTTGCTGATCGTTGTTACCAGGGATAAATATTTTTTGACAGCCAGATAGGCATATTTGGCGTATATTTTCTTTCCATGGATATTCACGAGCAGGGTATCTGCCTTATTTCTGCCGGATTCGTTTTTTCCCTCAATATATTCCCGTATTTCATTTACCAGTACCGCACTCAGTGGGATCATTCTTTCTTTATTTCCTTTTCCCAGCACCTTCATCATGGCCGCGTTCAGATCAAGCTGTGTGTTTTTCAGGCCGACCAGTTCTGCCAGCCGCACCCCGGTATGATAAAATATAAGGATCAGGAGACGGTCGGTTTTCCCCTGCCAGTCATCTGAAAATTCAACATGGCTGATCAGCAGTTTCATGTCCTTTTCCTCTACATATATGGGGAGCCTCTTGCCAGATTTGGGGCTGATAACGCCGCTCATCGGAGTTTTATCCAGGGTCCCTGTACGGACCAGGTATTTAAAGAATGACTTCAGGGAAGAAATCTTTCTGTTGACCGACTTGGACGTAATCTTATTTTCCTTTAAACTGGCCAGCCAGGACCTGATGAGCGGCGAAGAGATCTGGCTGAGCTCCTGAGCACCGAAGGCAGAATCCAGAAAACGGAAAAACTGCTCAAGGTCATCCGCATAGGCGCGGATGGTATGCTGGGAATACCGTTTTTCGAATTTCAGGAAATCAATGAATGAGCGGATAGGCGAGGTCAAAAAAAGGCTATTGATTCAGCCAAATATAAAATAAAAATGCCATCTCATGGGGAGATGGCTGCATATAATCAGGTTAAGCGCATTATTGCTCAAACTTTCCGCTGGCAAGCTGTTGCTTATACACTGCCTTGAGCACTTCACCTCTTCTCTTGATGGAGGGTTTGGTAAAAGACTGCCGGCTGCGCAACTGTATCAGTACTTTGGCCTTTTCAAACTTCTTTTTGTACTTCTTCAGGGCCTTGTCAATATTTTCGCAATCTTTCGAATCAATGATCAGCATAATATTATCCTCGTTTAAAAATGAATTACGGCCTGCAAAGATAAGGAGTTTTTCAAAATAAAGTAGTAAAAAGGATGGAAAATCCGATTTTTACAGCATGTTTACAGGCATCATTGAAGCCCAGGGCGAATTGAAAGCCATTTCAAAAAAGGGCAACAATAAGACCTTCCGCATGGCTTCCCCTTTGGCCTCCGGTCTGTCAGTAGACCAGAGCCTTGCTCATGACGGGGTTTGCCTGACAATAGAGTCCGTTGCCGGCGATTTTTATGAAGTGACCGCCATAGCGGAAACCCTCTTGAAAAGCCGGCTCGGGGAATGGAAGCCCGGTGACCTGATCAACCTGGAACGCAGTATTCAGCCGAATGGCCGCCTTGATGGCCATATTGTTCAGGGACACACAGATACGATTGCACACTGCACCAGGCAGGAAAACCGGGACGGAAGCTGGGAATACGGGTTTGAATTTCCCGATTCATTCAGCCATCTCATCATTGAGAAAGGATCCATTGCGGTGAATGGTATAAGTCTGACCTGCTTTCATGTAACGCAAAACAGCTTCAGCGTAGCCATTATCCCTTATACGTTCGAACATACGAATATGAGAACTATCAAGCCGGGTTCCAAGGTGAATATTGAATTTGATTTGATCGGGAAATATGTGGCAAGAATTACTTTATTACAAAAAAATAATATTCCGAAAGAGCTTATTTCCCAAAAGCCGGAATAGATTCCAGGGTTTCCCTATTCCAATAATAAATTTTATCACTGATTCCGGTTACTGCCCTCAACTGATTCTTTGCATAAATAAAGGTTCTTTGAGATGAATCCTGAATCAGCACTACATCCGGAGGGATAAATAGATGGGCGGAGGAACGAACAGGAAGGATCTTCCCGGCAAATTTTTCCGACTCCATCCTGGTCAGATAATTTACGGGTACCGCTTTCGTGCTGTCTTTCCCATTCATTAATAATGCGTCTCCAAAACCTAAACGAAAGACATATGCCCCCTCAATCTCGTTAGGGATATTAATAAAAAAAATTTTCGGGTTTGTGGAATCAGATAATACCGTGTTTATGATGGAAAAACTGACTAAGGAAGCTTTTTTCCAGTTTAGGTTATTTCTTTCCAGAAAAAAGACATTGTAACAGAGAATGAAAATGACAAATATTATTTTAAGTTTTTTGCTTTTGATCAGGAATACGGGGATATAGCCTACGGCCATGCACAGAAAAACGGAAGGGAAATAAAGCATTCGGTCACTCTCGGAGGTTTGGGTACTGATTCCGGAAATGACAGGGATTACGCACGAAATGGCCAGAAGCAATAACAACAGGAGTAAATCTTTTCTGAAGATAAAATTCCGGACCTTTCCAAAATTTTTTGATAAAAAATAAATGATCATACTGATGCACAATATAAATAATGCGGAAAGGAGAAGTCTGTTCTCTGAAGGTGGTAAAAAAAGCCTTCCTGCAACTTTAGCCAAATTGGAGATATAACGCTGAAGTCCAGATGCTAAAAATTCTTCCCCATATGAACCAAATAAAGTTCCTGAAATAATAAATCGGAGGATCAGATGGATGGATAGGCCCAGAATCAGGTAAAAGCACCACAGCATGATATTTTTTGATTTTTCCTTTTCCCTGATCAACAGGGGAATCAAGACAAGAGGGAAAATGATGGTAGATTCAAAAGCTGCGAGGCTGATAAAATAGCAACCGGCTACTGCCCACCTTCTGAAGGCGGGATTTTTGATTTCGTAAAAGAAAAGCAGGCCTAGTAGCGAAAACAGGCAGGCCATGGAAGCACCTCTGCCCAGTAACCAGACCACGGCCTCATTGTGAAAAGGATAGGTTAGAAAAAGGAAGCCTGTTATGCCGGCAAAGTAAATCTGATGCGTAGCGTTCCATGATCTGCCAAACCGGAAACAAACCCTGTACAACAGAAATGCATTTAATCCATGAATCAGGATGTTGAAAGAATTGAACACTTCAGGCTCCAAGCCGCCCAGGCGGTAATTCATATAAATGCTCAGATCAGATAGCGGCCTGAAAAATCCTTTGATGAAAATAATGTGGTCTAAGCAAACCCTTCTAAGCACCTTAAAGTCGTCTGAAACAAAATATCGGTTTAATACAGGAAGATATAGAAGAAAGGAAGTTGCCGAAAACAGGAACAGAGGAAACCATCCGGGTTTTGTAAGAATAGCTTTATTGGATACACGCCGGTAGTAGATCAGATCAGTGTCTTTTTCGGTCTCCTTCATGATTTGAAATTAAATAAAAAAGCCGCCGGTTAAGGCAGCTTTGACCGTTATATTATATTCAGGCATTATTTCATCAGGTACATTTTCCCATATCCCTTGGTAAAAAATTGGTCCGTATTGTCTCCCTGCGCGTCGTATTTATCGAGCGACTTTCCATTGAGATTGGTAACCACATGATAAAGATATACGCCATTCGCGAGACGCTGATGGTACATATCCGTTCCATCCCACTTAAATTCAGTGATATTGGGGCCCACATGGAGGGGGCCAAGTTCTTCTTTTGTAATTTCCCGAACTACTTTGCCGGTTATCGTCAGGATCTGGATTTTGATGTTCTGGGGCACATCACTGCCTGTGATGGTAAAAACAAAAGCTGTGGAAGTTGTAAAGGGATTCGGATAATTCAGCATATTCGAAATCATCGCCTTGGTAATGATCTTGAATGTTACCTGGTATTGGATGGTCCCGGAAGCATTACCACTTTTGTCTGAGCCCGTAACAATTAGCGTATAATCATCGCCCTGAGGATCTATCTGCTTGCCAAAGACAGGAAAGAAATCCACACTGGCGGTGTTGTCGGCGCTGCTGGTTGCAGGCGTAAACCTGAGCGTGTCTGTGTTGAAATAATAAGGGTGCAGCGAGCCGTCAGGATATCGCAGGTTCACCTTCATAACGGAGGTATCGTTCAGCAGGAGAAATTTAGCTTCATCTTTTAGTTTGATCAGGATATGTGGCTTTGCCGAAACAATATCATCGTTTAGGATGTGGACATTGTCAAACGTCACGTCCAGCAAAGGATTTGTCTGATCCACTTTTACATAGAAATTCTTGTACAGGAAATTATTAAAATGGAATTGTTCAGGCTGGTCATTGGCCGGATTCACGTCCAGATGTAATGTGTTTAGTCCCGGATAAGCTTTGGTATCTATCTGATAAACAATTTTAATGGTGTCTCCGCTAATCAATGGTTTTGCTTTTGGAAAAGGAATGATATGCGTCACATTATTCTTATCAATAATGCTGAGTGAAATTTTCAGGCTATCAAATTTCTGAAGACTGATATTTTTAAAAGCAATTCCGAAGTCAATTATTTCTCCGAGTTCCACAGAGTCCTTACCGCTAAAGAAAATATTTGGCGCGAGGGCTCCTTCCGGAACAGGTGTATAATTTACTCTCCAGTATTTTAATTGATAGGGGGTCGCATGGATAGAATCCGTTGCTGTCAGCCTTAATTGTAAATAAGGGTATTGTTGCACATTGACCGCGGAGATATCAAAATCCTGGGTGGCCGAATTCAGATTATAGAGTGCAGTTTGATTTCCCGACGTATCGACTCCGATAACCTGAACGCCCACGCTGTCCGTTGAAGGTATTTCAAGGCTGCTTCCTCTCCAATGAACCTGCTTCCATTGTTTGGCAGGTCCAAATACCGGAGATAATATATTGCCGGTCAGATTTTGCAAATTCACATTTGTCGAAAGGATGACCTTATCATAAAGACCAGCAGAATATTTAAATTGGGGAATATATCCGGCGCCTCCTTTTTTATACACCAGTACCCAGCAACGGGGCTGGTTGATGGAATCTATCAAAGTAAATCCTGCGGCCAGAAGAGAATGATACAATGAATTGTTATGGCCATATAAGGCAGTATCTGCCTCCCAGGTTTTTGCATATGAATTATTGTTATCATAATCAATACTTCTTACTACTACAAAGTCCCCTACAGGAACGGAGTCCATAAAATTCATCATCAGCTTTCTGCTGGCAGCTGACATGTATGAGAATTCAAAATTGTAAATGGTAGTAGGTTTGCAGTTAGCGCTTCCGCTTCCGTACAGGAATAAATTATTTCCCGAGGCGTTAACATTTTTCCATGGCAGGAAAGTTGCCTGATCAAAAACATTAAAAATAAGGGATTGGCCTACGCAGGCGCTTGCTATTTCCTCATTGCCATTCACAGAAACGGAAAAATCGGCGTCACCCGTACCGCTTGTCGGGTATATGGCCTGGTTGATATACAAATTTCCCTGGTGGGTGCCATAGTGCCAGATTCTGTCTGTTCCAAGAGTTAAACCATTCGGCGTAGACTGCAATTGCTGGAAATAATGTGACTGATTAAAGCCAACTGTACTCCTGAGTGAATCTATATAGACAAATGAGAATTCATTCCAGTGATAAGTGCCGTTTTGGGGCGGAACAATCGAAGTTCTCCAATAGTACACGGTACTGTCGTGGTAGCTGATCCCGGGATCAAACTCAAATACACCACCGATGGAAGTAATATTTTTTGAAACCTTCATCGAAGAATTAAATGCTTCCGTAGTGTCCATCTCCATCACATATTGACCCGAAGGGGCAAGCGGATTGGCGGTTGAGGCGTAAACCTTTTGTATTGGCAAATTGATGATGGCATAGTTATAGGGATATATCGGCGTCAGCTCATCCTGGTAAATAAACAGAGGGGCGGTAATTGTATTGTTGGCAAGCGTAACCTCAGGCACATCATTATCAGAGTTTACAGTTACAGTAATATAATTCTGTCCTTTGTCCCGCGTAGCTACAATAGGAACCTGAATTTGAACGGAATCCGAAAATCGTATTCCAGGTATTCTTTTTCTCAGCAGGACGACCGTTGAGCCATCCGGATATTTCCTGGTAAAAAGTACGGTTATGGAATCTGAAACTGCTTTTCCGAGGTTATAAAATGTGGCTGTCACATTAAAGCTGATGTCAGAAACGGAAATAAAAGTCGGTGTGATCGATACATTCTGTGCTTCAATATCATAATCAGCAAGTTTCTCATCGCTGAGCGTGAGTGACGGATCACCATGGATATTCATTTCTTCCACATTGCACCTGGCCAGGAAATCAGTAGGTAGTAAAGCAAGCATTTCCTGACCCGCATCAGCCTGGATTGTTCCAATACTTTTTCCGTAATCATTATGATCAAGCAGGGTGTACATATCATTCAGCATGATATTCAGGTAATTTACTACGCCGTAATGGGTGCTCGCAACAAAGGCAACTGAACCCTTATTTTTTATGAGAACGTAATTCTCGGAAAGTGTTTTTGAGGTGGTTAGTCGGCCCGGATCATATGTATAATAATTGCCCGCATAACATCCATTTACATAAAACACAGGATATTTTCCAGCATTATTATAGACGCTGGGGTCATCGAGGTTAAAACCGAGCGTTGAGGCTGAAGAGTGACCGAAATAGGTAAGGAGACCGATTCCTCCCGTGAATAACTGAGGGAAAATCGTGCTGGATACCTGATTATCCTGATCCGTGGTAGAACTGCAGAACTGGTAAACATTCGCTCCGAAAAGGGTATCTGAAATAATTTGCTCGTATCCTAACATATAATTGCACAGTACTGCCTGGAGAAAGGGATCCGTGCCTCCGGTTACATGGATAACATTTTTTCGCCAGGCCCTGCCCGCAATTGTATTGGGAGCCATTTCCTGCACCTGTTCATATTGTATTACCTTATCCAGGTAGCCTTCCAATTCAGGCCCACTGATGACGCCGATCCTTCCTATTGGCAATGTATTGACCGAGCCGGTACCGTCCGGCGATGCCAGCATCACATCGGAGGCGGGGAATCCAAAAGTTGGAACGAGTTCCAGCTTGTCGATATTTGGATCTGCCTGGTTTGCGCGGTATTCCGTATAAGCCATACCACGTCCGATCAACAATGCGAATTGAGGTTTTTGGGCGTAGGTATTCCGTGCGAAATTCAAAAAATTCTTAATGGCAAGCGGATGTATGTGAATTCCATAAGCAAATTGATCCGTCAGTTCATTGATGTCCATTATCTGAACGTTGTATCCTCCGCCTGCTATCGAGGAACGATAGGTTTTGTAGTCGAGTACTGGATTATTTCCGGTGGATCCAACATAAAGAACGGGGTTACTGACGATCAGATAATTTCCCTGATTGGCAGGATTGCTGTACGAGACAAAATTCTTTTGTGTCAGCGTGGTAACGGTCCTGATATTGGAAGCGTCTTCGCTGACAAGTGTAAAATTTCTTGCAACAGAGGAACCGGGTATTTCAAAAGTGAATATCCCGCCGGCGGAAAGGGCTACGAGTCTTTGACCCGAGGTTCTGTCATATAAGACGGGCGTTGAACTGCCCGGATTGAAATCGTTGATTTTTAGAAAATAGCCGCTGATCCTGGCAGGTAATTCAAAACAGAAATTCGTCAGGCCTCCGAAATCAAATAGTCTAGGATAATTCAATTCATAAAAAGATACGACCAAGCGGTCAGCATAGGTGACTGCCTGAGAATTATTGAGAAACTGGAAGTTGGTTGTAGAGGTGTTCAGCATGCTCAGTGGAATGGTTATGTTGCTCACCAGATCGCTGAAGCTATTTAATACAGTGTCCTTAACCAATGTATTATCGACTTTTACCTGGATATGCCGCAAGGTATCTGAACAACCCGCTGCACCGAATTTCAGGTTTGCTGCGGGGCCTCCGTTAAAAATGAAGAGATTATTCTGATTGTCCGAAACCGGATTACCGGGATTGGAGAAATCAGAACTCCAGAATTCTCCCTGGTCATACGATGAAGAATATATGTACTGTTCCAGTACTGCAGCGAAGCCGGGATTTAATTGAATATGAAAATAGGTTCCGGCCGTATACATAAAATAAGGCTCAACAGGTAATGTATTCGAACTCGTATCATTTGCTACGTTACTATAATGAAAATTAGTGTTGCCCGGATTAACGGTCAGGAAGTATACCGCGCTATCTGATTCAAGACTCCATTTTTCTGTGTGCTGGTAAATGGGATTGCGGTAAAGCGGTTTATCAGGTTTCCCGTCATTCATCTGGCCCCAGAATTCAATATAATCTGCAGGGCCAAGTAAACCACTGCTTACACTCGTGTAAACAGGAACTTCTGCACCGTTTCGAAATAACTGGAAATCCTTAGCATCGGCACTTGCGAGTCCTGCTGCTGCCAATACGGATTCGGGTATACGGTAAACCCCGTCGGTTGCAACCTTGAATTTATAATATGTTTTACTGGGATCGATCCATTCGTTGTAGTAGGTTTGAGAGAATAACCTGCCAGCACAAAGGAGGAGACACAGTGTAAAAAATTTCTTCATAGTTTGGTTCAGGTTTTCTAAGGTGGATTTTAATTCTTCTTTTTCTTCTTTTTCACATCCACCAGATCAACTTTTAACGAAAAGACATTTGTATATAAAGGGTTCGACTGATTGGCGAGGTTGGTAAATGCGTAATCAATCTGTACGTCTCCGATTTTAAATCCAGCTCCGATGGATGGCTGGTAAATCCATATTTCCTTGTGGTTCGTGGTATCCCTGTCATCCAGAACCTTCTGGAAATTGTTGATTCCTGCCCTTACAAAAAAAACATTATTATACGATAATTCCAATCCCACCCGGGGATCAATACTTATCGGATTGGAACTCACCACCGTATTACGGCGACCATCAAATGTTATATCAAAATCCGCCTCAGCCAGCAAATTGATCTTCTTATTGATCGGGAAATCATAGCAGAAACCCGGAATCAATTGAGGAGCAGTCAATTCAATGGAATTGGATGGAATATCGTTCTGTGTGGCATAAAATACTTCACGCCACTCCTGATTTATATTATACGACCAGGCATTGAATGTGGTTGTCACGTCCTTGGCCACAATACCGAGTTTCCAACGGTTGCCGACCACCTGAACAGCAGCGTCAAAGCCGAATCCCCACGCCTTGGTGAAATCCCCGGCCTGACGGTAAATGATCTTGGCATTGATGCCGAAATTTACTTTGCGATTCTTGATCCAATCCACCTGCTGGGCAAGTGAAATCAGAAAGGCATAATCTGCTGAGGAAAATGTCGTGATATTGCTGAAATCAATGCTCCCATCAGGCTGGACTAAAAATACTGTATTGGGAATATCGTCTACTGCAAAACGCAATAGTGTTAGTGCCAGGGTTCGTTTATTATCTTTGAGAGGGAGAACAAGATTGGCAAAATCATACTTTCCTATGCCTGCGAAATACTCAGCGTGCATGAGGTTTAACTGGGGACTGGTTCTGATATCGGCCAAAGCAGCCGGATTCCAATATCCTGCAGTGCCATCGCTTACCGAAGCGACCTGTGCGTTTCCCATGGACATACCCCGAGCACCAGCGCCAATATTCAGGAATTCATCAGAATATTTTGCGAACTGGGCCGTTGCCCGGTTGCAAAAAAGCAAGAGCAGCAGGATGGGGTAACAGCAGTATTTTTTGGTTCTTCGCACGACTGAAGTCAATACCATAACCTTAATCTAACGCATTTTTATTCAGAATATTGCGATCCATTAAGGATGCGAATATCCCTTACTTTTGCCAAAATTATCAAGAACTTTTATGCTCCTGTTAGAAGAGCTGAAATGGCGGGGTATGATTCAGGATATCACTCCCGGTACTGCGGAACAACTTTCCCGGGAGATGACCTCCGGTTATATTGGATTTGATCCGTCGGCAGACAGCCTTCATATCGGCAGCCTGGTGACTATCCTGCTGCTCGTCCATTTACAAAAAGCAGGTCATCGGCCTATTGCTCTTATAGGAGGTGCAACAGGGTTGGTTGGTGATCCAAGCGGAAAAAATGAAGAAAGAAGCCTGTTGGACGAAGCAACGCTAAACCATAATCTCGACGGTTTGCGGAATCAGCTGAAGAAATACCTCGATTTTAATAGCAGTTTGCCGCATGCCGCGCTCCTGGTGAATAACTACGACTGGTTCCGCGAAATCCGTTTCCTCGATTTCGTTCGGGATACGGGCAAGCATATCACAGTGAATTACATGATGGCAAAAGACAGTGTAAAGAAAAGATTGGAAGGTACTTCCGGCATGAGTTTCACCGAGTTTTCCTATCAGCTTGTGCAGGGTTATGATTTTTATTGGCTCTATAAACATTGGAACTGCAAACTTCAAATGGGCGGGAGTGACCAGTGGGGGAATATCACCACGGGCACGGAACTGATCCGCAGAAAAACAGGCGGGGAAGCGTTTGCATTTACCTGTCCGCTGCTCACTAAGGCGGACGGCGGAAAATTTGGAAAAACTGAAAAGGGAAATGTCTGGCTGGATCCGCAAAAAACTTCCCCGTATCAATTTTACCAGTTTTGGCTGAATGCTGCAGATGAAGATGCAGAAAAATGGATCCGGATCTTTACTTTTCTAACAAAAAAAGAAATAGAGGCAATACGGGATAATCATATACAGAATCCGGAGCAGAGAATATTGCAGAAGACGCTGGCCAGGGAGGTAACGACTTTTATTCATGGCCGGGACGAATATGAAACTGCACTGAGGACGACGGAAAAATTATTTGCTCATGCGGGCCCGACAGAAACCCTGAGTGAAGCAGATCTGCATGCAATGGAAGGTATCGTGAAATCAGAATATTTACGATCCCGTCTCGAGGCAGGGATTGATCTGGTGAGTTTCCTTGCAGAAACGCACATTCTTCCAAGCAAAGGTGAAGCGAGAAAGCTGATACAAAGCGGAGGTTTGCGTATTAACAGGCAGAAAATTGAAGATATTCAATTCCAGGTAAATGACCGATCGCTATTATATGATAAGTACCTGCTTATTCAAAAAGGGAAGAAAAATTACTATCTCGTGGAGACTAAGCCCTAAGCTGTAACGCTCATCTTGTTTTAGGAAATACCTTATTTTTGCTGCCTTCCCGAACACGAGTTGCTTTTTTTGCCCGATAGTATAAAGGTAGTACGACAGATTTTGATTCTGTTTGTCGAGGTTCGAATCCTCGTCGGGCAACTACTTCTCCGGCGCCTGCTGAACAGATTTTCCCAATTCCGGAATGAGGTAAATTACTTCAAAATACCAGCTGGCGTTTAAACATTATTGACCGGATTTTTACCCCGATTTTACGTGTAAACACTTGCAAATACAGGGTTTTACTATTATCTTGTTCGAGTATTATTTCAAAAGATCCCGAATCCCCATGAAAAAAAATCTTTACCCCGGATTAACAATCACTGTACTCGTGCTGCTTAGTGCAATAGCCTGCAGAAAGACCATTGAACCCACATCAACTGGGCAGACCCAAACCCAGACTAAGGTTGACTCCACTACACATAAGGATTCAACGCATACAACTGTAGATACTGCAAACATACCTCTTCCGCAAACGCCTTTATTGGAATGCAATTATTCTCCGGATTATGGTGATTCGATCGTATTTCCACAACCTACAAACGGCCAGGATTATGTAGTGTTCCCAGTTAATAACCAAGGCGTTCAGGGAACTTACCTGGCTTGGCCGGGGGGGCTAGTTTTGAATGCTCAAACAGGAGCCATTGACCTTACAAAAAGTGAGACTGGTGCCCGGTATGCCATCGGTTTTGTAAAGGCCGGAACAACGGATACGTGCTTGTCCTCGTTGATCCTAGCCGGGGCCTCATATATGGATAGCATCTACGTGCTTTCTCAAAGTGATACTTCTGCAGATCCCTATTTTAATGCCAATCCTTACGCACCTTCAGTATGTAGCAGTAGTGGAAGCTCAGGCGGTCCTGGCTGTCAGTTTGACTATAACAACTATGCGAAAAATCAAGGTGTTGTAATTGATAATCATACTGGAAATATTGATTTGAGAAATACTATGAAGAACAGCCTTTTCAACCTGCTTCCTATTGATGGGACTACAATTAATACAACCATTTATTATAAGCTGGACGACAATAGTAACTACGCCCCTCAAAAGATCGGGCTGAAAATCATGTTCTATAATAAAAAATCAAGCATCCCACCTTCACTTTTAGGAACCATTACCAACAACCTGCTGTATACCCTGCAGAACCTGTTGCTGGGTAAAAGCAGCAGTTCACCAAGGCCGCCATTGATCATCATTACCAGGAATAACTGACAGGTAAAAACCCGACAATAACCCTCTTTCCTGGACGTTACAGCTGGATTCAATTAAAATCCAGCTTATGTCCGGGAAAGTTTTTTTGGTGCTCCTTGCTTTTCTGGCAATTCTTTCCTTTAAAGGTCGCGATCCTGTTTCTCCCTCACTAAAGGCTCTTAACCGGGTATATGGAAAGGCAGACAGCCTGTTTAATTTATCTAATTCCACTATCGCGACCGATAGTGCAGCATTGAATGGATTCTGGCAGGTAATTCAGCAAACAGGCAGTTATGGAAAACAGGGGAAGGCAGACAGCATTTTCTTCCAGTCATTTTATAAGGCAGGTGTGTTGCTTGAAATCAGCGGTAACTTTCGGGAAGCCACTCAGGCCTATCTGGGAGCCGTAACCTATGCCCTGAACGAGTCTGGTAAATTCAAAATGTACGTTTTTGCAGGAGCAGGTTTTTACAATCAGAATAATTTTGATTCGGCAAACTATTTTCTGTTGAAAGCCGAAGAAAATCAAACCATTCTTCAGAAAGATGACAGGGTCCGTCTCTACAATACGCTTGGCGTTTTGTATTACGACAACGGAAACTATCTGCAGAGTAAAAATTATTTTAACCAGGCTTTCAATATCCTGGAGAAAAAACAACCGACAGACAGGATCAGTGCGCTGAGCATACAGCTGAACATGGCCACCTGTTTCTACCGGCTTGGCCTGTATGAGCGGGCTTTGGCAATGAATCAAATGGCATTGCAGTCCAATATGTTCCGCAACCAGATCTATATGAATATGGGAAGAGCTTATGCGGGGCTTCATTCATATCCGAAGGCATTGGAATGCTTTCGCAAGGTCCAGGCAGAAAAGCTCCCTGGCGTCTGGAATGAAATGGCCAGCGTGGCTCTGGAATCCGGCCATAGTGATTCAGCATCTGTTTGGCTGAACCGGTTTAGGGCCGAAAAAACGAATTTGGATGTAAATACGCTGGATGCAGGTTTTAATGCGCTTTATTTCGGCGAACTTGATCTTTACAGGTCTGATCCGGAAACCGCACTCAATCATTTACAGGAAGCCATTAATCTTTTTTCCGGGAATTTTAAGAGTACCCAAATAAGAGAAAATCCGACTGCCTTTACAGGAACTTTTGCCTATTACCGTTTATTTGATGCCCTGTATGAAAAAGCTACTGCCTGGCAGATGTTGTATAAGAAAACTTCGCGTCCGGAGGATTTGCAATCCGCATACGATACCTATAAAAGCACGCTTTCCCTGCTGACCTATATTGAGAGAAGCTACGAGATGGATGATGCCAAAATTTTCCTGAAGCAAAAAAGCGCGGATGCATATAAGCAGGCATTGCAGGTTAGCCTCGATTTATCTAAAATTTTCCCTGACGGCCATTACCTGGAGGATGCCTTCATAATCAGCGAGAGGAACAAAGCATCGGTGATGGTTTCAAATTTGAGGGAACAGAATTTTCATTTTGCATCCGGCAGGGAGGGAGATCTGGTGCGGCAGGAAAGAAATATTAAATTCAATATTGCCCGGTTGAGTATAAAAGCTGATCAGAAAAATGATGCCGGAGCGATGGAAAAAATAAATTCCGAAAAATCTGTTTACGAAACACAACTTGCCAATGTGCAGAAGGAGATGGAGAAAAATAGCCGGTATTACCAATTGAAATACCGGGAAGACTATCCTTCTGTCATCACCCTTCAAAATAGCCTGAATGCTAACCAGGCGATGATCAGTTTAAGCAACAGCCCTGATGCCGTGCATGCGTTTGTGATTACGAGCAGGAGTTTTCGCTATTTGCGATTAGACAGCGGAGAAGCAATTCGTAAAAATGTAAGATCCTGGATACAGATTTTGCAATCATCGGAAAATGGAAAACATGTTGATTCAAGGAATCTGGATAGAGCTTTGTATGATCAACTGGTCAAACCCCTGGAAGAATTTGCAGGAAACAAGGAAGACTGGATCGTGGTTCCCGATGGAATTTTCTTTCTTCTACCCTTTGAATCCTTACCAGAAGATACCACCGGCAATCGCCTGATCGGGAAACATTCCTTCAGTTATCAATTTTCTTCCAGGTTTATACCGCTAAAGGAAACGGTATCCATAAAACCTGATTTTGACAATGCCGTTCTCTCGTTTGCGCCCTTTGCTGCAAGCGGGGCGGACCTGCGCGGGGAAGGTATGGGATATCTTGAGCGCTTGCCGGATTCTAAAATGGAAATCTCTTCACTCGGAGGTAAACAATATTCTGACAGCCAGGCCACGAAAGAAGCTTTTCTTAAATCACTGAATCAATTTCCAATTGTTCATCTTGCTACCCATGCCGTGGCAGATATGCATGATCCCTCAGCTTCATACATCGCTTTTTATCCAGCATCCGGCATTCGTTCGGACGATTGTCTTTTCCTGGATGAGCTGTACAGTCTGCGGATGGACAGTTGTCAGTTGGTCATTATCAGTGCCTGTGAAACTGGGAAAGGGCAACTGGTTAGCAACGAAGGCGCGATGAGTTTTGCAAGGGCTTTTTTGTATGCGGGTTGCCCAAGCACGATCAATAGCTTATGGAAAGCAGATGACAAGTCAACCAGCGAGATCCTGGAACATTTTCACCGGTATCTTCAGGAAGGATACAATAAATCAGAGGCATTGCGGCAGGCCAAGCTTGACTT
>Ga0182024_10006181_pt1 | contig 26404 bp, 20 predicted proteins | sample P32metaG_FD_120480 | JGI IMG/M metagenome (GOLD analysis project Ga0182024, IMG submission 120480) | Permafrost microbial communities from Stordalen Mire, Sweden - P3-2 metaG (Illumina Assembly) | ecosystem: Environmental > Terrestrial > Soil > Wetlands > Permafrost | place: Sweden: Stordalen... | reverse complement strand
TTCTTAACGGGGCTGTGCTACCATTTGTGACCAAAGGGAAGCGCGTGTCGCCTGGGGAACCTCACAAGAAGACCGTATACAGGTTTGGTCCGTTCCAGCTTGATTCCAGTAAGGCCACGCTCACTCGCAATAGCAACCAGCTGAAGTTGCAAGATCTGCCCTACCGCCTGCTCGTAATTCTGGTGGAGAACCCAGGAGAGATCGTCTCCCGAGAAGAAGTGCGCCAACACCTTTGGCCACAAAACACCTTCGTAGAGTTCGATAACAGCTTGGGAGTCGCGATCCGGAAGATCCGTGATGCACTCGGGGACAATGCGGACGCACCCTGTTATGTGGAAACGGTCCCGCGGCGAGGCTACCGGTTTTTGGCGCCGGTCACTACGGTCACAGAGTCACAGGATCCGGTCCGCCCTGTCACACCTGAGCCTGTAAGACCGCCGATTTCGTCGCTTAGCTCAGAAAAACACTCTGCTATTTCAGGCCCGACGTTGCGTTACATAGCAATTGCCGCATTCATTGTGCTTGGGATCGTTGGTACCGCGTATCGATTCCACCTTCCGCGAACCAGGATAGAAAATAAGACTGCGGCCGCGACCAACCTTCCTCTGGTACACGTTCGACGATCCGTAGCCGTGATGGGTTTTCGCAATCTGCCTGGACGTCCCGAGGACAACTGGCTCTCGCCGGCCTTTGCGGAAATGCTCAGCACCGAGCTCGCCGCTGATAGCGCCTTACGTATGGTCTCGGGTGAGGACGTGGCGCGCGCAAAACGAGAACTCCCACTGAGCGACGAGGACAGCCTGGCAAAAGAAACCCTGGAACGGCTCCATACGAATCCTGGAGCAGACGTAGTCGTACTTGGCTCGTATACGCCGTTGCCGGGAAAAGGAGAAAAGCGGATTCGTCTGGACGTTCGGGTCCAAGACACCGAACGTGGCGAGACCATTGCCGAGCGAGCTTTTGTGGGAAACGAAGACAACCTTTTCGAACTTGTGTCCCAGGCCGGAGCGTCTCTTCGGGACAGCTTGGGAGGCACCTCAATTTCAGAAGAAGCTTTCGCGCAGACGAGAGCAGCCCTGCCGGTGAAGCCGCTGGCGGTAAAGCTCTACACGGAAGGTCGGTCCCGTCTCTGGGCATTCGACTTTGTCCACGCCCGAGACCTGCTTGTCCAGGCGATAGCGGTCGAACCGGATTTTCCTCTAGCACATTCCGCTTTGTCCGATGCATGGCATCATCTGGGATACGACTTGAAGGCTCGCGACGAAGCGGAGCATGCGCGCGCACTCTCGGAACATCTAAGCTTAGAAGAACGTCTCCAAATTGAAGGTCAATACTATTCGTCGCTGCAGGATACAAACAAAGCGATTGAAGTGTACCGGAAGCTCTTTGCCCAGTTTCCTGACAACCTGAATTACGGACTTCGGTTGGGCGACGAGCAACGCCGTGTGAACTCTGCAGATGCGCTGAAAACCGTGGCCGCCCTGCGGCGCCTGCCCGGTCCAGCTGCAGACGATCCACGGATCGACATGATTGAATCACGCGCTTGGATGAATAGCGACTATGCGAAAGCGCAAACAGCCGGGCGGCGTGCGGTTGAAAAAGGCACTGTACAGGGTGCTCATTTGCTCGTCGCACGCGCCTATGGAATTCTTTGCGCGACCCTGGGGAATGGCTCCTCCACCGAGCAGGCCATCCGAGACTGCGAGAATGCACGCCAGAGCTATGCAGCAGCCGGCGATCGCAACAACGAAGCCCGGACACTCAGTGACTTTGCCGGACTCTACTATCAACTGGGCCAGATCGATCGGGCGGAGAGCATGTTTCGAGAGGCCCTAAGAATGTTCCGTGAGATCGGCGTTATCGACGGGATAACGACGGTTTCCAGTAATCTGGGCGATGTCTTTCTGGCCCGCGGGAATCTCGCCAGCGCAGAGCATGCCCTTTCCGAGGCTCTTCCCGGTTACAAAGAAATGGGAGATAAGGACGGCATCGCTCTTACGCTCAACGATCTTGGGGAGGTTGCTCGGCGTCGAGGAGAGCTTGACAAGGCCTTAACAACCTTCGAGCAAGCCAAGACTGTAGCTCAGGAAGCTGATGACAAAAGTGCTGTCGCATATGTCCTTTCTGGAAGAGGAGACGTGCTCACGGATCGCGGTGATTTGGTCGCTGCCCGGAAGTCCTACGAGGAAGCACTGGCGATACGCAAACAAACTGGCGAGAAACAAACGGCGGCAGAAACTGAACTTGCGCTTGCGCACCTGGCAATTGAAGAAGGGCGTAGTTCAGACGCCGAAACTGTGATCCGTAAATGCAAAGAACAGTTTCATCAAGATCAGCAGGCTGACGACGAATTGGCCGCCAGCATTGTGCTGATCGATGCCCTGCTGGCCGAATCCAAGCTTCCTGAAGCCGAGTCTGAGGCGGGACAAGCTAAATCACTGGCCGATAAAAGTGCGAACACACTGCTCCGTTTGCAGTTCGAAATGATGTCTGGTCGCGTGCAAGACTTGTCAGGCCATTTCCCAGCGGCAAGCGCACAACTACAGAAGACACTTCAAAGCGCTCATTCTCATCAGCTGTTGGAGATTGAGCTTGAGACGCGGCTAGCCATGGCGGAGTTGAGAAACAGGACAGGACAGTCGGCCGCGGCCCGCGCAGAATCGTTGAGCTTGGAGAATGCCGCCAGAAAGAATGGCTTCGGGCTGATAGCGAGTAAAGCTCGGTCGTTTCGCGTTGCTCGTGAATAAAGCTCTCCTCCTCGAGTCTACGAATGCTGCGCGACCCACGCAGCAGGAGTAAGGACTGGGAGGCGCTGGATCGGGTGATCGGCGAGCCCGGGGAGAAGTGCGGACAAGTATTCGCGGACGGGGAGTTTCAACCTGCGACAGCTTTCCACGACCGAGAGAATTGCCGCAACCTTCGGTCCCGCTTGTGGACTGCCGATGTGCAACCAGTTCTTTCGACCAAGAGCTACCGGACGCATGGAGTTCTCCGCCAGGTTAGTACTTAGCTCTAACTCTGGATAATCCAGGAATTGTGTGAGTTTCCTCCACAGCGTGATCGCGTATTGGCAGGCTTTGCTGAGTGCACTGGAGGGCAATGCAATCGACTGCGCTGCGTCGATCTTGCTACGGATCTCATCCAGGAGAGGCTTAGCTATTTCCTGACGCCGGATATGGCGCGCCGCAAAATTCAAGGCTTTGCGTCGAGCTTCTGCGTCCACGGCAAACAGCTCGTCCATCCGCGCCACGATCGGAGTGGCAACGAGGTCTCGAGGATTTAGTTGCACCGCCTCGAAGAACTGTCTTCTAGCGTGAGCCCAACAAGCGGCATGTACCATTCTCGGCCCACCGATTTGGTTATACGCTGCATAGCCGTCGGTTTGCAGAATGCCTTCGAACTGTCCCAGGAACCGCTTCGGTCCATCGCGCCCACGGCCCAAACGGAAGTCGAACACCGCAGTTCCTCCGGGGCGACTGTATTGCCAGAGGTACGCTTGGTGGTTCTTACCTCGGCCCTCTCGTGTCTGGACATCGACTGGGGTTTCATCCGCCTGAATGTAGCTTCCGCTGATCAATTCTCGCCTCATCGCCTCGACCATCGGGATCAGTAACTCGCCGACTTTGAGGACCCAGCCGTCCAGCGTCGCTCGGCTGACGTCCAAGCCGAGGTCCCTCTCCAGAATCACACTCTGCCGATGCAGCGGCGTGTGATTGCAATACTTGCTGACAACGGTGTCGATGACGATCCGATCACCCGCCAAACTTTTCTCGATAATGCGCGGCGGCAGAGGTGCCGAGACCACTCCGAGTTCCTCACACGACCGGCAAGCCCGCTTCTCTCGTTTCGTGACCAGCACGAAATACTTCGCTGGCTCCACATCCAACTGGGAGCTCTCCTCGTAGCCGATCACCACTGTTTCTTTGCCGCAGCGCTTGCACACCCGCTGATCCGGCGTGCAAGGCAGAATCCGCTCGACGCGAGGAAGATTCGCCGGCAACTCCTGGCGACCCGGATGCTTGGCCAACTTCTTCGTCGAGCGATGCGCTGGCGCGTGCTCAATCTCCGCTGGCTCGATAATTCCACTGGGGACAGGCTCAAGCTCGAACAATTGCATTTGCGCCTGCGAGAGTTTTTCTCCGCCTGCTCCATACTTTTCAATCCGCATCAGCCGCAGTCGCTCTTCTAGTACCCGAATCCGCAGCTCCGCGTACTGTAGCTTGTTCTTCAGTTGCGCGATAAGTTCCAGATCGGCTGGCGATGAAGGAATGGGAGTTACACTCACAATGGGTTAATGATTTACCAGAGTCGATCGAAACGATCAAACACCCAAGCAACTTATGCGGCAGCGTGTCCCTCGGGGGAAGCCTTCCGGTACCACCGCTTGTGTTTGGTTTTGGTCAGATCGATCCCGCCTAACAATAGAGAGAGCTCTTCGTGACTCAGGACGACCTTGCCCTGAGCATCCCCGGATTGCGGCCAGGTGAAACGTCCCTTTTCTAATCTTTTGGCACAGACCCAAAGTCCGCTTCCGTCCCAGACGAGGACCTTCAGCCGATTGCGCTGGCCGTTGCAGAACAAGAACAGATGCCCGCTCAGAGGCTCACACGACAAACGATCTCGGACCAGACCATACAGCCCCTCGAACCCCTTGCGCATGTCGGTGACTCCGGCAGCCAGATAGATCCGTGTGGCTGGACCCGGTCCAAACACGGCTTAGGCCCGCTCCAGCAAACTCACCAGGCGCTCGAACGTGGTCGTGTCAAAATCACGTTGCACTTCGATCCGTCGATCGCCCGACAGCACCACAGCCAGCCCGCAACTCGGTTCGTGCTGCGTCGGCGATTTCGTGGCCGTCAACTCCACCAGCACCAAACGACCGGCCGAGGAAATTGGCTTACGCCTTCTCTTCCAACGCCGCTTCTTCAGATGGCGATCCAGCGTGCTGAAGCTCAAACCCCGACTCCGGCAAAACTCGCTCCGCCGCATACCGCTGCTCACAAACTCAGCCACCAACTGATGAACCTCCGCTCGTGTACGTCGCTTGGGCGCTGACAACTCTGTTTTTGCGGTCATCCGGACACTTCAACACAGACCCCGCCTGTCGAACAGGTGTGTTGGTCAGACGCCTACTGTCGAGACGGTTTTGAACTGGCATGGTCCAAGTGTTCGTCAGCCCCGGAAATTGGAGCTTCTCGTCCATCTCGCGAATGAGCTTTTCGTAGGTCATCCCCGGCGGCCACTTTTCACGCGGCTTGAGCATCACGGTCGTGTCGTACATATCGAGGGGAGCATTGTCGGTGGCACTATCGGACCGACCGACTGCACCAAACACGTTCTCAACTTCCGGAAATGACTTGAGGATTCGATCTTGCTCTTGCAGCAGCTGTGATGCTTGCGTGATAGAAATTCCGGGGAGCGCCGTGGGCATGTAGAGCGATGAGCCTTCAAACAAGGGCGGCATGAACTGACTGCCCATCTTGAACATCGAGGGAAGCGTCACCACGAGGAAGGCCAAATTGAGCAACAAGGTCGTCTTGCGGTATTTCAGGCAGAGTCGCAAAACCGGCAAATAGAGTGCCTGCGTAACTCTTGAAATGGGATTTTCCGATTCCGGTCGCAGCTTCCCTCGAATGAAAATGACCATCAGGATGGGAACGAGAGTGATGGCCAACAAGGACGAGAAGCCGACGGCCAGAGTTTTCGTCCATGCCAGCGGACGGAACATGCGTCCTTCCTGTGCTTCCAGCAGGAACACGGGGAGAAACGAGACTACAATAATAAGGAGGGAAAAGAACAGCGCTGGGCCCACCTGCTTGGCGGAGTCGATGAGAATGCGCACCCGCTCGCGTTCAACGGCCTTTTTCCCGGATTTGGCTGCGCTCGCATCTGTCTCTTTGTGGAGGACTGGTCCATTCGAGGAATCGATCTTCCCCGATGCTTCTCCACTGGATGCCGGACGCTCAGAAAGACGCCGATATCCGTTCTCCACCATGATAATGGCGGCGTCCACTAAGACACCAATCGCCAATGCCAATCCGCCCAGCGACATAATGTTGGAGCTGACATTCAGGTAGTACATGGGAATGAAAGAGATCGCGAGCGCGATGGGTAAGGTGAGAATCGGGATCAACGCCGAGCGAAAGTGAAACAGGAACACAATGATGACCAAGGAAACGATGATCGCTTCCTCAATCAGGCTATGTTTCAAGGTGTTTATTGATTCGCTGATCAGTGCCCCGCGGTCATAGCCGGACACAACTTCGACTCCCGGCGGCAATGACCCTTTGATCTCAACCAGCTTCTTCTTGACACCATTGATCACGTTGAGAGCATTCAGCCCATACCGCATGACGATAATGCCGCCTACGGTCTCGCCTTCGCCATTCCACTCCGCTACACCTTCCCGCATGTCCGGGCCGAAGGAAACCGTGCCCAGATCCTTGGTGAGTACGGGCGTCCCGTTCTTCGCCATCACCGGCACGTTCGCCAGATCGTCCAGCGATTTGAGGTACCCCAGTCCGCGAATCATGTATCGCGTACCGCTCAATTCGAGTACGCGGCCGCCGACTTCGTTCGTGCTCGACTTCACGCGGTCGATAACTGTCGAGAGCGGAATGCCATATGCCAGCAACTTGTTAGGGTCGACATTGACCTGGTACTGGCGCACGAACCCACCGATGCTCGCCACTTCGGCCACGCCGGGGACGGTCGCCAACTGGTAGCGCAAGTGCCAATCCTGAATGCTTCGAAGATCGGCGAGGCTCTGCTTGTGACTGTGATCGACGAGCACATATTCATAGACCCAACCCGCACCCGTAGCGTCCGGGCCAATGGCGGGATGAACGTTTGCAGGAAGCCGGCCAGCAATCGTCTGCAGATACTCCACAACCCGAGAACGGGCCCAATAAATATCCGTCCCGTCCTCGAAGACCACAAAGACGTACGAGTCATTGAACATGGTCTGCGCGCGTACCGCTTTCACCCGCGCGGGATTTGAATCCGCATTTGCGCCGTGAAAAGGGGGCTGAGTTGTTGGATCACGTTGTAATTACAAGGCTACGGTCGCACTCTACTCGCCCTGTAAGGACAACTGAGAGCACGATGGAACAGGCTTTGGTTGTATCGTCCTTGTACCGCAAGTTTTGAACTGGATGGCGCACGACCACTCAAACTCCCAATCTCTACCGTGTAAGCGGCTTTCCGCCGTAACTCATTATCCGTTAACGGCACTCACTGCCAGTTTATAACCCGTTAAAGCAGTCTCTCGGAAATCCTATTGGACCTAATCGGACCCAGATTCTTGACGCAACGCGAGTGTGGGTTCTGAGGATCTGATATATCTTAGCGAGATTGGTACGATGTGGCTGGATCGCTATGGTCTCTGTCGCCTGTGATGACTCACGTTCCTGCGGATTCTCCTATGGGGCCAGCTAAGCTAACCCGCCGTCACCTTCTAAGAGGCGCTGGCCGACTAGCAGTCGCCGCCGCAGCGTCAAGTCTGCTGCCTCCGAATGTGCGGCGCATGTTGGCACAGCAAGCACCCACCACCAGTTCGCTTCGCGATGTTAAGCACGTCGTCATGCTCATGCAGGAGAACCGCTCGTTCGATCATTATTTCGGAACACTCTCAGGAGTCCGTGGCTTCGATGACCCAGAGGCTCTGAGGCTGCCAAGCGGCCGATCGGTTTTCTACCAACCGGACGACAAAAACCCTAACGGATACTTGCTTCCTTTTCACCTCGACACGCACGCGACCAGTGCACAGAAGATTCCCTCGACCAGCCACGCTTGGGCGGTTCAGCACGAGGCATGGAACGGTGGGCGCATGGACCGATGGCTGCCTGCTCATCGCAAGGCAGATGGAGCCCATGGTCCATATTGCATGGGCTATTACACTCGGGGCGATATTCCATTCCAGTTCGCGCTGGCAGAAGCATTCACGGTGTGCGACACCTATCACTGTTCCCTGCTGGGACCCACTTGGCCGAACCGTATGTATTGGATGACCGGCACGATTGACCCGGGAGGACGGAACGGCGGGCCGATGATCGAGAACACGGCGCCGGACAGGGGATACACATGGACCACTTATGCCGAAAGGCTGGAAAAGGCCAGCATAAGCTGGAAAGTTTACCAGCAAGAAGACAACTACGGCTGCAATCTCCTCGAAACCTTCAAGGTTTTTCGCGAGGCGCGTAAGGGATCGGCCCTGTATATGAAGGGAATGTTGCGAAGCCCAGAAGGCCAGTTCGAATACGACGCGGTCAATGACAAACTGCCTGCGGTCTCATGGGTCATCCCTACCAGTTATCAATCGGAGCATCCGGACTACATGCCTGCCGATGGGGCGGCGTTTGTGGCCAGCAAGATCGACGCGATTGCAGCGAATCCTGACGTGTGGAGAAAAACCGTCTTCATCCTTAACTACGATGAAAACGATGGCATTTTCGATCACGTGGCGCCGCCGGTACCTCCCGCTCTCACGCCTGATGAATTTGTAGAGGCACTACCGATCGGTGGCGGGTTTCGCGTGCCATGCATCATCGTGTCGCCTTGGACAGCGGGAGGATGGGTGTGCAGCCAGCAATTCGATCACACGTCAGTGCTGCAATTCCTGGAGGAATTTACAGGCGTTCGCGAATCCAACATCAGCGACTGGCGCCGCCGTACGTTTGGCAATTTGAGCTCGACCCTGAGATTTCGAAACGCTGCCACGACAGCGCCGGTGTTGCCCGACACCAGCGGCCCACTTCGTCTCGCCAAATACGAGTCCGCCATGCTTCCCAAACCTGTGTTTCCGCGTGAAAACCAGGAACTGCCTAAACAGGAAAAAAGCGGGCGCAAGGGTGGGCCAACTAACTGACCGATCAGTTGCCGCACATTCTCGCGTCGGTGGCGCTCCCGCCTAACGGTCCGAAGAATCTCCGATTCTTGATTTGAGGGCCTTCAGCTACAATGGTTTCGCATTTGTTATCGGTGAAGGAGTTCCACCGTTAACCGCCTTCCCCGTGATAGGTTTCGGGAGTGGCTGATGACTCCTAGCGGACTTGATTGGTCCCGGGAGCGTAAATGCCACAACAGGCCCAACTTTTCTCCAACTTACCCAGCAAGTCTACTTCTCTTACCAGTTGTTCAGAAACCGAACCCCTCCTATCCCTAACCAAAACACCTCTCAGTCTGTGTGCGTCTGCGGAAACTGTGACTTTCAGGATACGAGGAAGATGGTTGCCGATCTTTCCTGCAATGAACTGCCAAGGAGAAGTCGATGGTGCCTGAGATGCGTAAATGTCAAAAGGAGAAAGCAGACGAAGTCGGCAGTGGCGGCACTAGAAGTTATTTCGAGAGATGCGTGGCGATCGTGCAACCCGTTCGAGGGCGGGTTGTTGTGGCAGCGATATTTGTTGTTACGATTCTTGCGGTCGACATGAAGTATACGATCGAAGGAAGCAGTTGGATATATTCAATAATTAACGCCGCTATGATTGCCGCAGGCATCGGCCTTGCGGTTCTTTCGACAGCAATGATAGCGAACAACGAAACGCGAGAGTGATCAAATCTTGGGGAGCTCGCAGGTACATCGAAATCCAAGCTTGACCGGTTTAGAGACAGAATCTCGACCCTTACGGAACGCATCAAAACACTGGAAAAACATCGGCGAAGGAGTTCGCCCTTAACCGCTGTCCCAAATCAGTATTGGACAGATGATGACTCCTAGCAGGGAAATCCTGTTGCGGAGTTTGTGTCTGTTTCGGTATCCCTGCTCAAAATTACTCGAATCGCCCAGTGCTGCCTTTGGTTCTCACTGGAGCGCATGCGGAGTCTAAAGCGATGGATCTCAAGACATACGAACACGTCAAATTCGAACTGGCCGAGCTAATCCGTTCCGGGCAACTGATCGCTTCCGAACGAGAGACGGATTCGAACAAACGATACGAGGCGGAGCATCCCTGGCGGTTACTGCTCACTCGTTTGGCCGAAGACCGGTTCACCGTCGTCGTTGCCGGACGGTTTAGTCGTGGAAAGTCTTCCTTAATGAATGCGGTGCTCGGCTTGGACCGTCTTCCGACAGGCATTGTGCCGCTGACCTCCGTGATTACGTATGTGCGTTACGGCACCAGCGAAAGAGTTCTGCTCAATTACGAAGGCACGAGATTGCGGGGAGAAGCCACGCTCCAAGAATTGCCTGAATACGTTACCGAGAAAGGGAATCCAGGGAATGCAAAGCGGATTGAGTCAGCCGAGATTCAGCTTCCGGCAGAGATTCTTCGCCGAGGATTCTTCTTCGTTGACACTCCGGGCCTCGGATCCGCCATCTTCGAGAATACGAAAACGACGGAGAGATTCATTCCGGAAATCGACGTACTGATTCTGGTTACTAGTTACGAGAGCCCACTTACAGAGGACGAGATGCGATTTCTTCACTATGCTTCGCCCTCGGTGCGCGCTGTGTTTATCGTGATCAATAAACAGGACACCGTGCCAGCGGAAGCCCGCGAGGAAGTGGCTCGCTACGTGGAGAAAACCGCTCGCAGCATTGTGGGGGGTAAGGCATTTCAACCGTTTTCAGTTTCGGCGAGAGATGGCCTGGCGGCGAAGCAAATGGGCGATGCGGAAAAGCTCCAACAAAGCGGGCTATTGGATTTTGAGGCGGCTCTAGTGCAATTCTTGGCCAATAACAGGGCACAGCTCTTTTTGTCTTCCATGTGTGATCGCGCACTTGTTGAACTACAGTCTTTGCCGGAATCTGAGGCCAACGGATTGATCTCCAAATTACATGCATTGCGGCGGCAAGTCGACCCGCACTCGTCCCCTGGCTCAGGACAACCGAAGGATGCGGCCGTTGAAATGCCTACCGCCGCCAACGTGGTGTCCCAGACTATCGGAACATGCGAGGTGTGCAGGGCAGTAATGGGCAGGACAATGAAGTTCTTGGCGCAGTACCAGTACGAGCTCAGCACGCGACCCGGCACCCAGGAACAGCATGCCAAAGACGGAGGCTTCTGTCCCTTACACACGTGGCACTATGAGCAGATCGCTTCTCCCCGGGGCGTTTGCACGGCATATCCTGCACTGTTGAACCGAACAGCCGGCCGCTTGCGTTCCCTCGCAGCCGATGGGGCTGCGCAGTGCAGCGTTTCCTCTCCGCTTCTTGAGTCACACTGTCCGGTCTGTGAGGTTCGTTGGGCGGTTGAAGACCAAACTGTCGCTTCGATTCTCAGTAGAGCAAGCCAGGTGAACGATCCGGACAAACTTACACTCTCGGCTCTGTGCCTGCCTCACCTGCGGTTGATCTTGCGGCGAACGGAAAGCGAGTCTTTCCGCAAATTTCTGCTATATCGCGAGGCAGCCGTCATGGAACGATTTGCAGAGGACATGCAGCGCTATGCCATCAAATACGACGCCTTGCGCAGGGATCTCGCAAGTGCAGAAGAACATAATTCCTATCTCCAAGCGCTTCAGCTAATCGTCGGTCATCGCAACGTCAACGCTGTCTTCACGGTGAGAGACATCATGTAGCGAGCATTGCGACACCGCCAAGTGCAGCCATCTCTTAGCCGTCCACGAAGACAATCTCGTGAGAGGACGTTTTCTGTTGCGCGCCGGGTGGCTTTGCGAGACCTCACGTTGGAGCGCCCAGAGAAACCGTAGATAGAAGCCCACGACTCCTACGACCAAAACCATTACCAAGGCACGGGAGAAAACAAGCGAGATCGGGAGCAGCGTTGCAGCGAGGGCACTGCCGAGCAACATGTTCATGGCACAACTCCTGTCAGGTCTGTGCGGATACCTGCTCAGGGCCGTGCCGCGTATAGGAACAACTCCCGAGACGAGAATACCCGTCAGGAGTCATCAGCCATCCCGGTTTAACAAGGGAGGACAGCGGTTAACGGCGGAACTCCTTCGCCGTAACGTACTATCTCTATTTTAGTCTGAAGCCACGTGTAGTCAAGCGATGGAGCAAGAGCTTTGGGACACCTCGAATAGCCGCGGTTTAGGGACACTTGGGAGCTTCCTGGGAGGGCAATTGCCAATGGTGGGTAAAATCGAAAACAGGTTTAGCGCAAGAGGAACGCGGTTGAGCGCGCCCGGTAACTTACGTTGCGAATGAACCAAAGGGCTCCGTAGGCGGCCCACAGAATTCAATACGGAGAAGTTGTCGCTTTCTAAAGGGACCGATTCGGAGCACCGAGAGCCGCGGCCACGTGCGGCAAACCTTCAACTATCCTTCGCCCGTGTATTCTTTTTTTCCTCTCTGATGACGAACACTCTTCTTTTTCTTCTTTTTCTTCTTTTATCTTCGAGGGATCGATGTCGTAGTTTTCTTCTTCGGCCTCGGTCAAGTTGGGATGTCACGGAGTCTTGGTCAGGCATTTGGATTTGCCTTCTGTTGGATTCGGAATAAACGCCCAGAGTTGTCGTTATGCCTGGTTCGCATGACTCAACTGAACATGTTTAGGATCGCTTCTTCACAATCATGAATACCGGAATTGCAGCTATTTGAGCGACAACCGAAAAGACGATTAGCGCTGAGATGGAAACGTCGTAAAGCCTTCCCATAATTACGCTGCCGAGGAACCAGCAAACTCCATAGCCCGCAGTAAAGAGCCCGTACGCCGAAGGCCGGCGCTGTTGCGGCACCATGGTCGCGACCGCAGCCGGAATGATGGATTCGTGCACACCCATTCCCAGCCCCCATAATGCTGAGCCGATAAGGGCAAGCCAGAAGCTGCCAAGGAAAACCAGCGGAGCTGATGCGGCAGAAATTATAGTCAGCGGGATCAGCACCCATAGTCCGACCCGATCAAATAAACGTCCGAACAAAAGCGATCCGACACCGCTCACTGCCATGGCCACGGAATAAAAGACCGGAACCCAAGTGCCTGGAATGACCGAAGCTTTTTGAAAATGATAGGCAATCAAGGAAAAATCCGCGAAGCCGGCGGCGACAAGAGCTGCTCCAGCGAGATAAATCCAGAAGACGCGGGGCAGTCCTGTTGCCTCGATATTTGGAACGCTGACTTCCATGTCTTCTGGCCGTGGATACGAGAATCGTGCACTCACCAGAAGAGTCAGCGTCACAATCGCGGGAACAAGGAGCACTGCGAAAGCGATCTGGTAATTTCCTCGCCTCGCGAGAACGGCGGCAACCACAAGCGGCCCAAACAACGCGCCGAACTGATCTAGCGCTTCATGTAATCCGAAACCCCAGCCATATCCCATCTGCTTGGCGGCGTGTGAAAGCATGACATCGCGCGGAGGATTGCGGATCGCCTTCCCAATACGCTCAACTACGATCAGCAGACCGGCGATCTGCCAATTCGGAGCTAAGGCCAAGAGTGGTACTGCGCTCATTTGAACGAGGTAGCCGAATATAGTAATGGGCCAGAATTCTCCCGTGCGCTCGCTAAGCCGCCCTGACACCAGCCGTAGACCATAGCCGAGCAGTTCCCCGAGGCCGGCAATGAAACCGACCAGCGTGGCACTTGCTCCCAGGATTGCAAGATATGGTCCTGTGACGCTGCGGGCGCCTTCGTAGGTGAAGTCAGCAAAAAAGCTCACGACCCCGATGAGGAGCACGAATTTGAGTGCCCTGCTTTGCTGTTGTTTCTTTGTGATTGAAATCAAGTCTGCCATTGATTCACGCTCTAATCGGCACTTCGCATGAGACGAGGACTCTGCTTATCACCACGAATTGATGCAGCCATTTACGAGAAAACTGTGGGAATGCTCTGGCGGGGCAACAACTCCTGAGACAAAGAATTCCCTCTGTCAGGAGTCATCATCCGTCTCGAACTCACTCAACGGGACGGCGGTTCAGGGTGAACTCCTTCACCCGAAAAACGGTAGTCTTTAGTTTATACACCGACGATGATACTGCTGCAAAAAGTGCACCCTTTGGACAGAACCGAGAGTCTATAATAATCGAGTAAACAACTGGGTGAAGGAGTACCACCCAAACCGCTGTCCTTTCTTCGTTGCTGCTTGGACGGCTGATGACTCCTGACAAGAGGGATCTTGTCTCGGGAGTTTGGTCACGCGGCAAGTTCCTCAGATAAACAGAGCGCACGATCGGATAAACTCGCCCGTTGCGAGCCGACTCCGTGGCGCGCCAGGAGGAATATATGCTCGCCATCTGTATCGAGTGTTGGCACGAAATTCAGTCAGAGAAGCACTTGTGTTCGTACTGTGGAGCGAGGATCGACGCCGAGTCGCCTTCGTATGAACGCTTCTTGTTCTGGGTCCTCAAGAACTCTCAACCTGAGCATCGGGCGGAGGTTTGCAGGATTCTCGGCCTGCGAGGACATGGCAGCGCAGTTCCCCATCTCCTCGAAGCTGTGAATGACCGTGCAATATTCGTGCGCGTAGCAGCCTTGCGAGCGCTAGGGGCGATTGGCGAGGAATCTGCGATTCCTGCCATTGAAAAATCTCTGTCTAGCGAGAGTTTCGCAGTGCGAATTGCGGCTGAAGGCGCACTGAAGGAAATGGGCGTCGCTAGACACGAGTCGATTGCAGCCGCCGACTGACGTTGCAAAGTCACTTCCCGCCCGGGGGCCTAACGGGACAGGGTTGAAGATCCTTTAGTGAGGACTGAATGAGCTTGCTGCCCGTTCTAGCCGGTTCGAGCATATCGGCACGCAATGTGATCGATGCCCGCTGGTTTTGTGGCATCGATCTCGGCACGACCAACTCTCTGGTCGCTGTCGTCGACTCTGTTGCACTTCGAGCGCGAGACTATTCCTCCGCTGTACGCGTACTCCCGGTAAAGCAGCCCACCAGAAATGGGGTAACCGAGAGTGTCCTGTTTCCCTCTGTCGTCGCTGAAGTGTTCCAGGGAGAATGGACCGCTGGCCAAGGAGCAAAAGAGGCTCGCTGGCAGGGCTTGAGAAAAGATCGCCAAATCTTTTACTCCACCAAGTCGGAGATGGGGATAGGCAGGGATCCCTATTATCCATTCGCCACCTCCAGCAAATTCGATTGTCCGTACAAGGTTGCGGGAGAAATTCTCAAAAACCTGGGCGCGGCTGCAAGGCAAGAATTGGGGCAGGAAGCTCTCAGAAATCTCGTAGTCACCGTTCCGGCGTCGTTTCAAATCGCCGCGCGAAAAGACACCCTGCGAGCGGCTGATCTAGCCGGCATGCACTTGAGGGAGCAATCGTTGTTGGACGAACCCACTGCTGCCTTCCTGGACTACATTGTTACCGTTGCATCCGAAGAAGTGCTGCCTCTCGATCTCACCACACCCACCATCATACTGACGGTGGATTTTGGAGGGGGAACCTGTGATGTTTCCCTTCTACGTGTGCAGTTCGAATCCAAAACCGGCCGGCTGGGCCTGGCCAATCTCGCAATTTCACGTTATGAGCGCCTGGGTGGAGACAATATAGACTCGGCGGTCGCGGAAGATATCCTTCTTCCTGAATTGTTTCGACAGAACGGTGTTCAGGCCCTCGACCTGTCATGGGCAGAAAAGAAAAATTATGTTTTACCTCAATTGCTCCCGGTAGCTGAGGCTTTGAAACTCGGCATCTGTTCCGAGTACGCAACACAATTAGGACTGCACTCTAGAGAAAAGATAAGGCGCGATTCCATCCGTGCGGCCCAACTTTCCACTTCGATTACCGTTCCCGCGAAAGACCGTCTCCGTACCTTCTCTCTGCGTGATCCCAGCTTAACGCTCGAACAGTTCGAAGAAGTCATGGCTTCTTTCCTCGACCGTGATTTGCTCTACGCACACGGCACCGAGTTCAATTCGGTTACCTCGATTTTTGCGCCGGTTCAAGATGCTCTGGACCGTGCCGGGGTTAGACCCGCGCAGATCGACGGCATTCTTCTAGTGGGCGGAAGCAGCTTCATTCCTCAGGTTCAGCAAGCCTTGCAAACCCATTTTCGAGAAGCTCAACTTTTGCGTTTTCCGAATGCAGAGCGAGCGCTTTCCGCCGTTGCTCGCGGCGCCGCCCTACATTCGTTTTTCTTGCACGGAATCGGCCTTCCCCTTGTAAAGCCCATCGCGCAGGAAACCATTGGCTTGCTGGCTCAAGACAACGTATTCCGCCCGCTGATTCATGCGGGAACGGAGTTGCCTTTCCCGTCGAATGACAAGTTTGACACCCACCGCGGTTTGTCGGTTCCGCACGACCTGATGACAGAGCTGGATATCGTGATCGCCGCTGAGACGCCGACCCAAGAGAAGAAGGTATTGGCGGTTGCGCATTTAAGGCCGGACGTACTGCCCCGAGCAGGAGACGAGATCGAAGTCCGCTTTCGTCTCGACGCGAACAAGGTGCTGGAGGTGGAGGCCACACTCTTATCGAACTCGCAGACGCGCTGCGAAGTTTCGCTTGAGAATCCCCTGAGTTCCGCGGGCCATGAAACCGAATGCCAGCGTGAGATTCTGCGACTGGAACAGGAATTAGCTGACGCGATCACTCGACATGAGCCTCTATCTGAAAAGCTGACGCAAATCGAGCGCCTGTACGAACTTCTCTTCGATGAAAGGAAGTATGAACGCGCGATTGACTGGGCGAAGAAGGCGCTTCAGCTTCGGGCTGGCCCTGACGCCTACGCTCTGAACCTAATTGGCAATGCCTATCAAGAGTTGGGGGCCTACGACCGTGCAGAAAAGTTCTACCGTGAGCTGCTAACCCTGAATCGGGGCTGGGGTGGAGGCCACTTCAATCTCGCCCTGGGTCTTGAGAGTCAAGGGCACATCACCGATGCCCTAGCAGCCGTTTCCGAGGCAATTCGGCTGGATGTGCAAGAAGGAGCCTACCCTGCTCTGCGCGCGCGCCTGTTGAAGAAGTCGGGAAAGGCAATTGAGGCAAACGCCACCTTTCGCGAGGCCGCACGATTACTTGACCTTTCCCGCCCGCTCACTGAATTCCAACTGAGCTGGCGCATCATGGTGGCGCACAGCCTCAACGACGTGAAGACAGTCAACGAGCTTGAAGCTCTACGCAAGAGACAAGGCGACTTGCCCTTGCCCTACGAACCCGGTGCGCTGCCCAGAACAACAGTGGCCATCGTTGTAAGGCGAGCTGGTTGAAAGGACTCGAAGACCATGACTCAGCGCATGTGGATGGTCGGTCGTGGGCTTCTAAGCGAACAGCAGGAACGGATCGTGACTTTGCCCACAGAGGCAAATCAATTGGTTATGGGCTCGCCCGGATCTGGCAAGACAGTTCTGCTGCTCCATCGTGCAGAAGAACTCCTTCGCAATCACCATATATTTCCTAGGCAGCTTCGAGTCTTGGTCTTTACCAATGTGTTGAGAGCCTACATTGGAGCGGGTGCCGATGCCCTCAACCTGCCATTCGAAATCATCCAATCTTTCTACTCATGGGTGTTTCAACTTGCCGAGCGCGAAGGACTTCCCAAATCGAAGGCGGCCAAGCTGGAAGACAAGTGTAAGGAAACGCTTCAAGCCCTAGTGGGGTATTGCGAAACAGAACAGTCGGTGCCGCTTCTGGATGCTGTTCTTGTGGACGAAGGACAGGACCTTCCGCTTGACGCATATCGACTGCTTCGAAAAGCTGCCCGGCACGTTACTGTCTTTGCCGATTCCACACAGAAGCTCTTCGCCGAAGGAGCGGACGTAACGGATGCCGCCAGCGCTCTCGGCATCTCGAAGGAAGCGATCACGCTTACTGAAAACCTCAGGAGCAGTCTCGGCGTAGCTCGCTTGGCGGCGCAGTTCCTGTCGGCCACACAGCGGACCAGCTATCTCCAGGGCCAAGTAAGGCACGAGGCTGCCGGAACAACCAGGATACCGCTTCTTTTGAGGACAATATCGGAAGACGACGAGTGGGAACGCATGGCCGAAATTCTCAGGGCGGAAATCGCTCGTAACAGCCGGGTGGGGATTCTAGTCGTCGACAATGCGATGCTGAGCCGAGCCTACGGCGCTTTGACGGCCGCCGGCGTGCCGGTCCAGAGAGTGACGGCGAGAGACCCTTCGCAAGCAGACTTCAACGAGCTTACGCCAAAGATCCTCACAGTGTTCAGTTCCAAAGGTCTAAGCTTCGATACAGTCCTGGTTCCGAGGATCACGCGCCAACATTACTCGCACGTTCCAACAACAGCGATGCGATTGCTGTTTGTCGCCTGCACAAGGGCGCTTGATTGGGTATGTCTTAGTACCGTGCAAGGATCGGAGACCAGAGAACTGAGGCTCTTGGATGAATTGATTTCGGCGGGCCACCTGGCCGAGCAGCACGGTGCCGCCAGGCGGCCTTCTTTCAGGCATGACTACCTGCCTGAAGAAGATCTCCCTTTTTAGAAAGGCCCCGATGCGGGACGGCAGCGGCCTATCCAGCTTGACAAGGGATGTTATCTGCTGAAAACTAGGTAAAGCAGGTCTTCGGTGAAGGAGTTCCACCGCCAACCGCCATCCGCGCTGACGCGCGGGGTGGCTGATGACTCCTGACAAGGATTTCCATGTCAGGAGTTCGAGAAAAAACAGAGATCGCTTCCGAGATTCCTAAGGTCCAGGAGCAGGCGTATCATCGCCTCGCTGTCCCGATTTCCCGGGTTCGCCCGCTTAGCGCAGCATACTCTTGCAGTCCGGAACGTAGCCTTCGTTCTTCTCGCCCGCCGTTCCGTTTTCTCGCTGCACAAGCCGCTCAGATACGTCGCTCTGGACTGATTCCGCATAGGCAGGATGTGAAGGCATGAGTGCGAGACAAGAATGCGCGCCGGCGAGCGCAAGACCAATCGAAGAGAACGAATTTGTTTTTCGGCGAGAGAAGGAGGTCGGGGAGCTAAGGGAACGCTTCGCGGCTCGTAAGTCCTTCGTGCTGCATGGACCCAGCGGCTCTGGAAAGACCTTCTTGCTCCAGCACGTCATACCGGATTTTCCAAATGTCCTCTATTGTCAGCAGGCAACCTCTCCCCAATTGGTTTTCCAAAGTCTTGCTTTAGCTCTCGTGGCGTCCAGAGACCGTTTTGTTCGAGGCTGGTTGCGCAATCCGCAGGCGGTCAAAACCAAGTCGGCGATTTCCCTGCGCGGAATTGTCCTCAATGCAGTGCGACGCGGGAACTACTTTGTGGTGCTCGATCATCTGTATGGCCCAGCGGCAGCGCTCTCGGCGGACACTCGCGATCTCATGCTTTACGGAGAAACCCCTGTCGTAGCGGTCGCACGCTCTGTTCATATGGAGGATCTGGGCTTTCTGACGGATTTCTTCGTACTGCGCGCCGAGCGTATGCGGCTGCCGAACTTTTCTCTTTCCGAGGCCTCGCAGTTCGCTGAAGAGGTTTCTCGGCGACTCAATCTTCGAGCAACAAATCTACCCAACTTTCTCGCTCGCGTGGCGGACCTGAGCCGGGGTTCACCCGGCGCGATCATGACCATGCTCCAAATGGCACGGCTTCCAAAGTATCGGCTCGACGAACACATCAAGACGGCACCACTTTACATCGATTGTCGACTGGCTTGGCACGCAGAGAATGCATTGTAGGAAGGAAAAAGAACGGGCGATGACGACGAGGGCGATTGAGCCGGAAGACTTTTCTCAGAGTGTCCACTGGCACTCCGGCTCCAACCTCCCAAATGAGTTCTACTCCCTGCTTCTTGGTGGAAGTATGACGTCTTCCTGTGGGTACTTCACCGCGCCGGACAATGACTTGGAGACGGCACAAGGCCAAATGCTCGAGTACGTTTGCAGGAAACTTCGAGTGCAGGAGGGAAACAGAATTCTCGACCTCAGCTGCGGGTGGGGCGTCTGGATGCTGCACGCGGCAAAACGCTATCGCGCTCGCGTGTTCGGGATCACCTCAGAGCTGCAGCGGGCCGAGTTTGCGACGGATCAGTTCCGCTACGCCGGAGTTGCGGGTCCCTGCCTGGTGGATGTCAGTGATTACTGCGACTTGGACCCGCCAACCGAATACGACAAGATCGTAAGCTTGGCCACGTCTGAGAATATCCATCCAGGGCAGTTGCCAGAATATTTCCAGCGGACCTTCTCATTTCTGATGCCTGGTGGTGTGTTCTTGACCAGCACGCTGGCCAGCCTTACTGCGGGCCCCAACTCGCCAGCGTGGGAACTTGAGCAACATGTTCAGCATGGCGTAGAACTGCCGTCGCTCGACACAGTACTAGGAGAGGCGGAGTCCGCTGGCTTTGAGATCCGGGATGTCGAAAACCTTCGAGAACACTATGCACTCACCCTTACTCACTGGTTAGGAAATCTCGAGCGAAATGCAGAGCGAGGGCGCCAAATTGCAGGTGACACTATTTACTTTGCCTGGCGTACGCACATGGCAGAGTCCGTTAACGCCATCCGAGCTGGTCGTGCGGGCTTCTATCAAGTGTTGCTAAGCATGCCAAAGCGTGGGTCAACCGGATTTCCGTTAACTCGGAAGGATTGGTACAGATGAGACGTATTCGCCAGCGACTGGTCAGGACGTGGGTTAACAAATTATCCATTGGGGCATCCATATGACCCAACTGTTACGGCGTCTGGACACAAAGGCAGGTTCCGTGGCGTTCCAAAGCATCCTCTTCGACGAGCTAGAGATTGGCACGAATATCGACAATCTACAGGCGCCAGAATTCTTCAAGGATCTATATCTCGATCAGGTCGTCCACGCCATTACAGAAGACTGGAAAGACTATAAGCTCGCGCCTTTCTTTTATCTCCGACTGAATGATCTCGATGCGATCTCCTATCGTCAGGAAGTGATGCGCGATCTTGAAGATGTGCGACTTATGGACGCCATCAAGTCATTCACCGCGCAAATGTGCATGATGCGCGAGCGTCTCAAACAAGCGAAGGATCTCTACTTCAAGTACGCAACGGAGCGAGCATTTCTCGGTGCGGTCGAGATCTACTATCAGGCCATCGAGTACCTGATACGAGAATTGAGTGCCGTCGATTTGCAATCGCGGGGGTTGATCGCTCTCCGCGAGTATCTGATCAGCTACGCCGGATCCACTTCGTTCGGAAATCTCGTCACGGAAGCGGACAAACTGAAGTTGGACCTGGCCGATATCAGATACAGTCTGGTCCTCAAGGACGACTCGGTCACGGTCCGCCACTACGACGAGGAAAGCGACTACAGCACCGCCGTAGAAGAAACGTTTAGCAAATTCAGGCGGCAGACGGCGAAAGATTACCGAGTCAAGGTCCCAATCCGGGACGGCATGAACCACATTCAGGCGCAAGTTCTGGATGGCGTTGCGCTGCTCTATCCAGACGTGTTCCGCGCCCTCGACGACTTTAGCGCGGCTCATGCGGATTATCTCGATGACAAAATCGCCCGCTTCGATCGCGAGATCCAGTTCTACGTCGCCTACCTCACATACGTCGAGAAATTCCGTCACACGGGGCTGAGCTTCTGTCTGCCACAGCTCTCCAGAACTTCCAAAGAAATACGAGGCTCCGATGCCTTCGATATCGCGCTAGCCGACAAGCTGATCCGGGAAAACGCGACTGTAGTCCGCAACGATTTCTTTCTGCGAGGCCCGGAGCGTGTTTTCGTCGTTTCCGGTCCGAACCAGGGCGGCAAGACCACCTTCGCCCGAATGTTCGGGCAGTTGCACTATCTGGCTAGTCTTGGCTGCCCGGTTCCCAGCAAGGATGCACGGCTATTTCTTTACGACCGCCTCTTCGCCCATTTTGAGCGCGAGGAAGACATCAAGAATCTCCGAGGTAAGCTTCACGACGATCTTGTTCGGATTCGCCGCATCATCGACGAGGCGACGCCGGACAGTATCGTAATCATGAACGAGATCTTTTCCTCGACCACACTTCAGGACGCGGTCTATCTGAGCAAGCAAGTCATGGCCAAAATCGACGCTATGGACGTGCTGGGTGTCTGGGTGACATTTCTGGATGAATTGGCGTCGTTCAATGAGAAGACGGTGAGCATTGTGAGCACCGTCGATCCCCACAACCCGGCGGAGCGCACCTACAAATTGGAACGCCGACCAGCCGATGGACTCGCCTATGCCCACGCGATTGCCGAGAAGTACCGAGTCACGTATAGCTTGCTCAAGGAGCGGATTGAGCTATGAAAGTATTGTTGATGCACCGGGACATGGACTTCGAGCTGTATGAGCTTCCGTCAACGAATCGGTATGCGCGGAGGCAGGAACCGGATCGCAATACGCTTCTGCGGGCCATATTGTGGAATGCGCCTACTTTGACGCAGGACTTGGAATTGAGCACGCTGCTGCGCACAATGGCGGGCGGCGACGAATTCGTGTTTGCCGTGGCACAGCAAGCGATTCTCTCCGGGTTGCGAAATGATGTAAACACCATCCTCTACCGGCAGGCGATCCTGAAGGACTGCTTGAAAAACCCTGTCGTGGCAACGGGGCTCTACAATCTCATGACTGCAGTGACGGAAGAAACGAGGAGGCAGTGGTGGGGCCTCTCTAGCGACCACCCCGGCTCGATGCTATACGGCTCAGTCGACTTGATGGAAACATTTCTGGATGTTCTGAGAAAGATCAGAGGCGTCGCTGAAGAGAATGCCAAGAGTTTCGAGTCGGAAGGTTTCACGTCACTTTTTGCAATGCTCAGAAAAGAATTGCACGAGGAATACCTGTCGACGATAAAGAACCATTTGAAAGAATTGAAGTTCCGCAAAGGTGCCTTGTTAAGCGCGGAACTTGGCGACAGCAATGAAGGCGCGAACTACATGCTGCGCAAGGCACACAGTAATGAGCCGAGCTGGTTCGACCGGCTTCTTGGCAAAGGACCTCGTTCTTATAGTTTCCGTCTCGATCCGCGCGACGAGACCGGTGGACGGATTTTGTCGGATATGCGGAGCCGAGGAATATCTAGGGTCGCGCGTGCGCTAGCCCAATCCTCGGACCACGTACTGAGCTTTTTCAAAGTGCTGCGCACGGAGTTGGCGTTTTATGTGGGCTGCCTTAATTTGCACAACCGACTTGTATCCAAAGGTATGCCGACTGCTTTTCCTACCCCCATGTCAGTGGGCGAACGCAGCCATAATGTCAGTGGTCTGTACGATGTGTGCCTGGCATTGACGATGGATCACGGGGTGGTCGGAAACACCGTCAATGCGGAACGCAAGAATTTGATTGTCATTACCGGCGCGAACCAAGGTGGAAAATCAACCTTTCTGCGCAGCATCGGTCTTGCGCAGTTGATGATGCAATGTGGCTTGTTCGTTGGCGCCGACATCTTCCAGGCTGGAATCTGCCCGGCTCTGTTCACTCACTACAAGCGGGAAGAAGATGCGACCATGAAGAGCGGTAAATTTGACGAAGAACTTGCCAGAATGAGTGACATCGCCGATCACCTTCTCCCGAATTCCATGCTGCTGTTTAATGAATCCTTTGCAGCGACGAACGAGCGAGAGGGTTCGGAAATCGCGACACAGATTGTTCGCGCCCTGCTCGAGAAAGGCATGACCGTCTTCTACGTTACTCATTTGTACGAATTTGCTCACGGCTTGTTCGACGAGCGGAATGACAGCGCCATTTTCCTGCGTGCCCAGAGAAGAGCCGACGGGACGCGCAGTTTCAGGCTGGTTGAAGGGGAGCCGCTTCAAACTAGCTATGGCGAGGATCTGTACAAGAAGGTATTCGCGACCGCGGATGACGAGGTGGGCGCCGGATCAACCATGAGCAAGTGATTCAGGGAGGACACGGGTGCTCGTCTGCACAACATTGGGCTCCAAGTCTTCACGGACCACAGATTCGCGGATAACGGCCACTGCGTGTTCCAAACCATCTAAGCGACGCAGTTCTGCCTGAACCGCAGGTTCACCGTCTTCTCTTACTTTCCGCGCGCGTGCCAATGCCTGCTCGGCAACGCGGCTGACTTCGTGAAGCAGTTTGCGAATCTCTACTTCCAAACGGTTGCGGCTTTCTTGTACGCGATCCAGAATGTCACTTTGCACCCGGGTGCTGTTAGTTTTAAGCAGTCTCTCGATAAACTGCTGCGCATCGTTCTGGATCACCTTCTTCGCGCCCACGAAACCCAGAATCACATCCGCCAGCCAACGCAGCGGCGAGGCCGGTTGAGCAACTTCGATGAAATCCATGAATGTGAATTTCGAGCGCACGCGGAAACCGATTTCCGGATCGAGCGCATGCGGCATACGGGCCAACTCTGGGATGCCGGCATCAGCGAGTCTCTTGAGAAAGTCGTTGCCCATTTCCACAAATCGAAGCGCAACTTTCCGATACTCCCTTTCAGCTTCTTCCTGCTCAGGGCGCAGCCAAGGTAACACATCCCGGCGAGAAATCTCCTGTGCCTCGCGCATCAGCTTTCGCCGGTACGAAGGCCCAAATCCGCGGGGAATTGACCGCAGGGCTAGTTTGAACTCTGCGTCAGCCTGGGGTGATACGGAGGCGAAAAATGCTTTGTGCCGATCAACGAAGATATCGGAGAGCCTCTGCTGCTCGGCCATAAAGAGGAAGCTCAGCTCCCGCACGGAACGCTCGGCCTCCGAAATGGTTTGCTTCATCAGGGTGATCCGGCGCTCTGATTCTTCGATTGGCCTGCGCAGCGCGTCACGTCCCTCGCGGATAATGGCGAGCAGTTGCTCACTGAGACGCTGCAATCCGCGGCTGCAAGCGGTTCGGACCAGTTGGTGCCCGGAACCGTCGACCAGACGCTGCAGAGCGCCGACAAGTTTGTTCCAGTCACGCTCCGGTCCGCGATTGTCCGCTCGTTCCTGCGCGCTGATCTCGAACATTGGTCCGATCTCGCGTTGTAGGCGCTTTTGGAGCAACTGGCGGGTGAACACTGTGGCCGCGGCTCTTTCCGCATCCGTTGTGCGATCCGCCTTGTTGAGAACCAGGATGAGGTCGTGCACCTGTTTGCCTACGGTTTCTACCAGGGTGAGCTCTTCTCCCGCCAAGGGAGGGTCCGCGCCAACAACAACCAATGCGGCATCTATGTGAGGGATGAAGGCTTGGGTTGCGGCGCTATTTCCGGTAAAAACCGACCCGAGGCCCGGCGTGTCCACGATGCACATACCCGAAGAAAGCAGCGGGCTGGGAACAAACGCCTCTGCGCCCTGGACACCCTTCTTGTTTTCGGGATTGAGTTCCTCGGTTACGTACTGCTTCAGTTCTGAGACTGGGATCTCATTCCATGAACCATCGAGCAGGCGGACCCGTGCGGTCAACTGCTCGCCAAAACGAATCACGGTCGGTACAGCTGTGACGGGAATAAAGCCTGTGGGAAGAACCGGCTCACCGATTAAGGCGTTGATCAGGGTGGATTTGCCTCGCTTGAATTGCCCCACACATGCCACATAGAAGCGGCCTTCCGAGATACGAGCGGCCAATTCCCGCGCTTCATCCGCGACGGGCTCCGCGCCCAATTCCTCCGCTAACACCGCCAGGCGCAGGAGGCGGCTCGCTCCGTCCACTCCGCCAGCAGCAGAATCCACTACTTCGTGGCCTTCCGGTGTTACTGTGATCGTGGACTGTTCCCTACTTGGCGCCATCTGTTTGACCCAGGGAACGGACGCCCTTCTGATGCACGTAACGGATTACTTCCACATCGGACATAGCGATCAGTCCTTCGTCCACCATTTGATCCAGCGCAGGTATGAGGGTTTTGATTTTATCCTCGGTGTCGATCACGGAGATCATGATCGGTTGGTCCGACGAACGGAGCAAGTGGTGCTTGTGGATGAGCGTGCTCGCACCATAACCCTCAATGCCACGAAACACGGTCGCGCCGGCGATATCAAGCTCTCTACACTTAGAAACAACCGCCTCGTAGAGAGGCTTCCCGTGCCACTTGTCGTCTTCGCCGAAATGGATGCGGAGCATTTTGGCTTTACCTTCCAGTTTCATACTTGCGTCTCCTGTCGCCGCTCGGCCTTCTGGTAGTTATGGGTGTACTTGATGACGTCCACGTTGGAGAGGACGACCAAACCCTGCTGCACCATCTGGTCGAGAATCGGCATGAATGCCTGCAGCTTGTCTTCCGTATCGACAACCGACAGCAGAATAGGACGATCATGCGAGAGACTGAGCTTGGCATCCTTGCGGATGCGCCGGTTGGCACCGTATCCGAGAATCCCACGGTAAACTGTAACCCCAGCGATGTCGTGGGCGCGCAATCCATTCACGATAGCTTCATGGAGAGGCTTGTCGTTCCACTTGTCGTTTTCGCCGATGTAGATGCGCATCATCTTGGCCTTACCCTCTCTTTTCAGAGGCGGGCCTTCTGTACTGGCGCTTCGCTTCTGCTTTTTCTCGGCAGGTTTGACGATGGTCGTGTCGTGCATTTCAATCAGACCGGTGCCGACCATCTCATGCAGCTTCGGTAACAATTCCTCCACCTTCGCGGCGGTTTCGATGAATTCGACTTTCACCGGAAGACGGATCGCCAAGTCGACCAGTCGCGTGGTGTGAAGATGGTGGTCTGAGCCAAACCCAGCGATGCCGCGAGTCACCGTTGCA
>Ga0182024_10006180_pt1 | contig 26406 bp, 24 predicted proteins | sample P32metaG_FD_120480 | JGI IMG/M metagenome (GOLD analysis project Ga0182024, IMG submission 120480) | Permafrost microbial communities from Stordalen Mire, Sweden - P3-2 metaG (Illumina Assembly) | ecosystem: Environmental > Terrestrial > Soil > Wetlands > Permafrost | place: Sweden: Stordalen... | reverse complement strand
CCCGGCGCGGGCGCACAGGGCGACACTCCTCGGGGACATTCAGCAAATAGAATCCGTCGTCGAGTGGGCTCGACCGGCCTGGCAGGTCATAGACCGCCGCGAAAGCGTCCACCACGGCGACGAGCGACTCGCGGCTGACGGTGATGGGCGTGGCGCCGAAGACCCCCTCGAGGCCCTGCTGCACGAAGTGCCCCACGACCGTCCACTCGGCCCGCGACAAGGGGTGTCCGGCCTCGGCTTTGTGACGAATGCGCAAGAGACCCTTGGGCCCTTCCCCGATCAGATCCACGAACTCGAGCCGCTCCTCTTGCACGGTCTCGAGCAGCTGCTTGGCGATCTCGGAGGTCGAGACGAAGGCGCCCGTCTTGGCGGACTCCCGCTCGCGCGCCCGCTCCAGCCGGCGGCGCATGGTGTCGCTGATGCGCACCGACAGGGTCTGCTGTTGGGGCTTCTTGGGCTTGGCCATGGAAGGGATCGGCTAGCGACCGGGATCCAGTGTGACTAAACAAATGCATCGATACATATTGACAGCATACAGTTCGTGATCTAGCCTGTCAACAGCGGCCATTCCGGGCCGATGGCCGAAGGCTCCCCTGCCCCGCTCTCCACGCGGCGGCGGACCCTTCGACGGCACCCTGACACCGGCGTCCGCGAGCGAGCACTCCCCAGCCCGCTCTCCGCGCCGTGTGACGACTCACCGTGATCAGGCAACAGACCGTATGGCCAGCGACCGGCGGGCCATTGGAGAAGACCGGCGGACTTCGTCGGATCGATGACGCGACGAACGTCGAATCGCTGCAGACGGGTTTGGCGGAATCGCGTGAAGGGAGGTTGAGATGCGGGTCAGAGAGTTCGTGCGACCGTCTCAGCAGAGTGCTGATCACTCCGCTGCGGTCGGGGACGACCTCCACGAGTTGCTGACTGTGGACGAGGTCGCTTCTCTGTTCAAGGTGAGCAAGAGCTGGGTCTACGAACACACGCGCGGCCGCGGCACGTCCAGGAGCGAGCGGCTGCCGCACGTGAAGATCGGCAAGTACGTGCGCTTCGAGGCGCAGGCCGTCCGCGCGTACGTCGAAAAGAAATGTCGGGTCGTGTGATTCGGCTCGTCCCCCCGCGTACAATCGTGGGCGAGCCGAACCACGAAGGGCCAACGAGGGAAAGGGTCTCTCGTATGGCTCAGAGAAAGCGACAGTACGGAAGCGGGTGTTTGCTCAAACGAGGAAGGGGGTGGGCGATTCGCTGGCGGGAGTTGGAAATCGCTCCCGACGGCAGAACACGCCGGACGCTCCGATACGAAACACTTGGCCAGGTCTCACGGCGAGAGGCCACAGAGGCGCTCGCGCGGCACTTGGCGGCGGCTGGCGGCAGGCAACCGACACGGTCACAGGTGACGTTCCGCACGTTGGCGAGTGAATGGGAGGCGACGGTCCTTCCGATGTACAAGCATTCGACGCAGAAGCATCGGCGCTTCCTGTTGAAGAAGTACTTGTTGCCGAGATTCGGTGACAAGCCGTTGTGCGAGATCACGCGGCAGGACATCCAGGCGTACGTCGCCACGCTCATGCAGGAAGAGTACTCGCCCCGGTCCATCGATAATGTGCGCGATGTGCTGAGCGTGGTGCTCCGGACGGCGGTGAAGTGGGGACATCTCCAGGACAATCCGGCTCGCGGGGTCGACTTGCCGAAGTTGCGGAACGTGCGGCCCAAATGGGCGTTGACGACGGATCAGGCGGCGGCCCTATTGGAGGCGTTGCCGCGGCTGGCACGGACGATGGTCGGGCTCGCGATCTTGTCGGGCCTTCGGCGCGGCGAGGTGTTCGCGCTGCGTTGGAAGGACATCGATGAGGGAGCCGGGTTGCTTACCGTGCGCGAAGCGGTCTATGACGGGACGTTCAGCACGCCGAAGACCGAGGCGGGCGTCCGGCAGATTCCGTTGTAGCCGTCGGCCATCGAGCTGATCGCGGACTGGAAGGGCGGCGAGACCCCGGGGTCGGAGGACCTGGTCTTCTCGACGCGCTCCGGCGGTCCGATTTCGCCGAACAACGTCCTGCGCCGAGCGATCTTCCCGGCGTGCGATCGTCTGAAGCTGCGGAGGGCGACGTGGCTCACGTTCCGGCGGACCTACTCGTCGTGGTCACACGACAAAGGCGTGCCCGGAAAGGTGGTTGCGCAGATGATGGGCCACGCCAACGTCGACACGACGCTAAACGTCTACACGCAGGTGCTGGATGGGTCGTTGCGGGCCGCGGCGGACAAGGTCGGGAGCGAATTGTTCACGATTGTTCACAAAACGGGGAGTGGGGACGCGGCGAGTCGACGGTAACTTGTTGATTTAATTGGCGCGCCCGGCAGGATTCGAACCTGCGACCTTTGGCTCCGGAGGCCAACGCTCTATCCAGCTGAGCTACGGGCGCCCGACCGGGCAACTGAGGCGGTCGGCTGTGACGGAACGGCGCAGCGTCGACCGGCAACGTAGGGATCCTATCAAACTATCTGCAGACCTTCCCCGTGTGGGTGACCGTCGGGGCAGCCTCCGTCGCGCCACTGGGCGCGTTCCGAAGGGGGTCAAGCGGAAGACGATTTGTGAAATGGCGCGCCCGGAGGGACTTGAACCCCCGACCTACGGGTTCGAAGCCCGGCGCTCTATCCAACTGAGCTACGGGCGCGCAGCGAAAAAAGCGTATCACACGGTTAGAGCGTCGACTCGCCCCGCAGCCGCCGCATGCCTGCGCCGACCGCGAACGACGCATTGAAGATGGTCCGCAGTGGGAGCACGCCGCCCACCTTGTAGTCCCCGAGCGCGCTGAAGCCCACCGACGCCAGACACCCGCATTCCCGGCATTCCGGGCTCCCGCCGAACTGGCACGGCGTGATCGCATGCGTGAGATCGGCGGAGAGGCACGCGGTTGTGTTGGCGAAGATGCACTCGCTCGGCTGCTGGGGCGCCGCCAGGTAGCGCTTGGTCACGGGCGGCCGCATGTCGGCGAGTCGCCGGCGCGCGTCGTGCTCGGGCTGCAGCCCATCAATCGACACGCACACCTTCAGATTCGGCATCCGCGCCCAGGCCGCCGGAATCGGTCGTACCGCGCTCATCACGACCTGCACGTGCCGGCCCGTCGAGGTCAGCATCGGCAGGAGCACGTCGAGTTCGCGGAAGCGGACGAGCGGCTCGCCGCCGACAAACGAAGTGTGGATCGGCCGGTAGCGATCGATGACGTCGATTACGTGCTCAATGAGCTCCCGGCCCTTGAAGTCAGCCAACTCGCGGAGCACGACGCCGCCGCCGAGATGCTGCTCGCCATAGGCGTAGCAGCCCGGGCAGCGCAGCGGGCACTCGCGCGTGATCTCGATCGTCAGGTTGGGGCGGTACCCGGAGAGAATTCGACGCCAGGCCGTGAGGACCGCGCCCGCTTCCATGGGAGTTGCTTCGAGCTCACGCTCAGTGCCCCGCCGGGAACAATGGATTTGTCGCGAAACAGAGGTCGGCGACGATCCGGCCGCCGATGAGGTGCTCCTGGATGATGCGTTCGGCGTTCTCCGGCGTGACGTTCCGGTACCAGGCGCCTTCCGGGTACACCACGGCAATCGGGCCGCCGGTGCAGATGCGGAAGCACCGACAGCGTGTGCGGTACACCGGGCCATCCGGGCCGGCGATGTTCAACTCCTTCATCCGGTGCTTGAGGTAGTGCCACGTCGCGTCGCCCTCTTCGGGGGTCGTGCAATCGGGTCCCGTGCACACGAACAAATGCCGGGCGATCTTGCCGACGCCGAACGCGGCCGCAGCCGCTTCAGGAGTGGTGCGGTCCTTGGCCAACGACTGTCCTCCCATCCTTGATCCAGCCCGAGATGCCCGGAGAGAAGTTGATCACCGTCGGGTACCCCCTCGCGCGCAGGAGGCTGGCGCCAATGGCGGACCGGCCGCCGCCCTGGCACTGCACGACCACCGGGCGGTCCCTCGGAATTTCGGCGAGTCGATCGGGGAGATGCCCCAGTGGCACATGAATCGCGCCGTCGATGTGGCCCACGCCCGTCCACTCGCCGTCGTTTCTGACATCGACGAGCGTCACGCCCTGATGTGTCAGCGACTGGGCCAGATCCTCGACGCCGATGCGCGCGATCGTCCCGAGCGGCGATCCGGCCCCGCTCCAGGCGTCGATGGCCTCGACGCCCAGGTAACCCCGGATCCGGTCCATCCCAATCAGCGCAAGGTCCCGCACGACGGCGTCCAACCCTCCCTGCGACGAGACGATCAGGGTCAGGTCGCGGTCGTAAGGCAGAAGCCAGCCCGCCCAATTCGTGAAGCTGCCGTTCAGCGGGATGTTGACGGTGCCCGGCACATGGCCCAGGGCGAACTCATCGGCGCGACGCGTGTCGATGACCGGCTCGCCGGCGGCCAGCAGGCCTACCAGTTCTTCGGCAGGGATGGGCGGCGGTGCCGGCCATCGGCCAAGCACGGGCGGCCCGTTCTTGTTTATCTGCTTCATCCGGGCGAAGTAGTTGGGTGGGTCCGGCTGCCCGGACAGGACGCCGCGCACGAACGCGTCTTCAGACGCGGCGCGAAATGCCCAGTTGAACCGCTTCTCGTAGCCGAGCGTGCTCTGCGGAATCGCGCTGATGCCCTTGCCGCAGGCTGATCCGGCGCCGTGCCCCGGCCAGATCTGCAGCCAGTCGGGCTTCGACGAGAACGCCTGCAGACTCCGATACAGCGCGTGCGCGCCGGCCTCCATCGTGCCGGCAACGTGCGCAGCGCGCTCGAGGAGATCCGGCCGGCCGACGTCGCCGACGAATATAAAATCACCCGTCGCGGCGCCCATCGGCTCCTCGGCCGCCGCGCGATCCATCACGAGAAACGACAGATGCTCGGGCGTGTGACCCGGCGTGTGCAGCACCTCGAGGCGGACGCTCCCGACGTCGATGCGATCGCCGCCGCGCACGCGCCGCGCGCTCGCCTCTGTCGCAAAGACATATTTCCAGTCCGCGTCCCCTTCATCCGACAGCAGCATCGTCGCGCCGGCGCGCGCGGCGAGTTCGCGCGTGCCTGACACGAAGTCGGCGTGGATGTGCGTTTCGGTGACGTACGTGATCCGCGCGCCCTCCGCTTTGGCCGCGGCCATGTACCGCTCCACATCCCGATTCGGATCGATCACGATCGCTTCACCGGCGTCAGCACACCCGATGAGATAGCTCGTTTGCGCGAGCGTCGGCTCGAAGAAGCGCGTCAGGAACATGGCACAGAGAATACACTCAGGCCCATGCCCCGCTACAAGTTGACGATCGAATACGCCGGCACGCGCTACAGCGGCTGGCAGGCGCAACAGAATGCCCGGACCGTACAGGGCGAGCTGCAGCGCGCCCTGGGAGCGGCGGCCGGCGGACCCGTTGAGACGTACGGATCGGGGCGCACGGACGCCGGCGTCCACGCCATCGGACAGGTCGCGCACGCCGACTTCGCGCGCGAACTGCCACCGGCCACGCTCGTGGCCCGGGCGAACGACGCGCTGCCGCACGACATCAACGTCCTCGCGGCCGAGCGCGTGCCCGCCCGGTTTCACGCGCGCCACAGCGCCGTGGCGCGGAGCTACCTGTATCAGATCAGCACGCGTCGTTCCGCGTTCGCGAAACCGTACGTCTGGTGGGTGCGTGAGGCGCTGGATCTCCGGGCGATGCAGGACGCGGCCGTGCCCCTCCTCGGCCTCGGTGACTTCCGGTCGTTCACCGATGATGACCCGGAGGAGAAGTCCACGCGGGTCCTCGTTTCGTCGGTCGTCATCGAGCCACACGGCGCGCTCGTGCTCGTGCGCGTGGTCGGCTCGCATTTCCTGTGGAAGATGGTCCGCCGCATGGTCGGCGTCCTTGCGGCCGTCGGCCGCGGCGAGGTTCGCGCCGAGGAGGCCGCCTCATGGCTGACTCGCGACTCGGGGATGCCCGCGCAGTTCACCGCGCCGGCCTCGGGCCTGTTCCTCGAACATGTCACCTACGACTCCAGGGACCTACCGCCGCTCGCGCCGGCTTGCGTCTCGGTCATTTAATAGGCGGCAGGCCGGGCGCCTCGGCACCGAGAATGGCGCCGTTATTCTCGTTTCCGGCCGTTACGGTATGGTCGGCCCGGAGCCCGTTCGCTCTGCCATTCGGCCTCGTGGCGCTCGACAGCGGGCATTAGGCCGCCAGCCGCACGCCAGGTCTTCCGGCATGTGCCTTGCGTTGATCGTGGCGGCGCTTTGGACACCAAATTGTGATCCCCGACGACGACGAGACCCTGCCCGTGGACGCGCCCCAAACCTGGACCTGTCGCTGGATCCGGATCGCCGGCCCGGCCGTCGACGGTCAGGCGCGGCCCACGCTCGTCTGGCTTTGCGAGCACCCGTATCGGACATTGATGGCCGAGCCGCCGGAGCCGGGCGCGTGCGTCGGGTGTCCAGTGCTCCAAGACTCACCGCGCCGGCGTCTGCCCGTCCGGCGCGACCTGCCGCCCGCTGTCGGCTTCTAACCCCAATCGCGCTCGATGAATCGCTGGGAAAAGCTCCGCAGGACGTGCGGAGAAGTCCGAGGCTGATCTCGACCGCGTCGAGACGGGCCGTCAGAATCAACGCGTTTTCACTTCCCTCTGCCGGCACGGTTCTCGCACTGGCGACTGGCGTCTGCGCGCCAGCTCCCCAGCTATGGCTTCCTGGCGCGGGACCCCGGCGTGCCGTCTCGCGGGCGTCGGGCGGTCCGTCACATGGAGTCCCGAGTGATGCCAGGCCCTCCATGAGCCGCGCCGTTCGCGCTGTTTTGCATGCGCCGGGTAGGGCGACGGGGTTTTCGGCCTTGGCCGAAGGAGACCGACCACGAGGTGGCGCGCTCCTGGGTCCACGCGGATTCCCCGGCGCTCCTTTACTTGATCGGCGGGGACCCCGGCACCCCGCCAAGCTCGCTTCCCTGCGTGGGGCCCTCACGCCCACTCCGTTCCGCTCGCGGAATTTTTTCTTACTACGATCCGGTTTTCTCCGGCTTCGTGGACAATCCGAATTTCTCAATGCGGTAGCGGATTTGGTCGCGGTGCAGCCCGAGCAAGGCCGCCGCGCGGGTTTGGTTGCCGCCGGTGCGTTCGAGCGCCTGCACGACTAGGCTCTTTTCCTCACCCTCGAGGTTGACGCCTTCGGGCGGCAACTGAAACGCCGTGTGACTCGATCCGGCTCGGCGCTGGCCCTGCAGCGTGTCGAAGTCCGACGCCTGCAGCACCTCGCCCTCACTGAGGAGCACCGCGCGTTCGACGAGGTTCCTCAGCTCGCGGACGTTGCCCGGCCAGCCGTAGTTCCGGAGCGCCTGCTCGGCGTCCGCGCTGAGCGCCCGCACGGGCCGCCGGAACTCGCGACTGAAGACCTCGACGAAATGCTGGGCGAGGCGCGACAGATCGTCGACACGCGCCCGAAGCGGCGGCACCTCCAACCGGAGGACGTTCAGCCGGTAGTAGAGGTCGTCTCGGAACTTGCCATCGCGGACCGTCTCTTCGAGATTCCGGTTCGTCGCCGCAATGACGCGTACGTCGACGTGGATGTCCGCCGAGCCGCCGACGCGACGGAAGGCCTTCTCTTCCAGGAACCGCAGCAACTTGGCCTGGAGCGCCGGCGTCATCTCGCCGATCTCGTCGAGAAACACCGTCCCGTCGTCGGCCTGCTCGAGGAGGCCTCGCTTTTGGGTCCGCGCATCCGTGAACGCCCCGCGCTCGTGGCCGAAGAGCTCGGACTCCATCAGCGTTTCGGGCAACGCCGAACAGGTGATGTTGAGGAACGGCCGGGCGGCGCGGCCGCTCGAGTAATGAATGACCTTCGCGACCAGATCCTTGCCCGTCCCGCTCTCACCCGTGATGAGCACGGTCGACCCTGGACTCGTCGCGACCTTGCGCACGAGCGCCTTCACGCGCTGCATGGCGTCGCTCTCGCCGATGATCGACGCCACGCCGAACGGCTTCGCCAGCGTGTCGCGCAGGGTCCGCAATTCGCGGCGCAGTCGGGTCGCCTCGAGGGCGCGCTCGACACGCACCGCGACGTCATCGAGGTCGAAGGGCTTCGTGAGGTACTCGAACGCGCCGGCTTTCATCGCGCTGACGATGATCTCGACGTCCTTGTGCGCGGTGAGCATGAGCACCGGCAGATCGGGATCGATCTCGTGAATCCTTCGCATCACCGCCACGCCGTCGTCGTCGGGCAGGCGGTAATCGAGGAGCAAGGCATCCACGTGGCCATCGAGCAGTTCGAGGGCCTGCGCCGCCGTCCCCGCCTCGAGGATCTCATGGCCGTCCAACCGCAGCCGTTCGGCCAGCGACCAGCGGATGAGCTCTTCGTCGTCCACGACGAGGATCTGCCGCGCCGACATGGATCAGAGAGTATAGGCTGGGGCTGGACTCGAGGGTCCGCTGGCCACGCGCACGGCGGCGACGACCGACGCGACGTCAAACGGCTTTTTCATGACGTGCGCGGCGCCTGCCTGGATGGCGGCAGCTGCAATCTCCGACGATGCCCACGCCGAGAGCACCAGCACCGGAGCGTCCGGACGACGGGACCGGAGGGCGCGCAGGAGGGAGAGGTCCAGGACGTCAGGGAGCCGCAGATCCAAGAGGATGACGAGGGGCTCCCCACCGAGTGTTCCCAACGCGATGTGGGCATCGGCGCCGGTCGCCGCGACCCGCACGGCGTAGCCCGCCTCGCGGAGCGCCTCCCCCAGGGACCATTGGATCAGCGGTTCGTCGTCGATGACGAGCACGGTAGGCCGTGGGAAGGATCCCGCGGCGTTATGGGAGTTTTCCGCTCCAGTCGCCATGGGCGGCCACGTTTCCGGCCCAATAAAAGAAAGCTTTCGAACCACCCCGACCTGGGATACAAAGTCCGGGCCAGGGCATTAGGAGGGTTCCGGGATGATTCAGGCCTTTCGGCGTCACCTCGGACTCATCGCCGGGCTCCTCGCGTTCGGGCTCTTCGCGGCGACGCTGCAGCTCGGAACTGGCTACTCGCTGAACAGCCTGTACTTCGGTGTCATCCTGCTGGCCTTCTGGTCGCCGAGCGGGAGACTCGCGTTCCTGCTGGCCCTCCTGGCGACGGCGTTCATCGTCATCGACACCTTCGCGAGGACGTCTTCGGTCCCCTTCCCGGCGCTCCTCTTCAGCCGGTCGGTCATGGTCGCCACCCTGTGGGTCACCGCGGCGCTCGTCCGCAAGTACCGCGAAATCGCCGCCGTGCGGCTCGCGGCCGAGGAAGCCCTGCGTCGGTCGTTGAAGAACCTCGAGGACGCCAACCACGCGCTTGACCAGTCGACGATTGTCCTGACGACGGACGTGGCTGGCACGATCACGTACGTCAACGACAAGTTCTGCGAGATCTCGAAGTTCCAGCGGAGCGAACTCATCGGCCAGAACCAGCGCGTGATCGACACGGGCCTGCACCCGCCGGCCTTTTACGACGCCATCGCGCAGACGATTGGGCAGGGTCGCGTCTGGCGCGGCGAAATGCAGGCGCAAGCGAAAGACGGGTCGGCCTACTGGGTCGACGCGACCATCGTCCCGGTCCTCGACGACCATCGCACGCCGTCACAATTCACCGTGATCAGCTACGACATCACGGAGCGCAAGCGCACCGAGTCGGTCGTTCGCGAACAAGCCTCGTTCGCGCAGCTCGGCAAGATGGCCGCGGTCGTCGCGCACGAAGTACGCAATCCGATCGCGGGAATTCGGGGCGCGCTCCAGATTCTGGAGCGGCGCCTCCCGCCGACTGGGCCGGAGCAACGCGTCATCCGTGAGACGCTCTCGCGACTGGACGCGTTGAACGACATCGTGCAGGACATGCTGCTGTTCGCCAGTCCCCGGCCGCCGAGACTGGAGCCGGTGGCGCTGACGACCATCTTCGAGGACATCCTGTTGCTGCTCAAGGCCGACCCGCGCTTTGCGGACGTGGATGTGTGGCTCAACATTGGCGTCGCACGCGTCGAAGCCGATCGTGAGCAATTGAAGCAGGTGCTGCTCAACCTGATGCTGAACAGCGCGCAGGCGATGCACGGGCGCGGCGCGATTCGCGTCTCAGTCCGGCCTCGCGGCGCGATGCTGGAACTTCACATCGCCGACGACGGACCAGGCATCGCGATCGACGCACGGGAGCGGCTGTTCGAGCCTTTCTTCACGACCAAGCATCGCGGCACCGGGCTCGGGCTGGCCACGGCGCGCCGGGTCGTCGAAGCCCACGGCGGCACGATCGATCTCGCGTCGCCGGCGACCGGCGGCACGGTCGCGACGATCGTCCTGCCGGCCGCCGCTGTCGCGCCTGTCGCCGTCAGCGCCGGCGCGTGAAGCGAGCCAGCGCGCGCTCGCCCAACCACCAGGACGGCTTGGCCTGACGCTTCAAGCCAAACGGATCCACGGCGTGGGTCTCGAGATACTGCATGGCGTCGGTGAGATCGTCGGTCACCTTGAACAGATTCAGGTCCGAGGCGGCGACAGCGCCTTCACGGATCATGTCGGACAGCAAGGCGAGGAGCGGCGCCCAATACTTGGTGCCGATGAGGACGACCGGGAAGCCATCGATCTTCCCCGTCTGAATCAGGGTCAGCGCCTCGCCCAGCTCATCCATGGTGCCCAGCCCGCCCGGCAGGACGACGAACGCATATGAATACTTGAAGAGCAGTACCTTGCGGACGAAGAAGTAGTAACAGGTCACCCAGCGGTCGAGGTACGCATTGGGCGCCTGTTCGTGTGGCAGTTCGATGTTGCAGCCGACGGACAGGCCGCCCGCATCACGCGCGCCGCGGTTCGCGGCTTCCATCAGTCCTGGACCGCCTCCGGTCATCACGGTAAACCCCAGTTGGCTCACACGACGGCCGACATCGCGCGCGATGGCGTAGTACGGGTGCGATTCGCCGAAGCGCGCGGAGCCGAAGATCGTGACGCACGGGCCGACAAAATGCAGCGCGCGGAATCCGCGCACGAAATCGCGCATCGCGCGAAACAGGAGCCGCAGCTCCTGGAAGCGGGAATGCGGCCCCTCGAGTAACTGACGCTCCGCGCTGGCCCCGTCGGATTCAGGCGACTGCCCAGCGCCGGCCGAGACGCCGGGCCCTGCCGGGTCAGCGGGTTCACCGGGCCCAGCTTCACCAGCCGATGGGGCTGCCCTCGAAGGCGGAACTTCATTTTCGACGGTGCCGACGGCCGTTGACTCGTCGGCGACGTCGGACTCGTCTGCGCTCACGGAAACAGCATCCTCGTTGTCCATCCGGTGCCGTCGCGCTCGAACAGCTCGCGCTGATGTAGGCGGCCTGGCCGCGCCTCCCAGAATTCAATGCGAGACGGCACGAGCCGGAATCCCGACCAGAACGACGGCCGAGGCACCGGGGCCCCGGCGAAGCGAGCCTCGGCGGCGGCGACCCTCTGCTCGAGGTCGGCGCGTGACGGAAGGGTCTCACTCTGCCGCGACGCCCAGGCACCGATCTGACTGTCGCGTGGGCGCGTGACGAAGTACCGGTCGGCCTCGTCGTCTGGGATGTGCGTCGTCTCGCCGTCGATGCGGACCTGGCGCTCGATCATGGGCCAGAAGACGCACAGGCTCGCGCCGGGACGCGCCGACAGATGGCGCGCCTTGGGACTGCCCAGGTTGGTGAAGAACGCGAACCCGCGATCGTCGCAATACTGAATCAAGACCATCCGCGCCGACGGCCGGCCCTCGCGGTCGACGGTGGCGAGGCACGCGGCCTTGGGATCCATGCCGCCCTTGGCGGAGGCTTCGGCGAGCCAGGTTTGATAACGCGCGAGGGGATCCGGCACGCTACTGCTGTTTGACGATCGCGGACGACGTGAACCGACGTGTCATGACGTGGACTCCTTCGGCGCCGATCCGGCCCCGAAGGAGTCCTCTCCCTCGCGGCCGTTACTTAATCTTCTTCACGCCGAGCGCAGCCAACTCCGACGCGAGGAATGTGCCGGCGTCAGCCGTGTGGCCGGCCGTCTCGATGTGAAGAATCTTGCCGTCGCCTCCGATGAAGAACATCCATCGCCTGGCATACCGTGGCGCATCGGGCCTGTCCGGATTCACCGCTGGCAACACGCCGTACGCCTCGGCCACTTTCATCCCGGGATCGGACAGCATCGGAAAGTTCGCCTGTTCCTGCTCGGCGAACGCCTTGTTGTCTTCGGGCTTGTCGACGCTGACCATGAAGTAGGCCAGGTCGTAGGACTTGATGATGTCGCCGCTCTCACGGAGCGACCGGCATTCGGCCGTTCAACCACCGGTGAAGGCCTTCGGGAACCAGGCGAGCACCACCGTCTTCCCCTTGAGGCCCGACAGCGTGTAGGTCTGGCCGTCTGTGCCGGGCAGCGAGAAGTCGGGCGCCATATCGCCGACTTTCAGTCCCGTCGGGGCCTGCGGCTGTTGATCAGCGCTGGTTGCAGCCGCGAGCACGAGGCACGCGACGGACACACACAGCCACTTGTTCATCAGAGACTCCTCAACGAAGAGTGTATCAAGAACGCGAAGGCTGGAAGGCGGGAAGGCGGGGAGCCGTCGCCCGCTTTCACGCTTTCACGCCTTCGAGCCTTTCAAGCCTTAAGATTCCCCCGTGCCCTCCAATTTCGCCGGGCGCATCGCCGCGACCGCGGCGCGGCTGCCCGAACATGTCGCCATCGAGCGGGTCACCTCGGGCGGCGTCGACACGACTCGGTACGGCGCGCTCATGGAGGGTGCTCGCCGATTTGGCGGCTGGCTAGCGGCGAATGGGTTTGTCCGAGGCGACCGCGCCGCCCTCCTCGCGGACAACAGCGCCGACTGGATCGCCGCTTACCTTGGCGTCCTCTGGCTTGGCGGCGTCGCCGTGCCGCTTGACACGGCCTACAACGCGACCCAGGTTCACACGGTGCTCGCCAGCAGCGGCGCGCGCGTGTTGTTCACGACCACGCGCTATCTCGAGACGGCTCGGACGGCGGCCCTGGAGATCTCGGGCGGCGCCGCGATCACGCTCGTCCTCCTCGAGGCGGGCCAACCCGGCGTGGTCGGAGCAGACGACGTTCGACGGGTTCGGCCGCTCGACGCTCCGGCCGACGTCGAGCCCGGCGATCGCGCCGTCATGCTCTATACGTCGGGTACGACGGCCGATCCCAAGGGCGTGGTCCTCACTCATGGCAACCTGGACGGCGAGCGCGCTGCCGCATTGGCAATCATCGACGCCACCGAGCGAGACGCCGTGCTCGGCGTCCTTCCTCTCTTCCACGCCCTCGCGCAGATGGCGAACCTGCTCTTGCCGCTCGCTGTCGGCGCGCGCGTGGTGTTTCTGGAGACGGTGAGCTCAAGCTCGCTCCTCGAGGCGCTCGCCACGCGGGGCATCACGATCTTCGCGTGCGTGCCGCAGTTCTTCTATCTCATCCATCAGCGAGTGATGTCGGAGGTCGCGACGGGCGGCGGCGCGCGAGTCCGGCTGTTCCGCGCGCTGCTTGCGGTGAATCGCGCGTGTCGAGACCGGATCGGCTGGAATCCCGGCCGCCGCTGGTTCGCGCGGGTGCACACGCGTCTCGGCTCCTCGATGCGCATCCTGATCACCGGCGGGTCGCGGTTCGACGAGAAGATCGGCCGCGACCTCTACGCCATGGGCTTCACGATTCTCAACGCCTACGGCCTGACCGAGACCTCAGGCGGCGCCACGGTTCAGCGACCGGGCGACCGCTTCACGACCTCGGTCGGCCAGCCGCTCCCTGGCGTCGACGTCAGGATCGGTCCGACCGCGATCGAGGGCTCGGCCGACGACGCCGACGGCGAGATTCTGATTCGCGGTCCCATTGTCATGCGCGAGTACTTCGGCCGACCTGACGCCACGCGCGATGCCATTGACGCCGACGGCTGGCTCCACACCGGCGACCTCGGCCGTCTGGACGCGGCGGGCCGGTTGTACATCACGGGCCGCAAGAAAGAGATCGTCGTTCTCAGCTCGGGCAAGAATCTCTACCCCGAAGAGATCGAAACGCATTACCGGCAGTCGCCGTTCATCGCCGAGGTGTGCGTGCTAGGACTCACGCGACCCGGCGAGCCGTCCGCCGAGCGACTGCACGCCGTCATCGTGCCGAACGGCGACGCCATTCGCGCGCGGGGCATCGTCAACATCGGCGACATCATTCGCTTCGAGGTCGAGACGTGGTCGGCGTCGCTGCCGGCACACAAGCGGATCCTGACCTACGACATCTCCACGGAGCCGCTCCCGCGGACGACCACTGGCAAGTTGAAGCGGCACGAAATCGAGAAGTTGGCCTATGCGCGCGCGGAGGCCAGGACCACGCGGAGCGATCGACCTCTCGATGAGGCCGCCCGGAGCTGGCTGTCGGACGATCGGGCCGGCCCGCTGGTGCGGGCGATCGCGCAGCGTCTCGATCGGCCGACGATCCATCCGGCCGACAACCTCGAGCTCGACCTCGGCCTCGACTCCATGGAGCGCGTCGAGCTGCTGACGATCCTCGAGCGACAGGCCGGCACCGACGTGACGCCGGAGGCGCGCGCAACCATCTTCACGGTGCGTCACCTCGTCGACGCCGTGTTGGCTGGTGCGCCCGCGCGGGCTTCGACGGCGAATGAGGCGGACCCGGCCTGGACGACGATCCTCGCGGGGCCGCCCGATGCCGAGCTCGAGCGACAGCTCGGTCGATCCCGGCGCGGTATGGGGATCGTCTTTTTCGTGACGTTGAAGGTGTGGCTGGCCGTGATGCGACTCTTCGTCCGCGTGCGCGTCACGGGGCGGGTCCACGTGCCGGGCCGTGGCGCGTGCTTGCTGTGCCCGAATCACCAGACGTTCCTCGACGGATTCTTCCTGGCGGCCACGCTGCCTATGGCGGCGATTCAGCGCATCTTCTATGTTGGCGCGTCAGAACTGTTCGAAACGCGCGCCGCGCAGTGGTTTGCGCGGCTGATCGACCTGGTGCCCATCGATCCGGACGCGCACCTCGTCGACGCGATGCGCGCGGGGGCGTCGGGCCTCCGCCTCGGCAGGATGCTGATGCTCTTTCCCGAAGGCGAACGGTCGATCGACGGCGAGCTGAAGAAGTTCCGGAAGGGCGCGGCCATCCTCGCGGGCGCGCTGGGCGTACCGGTCGTGCCGGTCGGCTTGTCGGGGTTCTTTCCGCTTTGGCCGCGCGCTGGGCCGATTCAGTGGCGCGCGTTCTGGCCGCCCAGGCGACGGCAGATCACGATCGCCTTCGGGCCGCCAATCCACGTGAAGGCGGGCGAGGAGGCGAGCGAGACGGAACGCATTCGGCAGGCCGTGGAGACCTTATTGGCGGCCGGCAAATGAGGCCGGGTCCAACAGGTGCCTGGCGGCCATCTGGGCGCGGCGGCGGCGGCGTGCCAGTTCGGCATAGACGTCCTTCTGGAGCAGCCGGAGCGACGGCCGCGCCTCGGGCCGCTCACGCGTAAGGATCGGCGCGTGGTGGTCGTCCTCGAGCACGAGTTGCCTCGCCGCGGTGCCGTCGAATCGGGTTCCCGTGTCCATGGCTGTCCTCCCCCCTCTCCAATACCACGAGGATATGCATAAGGCGTGACAGGTCTGGTCAGGCTGAAAACAGGCGAAAATGCTGGGACTCTTGGGGGGCGGCCGGTGCTCCGGCTGGGCCCTGGGTAGAATCTGCCACAACATGCGAAACGCCGAGGTCATCCGACAGTGGCAAATCCTGCGAGAAATCGAGTCGCAGCGGACGGGCGTGACCATTCACGACCTGGCGGCCCTCGTCGATGTGTCGACGCGCACCATCCGGCGAGACCTGCAGGCCCTGCAGGAGGCGGGCTTCGCCATTTACGACGAGGGCGACCAACAGGAGACGAAGCGCTGGCGGCTCGACGCGCAGCCCTTTCGCGCGGTGCAGGACGGCTTGTCGGTGACCGATGTCGCGGCGCTCTACCTCAGCCGGTCCGTCGTCGAGTCCCTGCCGGGTTGGCCGCTTGCCGACGAACTCGGCGCGGCGTTCGTCAAGATCGAACGCGCGTTGAACCCTCGGGTGCGCGATTTCCTCGCCACCTTGCCTCAGGTGCTCTCCGCGAAGACCGGCCCCCACGGCGCGAAGGCCTCCGATCGGCTGGTCGATGTCACCCGACGTCTCTTCGACGCGACGCGCGAGCGGCGGATTGTCCTGATGCAGTATTTCTCGGCGCAAAGCAATCGCGCGAAGTCGTATCGCATCGAGCCGTATCGGCTCGCGCTCGCTCACGGCGGCGTGTACGTCGTCGCGTGGGTGCCGCAGTACGGGGAGTTCCGCACGTTCGCGGCGGACCGCGTCGAGCGGCTGTCGGTGACCGAAGACACCTTCCGGCGCACGCGCGAGTTGCCAGCGGATCTGTTCGGCGCCTCCATGGGCGTGTTTTCGGGAGAGCCCGAGGCGATCGAACTGGAGTTCGACGTGCGGGTCGCGCCATTCGTCCGTGGCCGCGTCTGGCACGACTCGCAACGGATCGAGGGCCTGCCCGATGGCCGCCTGCGCATGGGCCTCGACGTGTCGAACGACTGGGCGCTGCGCAGTTGGCTGCTCGGCTTTGGCGCCGGCGTCCGTGTGATCGCGCCGGCCGGCCTGGCCGACGCGATCGCGGACGAACACCGCCGCGCGGCGGACGCTACTCCGCCTTCCCCAAAGCCTTGAGCAGGGCACGCACGGCGGCGTCGAGCTGGGCGTCGGTGCCGGCCAGCGTCTCGCCAATGGGCCGGCTCACGTCGATATCAACCGGGCGCGGATGCCCTTCCATCTCGGTATTGTCGGCCGCCTTGACGCGCATGTGGGGCAACCGGAATGTCGAGCCGTCCACGAGCTGCACGTCCCACGTGTAGACGATCCAGCCGGCCGTCGGCTCGCCGACGATGGGTCCGAGTTTCAGGGCGCGGTAGCCCTCAGTGAAATCCTCCGCGTCGGACAGCGAATGCTGATTCGTGACGAGCGCGGTCGGCAGCTCGAGCGCGCGCTGTCCGAGCACGGATCGGGCGGGTGCCTCGGGTACACCGCGGCTCGACATCCGCAAGTACGGGCGCCGGGCGAACACGTCGAGTGCGTACGCGTTCACGAAGCCACCGCTGTTGTTACGGATGTCCACGATGACTCCGTCGCGCGCGTGATTATCCGCGTCGAGATCCAAATACAGCTGGTCGAGTGCGGCCGCGCTCATGTTGATCATGTGGACATAGCCGAGTCGTCCGCCGCTGACCTTGAGCACGTACTCGCGATTGGCTTCGACCCACGCGCGATAGATCAGCGCCTTCTCCGCTACCTGCGAGGTCGGGCGCACGACGACATCGCGCGGGGGCGCCGACCCGGTCGTCACGCTGAGCACGACGCGGTGGTCGATCGTGTTGGCGAGCAGCACGTCGAGATTGGCGCCAGCCGTGGGGTGGCCGTCAACGGCCGCGATCACGTCGCCTGTCGAGAGGCCGGCCGCGAGCGCGGCGGGCCCCAGCGGGATGATCTCTCGAATCACCAAGCGGCCCGTCGCCTCATAGGCGGCGCGATCGAAGCGCACGCCCAGATGGCCGACGACCGCCGCCGGAGCTGGCGCGCTGGCCCCGAGGTGGGAGGAATTCAAGTCGCCGACCATCAACAGCAGCAAGCGGCGCATCTCGTCCGGGTTCGAGGCCCCGGCAACGTGCGCGCCATACACCTGGCGCGAGCGCTCCCAGTCGACGCCGTGCATAGCCGCGTCATAAAAGTTGTCGCGCATCAGCGTCCACGCCTGCGTGAAGATCGCGGACCGCTCCGCCGAGAAGTCCACGGTCATCTCGGCCGTCACCGCCAGCGGCCGGGCCTCGCGCCGGTCCACCGTCACGATGTTGATGCGACCGCCGTCGAGGTAGTAGACCTCCTTGCTGTCGGCGGTGAACTGCGGGTCGGCCTTCTGCCCCGTCGTCGTCAACTGCCGCGCCACGGGCCGATCGGTCGACAGGTCGTCGAGCGAGTACGCGTAGAGATTCGACTGGCCGGCCGATGAAGCGACGACGCAGGCCGTCTTGCCGTCGGGACTAATCACGGCCTGGCTCACATCGAGCCCGATCGGCAGGAGCGACAGGCGATCGCGAATGCCTTCGAACACGACGTCTGGCATCGGAGTCGTGGCGGCGGGCATCGTTGTCGGGGCAGTCGGGGCCGTCGCGGTGGTCGGAGCTGTTGGAGCGCCCGGGCCGGCGGGCGTCGCCGGACTCGAGAACAGATCCCGGAAAAGGTCCTCCCGGAACCGCGGCGCGCGCAGCGTGAGGTCTACACGGGCGACCTGGCCGTTTTCGGTCCGCTGCCGTGTGTCGAACAGCAGAAAGGTGCCGTCATGACTCCACGCGATGGCATTGGTGAAGGCGTTGGCCAGGAAGCTCACGGGCCGGGCCGCGCCGCCAGCGACGGGGACGAGTTCGACGTTGGTGAAGGCCTTGGTGCCGATGGCGAAGAGGGCGACCCACCGGCCGTCGGGCGACCACACGGGCTCCGGCGAGTCGATGGTGTCGGCGAACACGCCGTTCGCGAGGACCCGATCCTGTCTCGACGTCAGATCCAGGACGTGCAGCGTCCGCCGATCGCGGAGGTACGCCAGCGCCTTGCCATCCGGCGAGAACCGCGGCGAGAGATCCGCGAACTCTCCCGTGGTCAGCGGCGTCTCGGTGCTCGTCGCGAAGTCGTAGAGATAGATCTGCTGGCCGCGACCGCGAGCGGAGACATACACGAGGCGCCGGCTGTCGGGCGCCCACGCCGGCTGCGACTCGATCGCATCGGTCGACGTCACGCGCGTCGCGTCGCCCCCGTCCTTGGCGGACGCCGCGAACAGGTCGCCGCGCGCGACGAACACGACTTTCTTCCCGTCGGGCGAGAGCGCCAGGTCGGCGAAGCGGGCCACCTGTCGCAGCCGTTCCGGCGGGGGCGCTGCGGGTGAACCGCGCCGAACGATCGAGACGAGCTGCGTTCTGCCGCTGCCGGTGTCGAGCGTCCAGACCGCGAAGTCGCGCTCGAACGCGATCGTCCGCCCGTCGGTCGTAATCGTCGGCCAGAGGACCCGACCGTCCGTAAAATGTGTGAGCACGCGATCGGCGCCCTCCGCCGTTGCGGGTCTGACCCAGACGTTCTCGGCGCCGCCGCGGTCGGACACGTAGAACAGGTCGCGACCGTCACCGCTCCACATCGGCCAGACCTGCCGCGCGCCCATGGGCGACAGGCGTGTATAGGACGCGGCCGTCGCGGTCGGCGCCCGCAGATCCAGCGTCCAGATCTCGGACTGATCGAGATGACTGCTCCCCCGCCGCCACCATTGACTCGACGCCACGCCCCTGGCGACAAAGGCCAGTCGCGAGCCGTCCGGAGACGACGCGCCCTCGAACTCGTTGACGTAGCGGTCCTCGCTCACCGCCATCGGCGTCCCGCCGTCGATGGCGACGCGGTAGATGTCGTTCATGCCCGCGATGTCGTGCGCCGTCGTCGAGAAGTAGATCCAGTGCCCGTCGCGTGACCAGTTGTCGAGGGCCTCGAGACCGTCGTCGGCCGTGAGCCGTTTCATCTCACCGGTTGCGAGCGTCAAGACGTAGATGTCGCCGCCGCCGGTGCGCGTCGACACGAACGCCAGTTGTTTGCCATCCGGCGAGAAGAGCGGGCGCCGGTCGGTCGCGCCGTCGGCGACGAGCAAGTGCGCGTCGCCGCCAGTCGCGGGCACGGACCAAATGGCTCCGCCGGACTCGAAGGCAATTTCATGCCCGTCCGGCGAGATGCCCGGCTCGGCGTAGGAAAAAGACGGCGGCGGCGCTGGCGTCTGACTGGCTGAGACCAGCCATCCGGCCGCAACGAAGAGACTGCACAGACCCGCAGCAAGAGCGCGCATGGCGGAATCATATGCGGCACCAGGCGGCGGGCACCGATGCGAGCAGATCATGGTGCAAGCCGGCCTGCACTCGGTGCAACGGCCGACTTGCGCCACGGTCTGCTAGGCTGTCTTTATGCGAAAGTGGCGGAATTGGCAGACGCGCCGGCCTTAGGAGCCGGTGGCCGCAAGGCCTTGGGGGTTCGACTCCCCCCTTTCGCACACTCAGAAAAAGGGCTTGAAGGCTTGAAGGCTGGGAGGCCGGAAGGCTGGCAGCACTGAAGGCGGGAAGGTGTAGAGGACCATGAGACCACGACGAACCCGAATCCTTGGCGTAGCCGTCGCGCTCCTCGCGTGCGGCGGCGCGCGCGCCGCGGGCGCGCCCGCCACGCCACAGTCCAGCGCGGCGCCCCCCGTGACCTGGAACGTGACACAGAGTACGCCGCTCAAGGGCGTGAACGGGCTCCAGGTCGTCATCGAAAACGTCGACCCGGACGCCGCGAAGTGCGGGTTGACGGCCGCCGGGCTCAGGACGGCCGCCGAGCAGCCTGTGCGGGACGCATCGCTACGACTCGCTGACCCTGTCACGGACACCACCAGCGCGACGCTCGACGTGACGGTCACCGTCGTCCATCCGAACGACAGCCTGTGCGCCGGCTTCGTCGACGTTCAGCTTTATGACGTGACTTATTTCGTGCCGAGCTATGGGCAGTATCCGCAGTACCCGCTGGGGCTCTTCACCGGGCAAGAGAGCAGATCCATTAGCGTCGCCCAAGGCATCGTCGGCCTCGTGCGCTCGGGAGGCATCTTGTCTGGCTCCGTCACCGGGTTCTCCCAACGGAGCGAAGACACCGTTCGCAAGATCGCCGAGAGCATCGTCACGCAAATCAAGCAAGCCAATCAGAAGTAAGGCCTCCACGCCTTCAGGCGCGCCTCTAGCTTCCCCTGAGCGCCGTCACCGGATCGATGCCGGCTGCGCGGCGCGCGGGCGTCCATGCGGCTACTCCGGCCGTCAGGGCCAGTAGGCCGGTGACGAGACCGTACAGCCGTGGATCGAGCGGATCGACACCTGCGATCCAGGTTCGGAGCGAGCCGGCCATACTGTACCCCGCGAGCAGGCCTAACACCGTGCCGACGACGACCAGGGCGAGCGCGTCTTTGAACACCGCCGCGAGCACCTGAGACTTGCAGGCGCCGAGGGCCATACGAACGCCGATCTCGCGCGTCCGTTGCGCAACCGCGGCTGACACGACGCCATACAGGCCGAGCCCGGTCAGGAGGAGCGCCAGTACGCCGAACACCGCCGCGCCCGTGACGAGGAGCCGCTGAGGCGCCAAGTACGCGGAGCGCATGCTCGTGAAGCTGAAGGCAGTGGCGGCGACGATGGCCGGGTCGACCTGGTTGGCGACACGGGTCAAGGTGGCCAGCATGCTGTTGACGTCGACTGCCGTGCGCACGACCAACGTGAAGCCATGCGGTCTCAGCGACTCCGCCGGAATGAACACGAACGGCATGGGCGCCTCGCCGACTTCGTAGTACGCCGTGTCGCGGACCACGCCTGTGACCGTGACCGGTCCGTTCGACACGAACTCGATCGTCGACCCGACCGGGTCGCGCCCATCCCAGAACTGCTTCGCCATCGTCTCGTTGATGACGATCGATCCCACTTTGTCCCGACGTCCCTCGGTGGCAGGATCCCACGCCTGGCCCCGGACGAACTTGAGGCCAAGGGCATCGAAATAGCCGGCGCCGACGACGGCATCGTCGATCCCGGTGGCGCCACCGTCACGCTCGACGTGTCCCGGAATGCGAAAGTCTTCGCCATCCTGGCCCGGCTCGAGCGGCACACTCCGGGTGACGTCCGCGGCGGTGACCCCCGGCGCCTTCCGTATCGCTGAGAGCAAGGCTGGCGTGAACATCTGCGGGCCGGGGGCGAGGGCCGACGGGGGCAGCCGGAACGTCACCAGCGCCAAGTGATCCGTCTCGAACCCTGGCGTCAGCGTTTGCGCCCGAAGGAGCCCGCTGGCCAGGAGTGCCGCGACGAGGAGGAGCACGGTCGACACGGCGACTTGGATGGTCACGAGCGCCCGCCGCCACCGCGCGCCCCGCCCGCCACCCGCCATGGTGCCGACCTCCTCCTTGAGCACCGCTCCGGGCGGCACAAGGGCGGCACGCCATGCTGATCCGAGACCGAACAGGAGACCGGCCATGAGGGCCGTCACAGCCGCGAAGGCGAGCACGCGCCAGTCAAACGGCGCATCGAAGGACACGTTGCCAATGACTTCCGCGGGAGGCTTGAGGCGGATGAGCGTGGACACGACGCCGCGGGCCACGATCATCCCGGCCAGGCCCGCACAGACTGATAGGACCAGGCACTCAGCGAGCCACTCCGACACGAGCCGCCATCGGCTGGCCCCGAGCGATTGCCGGATCGCCGTCTCGCGCCGGCGCGCGATGACCCGTGTCTGCATCACGCCGGCAAGATTTGCGGAGGCGGCGAGCAGGATGAGCCCCGTGAAGACGGCGACCAGCCGCAAGTACGGCGCGATGGCCTGCCGCTCGCGATCGGGGAGCAACGCTGCGGGTTGCGCCATGAGTTTCAACGGCACCTTGGCGGGAAACCGGCGATTGAGATCGGCCGCGACCAGGGCGAGCGAGCCATCCGCCCGATTGACGCGCGTGCCTGGCGCGAGCGCGCCAACCATCGACAGCCAGCCCCAGCCGCGGTTGTCGAGCGTCAACCCGCGTGGCCGCAGCACCTGCTGCATCATGACCGGCGCCCACAGATCCGCCATGCTCGCCCCGAGCGTGCCCCGGTAGGGCGCCGGCACCACGCCGACGATCGTGAAGGGGTGTCCGTTCAGTCGAATCGTGCGCCCGATCACGCCGAGGTCACTGCCGAACCGTGCTCGCCACAGGGACTCCGCCATGACGACGACGGGATGTGCGCCCTCGGCGACGTCGTCCTGTGCGTCGAGCAGGCGGCCGATGAGAGGCGTCAAGCCCATGATTCGAAAGTAGTCACCGGTGACCAGCTCGGTCTCTCGGTTTTCCGTCACGTCGCGGTCCGTGAGCAGCACGGTCGTGGGCGCCGTGGCCGCAAGGACGAGACCGGACGCTTCTTTCTGGATCTCAGTGAACGTCGGGTACGAAATGATGTCCGTGGCCCCTGCCGGCGTCATCGAATAGACGCGGACGATCCGTTCGGCGTTCGGGACGGGCAAGCGCGTCAAGAGAAACGTGTCGAAATAGCTGAACACGGCCACGTTGGCGCCAATCCCCAACGCCAGCGTCAAAATTGCGACGGCCGCAAAGAGGGGTTGATGCGCGAGCACCCGGACTGCGCGGCGGAAATCAGTTGCGAAGGACATGGGCCATGACTCCCGGTTCACACGCGCCGACATTTGTCCCAGCCGGCCCTGCGCGTCGAGCCGGCGGCACTCGAGGGCCAGGGAGAGGTATGCGGCGGCGCGGCCGGTCGACCCCGGCCGACGGCGGCGGCCGGTCGCCCAGTCCCGTTCCAGGTCGGCAACCGCGGGGTCGAACGCCGACACCCGCAGGGCGTCAGGCGTCAGGCGCCGGCACAGCCGCATCCCTCGGTCAGGCATGCGATCGCTTCTTGGCGGCGTTGAGCATGAAGGACCGATTGAGATAGAAGGTGCGCGTCTCGGCGAGGGCCCGGCGGCCGCGACGGGTGATCCGATAGCGGCGCTCCTTGACGTTCTGGCCCGCCACGAGCCGTTGCTCGTACCAGCCCTCGACGAAGGCGGCTTCCTCGAGGCGAGCCATCATTTGATAGAAGGCGGGCGCGCTGCTCCGCACGCCGCGGCCGGCCAGCCGATCGCGGAGGTCGCGGCCGACCTCGTCGCCCTCGCTGACGGCCTCGAGGACGAGGACTTGGAGGTGCGTGACGGCGGGCAGGGTCTTGGACATAATGCCTGATTATGTCATCAGACGTGATTCCCGCCACGGCGGTTCCTGAGGTGGCCGGGAGGCTCGTCCAGGAGCGTCAGGGGGACGGGCTTGGGATACTCTGTTCTTGATGAAGGTCGAGTTCAGCGAGCCGTCCGAAACCCGCAAGCATCTCTCCTTTGAAGTCCCGTCCGACGTGGTCCTGGCCGAGATCGACCGGGTGGCGACGACGTACGCCCGGACGGCCCGGGTGCCCGGCTTTCGGCCCGGCAAGGTCCCCGCCGGGGTCGTCAAGCAGCGCTACCACGACCAGATCCTCTATGACGTCGCGCACGACCTGATCCCGCGGCTCGTCGGCGACGCCCTCCGGGAGCGCCAACTCGAGCCGGTCGCCACGCCGGATATCCGGGACGTCGTCCTCGAAGACGGGAAACCGCTCACGTTCATCGCGGATTTCGAGACGCTGCCGCCGATCGATCCGGGCGTCTACGCGGGTCTGTCCTTGCGGAAGCCGGCCGCCGTGCTCGAGGTTGGCGCCGTGGACCACGCCTTGGAGCACCTCCAGCAGCGCGCCGCGCGGTGGCATCCCGTCGAAGATCGGCCGGCCGCGATCGGCGACACGCTCCTCGTCGACGTCGTGCGAACGCCGAAGCAGCGCATGATCGAATTGCCGGGTCAGGCGCCGCCGCCCCTCGAGAAGCTCGAGGATCTGAAGCCCGAGACCCTGAAGAGCGTCAGCGTGGAACTCGGTGCGACGGCGAATCCGCCGGGGTTCGACGACCACCTCGTGGGCACGGTGGCCAAGGACACCCGGACGTTCGACGTCACCTATCCGTCCAACCACGGCACCGAGGACATGCGCGGCCGGACGATGGAGTTCGCGATCACGGTGCACGGCATCCGCCGACGGGAGTTGCTGCCGATCGACGATGACTTCGCGAAGGAAGTCAGCGACCTCTCGACGCTGGCCGACCTGCGGGACCGCGTGAAGACGGATCTCCAGCACGAGGCCGAGCAAGAGGCCGACCACAAGATGCGGCATGATCTCCTGCAGCAGCTCAGCTCGCGGATCCGGAACGCACCGGACGTGCTGGTCGATCAAGAGATCGATCGCCGCCTGGAAGAATTCGTGCGTCGGTTAATGGACCAGGGACTCGACCCGGCCAAGGCCGGCATCGACTGGAAGGAGTTCCGGGAGCGGCAGCGAAGCGCAGCCTCGGAGACCGTCCGCAGCACGCTCGTCTTGGACGACATCGCCCGGCGCGAGCACATCGAGGCTACCGAGGAGGACGTCGCGGCGGAAATTGAGAAGTACGCCGAGCGATCGGGCCGGACGGCGACGGCGGTGCGCGCGGGCCTCGAGAAGGAGCACGGACTGGCGCGCGTCCGGACGGGTGTCCGGCGCGAGAAGACCGTGGCGTGGCTGATTGACAAGGCGAACGTGGTGAACGGATAGGACGGCTCAAGGCTGGAAGACGGGAAGGCGGGGAGGCTTGAAAGCGTGTCGGCGGCCGACCGAGGCTGAGCGCGCGCCCCACCCGATCGGCGGATCCGTCGCGCGTCGATCCGAGCAAGACTGAGCAATCTGAACATCGACAAACGATCGTCGGTCGATCGATTATCCCTTGCCGATTCCGACTAAGATGGGTTCCATGTCCTCCGCCCACTCTCAACTCATCCCGATGGTCGTCGAGCAGACGAACCGGGGTGAACGCGCGTACGACATCTTCTCGCGGCTGCTCAAGGACAGCATCATCTTCATCGGCACGCCGATCGACGACTCGATCGCCAATCTTGTAATCGCCCAGATGCTGTTCCTCGAGGCGGAGGACCCCGAGCGGGACATCCTGCTCTACATCAACAGCCCGGGGGGCGTCGTCACGGCGGGTCTGGCCATCTACGACACGGTGCAATTCATCAAGCCGGCGGTGCAGACGTATTGCATCGGCCAAGCGGCGTCCATCGCCGCCGTGATCCTCGCGGCCGGCACCAAGGGCAAGCGCTTTGCGCTGCCCAATTCCCGGATTCTCATTCACCAGCCCTGGATGTCGGGTTTGGGGGGTCAGGCGACAGATATCGACATCCACGCCCGTGAAATCCTGCGCCAGCGCGACATGTTGAATGCAATTCTGGCGCACCACACCGGGCAGACGACACAGCGGATTCAACAGGACACGGACCGGGACAACATCATGGGACCGGTCCAGGCGAAGGACTACGGTATTATTGATGATGTCCTCTCGAGACGGGCGTGATTCAGGGCGTTTTCGCGACTAACGGCGGATCAGCCGGGCGCCGATAGACTGGCGCGAGACGGTGTGATGACGACGAAGAAGACGGGCGACACGGAAGTTCTCCGCTGCTCGTTCTGCAACAAAGACCAGAACGACGTCCGCAAGCTCATCGCGGGCCCGACGGTCTTCATTTGCGACGAGTGCGTCGAGGTCTGTAACGACATCATCGCCGACGACAACAAGTTTGATCGCGGCACGCGGTCGTCGCTGCCGATGCCCGTCGAGATCAAGAAGTTCCTGGACGAGTACGTGATTGGCCAGGAACAGACGAAGAAGAAACTGGCGGTCGCCGTCTACAACCACTACAAGCGGCTCGAGATTCAGAAGCAGGCGCGCGGCCGGCACGATGTCGAGCTGACCAAGTCGAACATCCTGCTCATCGGGCCGACCGGCACCGGCAAGACGCT
>Ga0182024_10006179_pt1 | contig 26406 bp, 24 predicted proteins | sample P32metaG_FD_120480 | JGI IMG/M metagenome (GOLD analysis project Ga0182024, IMG submission 120480) | Permafrost microbial communities from Stordalen Mire, Sweden - P3-2 metaG (Illumina Assembly) | ecosystem: Environmental > Terrestrial > Soil > Wetlands > Permafrost | place: Sweden: Stordalen... | reverse complement strand
GCCTCCAACGTGAGTGTCGCGTCGCGGACCCAGCAGTACCGATAGTCCCAGTTGCGCGAACCTCCCAACGTCTCGGGCAACGACGTGGTGGGAGCCGCGACGATGCCGCCCGTCGGCTCGTAGGTCAGCGACTCGAGTGTGAGCAACGATCGCAGGACCGGATCGCGCCACTGACCGGTGTAGTCGCAGCGGGCCGACCAGTTTTTCCAGTGTTTCGCCGTGCGTGAGATCAGCTGTGCGGCGCTGGCAGGCAAGGGCTCGCGGTCGTGCGACGGGAACCAGCCCAACACGAACGGGACGCGGTCGCGGCGGCCGACCGTGAATTCGGCGGTGGTTTTCAGGTTCTCGCCCTGCAGACTCACAGGCGTGCGCAGTTCAAGTCCGTCGGGTCCGGCGACAGCTTGCCAACCGCCGTCGAGCTGGCGCACCCAGGGAACGATCGAGCCGTAATCGAAGCGCACCACCAGCTCCATGTGCATCGTCACCTCCCCGGCCATGCCCTCCACGAGTCGGACGAGAAGCGGACGGTCGCGCCCGGTGACGAGGCAGTCGACAACCCGCACGCGCCCGGTGTCGGTGTCGTGTTCGGTTTCGAGCACCATCGAGTCGGTCCGGTACCGACGGCTCGACTGTGTCGGCCCGACCGGTGTGATCAGGAACCGGCCGTGGTCGGATGTTCCGAGGAGCGCGGCGAAGCACGCCGGACTGTCGAAGCGGGGAACGCACCACCAGTCGATCGAACCTTGGCGCGACACAATCGCGGCGGAATGGCAGTCGCCGAGGAGGGCGTAGTCCTCGAGACGTGCCGGACGGTCGAGCACGCAGCGGACGCTAGTCGGGGCGCCGGCCTCGGCCGACCCAACCGCGCGAGTAACTTCACGTCGATGTCGACAACGCAAAACCTCATCGGTGTCGACGTCGGCGGCTCCGGCATCAAGGCCGCGCTCGTCGACCTCGACACAGGGACAGCCAGTGGCCGGATCCGGGTTGAGACACCGCAGCCCGCGACCCCCGACGCGGTGTCGGCGACGGTCGCCACGCTCGTCGGCCAGCTCAACGCCGACGGTCCGATTGGGTGCACGCTCCCGGCGGTCGTCGTCGGCGGCACGGTGCGAACGGCCGCGCACATCGACAAGGCCTGGATCGGTACGCACGCAGCTGCTGTGTTCGGGCGTGCGACCGGTCGGCGGTGCACGGTGTTGAACGATGCCGACGCGGCCGGGATCGCCGAGGCCCGCTTCGGCGCGGCACGAGGTCGGCGTGGCGTGGTCGTGATGGTGACCGTCGGCACGGGAATCGGCACCGCGCTGCTCAACGACGGCGTCCTCGTCGCGAACTCCGAACTCGGGCATCTCGAAGTGAACGGCAAGATCGCCGACAGTTGGGCCTCCGACGCCAAGCGGGACGAGAAGCACCTGTCGTGGGGGCAGTGGGCCGAGCGGCTCAACACCTATCTCACCCAGCTTCACGCAGTGCTGTGGCCCGAGCTGATCCTGATCGGCGGCGGTGTCGTGAAGAAGGCCGACCTGTTCATCGACGAGCTCAACCCGGGTTGCGAGGTGGAAGTCGCCGAGCTGGGCAACCTCGCCGGCATCGTCGGCGCGGCGCTTGCGGCGGCTTCCGACAAGGAGTCCTAGATGCAGCTCGGCATGATCGGGCTCGGCCGGATGGGCGCCAACATCGTGCGGCGACTCGAACGGGCGGGCCACCAGTGCGTCGTGTACGACCACGACCCGGCGCTCGGCGCGACCCTGGCCAACGAAGGAGCGACGGCAGCGGCGTCGCTCGCCGATTTCGTCTCGAAGCTCGACACCCCGCGCGCGGTGTGGCTGATGGTTCCTGCCGGTATCACCGGCGCGGTGATCGACGAGCTCCGGCCGTTGCTCACGAGCGGCGACGTGATCATCGACGGCGGCAACAGCTTCTACGGCGACGACATCGCGCGTTCGCGTGCCCTCGCCGGCGCCAAGATCGACTACATCGACTGCGGCACCAGCGGCGGCGTGTTCGGCCTCGAACGCGGATACTGCCTGATGATCGGCGGCCCGGACGCCGCGGTGACGCGCCTCGATCCGATCTTCCGTACGCTCGCTCCCGGTGTCGACGCGGCCATCGAGCGCACACCGGGCCGGACCGGCGACCCCGCCCCGGAGGAGATGGGCTATTTGCACTGCGGACCGGCCGGTGCCGGCCACTTCGTGAAGATGGTCCACAACGGCATCGAATACGCGCTCATGGCCGCGTACGCCGAAGGCCTCAACATCCTCCACAACGCCGACATTGGTTCGCGTCCGCAGACCGCCGACGCCGAAACCGCTCCCCTTCGCGATCCTGACGCGTACCGCTACGACCTCGACGTCGCCAAAGTCTCCGAAGTGTGGCGACGTGGCAGCGTCGTCGCGTCGTGGCTGCTCGATCTCACCGCCGCTGCGCTCCAGGAGTCGCCGACGCTCGCAGAATTCTCCGGACGCGTGAGCGACTCGGGTGAAGGTCGCTGGACCGTGACCGCCGCAATCGACGAGGGCGTGCCCGCACCCGTGATCGCGACCGCGCTGTTCGACCGCTTCATCTCCCAAGGTGACGCCGACTTCGCCAACAAGCTCCTGTCGGCGATGCGCAAACAGTTCGGCGGCCACGACGAGAAGCGCCCCCCGGGTTAGCTCGCGACCCAGCGAACCGCACATCGGGCGATCACATCGGGCGATCACATAGAGCGATCACATCGATCATTGCTGCCATGACGGGGCAGCGAGCAAGATATGCATCGCGCGCGGCGATCCATTGCTCGACCGCGTCGTCACGGACCGGACCATCGGCGGTGACGGCGTCCGCGTCCACCGGGTGCCGCTGGCGGACGACCCACCTCGAACAAAGCCGCTCATCGGACCCGACGATCGATCGCGCCGCGCGTCGTGGTCCGCGGAATTTTTCCCTCGAATGCCACGGTAGGCAACGGTTGCCCTCCTCCAGCGCACTTTGGGATGCTGGTCTTGATGGGCAATGCATCGGGCGCCGTCGGCCGTCGCGTCATCGTCACCGGGATGGCCGGGTCCGGGAAGAGCACCTTCTCGAGGGCCTTGTCGGCGAGGACCGGTCTACCGGTGATCCATCTCGACGTCCACTATTGGAAGCCAGGATGGGTGAAGCCGTCGGATGACGAGTGGCGGGTGAGGCAACGCAGCCTGCTCGCGGGCGACACCTGGATCGCCGACGGCAACTATCATGAAACGCTCGATCTTCGCCTGAAGCGAGCGGACACAGTCGTCGTCCTCGACACGCCGTGGTGGGCGTGCGCGGTTCGGGCGTTCGTGCGCGGAGTTCGCAGGCCGGCTGGCACCGTGATGCCCGACGGTTGTGACGACTCTGTGATCCGACGGTTGCGCGATGAGTGGCGGCTGGTCGGGATCATCTGGCGGGATCGTCGAAAGGAGCCTGAGCGAGAACGCGCGATCATCTCCGAGCACGGGCAGCACGCGGCGCTGCACGCGCTCAGTTCGAAGCGAGCGGCCCGAGCGTTTCTCGGCGAGAGCGGCAGCGACTGACCCGGCCTCGAGTTCGCTGGGACGAATGCGTCGCGCCAGCCAGATGCTGAGTGTGTCAGAACGCCGGGTGGAGTCACGCCACGAACGACGCAAACGTTGCCGGACGTGGCGCTAGACGGGCCAGTCGAGTTGCGACTCGGGCACTCCGACCGATCGCGCATGCTCGACCGTGCGCGCTCGCCCGCGAGCATCGCCGCGCGGATATCGGAAGGTCCGATCGGCGAACACGACCCATGTGTCGTCGTCGTTTCTGAAGTCGCAGTACCAGCCGCCGACGGGTTCGAGCGCCCGCTCCAACCCGTTCGCGAGCCGGTCGGCATCTTCGTCGGCCGCTTCGAATTCGAGGAAGGTCCAGGTGAGCGGCTGGCCGGCGTCGACGTCGCCGACATCGGCACGCGAAATTTTGACGACGGTCAGCGACATGCCTTCGAGCGCGGCCCCGACGTGCAGGCTTTCGGCAATAAGAGCTCCGGTCAGTGCCATGGCCCTCCGGTCACGGTCGAGCTGGGGCGCGTCGAAGATGTCTGCACCAGATGGGAGTTCGCGAGACTTGCGCTAGACGTCGAAGACGAGCGCCGGTGCGGTCATCGAGGTCGCCTGACCGTGAGGACGGATGGCGGTGCCGATCGCAAAGAACTCGGTCGCGTGTTCACCCCAGATGTGATTGGAGATTTGCAGATCGACGCCGACCACACCACGAGCCTGGCAGGCGTCGGCCTCGGCCTGCATGCGGCCCAATGCGAGCTCGCGTGCCTCGTAGATTCCCTGCGTGAACAGATCCATCTCCTGGTTACGCCCGACCTGGCCGAGCGACTTGAGGATGCTCTGGTGCGCGATGTGGTACACGCACGTGCCGAGCACCATCGACACGGGCACAAATCCGGCCTGGTGGAGCAGATAGAACTCGCGAGCGGTCAGATCCGACGTGAAGGGCGATCCTGACGGTGCGCGCAGGCTGTTGGGCTGCGCGCTGTACCGCACCGCAGTTCCCGTGGCTGAGAATTCGAGCACTTCCTGTCCCCACGCGTACATCCGCAACTCGAGATTGACGCCTGTCACACCGTCGGCGTTGAGTGCCTGGGCCTCTTGGGTCATGCGGTTGATGGCGGCGGTACGCGCCTCGTACATCGCCTGCGTGAGCACGGTCAGCTCCTGGTTCTGATTCCAGCGTCCGACCTGAATTCCGACGTGGTAGATGCTGGTACCCACCGCGACACCGAGCGGTTCGAATCCTGCTTGTTGGAGCACGACGAACTCGTCGACCGAAAGTGTCGACGTAAACGCCTTGTCGGCTCCTCCGCCCGCCGTGTCGGCGATCCGGGCACCTGCGGCCGGGGGGATCGAGATCGGGTCGGTCATGCGCTGCTCCTGGTCGTCAGGGATTGTCTTCGACGGTGGCGTCGATGTCGTCGCTCAGGCGTTGCACCCAGTCGGTCCAGGCGACGGCTTGCGGTGTGAGGCCGACGCCGCCGACCGCGTCGCCGATCTCGGCGGTGACTTTGCCTCCCCGTACCGTGACCCGGTAGCTGTGGTCACCGACGATGAAGCGGGCACTTTCGAGCCGGCCGAATCCCCACAGGCCGCGCCGCGACACCCGCACCGCGCCGAGCCCGAGATGGGAACGAAGGGTGCGGACGAGATCTTCGAGGGCGCGACGCTGATCCGCTGCGGACTGCTCGAAGCGCTGCAGGGCCGCTCGTAGACCGTCGTCCGCACTTGCCGGCACGGACCGCAATCTACCCGTCGCCAGCGCGTCGAGTGCGCGGCGACGAGAGTGAACGTTGCCTTCACATTGGTGTGACGGGCGTTGCTGACGACGTCATGTTGACGATCGGCGATGTTGCTCGACTCGGTGGGATCTCGCCACGGATGTTGCGCACGACGACCAGCTGGGAGTGTTGCGTCCCCGACGCGTCGATCCCGACACCGGTGACCGGTGGTCCCGCGCGACGCCGCTCGCGCCGCTGCACCGGCTGGTGGCACCCGGGACTTGGTTTCACATTCGACCAGATCGGCGGCCTGGTCGACGATGAGCTTCCCTCGACGAACTCCGGGAAGGTTGCGCCTGCGCCGAGGTCAGATCGATCGACACGGTCGAACGACCGACGAGTCGCTGCTGTCGTCGGTCGACGACGGCAGGTTCCGGCTGGCTGGACCCAGCCGCGAGTTGTCCCACCATCGGGATGGGGACGACTCGTGCAGCTCCGCGGCCGAGTTCGACCTGCCGATCGCTCCCTGAGCAAGTCCGGCCGGCGGCACGCCGGCGAGCTGCGTACGTGCTAACCCGATGGGATGCGGGTGAACGGTCAGCAGGCCGGCATGGACCGGCACACGGCGCAGCGGTTGGCGATCGGCGGGATGGTCGGACCGGTCGCGTTCGTCGCGACGTGGGCGCTTGCCGGTTCGGCCACGCCGGGCTATTCGCCGGTCAACGATGCGATCAGCGACCTGGCCGCGACGCACGCACCGACCCGGGTCGCGATGACGCTCGGCTTCGTCGCGTTCAGTGCCGGGGTCATCCCATTTGGATTCGCGTTGCGCGCGGCCCGCGCCGGTCCGGCGTGGATCCCGGCCGTCGCGACCGCCGGCTTCACGCTCGCCGTCGCCGCGACGCCGCTCGGCGCGCCGGTCCGAGACGGCATCCACGGAACGTTCGCTTCGCTGGGCTACGTCACACTGGTCGCGGTACCGGTGCTCGCATCGCGCGAGCTCGCACGCGCCGGCCGTCCGGGCTGGGTCCGCTACTCCCGTGCGACCGCCGTGCTCGCCGGCTCGTGTCTCCTCGCCAGCACGTTGGGTCCGTTCCATGGGCTTTTTCAGCGTGTCGGGTTGACGATCGGCGACGTGTGGCTCGTCGCGGTCGCGTCGCAGCTCGTCCTGACACGCGAGATGTTCTGAACCGCGCGACTATTCGACCCGTGCGATGAGTTCGATCTCGACCGCGATCCCGAACGGCAACGCGGCCAGACCAACGGCCGAGCGGGTGTGGCGGCCGCGGTCGCCGAACACGTCGACGAGAAGGTCGGAACATCCGTCGATCACAGCCGGCATCTGGTCGAACGACCCGCCGACGTTGACCATGCCGAACACCTTGACGATCTGTTCGACACGGTCGAGTGACCCGAGATCGGCCCGCATCGTCGCCAGCAACGACAGCGCGGTCATCCGTGCCGCTTCCCGACCTTGCTCGAGCGTCAGGTCAGTTCCCACCTTGCCGAGCATCGCCGACGTCCCCGCGATCGGACCGTGGCCACCGACGAACAACAGGTCGGCGGTGCGGACGCTCGAGAGATAATTCGCGGCTGGGGGGAACGGCTCGGGAAGGACGATTCCGAGCTCGGCAAGTCTCACGTCGACAGTGCCCATCCGCGCACCGTACCTGCCGGCGTGCGCGGGACGCCCAGACCGGTTCGCGAGGCGACAACGTGGTCGTGTCGCGCGACGTCCGCAAGCGTTGGTCGCGGGCCGACGATTCGGTTCTCGACGGTGTCGACCTCGCGCCGGCGGCCGGATCCGGCCACGTCATCGTCGGCTCCGACGCCAGCGCGACGTGGACGTTGTTGGGCCGCCTCGCTGGGCTCCCGACCCCGACGGCCGGCAACGTGGTCGGGCAGTTCGGTTCGACCGCGGCGGCCGTCGTGACGTTCAGTCGCTGCCTGGCGCGGCGGCGCGGCCGACCCGACGCGACGTTGCCCTCAGGTCGGGACGTTCAGCGCACGCCATGCGTGTCCGGCTCCGAGGAAACGATGCTGACCGGCGGGGCCGTCGCTGCCGGCGACGTAATCTTCGGGGGATCCGGTCGTCCAGGCCTTGAGCACCGGGTCGACGATGCGCCACGACCACTCGACCTCGTCGAACCGCAGGAACGGCGTGTGGTCACCGTTCAAGACGTCGAGCAGCAGCTGCTCGTAGGCCGATGCTTCGCGGTCGTCCTTGTTCGTGTACTCGGCGCGAAGGATCGATTCGCGCGCTTCGAGGTCGAGGCCGGGCTGTTTGGTACGCATGACGATCTCGGTGCATTCGGTTGGGCTCATCCGAAACACGAGCCAGTTGGGGTCCGAGTGCGCGAGCGGTGTGTGTCGGAACAGTCGCGTCGGCGGCTCTTTGAAACGAAATGCCACCTCGTGCGCCTTGGCGGCGAGCCGTTTCCCTGAACGCAACAGGATCGGGACGCCCTCCCACCGCCACGTGTCGAGGTGCAGACGCAGCGCCGCGAACGTATCGGTGCGCGACGCGGGGTCGACGCCGGGTTCGGCACGGTAGGCGAGCCGGGCCTGACCGTCGACCAGCCCGGCCGAGTACTGGCCGCGTACTGCGTCGACCTCGGGATCGACTGCGCGCACGGCTTTGAGCACCTCGACTTTGTGGTCGCGGATCATCTCCGCGTCCCACAGTGCCGGCGGTTCCATCGTCGAGAACGTCATCATCTGCACGAGGTGGTTTTGGATCATGTCGCGCAGCGCACCGATGCCGTCGTAGTACCGCGACCGTCCCTCGACGCCGAGCGTTTCGGCGACGGTGATCTGGATCTCGTCGACGTGATCGGCGCGCAGCACCGGCTCGACGAACCGGTTCGCGAACCGGAACACGAGAATGTTCTGCACGGTTTCCTTGCCGAGGAAGTGGTCGATGCGGAAGATCTGATCTTCGCGCCAACCTTTTTTGAGCTGTTCGTTGAGCGCGATGGCGGTGGTGAGGTCGGTTCCGAACGGCTTCTCGATCACCAGCCGCCGCCAGCCGTTGGTTTCGTCGGCGAGGCCCGCCTGCGCGATCGTCTCGGCGGCATCGGCGAACACTCCGGGCGGCAAGGCGAGGTAGAAGATTGCCGGACCGTCGAGCACGCTGTTCAGGACGCGCAACGACTCGACCGACAGGTCACCGCCGTGGAAGTCGATGCGTTCGATGAACCTGTCGAAATACTTCTCGTCGTAGTCGGTACCTTCGCGGTCGATCGCCGCCCGCAAGTTCTGGTGGAACTGTTCGCTCGTCCAGTCTTGGCGCGCGTACCCGATCACACGCAGACCTTCGAGCCGTTCGCGATGCTCGAGCGACAGCAGCGCCGGAAACAGCAGCCGGGCGGCAAGATCTCCGGATGCGCCGAGGACGACCAAGGTCGGTGAATTGCTCATCTTCGACGGTAACCTCCGGCTTCAGAGCAGCTGTCGGTGGCTCAGGCTACGGAACGCGAGCCAGCCGGGAATGATCGGCAGCCAGAACGTGGCCAGACGGAAGGCGAGCACACCGGCGACGGCGGGTGCCGAGGCGATCCCGACTCCGGTCAGCCCGGCGATGAGCGCGGCTTCCACCGCGCCGACCTTGCCGGGGGTCGGCGCCGCCGAAGCGACCGCGGAACCGCCGAGGTACACGGTGGTGACCTGAAGCCACGACGCGTGCGCGCGAAACGCCATCAACGCGAACCCGAGCGCAATCACGGAGGAGAGCATGACGAGCAGCGATCCCGCCAGCAGTTGGGCCGCCTTGCGCGGTTGGCGCAGGACCGCGACAAGATCGCGGGCGGTGCGTTCGGTCGGGATCACGATGCGTTTGCGTCCGATCGAGGTTTCCATCACGGCTCCGATCGCCGCGAGCACCACGACGACCGCGACGAGCAACGTCCAGCCGCCGGGTAGATGTACGTGCCCGATCCCGACGTTGCCGAGCAGCGCAGCGCTCAGTGCGAGGGCCAGGACGTGCTCGACCAGACCGGTCGTGCCGTTCAGCGCGACGGCGCCAATCGCGTCTTCGCGGCCCACACCCGACCGTTGGAGGTAGCGAACGTTCACGCCGGCTCCGCCGATGCCGGCCGGTGTGATCTTGTTCGTGAAGCTGCTCGCGAGCTGCGTCACGACGGTGCGGCCGAACGCAAGCGGCACGAGCACGGAGCCCGACAATGAAAGCGCCGCGGCCGCGAACGTGGAGAATCCGGCGATCACCGCGAACACCAGCCAGATCACGTCGGCGTGGCGGGCCGCGCTCAACGTTTGGTGGAACTCACCGAGCTGAGGGAGGAGCAGGTTGATCGCGAACAGCAGGCCGACCAGGATCACGATCGTGCGGACGTGCACGCGGGCCAACGGCTCGAGTTGCACATGCTCGACGCCCACGGCGTCCGCAGCCGTATCGCGGAGCTGATCGAGCTGTCCGTGATGTTCGCGTTTGCGGTAGGCGTGGCGGGTATTGGAGGACAGCGCGAGTGGTTGCAACAACGGCAACGCAGGCACGATCGCGGGCGCTCCGAGCGTCGCGACCGCCGCGGCGACGGCGCGCTTGGCTCCGACGACCAGGTCGGTCGAGGCGAGGAGTTCCGCGACGTCGAGCGCGAGCCGTCGGTCGTCGGCGCCGATGTGCGAGTGTCCGAAGTCGATCAACCACGGCTGTCCGTCGGCGTCGACCAGCATGTTCTCGAGCGTCATTTCGCCGTGCGCGACACGCGCGGCTCGTAGACAGGCGAGCTCTTTCCACAACGCGACGAGCATGGCGTCGGACAGCTCGCCGGGCGCGACGTCGGCGAGGCAGTGACCCTCGGTTCGCTCGAGGACGAGCACTGCGGGTCCGTCGCGATGTCTTGTCGCGGCCAGCGGCGCACCTGCATGGGCTCCGGACCGCAATGCGAGCGATGCCGCCAGGGCCTCGTGTTCGACTTCGTGCCTCGCGCTTGCGAGCGCGCCCTCCTCGTCGGGATGGCGAACTGACACGGCACGCCAGAGTTGGAAGAGCAGATCGGCGTCGCGGTGTTCGCGGTCGATGGCCTTCACGAACAGTGCCCGACCGTTGGTCGTCGCGAAGAACGGCGCCGACGTTCGGGCGGCCATCCCGGCTGGGGTGAGCTCACCGACCGGGAGCCCGCACGCAGCGAGCGCGGCGCGCACGGATTCGGGCTTGATCGTGTGCGCGGGGGTTCCGACCGCGAGGTTCACGACCGCGCCGATGGCCCAGCCGAGCGCCAATCCGCCCACGACGTCGAGTGGGAGGTCGGCGCCGATGTACACCCGTCCGAACGCGACAACGGCGGCCAACGTCCACGCGAACCGTCTCGCCGAGCGCGGAAGGTAGGCCGAGCTGACCGCGGCCAGCGCGGCCGCGACGGCGCAGTGCACCGAGACGTAGCCGTATCCGTGGAGCGTCGCGCCGCGCACGACGACGTGGGAGAGGATCGTCTCGGGTCGTGGACGCTTGACCAGATGTTTGACCACGTTCGCCGATTCGTACGCGCCGAGGGCGGCGACGGCCAACGCCAGCGCGAGCCAGATGCGTCGAACGGCGAGAGCCAACACCACGCTGAGCGCGCCCGCGCCGAGCGTGCCGAGCAGCATCACGACGCCGAGCGGGGCGCGCAGTCCGTCGGGAAGATCGTTGACGGTGTGAAAGACGTCGCGTTCGAAACCACTGACGCTGGCGTCCCGTGCCAGCAGGGCGGTGATCGCGACCAGTACCGCACCGAGGACGACGCGCAACACGTCACCGGGATGTCGCTCGCGTGGAGTGCTAGCCGTCACGACTGCATGCTCGCACGGACAGACGTCTCATTCGCGCCTCATGTGGTTCGACAGGTCTCCGATCAGTCGCGCAGCGAAGATCCGTTCCGTGAAACGCCACCTGTCGTCGACGTGTTCGAATTGGTCGTGGTACTCGCCGGCCAGGATCGGATGCAGGCCTTGACCGGTGACCTGCAAGACGGTGAAACAGCTCCGGGCGGTGGCGGTCGCGCCGTCGATCCACACGGTGACGTTGGTGATTTGGTGGAGGGTTCTGGGTGTCCCGTCGTCGTAGATGATCACGCGGTCGTAGTTCGTTCTTGCCTCGGCGGGACCCCGCAATCGTCGGACGTGACGGGTCGAGCCGAGTTCGGCATGCTCGAACAGCGCGGCGACACCGTCGAGGTCGCCGGCGTCGAGCAACGCCGCGTACTCGTGAATCAGGCCGACGATCTGGTCGCGTTGACTCATCGGACGCGGATCGGTACGGCAGCCCAACCGCGGACGTTGCCCGAGTGCACACGTGTGCAGCTCGCCTCGTCGATCTCGTAGTCGGGCATGACCCGGAAGATCTCTTCGAGGCTGACACGCATTTCGAGGCGGGCGAGCGCGGCACCCAGGCACACGTGGATGCCGTGCCCGAAGCCCACATGCTGGACCGCGGACCCACGATCGATGTCGAAGTCGTCGGGCCGGTCCCAGACGCGCTCGTCGCGGTTGGCAGAACCGAGCAACAACAAGACCGTTGCGCCGTCCGGCATCTGTTCGCCGTGCAGCTCGACGGGGCGGGTGAGCGTCCGTGCCATCAGTTGGGTGGATCCTTCGTAGCGGAGGATCTCTTCGACCGCGTCGGGAATGCGGGATGGTTCGGCCACGAGCTTGCTCCGCTGCTCGGGGAACCGCTGCAGCGCGAGCAGGCAGTTGGCGAGCAGTTTCGTGGTGGTTTCGTTCCCCGCGATGATCAGCAAGAAACAGAACCCGACGACTTGGTCGTCAGCGAGGGCTGGGGCGTGCGCACCCGACGCGCACAACGCGGTCGTGAGGTCGTCGGGCGCGTTCCCGAGCGCAACTGCCGCACGCCGGTCGGCGACGAAGTCACAGAAGTACTTGTAGAGATGCGTCGCGCCGACCACGCCTTCGGCGGTGACGTCGGGAACGCCTTCGTCTCGGTCGAGGAGCGCGTTGGTCCAGGTGCGGAGCTGCTCGCCGTCGCGCTCAGGAACGCCGAGCATGCGCGCGATGACATCCATTGGGAGGCGGGCGGCGTAGTCGGCGACGAGTTCGCCCTCGCGCTTGGCGACCAGTCCGCCAAGGAGGCGCTGGGCCAGCGAACGGATTTCGCCTTCGAGATCGGCGACCCGTCGGGGGGTGAACGCTCGACTGACCCGTCGCCGCAGGTCGGTGTGCGCGGGAGGATCGGTGGTGAGCAACATCGGCAACGAGTTGTCCTGCTCGAGGGTGATGCCGTACCGCGAGCAGTAGGTATCGGGGTCGTGCAACGCGCCGAGCACGTCCTCATATCGCGAAACGGCCCAGAACCCGAGCGCAGCGTCGTGATAACAGGGCGCATGGTCGCGCAGGTCGCGGTAGACGGGAAATGGGTCCCGGTGAAACTCGTACGAATACGGATTGAAGCTCGTCACCGCGCGATCTGCCCGCCGTCGACGAGCAGTGACACGCCGTTGACGTACGACGACGCGTCGGAACAGAGCCAGACGATCGACTCTGCGATCTCCGACGGTCGGGCCATCCGGCCCATCGGCATTCGGCGCAGCATCCGTTGGCCGTGGTCGGGCTGTCCGTCGAGGTACGCCTTCATCGGCTCGGTCTCGGTCTGACCCGGCAGCACCGCGTTGACGCGGATACCTGCGGAGGCGTACTCCTGGGCTGCATGTTTGGTGAGCCCGAGCACGGCGTGCTTCGCGGCGGTGTAGTGCGGCTGGCCCGGCGCCGCGACCACACCCGCGCCCGATGACACGTTCACAATGACTCCCCCGCGATCCTGTGTGAGCATCTGGCGCAGTTCGTATTGCATGCAGACGAACACGCCGGTGAGGTCAACGTCGATGACGCGCTGCCATTCGGTGCGGGAGTGGTCGACGAAAGCCTTGGGCTCGGTGCTGATACCGGCCACGTTGCATGCGCAGTCGAGCCGGCCGAAGCGCTCGACCGCGAACGCGACCATGTGCGCCACCGCCGCTTCGTCGGTGACGTCGGCAAGCACGGTCGCGGTCCGCTCGGGCACGTCGATCAGGGCGGCCGTTGCGGCGGCTCCCCGCTCGTCGACGTCGGCGATCACGACCGACGCACCCTGGCCGGCCAGTGCCGCGGCCGTCGCCCGGCCGATCCCGTTGCCGGCGCCGGTGACGAGCGCGACCCGTCCGCCGAGGTCGGCGCTCATCCCAACACCTCCCGGCCGTCGAGCGTGCGGACCGGGCGCTGGCGATCTCGGAGATAGCTCAGCGACTTCACCACCAGACCGTTCTCGCGTGCGACGTCGCAGGTCGCGAACGCCAGGGCTGCTTCGGCCATCGACTCGATCGGTTCGAGCCATTCGGGCGGAAGTGCCATCACCGCCAGCGCGCCTTCGGTCGCGACCGCCATTTCCGGTGCGACGGCATTGACGGCGATGCCGTCGGGCCCGAGCTCGGTTGCCAACGCCTCGGTGAGCCGGTTCAGGGAGGCCTTGCTCGGCGCGTACGTCGACGCCCGCGCGAACTGCCCGGCCCGCTTGGGGCTGGGCGGCGAAGGATCGGCGATGACGCTGGCGATGTTGACAATCCAACCGCGGGCCCGCTCACGCATGCCGGGCACGGCCGCCTTCGTGAGCAGATACGGCGTCATCACATTGACCTCGTAGGCCACTCGCAGACGCCGTTCCGAGGTCGCTTCGATCGGGAGGTAGAAGCATGCGGCGGCGTTGTTGACCACGACGTCGACGGGGCCGAGCTCGCCGGCGACGCGCTCGACCAGGCTCTGGCGATCACAGGCCGGGTCGGAAAGGTCCGCGACGATCGGCAACGCGACGCCGCCGTCGTCGGCGATGCCGGCCGCGACCTCGACCAGCGAGCCCGCGAGGTGTCCGCCCGAGCCCGGCTCGAGGCTGCGCGCCACGATCGCGACTCGTGCACCTTCGGCGGCGAAACGCCGCGCGATGGCTGCACCGATCCCCCGACTCGCGCCGGTCACGATCGCAACTTTGCCGGTGAGTGCATCGCGCATGGCGAGTGGACCATAGTGGCGGGGTGCCACCGCGTCGCTTCCGAGACCGTCTGCGCCGCGGCGTCCGCCGACGCGGCGGACGCGGGGCGCTCGACCTCGGCTCCGAACTCGATGACCGGGACGCGGCGCGAGTCCGGGCGGTCATCGCCGATCTCCTCCAGCATCACGACACCGCGACGGAACGTGCCGACGTCGCCGCGATCGCCGACGCCTACAACGCCCTGTCGGATCGGGGTCGCCTCCGGTTCTTCGCGATGTTGGCCCACGATTTTTGGACCGACGCCCGCAGCGTCGACCGCGCCATCGCGACGCGGGAAGCGGCGCACGGCGAAGTGAGCCGTCGTGGCGCCGAACGTGCGCTGCGGGCTGCGCTCACACCGCCCGCGGCGCGGCTGCTGCAACTGTTCACGGGCCTCGACGACGGCGTGAAGTTTCTCGTCGACCTTCGTGGCGACGAACTCCGTATCGCCGGCGATCCCGACATCTCCACCGACCACGCGACCGCGCTCACCGAGGTCGGCAACGAGCTCCGCATCCAGCTCGCGTCGCTCTTCGACGTCGGGCTGCTCGAGCTGCGCCGCATCACGTGGGTCGCGCCGGCAGTGCTGTTGGAAAAACTGATCGAGTACGAAGCCGTCCACACGATCGACTCGTGGACCGACCTCAAGAACCGGCTCGACTCCGACCGTCGCTGCTATGCGTTCTTCCATCCTTCGATGCCCGACGAACCGCTCGTGTTTGTGGAGATCGCGTTGACCGCGGGCACGCCGGCCCTGCTCGCTCCGCTGCTCGACGCCCACGAGCCCGACCTCGACCCTGATCAGGCCGATACCGCGGTCTTCTATTCGATCTCGAACTGCCAGCCCGGGCTCGCGGGCGTGAACCTCGGTACCGCGCTCATCGAACAGGTCGTCGAACAGCTTCGCCGCGACCTGCCCCAGTTGAGCCACTTCGTCACGCTGTCTCCGATCCCCGGCTACCGGTCGTGGCTTTCGAAGGTTTTGCTCGAGGGCGACCTGCGCGAACACGAGCGGGCGTTGCTTCCCGCCGCACCCGAACGTGTGCTGGCGCGGCTTTCGCACGCCTCCTGGGACGCCGACGAAGCAGTCCAGCCCGCGCTGGTGGCCCTGTGCGCGCGGTACCTCACGACGATCCGGGACGGTCGCGCGCTCGATCCGGTCGCGAACTTCCATCTGGCCAACGGCGCCAAGATCGCCCGCATCAACTGGCTGGCCGATCCGAGTCCCACCGGACGCGGGCGCTCAGCCGGGCTGATGGCCAACTACGTCTACGAACCCGACCACATTGCCCGACGAGCCGATGCCTTCGTGGCCCGCGGCGAGGTTTCGATGTCGGCCGCGGTCCGGGACCTGCTCGACAAGTAGCGGCTCCGCCCAAGCTCGGCGGGACTAGCTTCCGCCGCCATGGAGAAACTGATCTATCTCGTGTGGGACCGGCCGTCGCGGCCGGCCGCGGACGTGCACGCCCAGCTCATCGACGACCTCGCGCCGCAGTTGCTGGCGTGCGCCCCACGCGGCTTGCAAATCGACGTCGACGACGAGGACGCGCAGGTGCCGTCGATGGTCGCGGTCCCCGACGACGAGCTTCCGGTGCGTGCGCTGGTGTCGATCTGGGTCGACATGCACGACACGCGCCCGGCCTACGAATCGATTCTTTCGGCGGCCGGTATCCGGCGCGCGGGATACCTCGTCACCGAGTCGCTGTACTGCGACTACGGCGACAATGAGCATGCCGATCGGCGCGACTGGCCCGACGGGCAACGTTCACCGGGAATTGTTGCAGTGAGTGTCTTCGACAAGCCGGTCGGTGTGAGCGACGACACGTTCTACGGTCACTGGTACGGGCATCAGTCGCCGATGTCGGAGTGGATGCAGCCGCGGACTCGCTACGTGCGCAACGCGGTCGTGCGCGCACTCACGCCCGGCGCGCCCCGCTATCGCGCGATCGTCGAAGAGGCGTGGCCTTCACCCGAAACGCTGACCGACCTCTACAAGTTCTTCGGCGCGGCCGACGCCGCCGATCTGGGCGAACGCATCCGCATCATGCTCGACAGCACCAAACTGCTGTTCGACCCCGCGACCATGCGTAACTTCACGCTCAGCGAATACATCCTCAAGTCCCACTCATCGGGCTAGTTCGGCGGTCTCGTAGTCGAGGAGACGCCGGTAGTTTGCCTGCAGTTCAGCGCGGCGGCCGCGGTCGTGGGCGAGGTTCACGAGTTCGTGCGGATCTTCGGTCAGGTCGTACCACTCGTGTTCTTGATCGGAGAACGCGGCGTCGACATCGTAGAGTTTGCGGCCGGGATCCTTGCCCCACAGGCCCGTCCCGGGCTTGCCGCCGCCCACGCCGTAATAGCGTGCGTACTTCGTGCGACCGTCGAAGAACCCTCGGATCGCGTAGCGCGTGTTGTTGATCCGGTTGGTGTGCGCGGTGTCGTGCGCGAAGAACACATGGTCACGCACCGACACCGACGGCTCATCGAACGCGGGTGACAGGTCAACGCCTCGCAGGGAGGGCTGCGTCGTCGGATCGACCCCGCCGAGCGCGACGATCGTTGACGCCAGGTCCACGTGGGTGCCGAGCGCGGCGGTTCGCGATCCGGGCTCGGTGACGCCTGGGACCTTGACGACACACGGCACGTGCATGATCTCCTCGTACACGAACGGGCCCTTCGATCGCAGACCGTGCGAGCCGCACATGTCGCCGTGGTCGGAGGTCACGATCACGACGGTGTCGTCGTAGGCGCCGCTGTCCTCGAGTGCACGCAGGACTGTGCCCAACGACTGGTCGGCCATCTGCTGGAGCTTGACGTAGTAGTCGAGGTGGCGCAGCCACGACTTCTTGTCGGAGGGATCGATGTAGCCCCATAGGCCGTGCTGCTGATCCCAGCGCCACTGTCGCTGCGCGTCGGGCTTGTCGACGAGGTCGTCACCAAAGTTGGTGGGCAGTTCGTCGCACACTTCGTCGTAGTGGTCGCTGAACTGCGGTAGAACGTCGTCTTCTTTCCAGTGGGCGTGCTCGAGCACGCGGCGTGTGCGCGCGACATCGTCGGGATGGGCGGACCCGTACCACGGCTGATCGATCGGATACCACATCACGTCGTGCGGGTTGACGAGCGCGACGGTCAAGAACCACGGTTCGTCGAGCGTGGTCGCGTTGGTTCGGATCCACGACGCGGCGTTCGACGCGATGATCGGATCGAAGTGCACACCGGTTCCGGCCCAGCCCATGAAGTGGCGGTCGTTGCCTTCCCAGTCGGCGAATCCGTACGCCATCATGTCGGGAGCCGGCGACTGCGAGCAATGCCACTTGCCGATGTAGCTGGAGCGGTAGCCGGCGTGACGCAGGATCGAGCCGATCGTCGGGATCGCGGGATCGAGCTCGGTGTGCTCGGGCATGATCACGTTGTCGACCACGCCGTGCTGTGAGATGTACTGCCCGGTGAACAGCGACGCACGCGACGGTGAACAAGGCGAGCTGTGCGTGTAGTGCTGGGTGAGCTCGAGCCCCTCGGCGCGGAGTCTGTCGCGCCATGGCAGCGACACCGTCGGCGGGAGCCAGCCGCGGTGACGTTCCTGGTCGGAGACGACAAGGAGGATGTTCGGCGCGGTCATCGTGTTCTACAGTGACGCGTGTGGAAGCGAGACCGCCAGTTTGGATCGGACATGCGGTCCTGACGGTCGCTGACGTCGATCGGGCCGCGACCTTCTGGCGTGAGGTCGGCATGCGCGAGATCGAGCGCAACGACCATGTCGCGGTGTTGGAGCTGCGTGGGGGAACCCATCTGGTGCTGGTGCCGGGCGCGGTGACGGTCGAGGACGCGCCGTTCGATCTGATGGTCGAGGACCTGGCGGCGATCCATCAGCAGTGGACGGCGCAGGGGCTCGATCCGGGTCCGATCTCCCACCACCGCATCCACGACTCGTTCACGGTCACCGACCCCGACGGCCACCGGGTCACGGTCAACAGCTCGCATGTGGTCGGAGCGGTGTAGGCGGTCGAGACGACGTCCGTCGGTCAGCCGGCATAGCCGTCGAGGAAGCCGCTGAGACCAGTCGGGATGTGTTCACCGAACGCGAGTTGTTCGAGCACGCCGAGCCCGACACGATCGCCCCACCGGGCGCGCATCACCTGTTGGATGTGGATGTTCCACGGCTCGAGGTTGTCGAGGTCCTCGACCTTGTGCTCCTCGGAGCCGACGGCCTGTTCGCCGTGCCAGCGGGCGTGTCCCCATTCGGGATGGGTGTATCCGAGGCCGCGCATCCGGAACGTCAACAGCGGTTCGAGTTCGATCCGTTCTTCAGCACCGTTGTGCCTGAGCAAGCGCAGCGACGCACCCCGCGAACGTCGAAGCCCCGGCGCCCAATGCACGTCGGCGACCGTTCCCGCAAGATGCTCGATACCGCTCGCGGTCGCGCCAGCACCCCAGGTCGGGTCGTGGTCGCCGACGATCTGCAGCACTGCCTGACTGCCGACGAAGCGGTCGCCGTTGGCGCGTTCGAAGCACAGGAAGTGGGTGCAGCAATCGGTCCAGTTGATCGGCGCCCAGAGAAAGAAGATCTGCGGGAGTGTCGTTTCGGGCGCGGCCGGTGTCGGTTCGCCGACCGGCCGGACACCCCATGACCGGTCCTTGGTGCCGTAGACATGTTCGATCGGGATCTCCGCTGCGCCGACCGAGATGCGACCCGACCAGGTGCCCCACTGTGTGAGCCGCGTCGAGTCCATGACCGTTTTCGTGGCGGCGGTGATCGTCTGGCGGGGTTCTTCGAGCGCGACGGTGCGTGCGGTGAACGTGACGTCGGCGTCGATGCCGAGGTCGGCCGCGTCCACACGAACGCGGGTGACGCGTAACGGTTCGACGACGTCGATGGTGAGCGGCCCGACCTGTGTCTGCGACCGATCTTCGGGAATGCGACCCGACGCGAACACCGACCGTTGGATGCCGTCGCGCACGACCGCGAACGCGCCGTCGATCATGCCGCGGTTCGGGTACACGGCCATCCCGGCCGCGAAGTAGAAGTCTTCTGTGTAGCCGTTGAACCAGAACCGGTCGTAGTGGTTCGGGTCTCCCGACGCAGGATGGGCGATCGGGAGCGCGGTCTGGTGGATCGGATAGTCGTCGAAGGGACTCAGCACGAACCAGACCGTAATACGGGACGCAGATCTGCCGGGCGCCCGGTCGGACCGCGCACCGCGACGACCGCGGGCGGGGGTGTCGCAGCGCCCGGCGGCTCAGCCGGTCGCGTCGGCGAATCGGCTCACGATGTCGGCGAACACGGCGGGCGCCTGGGCCGGATCGCTGTTGAAGGCACGCAGCGTCACGTGCACGTCGGTCGCGCCGGCCTCGACGAGATCGGGGACCGACGCCATGCTGGCGGCCAGGTCGGGCCGACCGTCGGCGCCGCGTTCGATGCGCAACGGCGCCTGGACCTGGAGTGTCGACGGGTCACGTCCCACAGTCCGCCACGCCTGGGCGATTCGGCGGGCGCCGTCGGCGATGTCGTCGAGGGTCGCGCCCATGATCGGAATCCACGCGTCGCCCCATCGCACGAGCCGTTCGAGGTTACGGGCGTGCAACGATCCCCCGATCCACAATGGAACACCGCCGGCCTGCAGCGGTTTCGGCTCGCAGTACACGTCGCGAAACGAAACCGTCGGCGAGTCGAGCGCGGCCGGCGTGTCGCGCCACAACACCTTGCATGCCGCGAGCGTGTCGCTGAGCAACTCGCCGCGCCGTGCGAAGTCGATACCTTCGGCGTCGTACTCTTCGCGCTGCCAGCCGGTCCCGACACCGAGATCGAGCCGACCGCGCGACAGCACGTCGAGTGTCGCGGCCTGCTTGGCGAGCAGCACCGCGGGGCGTAACGGTGCGATCAGGATGCCGGTCGCGAGCCGCACACGCGACGTCGCCGACGCGACCGCGGCGAGCACGATGAGCGGCTCGAACCAAGGGGCGTCGGGCGGGACCGGGAACGTACCCCACGCATAGTTCTCTGTGTGCGGCCCCATGACGACGTGGTCGACGACGACGATGCGGTCGGTGCCGGCATCGTCGGCGGCGCGGGCCAGGTCGACGAATCGATGCCAGTCGGACGCGCCAAAGAGGGAGCCGTAGTTGGCCAGGCCGACGGTCAGGGTGGGTCGAGTCATGGTGGCATGATCCCACCTGCGTGCCGCATTGCGCTCGTAGACTCGATCGCATGCGTCGAGGACTGGTGCTCGTCACGCTCATGTGCCTGTCGTTGGTCGCGTGCAGCACCTCGTCGAGCAAAGCATCGACGAACACCCTCGCGACGGTCGCCCCTCCGCCGACGAGCAACAACGTGGCGATCGCCAACGCACCGACGACCGGGCCGGGGACGGTCACGACGTTCGAATATTCGGCGTTCATCGACTCCGTCGACCTCGCCGCGCACACGATCACCATCGACCCGATGTCGTTCCTCACCGGCGCGGCCGCGAAATCGGCGTTCAAGCAGGCCAACCCCAGCGCGCAAGAAGGTCCGCCCGACGACTACTACATCGTGAACCCGACCAAGGACCACGACCTGTTGCCGCTCTCACCGACGGCGGTGGTCCGCCTCGTCGACGTCAACGGCGGCCCTCACACCAACCCGGTGAAGGTCGCCCAGACCAAGCTGGTCGGCTACCCGTCTCTGACAATCAAGCCGTTCGAGATCTCGGGAGTGAACGGCACGGTCACCGCCGTCACCGAAATTTTCGTGCCCTGATCAGTCCTCGGTGACGGTGATCACGGCCCGGTGGGCGATCGCCCGCGACGACGTGCCGATCCTGATCTCGAACTCGCCGGGCTCGACGACCCAATCGTCGGCGTCGACGTCCCAGAACGCAAACGCCCGCCGGTCGAGCTCGAGCGTCGCTTCGGCGGCCGCGCCCGGGTCGAGCCAGACTTTGGCGAACGCCTTCAACTCTTGCGGGGGGCGAGCCACTGACGACTGCACGTCGTGGACGTAGCACTGCACCACTTCCGCGCCGCGTCGGGTCCCGGTGTTGCGCACCGGCACGACGATACGCACCCGTTCGCCGTCACCGAGTTGCGCCGCTCGCAGCTCGGTCGCCGAGATCTGCGGCCGACCGAGCGTGAACGTCGTGTACGAAAGCCCATGCCCGAAGCAGAACCGCGGCGCGAGACGTCGGGCGTCGTACCAGCGGTAGCCGACAAAGACCCCTTCGCCGTAGCGGACCTGTCCTCGCTCGCCCGGATAGTTGGTGTAGGCGGGCGTGTCCTCGATGCGGACCGGCAACGTCGTCGGGAGCTTTCCCGAAGGGGTGACGTCACCTGAGATCACGTCGGCGAGGGCGTGACCCCATTCCTGGCCCGCGAACCAGCATTGCATCACGGCGCCCACCTCGTCCGCCCAATCCATCGCGATCGGCGACGCCGCGTTCACGACGACGACCGTACGCGGATGCACAGCGGCGAGCGCCCGCACGAGCTCGTCCTGGGGGGCCGGCAAGGCCATCGACGCCCGATCGTTGCCTTCGGTTTCCCAGTCGCCGTCGGTGCCGACGACGCATACGACCACGTCGGCACGGGCGGCCAGCGCGACCGCACGGTCGAACAGATCGGCCGGCGCGGGCGGCGTGCACCCGATCGCCAACGCTCCCATCGACGGACCGGCGAGCACGTACTCGACCTCGAGGGCATGACGGACCCCGGCCGTGAGCTCGACGGTTGCAGTGACCTCGGCGCTCGCGAACCCCATGAACGCCTCGCTGCGCCCGGTCGGTTCCCAGTTGTCGACGACGAGCTCGCCGTCGATGCTCAGCCGGGCCCGGCCAACCTGCACGAGCCCGAAGGTCCAGGTGCCCGACTCGGGCATCACCAACGTGCCCGAGATACGCGTCGAAAACTCGGGCGGCACCTCGGGTGTGAACGGACCGGTGAACGTGAACCAGCCGCGGTCACCGCTTTCGATGAGCGCAGGCTCGCCGCGGCACTCGCGACCTGGGTAATAGGTGATCTCCAACGGGCCGTCGAGCACGGTGGTGTCCAACACTGGCGTCTGTTTGAAGCTCGAACAGCCGCGCTCATGTTCGATCCGGAACGTGTCGCCGAAACGCTCGCGCAGACCGGCGAGCGGCGCGACCGGCGGAAACGGTGAGACGCGCGCGCTCCCGCCGCCTTGAATCATGGCGACCGCGGCGTTGGGACCGATCACGGCGAGCACCGGCCGCAGGTCTGCGTCCGCGCCAGACGCGACGGGCGACGACGTGTCGTCTGCGACCGGCAGCAACGCGTCGCGATTGTGCAACAGGACGAAACTTTCCGCCGCAGCCCAGCGCCCGACGACCCGGTCCTCGGGAGCGTCGACCGACAGCTCGGGACCGAAGTCGGGTGTGTCGAGCCCGCCGGTTCGGTCGAGGAGACCCAGCACGCGCCGCACCTTGTCGTCGAGGACGTCTTCGGTGACGTCGCCGGCCCGTCGGGCGTCCGCCAGATGCGACCCGAACCATTGCGCCGGCCCGGGCATCTCCAGGTCGAGTCCGGCGAGGGCTGCGGGCACCGTGCTGTGCGTCCCGTACCAGTCCGACATGATCACACCGTCGAAACCCCACTCCCGTTTGAGGAGTTCGGAGAGCAGCGGATGTTCGCTGCAGTAGGTGCCGTGCAACCGGTTGTACGCCGCCATCACCGACCAGGCGCCCGCTTCGAGCACGGCCGCCTCGAACGGCACCAGTGAGATCTCGCGCAACGTACGGGTGTCGACCTCCGAGCTGATCGTCATGCGCTCGAACTCGGAGTCGTTGGCGACGAAGTGCTTGACCGAACATCCGACTCCGGTCGACTGCACGCCCCGGATGTACTCGACGGCCAGTCGTGCCGTGAGGTAGGGATCTTCGGAGTAACACTCGAAGTTTCGACCAGCCAGCGGATGACGATGAATGTTGACGGTCGGTGCGAGCAACACATGTGCGCCCTTGCGTCGAGCTTCTCGCCCGATCCGTTCGCCGACCGTGCGAACAAGTTCGGGATTCCAGGTTGCGCCGAGCGCGGTGCCGCACGGAAACGATGCCGACGCGCGACCTGTCCATCGTTCGCCGCGTGCGCCGGCCGGTCCGTCGGTGACTTTCAGGGCGGGTATGCCAAGGCGTGGGACCGAAGCGGTATGCCAGAGGTCGACTCCGGCGACCATCACAGCTTTCTCGTCTACGGTGAGTTCGGCGAGGAGCTCGTCGATTCGTGCAGTCATGGCGGCATCCTCGCATAGGCTCCCGCGCGTGATCCGCTCGGAGACGCGTGCGCACGTCGCGACCGTGACCATCGACAACCCGCCGGTCAACGCGTTGCCGGTCGCGGGCTGGTTCCAGCTCGCGGACGCGTTACGCGGGGCCGGACGCGACCCCGACGTCCGGGTCGTGATCCTCCAATCGGCCGGCAAGGGCTTCCAAGCGGGCGTGGACATCAAAGAGCTCGCTGCGGACCCCACCCACGAGAGCTTGGTCAGGGTCAATCGCGGCTGCGCCGAAGCGTTCGGCGCCGTATACGACTGCGAGGTGCCCGTGATCGCCGCCGTCCACGGCTTTTGCCTCGGGGGCGGCGTGGGGCTCGCCGGCAACGCCGACATCGTCGTGGCATCTGACGACGCGACGTTCGGTCTTCCCGAGGTGGATCGCGGCGCGCTCGGCGTCGCCACCCACCTCGCCCGCTTCGTCCCTCAGCACAAGTTGCGCGCCATGTTCCTCACCGGCTCGACGATCACCGCGCACCAGCTCCTCGCGTTCGGGACGGTCGAGCGCGTGGTAACGCGCGACCAGCTTTCCCAAACTGCGCTCGAGCTCGCTGCCATCATCGCCGCGAAGAGTCCGATCGTCGTGCGTGCCGCCAAAGCATCACTGAATCAGATCGACCCGGTCGACGTGAAGCGGTCATACCGAGCCGAGCAAGGATTCACGTTCGAACTCAACTTGTGGGGCGACAGCGACGAGTTACGTCAGGCATTCGTCGACAAGCGTGACGCGCAGCTCGACGACCGCAGCCAGACGTCATGACCGACCCGCCCGGCAAACGCCGATTCTGGGGCTGGGGCGTCGAGGGCGCCGGACCGTCCCGAGCGCAACAGGCGAAGATGGGCCAGACGATCGCCGCCCGTTTCGCGTCGCCGTTGCGGGAGCCGATCGACCCGCCGACGATCTCGGAGATCGACCTGCGCCCACCGCGAGTTGCGGTCCCGGACTCACTTTCGAGTGTCTGCACGAACGATCCGGAGGAACGGGCCGGGCACACGTACGGAAAGTCGTTCCGCGATGTTTGGCGCGGGTTGCATCGAGACTTCTCGCAACCGCCCGACGTCGTCGCGATTCCGCGCGACGAGCATGACATCGCGTCGCTGCTCGACTGGTGCAGCGACGCTCGGATCGCGGCCATTCCCTACGGCGGAGGTTCATCGGTGGTCGGCGGTGTCGAGTGCGACCTCGACGACGACTACGGAGGTGCGGTCAGCATCGACCTGCGCGCCCTCGACCGTGTGGTCGAGATCGACACCGAGTCGCGGGCGGCGCGCGTCCAGGCCGGCGTGTACGGACCTGCGCTCGAGGATCAGCTGCGACCTCACGGATTGACGCTGCGACACTTCCCCCAGTCGTTCGAGTTCTCGACGCTCGGCGGGTGGCTCGCGACTCGGTCGGGTGGGCATTACGCGACGTTGCACACCCACATCGATGACTTCGTCGAATCGATCCGGGCAATCACACCACGGGGCGTGTGGGAAAGCCGGCGTCTGCCGGGCTCGGGGGCGGGACCTTCACCGGACCGGATGCTGCTCGGCTCAGAAGGCACGCTCGGCGTGATCACCGAGGCGTGGATGCGCCTGCAGGACCGTCCGACCCACCGGGCGTCGGCAACCGCGCGTTTTTCGACGTTTACCGGTGGCGTCGAAGCCGCACGCGCGGTTGCGCAGTCAGGCCTGTACCCGGCGAACTGTCGTCTCCTCGATCCACTCGAGGCGCAGCTCACCGGCACCGACGACCGCGGCGACACGCTGCTCCTGCTCGCGTTCGAGTCCGCCGATCATCCGCTCGACGCCTGGATCGGACGTGCAGTCGAGTGCGTACTCGACTATGGGGCCCGCATCGACGACGACGCAGTCGTCATTCGCGCTGACGCGACCGCGGGCGTGCGTGACGGTGCAGCCGGCAGCTGGCGCAACGCGTTCGTGCGAGCGCCCTATACCCGCGACGCGCTCGTCGGGTTGGGCATGATCAGCGAGACGTTCGAGACGGCCTGTACCTGGGATCGGTTCGAGTCGCTGTACGAGACTGTCACCACCGCCGTGCTCGACACCGCGGAAGCGGCAGGCGCGTGGCCGGCTGTGATCACCTGCCGGTTCACGCACGTGTATCCGGACGGCCCGGCTCCGTATTTCACGGTGCTCGCCGTCGGCTTGGAAGGCGAGCAGCTCGCACAGTGGGAAGCGATCAAAGCCGCGGCCGGCGACGCGATCATCCGATCGGGCGGCACGATCACCCATCACCATGCGGTCGGGCGCGATCATCGCCGCAGCTACGACCGTCAGCGTCCGGAACCGTTCGCGGTGGCGCTGCGCGCCGCCAAGCATGCGATCGATCCGGCGGGGATTCTCAATCCCGGCGTGCTCATCGACCCATGACGATCTATCACGCGGTGATCTTCGACCTCGGTGGTGTCGTGTTCCCGTCGCCATTCGAGGCGTTCGACAGGTACGACGTCTCCGCCGGCCTTCAGCCGGGCACGGTACGTTCGCTGATCAAGACGAGCAGCGAGACCGGAGCCTGGGCGGCACTCGAACGTGGCGAACTGACCATGGAGGACTTCTACACCCAGCTCGAAGCGGAAGCCGCGGCCGCCGGCCACCCGCTCGACGGCGCACGCCTCATGGACACGATCGCGACCGGATTCGGCCCGAGACCGCGGATGGCGGCGGCGATCAGCCGGATCCGCGAGGCCGGGCTGCGCACTGCGGCACTCACGAACAACTGGCCCCGTTCCGACAACGGCGTCGACTCACCGGTCGCCAACACGCTCGGTTTCGACGTGATCGTCGAATCGGCGGTGGTGGGGTTGCGCAAGCCTGACCCACGTATCTATGAGCTCGTGCTCACGGAACTCGAAGTGGAGGCGAGCGCCGCCGTGTTTCTCGATGATC
>Ga0182024_10006178_pt1 | contig 26411 bp, 21 predicted proteins | sample P32metaG_FD_120480 | JGI IMG/M metagenome (GOLD analysis project Ga0182024, IMG submission 120480) | Permafrost microbial communities from Stordalen Mire, Sweden - P3-2 metaG (Illumina Assembly) | ecosystem: Environmental > Terrestrial > Soil > Wetlands > Permafrost | place: Sweden: Stordalen... | reverse complement strand
TTGAAGGTGCGTTGCTCGCGAGTGTTGGAGTTTCATTCAGGTCTCATGGAGCCAATATCGAAAACGGCCGTTGAGAAGAAAGGCAAGCCGCCGGCTCGACAAGTTGGCTATGGCGAACGTTCAACTGAAGGAAAGCTATCCGCGACTGTACTACAGGGTCCATTTGAGCATGAGATCCGAAACGCCGCTGTCCGTTTGTCTCATGAGTGCGATGCTGGGTCAATTGCGATCAAAGTTTCTACCAAGCTGGTAGACTCAACGACTATCAATTGGCATAGACGGTCTGATGTCATTTTGAGGATCATTTCCTCGCTCACTACGACTTTGGTTTCAGTGAATTTTCCGGAGTCCTCTGTTCCGTCACTGGTGAGAAAGCTTGTGGAAATTGCCACGAAACTTCAGTTGCAAATTGATGCTGCGGAATCATCTGGGTAGATTATGCGACTGACTAAGTGTGACAAGGTTCAGCTGCTATTTTTGGAAAGCAAGCTTGGTAGAGGACGCCAAGGCACTGAGCCTCTTGCGACGACAATTTAAGGCAATTGGTTAAATCTGACTTAAACCGGACATCGCTTACACCCTGAGGCGTTTCATTCGGCAGTTTGGGGATTACTGTTCCTTCAAAAAATGCGAGCGACTCGCGTGCTTGATCATAGTCGAACTGTGCCTCTAATGTGGATTCAAGTTGCTGACCCACAATTGCATGAAAAGCAGATTGCAATTGTAGCTGCAGAGCAGGGGTGGTGAGACGTCGCGAAATTCGATCAAGAAGCTGAGCTGTTGAGGTTCCGCTCGACACACGTTGGGCGCGTACAGATGCGACAACTAATGTGACGCCGTTTGGTGGATACAATTGCTCCAAGGAGAAGGTGTGGGCTCGTCGAGTAGCAGTAGTGCTTTTGACTTCCAATCGTTCACGATTCATGGTGAAATCAAACATATTGGCTGGGTCTGGATGCCAGGACGCAACAAGGGTTTCTGGCTTGCCGGACTGTTCGATTAAGAACAGCTCTGACCAAACGCCTTGCGCCTCCCTTCGAGCCGCTTGATTGATCGATTCGAAGAGAGATGCGAGTGTCAAAATGCCAGATGTGACTCGGGCAGGCGTCGGATTCTTCCCGATTATCCCTACAACCGTTTCGGCAAGCCGCAAGAAGTGCTGCTGTAAATGGAAGTCAATAGAAGTGCATCGAATAATCGAAAAACAACCGTCCTCAGATAAGCTTGTTTGCTCATTCGAGCGCAGTATGCGACACCGCAACTGGTGCTTGACGTCAATGTGTTTAAGTTGCACCGCCGAAGGGGCCCCTTCCGAAAGTCCCGCGAGCAATATACAGGCGTTTCCCTTGGCATCTTTTGCCACGCGGTGCTCTGGCCAATTCTCCAGGGCCACCGCCGAGAAGGTTTCGCCGTCTCGGTGTGGCACAGAGGGCAAAGGAAGCTTGTCGAACTGCTCGGCTATCGACAGGGTATTCACATGCTCAACCAGGGTTTCGCGAGGTCACGAGGAATCCAAAGGGCAAGGAGCGGTACATTTTCAGCAACCGTTGTCGTTCCAGCGGTCAAACGCAAGTTGTGAAGTTGTACGGTAACTTGACCCTCGGTCTTAGCTGCACCGTCGCCCTTGTAACCAGTAGGCTGATACGTGCTTGAATGCAAGGCCTTTACCAGACCACCTTCGAAATTGCGTTCTCTCGGTAGCCAGCTGGACATTTCGATCAGGGAGCAGAGAGGATTAACTTGGTCGTTTTCGCATTTTTCGAGATAGCTTTCGATCTGTAGTCTCAACCCGGTAAATTTATTGGAATCAGCCCAAGTTGCCGTTTTCCAATCCACGAGCAATTCTTCAAATACTTGACGTAGCGGAACTTCGGCTAAGCGATGTGTTTGAATCGCAGTGCGGCGCGGGTCGCCCGGAAAATCCTTCCACACAACATTGAGTCTCATCGATTCCACTAGTTGGCGATTGGCATCTTCAATTCCGCCATGCGGTGTGGTTGTCCAAAACCACTCTTGATTCAGATTGTCTTGCATGAAGTCCAGCGACAGGACAGATGCGCGTGTGGGACGAAGGGCAAGGTCCAGGAAAAATGCGCGTTTCCATTCAGTGAGGCTCCTTCCGGTTTGGTTGTGTTCCAACAATTTTGTTCGAACACTTTCCTCATGCTCCACATAACGCCTGAAGATATCCGAGACCCCTTCCTGGAGAAACACTCGGCAGTAGCCCAGGTACTTCTGTTTGTAGCCGAAGAATCGTGCGCGTTGCTGTATTGTGTCAGCATTCCCCACCCCGAGGGAGCGGGGCATATACGTAACTGTCAGCCCTTTTACGGTGAACCCACGGTCTAGTGCTGGACCACCAATCAGGATGAATGAGTAGTGTGCCGACCAGTCCACTGTTGGAGTATGTCCAGTTTGGGCGTTCAGGAGAACGACGCCGGTTTGTCTGATCGCTAGCCTTAGAGTGGCCGCCAACTCGTCAAATGATGGCAGGTCTTTCACGGTCGCTGCGAGTCGCTTGTACGTTGCCTTGAACTGTTGAAGCAGCGCCTTTTTGTCGTCATCGTCATGACTTAAGATAGCCGGCCATTGTCTGTGAATTGCTGTAACCCAACTATGATAAAGCGTGTGGAAATTCCTTGTTTGCGATGGGTGAACCATCATGGATCGATGTCCTTCGACCGATTCTCCCTTGGCTCTCGCCGCAGCGACGCCTAAAAAGAATATCCGAAGTGATTCAAGAAAACTCTCTGGTGGATCTGAAATGCGGTTTCGAGTGGCGGGAATTTCGTTATCTGGAATTATTTGAACAAGGTCAGTGTTGCCAGATGCAAAGAAAGTCTGACCACCTACATAGTCGTCTCCCGGAGTTAAAAGCTCCACAAAACGAGGTGAAAGAATATCGATGATATTGATCAACAGTGGTGCTTGTGGTGTGGCGGTGTACTGTACGTAGCTATGGCGTGGGAGTGCATCTCGCAACTGTAGTAGACGTTCATACGTTCTACTTTCTTCGCCGGTGGCCACAAGGTTGTTCATACTTGCTTGGTCGGCCTCATCGTCCACAACCAAAACCGGCGCGCCACGAAGGTCTAGTTGCAGCAATAATTTGGTGAGATTGTGGAGGTGCTTGTGATGCTTCATCACTGTAATCACGACTGTGCGTTTCTCGTACTCTGGCACTTCGGGATCTTTCCAGTCCTCAACCGCAGTCGTAATGCTGTGAAGTACTTGGGGATCTCTCGTTGTTGGATTCTCAACATGAAACCACTTGCGATCTTGGCGCTCATCTAGACGAAGCTCCTTGCGGAGCCGTCCAGTGGACTGATCGTCCAGCAGCGTTGTCACGCCCGTTATCACGATGATCATTCGGTATCCGTTCTCTGATGCAAGGGTAGAAAGAACTGTCAGAGAGTTTGTCTTGCCGCTCTGGACGTATCCAATGACCAATCCGGTCTGTTCGCTCAGAAGCGGTGGCGGCGGGCATTTCTTTAGAATGGAAACCGCTTCTTCAGTCAGGCGATTACAGGACTTTTCGTTCAATCCAAGTCGGTTCAAGAGATTCTCCGTCTCCTTGCCTACCGTGGGCTCCCACTTGTTCTGGTTTTGTATAACTTCGATGGTTTCTACAGCTTCGACCATTTTTCTCACACCTCATTAGTTCAACGAACAAATGCCGGATCGAGCTGGAGCGGTCTGACACACAGACCCAGCCACATTTTCCAAGCGTGTTCGATATATATGTATTTTGTTCGGTTGTTCGTCGACATCAACCAACCGTATCTTAGCGAGGAGGCACAAAAAGCAAAGCCATAACTATTACGTATTGTCAATATCTGCTGAAATATAACCGGTATTGGCAATACTGACATATGATGACCGGGAAGAGTTTCCCTGAGTTGCCGGAGTTAAGCGCTGGGACGAGAAAGACAGGTTCGCAGCAGGTCGTTTAGGTTTTTTCGGATTGCACCAGCCTGTCCAACGCCGGCATCACGAGCGGCGACTTCAGCCACCCCCAAGGCAACCGCCATCCGGATGAAGGGTTCGAGAGTGTTGGCATCGAGATTGGCAAACCTCTGCATAAACGGATGCGATACGGCAACAGTAACACCAACTGTTCTGGTGCGGTCTGCTGCCGGAGGTTCAGAGCGTACATTCAACCAATCCGATACAGCTTCGTCATTCACAAATTCCAGGGATATCTTCCACTGATAACCCAAATAGTCGACCGCGATTTCGCGATCGTAAATGAGGTCAGATACCGGTTGCTGTAGTTGTGCAGTCTGATCGGTGGTATCGGATGTAGTGGCGGCCGCTGCCGTGGATGGAGGAGTTGTTGAATGATGTGGCTCGGAATCTTTGGCTGGTGCCGCTTGGAGACTCTGTGCTGTACCTTCGCTGGCTTCCTTCAGTTTTGGCAGTATTTCTTCGTTCCTGCTTTTGACACGGTATTCTTCAGCTTGACGAAGAATTAGTAATTCCTTGTCTTTAGTCAGTTCCTCTTTCAAACATTCCAAAAACAAATCTTCCAAATCTACCCAGGTAAACCCGTCTTTCGTATGGCTAACTTCGAATCCTTCGAGGTGGAGTTCACCGAAAAGGCGTTGGTATCGATGAGAGTTTTCCCCACCGAAAATTTCCTTTGGCCTGTATCGGTTGTCTCCGCTTCCTTGAATAACACGGTTTCTGCGCAATAAGACGAATCCGGCTTCTTCGAGAGACATTTTTTCTCGAAGGGCTGCGAACCCTGTGACCCGATACCCTTCGCCCAAATCGAACTCGATGTCTTTCCGCCAATATTTGGGTGTGCCATCGGGATCCGCATAATAGGGAGCATTCAAAATCTTGGGATCAGTAAATGTCAGGATCTCGCCACCTACTTTCAGTTCAAGCGTTGCTTGACGCAAGAAATCGCGGTAAATACCCCGCAGATGATTCCTGATTTTTCCGATCGCAGGACCTTGAGGCATTTTATCCACTGCTGAAAGCCTAATCTCGGTGAAATGCGATCCTGGCGCTATGTCCGTCTCCTCAACATTCAGCTCATCTATCTTATCCTGGACAATTTTCTTTATATCAAAAGAAACCAAACGTTCCTTTGTCTCTCCTAGAGCGGAAGTCCTTACACGCCATTGCGGAGAGAACCAACACGCTGCGCTTTTCATGCCCATGCCGAATTCGCACAGTCCACTAGTGTCTGGAGGTGCAGCAGCCGGACGGAATGCGCGTGCATATTGCGCAAACTTTATACCACCCGCGTTGTCGCGAATGGTGATTTGGCGAGCACTCGTATCAAAATCAATGCTTACTGCCAGACGATAGGCTGGGTCCAAAGCGCGCAGCTTGTCTTCGTCTTCGAGATAACTTTGCACGGCATTGTCGACAAATTCAGCCAATGCAAACCAAGGTCTGTAGTTCATACTCCGCAGGACCGAGAGTATTTCGACGCCAGGCTGAATGCTAACTTTGCTGATGCTTTGCAAGATCGTTCACCATATGAGAGAAATTGTGGGATCGGGGATAATGCCTTTTGCGCTTGTGTGTATCAATGATAGTCTTTCGAGGAGACTGATGGCATTGCCACACTGGTCAACAGTAAGTGATTCGTCAATCAGTTCGGGTAAGACAAGTTCGCGCCGTACAGCGGATTCGGACTTGATAAATTTCCAGACTAGGTCAATGTGCTGGGCGAAGGGAATTCCCAATGCCATACGCAACTGATCCTTGAGTGGACCCGCAATGAGTTCTGCACGGATGGCTTTTGCCGCCGGTCGCGGATCGTCGGTCTTGGCACTTCTTTTGATTACTTCATCGAGCAGAGTGGGCCATCCGCCAGTTGCAAGTGCTACTTGCTGGAAAACATCTGGCAATAACGATTTGCCTTCAAATTCCAGGCGGTGCTGAATACCACCTTCGCTCCATGGTCTAAGGCACATTACCGAATCGGCCTCAGTTTCGAGCTGTTGACGGAGGGCTAAAGGTAAATCACACCATGCCGCTGTCGCTGTTGGAGAAAACAATATGAGTATACGTAGTAGCTTGTTGCGCACGCGCTGCTCCCTACAGAATTCAATTGCGGTACGCACAAAATCAGCGGTCTGTGAAGCGTCATCGGTCGCATTAAGGTGACAGAAAACCTTCTCCGCCGTGTCGCGATTTCTCGCAGTCTTTTTTAGCCATTCATTCAGACTTGCGGGAGTCACATTCTTCGGAATCTGGATAACACAAGGACAATCTACTGGCGCGAACTTGGTCAGAGCATGCGTGACTTGAGCAATGCCCGTTGCATCCGAGCCATGTATCAGCAAAACACCAAATCGCGGGGCATTCAGTGCGCGCTCTTGTCCGTTGGTAAATGGGCTGTACATTTTACTGCTCGGGTTGATTATTGGATGAAAAGCATCAGCGTCAAACTGAGTCTCGATGGGCTTCGAAGCGATCTCAAGCAACTTATTCTCGATGTCGAGTTCGGTTCCCATGAGTCTTACCAAATTCGGACTACGAAGACGATAATATCCTGACGTTGCGCCGGACAGAACACCGAGTCCACCCATTTCGTCTAGAATTCCACGAAACTCGTCGAGAGATTGATTCTCGAAAATATCCGGCAGCCAGTTGCGCAGAATACCCAGTAGTTGGGCGGCCGAATAAGATTTGTTGAAAGCATTGTTGCTACGAAGCTGATCGACAATAATGGCATAGGCTACGGCCTGATATCTATTGTCCAAGCCGAGAGTTAATTCGAACCGTTCACGAATCACATTTCTGGTTTCACTGTCTTTGTACACAGCTTCGACATCTGCTGCCGTAATGGTTGCTGGAAGCTGATCGACTGCATGTTGCCGCAATGAGTGCAATAATTCTTGTCCGAACAATTGAATGAGGCCTGGATGATAATTTGTATACGAGAGAATCTTGTGAATGCATGAGTCCGTTTCGAAGTCAAATCCCAAGACTGACAAAGGACGTCTAATTAATTGAATGGCGGACGCAGGTTCCAATGGTCCTATACATATGGGCCTTCCGAAATGGGCTAAAGGTTGGTTTGGAATTCCTTGAAATCGTTGGACATTGTGGAGACCGGCGAAGATTACCTTGAGTCTGCGATCAGTCTCAACCCCCATCAGAGATCGAAGTCTTCCAACTTCGGAGAAGGCGGCTGTGGCATCAGCATTGAGAAAGTGATCGGCTTCATCGAACATGACAATTACGCGTCTATGCGGCACCGCATGCAGTGCATCCTTGATTGTCTTCGCGATTCTATCCGGCTCGTTACTGTATAGTTTGCTGGAAAGCAAATTGTGTTCTTGCATCTTATCGCGGAGTTTTATCCAAATAGATGATGCAGGCTGGCCGCTCTTAGGATTTCCTACGGCTTGAATATCCATTACCCAAGCGTAATGCTCGGTCTCAGGCGATTGTCCGATCAGATGTGATAGACCGTTGCTGCGAAGGGTCTGATCTAGGCCAGTTGAGGCTATACTTGACAGAAACTGTCCGAGAGCACCAGCACTCTTGATTCCGGAGGTTGAAGAGGTCCCGGCCCGGCGCCCCCCGCCGAGCGCCTTGACGTAAGCGCTACCGGCTCGTGAGACATTATGCCTCCCGCCACCACTTCGGACTGCTCGCGTCAAATTTCGTCTAGCATTGGACCACATGGCAGGTGACGCCGTTTGGCTGTCTGAAGAACCACTTGGCTGTTGGGGCGCAGAAGATGCAGAGGAGCCTTGCGTTGCCCAAGCTGGTAGCAGCGATGGTCTGCCTCTCGGTCCAGCATATGATTTGGAAGTTCCCATAGAGCTACCAATTCAACTTTGGAACTCGTGTCTTTGCGAGTTTCTTCAATTGTGAATTACTGGATTGAGTCCACTTTTCGAGAAGTGGCTTCGCGACTACTCGTTTAGAAACATCATCAGACATAGAGATTACTGACGTCAGCACGGTCGGCGGCAACACGGAATCCGGCATGGTTATTAGGTGAGCAATCAGTTGAGAAAACAACGAGGGCTTGGACTTGACGAACTTTAGCAATCGTGCAAACGCTGATTTTTCGTCCCCTAAATCGTCTTCCTGTTTCACTTTTTCACAAAGTGCCTCAAAGATAGCTGCTGCTTCAGCATCGTTTAATGCATCAGTCTTCTGGAGAGCTAGTTTATTGACAGCCTCGCTGTCGTGCAATAAGCCTGCAAGAATTTCCTGCGCCGACGGAGTCATGCGCTGCGCGACAGCAGATAAAGATCCTAACGTGTCGCGCGAGAAGAAGAAGTAGGAACGCAAGTCTTCAGAGGATAGTTGCGGCTCCAGCGCAAGCCACTTTTTGATCCAATCGTCGTCCAACCATGGCGGGAGCCTTGATGTCACGGAATTGACATTGCTGTCACTGCGGGATTGTCCATCAACCGATTGTGATTGTGGCCCGTGAGAGACGGATCGTTCTGCCTTGGCCAAAATTGCAGGCTTCCCGGTCTCTTGCGCTTGGACATGCGCCAATTGTCGGAATGACTCTGGGCGGAAATACTCAAGTAACATGAGTTTTGCCAAAACTCGCTGATTAAGCTCAATTGATCGAGTCTTGGCCATATTTGTACGCATTAGCAATGTGTTCAGAAATCTTTTGCACTGCCTAGGATTGCCAGAAAGTCCGGCAGAAAGAATAGGAGCCAGCTGACTTGCCCAAACAAAGGTTTCTTCCAACGATGGAGGAACTTTATTGTCCAGAGCTTTCTTAGCAGTCGCTAGGTTTAGGCGGACATCAAGAAGACCATGTCCCTGCACTTCCGTAGCTGCCGCGTGAAGTTTCTTGAATTGATCGATACTTACCCAGCCTAGTTTTGCGAACAGGAGGTTGATGTATGTTTCGAATTCTCCTACTCCAAGTGATGGCACCCTAACGGGAAACTGAATCAGCTTCTCCAGGTAGTCGCGACCCACTTCCGTTTTCTCTCCTGGTAGTTCAGGGAATCTCTTTCGTACTGCGTATTTGACCAATCGTTCATCGGCCCCGAGGACGAACGCCGTTTTTGGTACAAATAAGAAAAGCTTGATTGCTTCAAGTGTTTCGACGATTGTCTCGGGCATACATCGGTCCAAATCGTCAATAAAGACAACCACAGAGCTAATCCCGTCCACTGCCTTAAGCAGTTTGGCAAAGTCGTCACGAAATTCCCGAATTGCCTTTCTTGACCCTGTCTCCTTTGCTTCCTTCAGACACTTGTCTATGTCTTCGGCCTTTACCTTGTCACCGCATGCGTCCTTTATCTGCTTTGCGATTTCTGTGGCATCGCTTATCGCGCTGGCACCGGCTGTAGTGGCAGCCAGCTCATGTCCGCTGTGGCCGCTTGCTGAAAGCAAACCTCCCCCGGCGGCCAATCCAAGTTTGCCAATGCATAGAGTGGCACGCATTTTGTCAACGCGCTTCCATAAACTACAGAATAAGCCGAGTCCTTTCTCACCTATAGACTTCTTTTCTGCAAGTTTTTCCAAAATCGTTCCCATGAGGGCAGTCTTTGCGTCTTCCAGACCTTCGAACAGCCAGCCATTGAACCAAATGACGACAATATTGTCATTGGCTTCAAGCCTTGCCTCGGTCATTTTCAACAGGCTAGTCTTGCCACTTCCCCAATCACCAAATACACCAACCGAACAGGGCAGCAAATCCGAATTCGTGACCAAAGACTCGACCTGTGCCACAAGGTGCTGGCAACCAAGAAAATCTTCTAGGGTTTCGTTGTCTGACCACATCAGATTCTTTATACCTAAATTGTCAATACGATTGGCACTATGGTCCAAATTGTCCTATAAACATCTTCTCCTTGTCTACTGTACTGGCGTGAAGCAGCATCGTTTGACTGTCTGGTGGAGAAAAATACACAGATTGTACGCTGAACTAGCACTGCATACAGTGGCGCTCGCTTCTGATACGGTTCTCGTTCGTCTGATAGCAAGGTTGGCGGATGACGGTTTACAGACTTTCTAACCAAATTTCGTTGATAAATCCTGTTCAGCGAATCACGAAGAAGCCCAACGTCTCAGACGATGTAGCCAGCGGTGTCCTCGTTTCTATGTGATATACGGCCTGTCCGCATCCTCAACAACAGCCATTTCCGGCTCTCTTTGAATGCTTGGCGTCAGTTCATCATCGAGCTCTTTCACAGGCTCTTTTAGTTCTAACTCAGGCTCTGGCACGAAATTCTCAGGCGCAGCAGGATTCTCTCGATGGCCGCGAGTGTATTCTGCCAGGACAGGATGCTCTTGCCCGGGTGGCGGCGGCAAGCCCGGTGGCACGGGAAAAGTCTCATAAGTGAAACGGTCGCAAAGGATTGGCGGCGTCGATGGTGTCGACATTCCCTCTGAGTCTCGCAGTGACAACGACAATTGACCAGAACCGAACTAAATGAGCGACACTCCACTTCTGACTTTGACACTGGTGGCGACATCGACTTCTGCCATTTTGTCAGAAGTTGATGTCATTCACAGACCGAAATGCCAATAAATTCGTTCTGCCAGTGACACCGACTTCTGACTTTGACAACAGCACTAAGTGAGCTTTGTGGTACGGCTATGGAGAGCTGGATTTGGCGGCAATCGCTGATAATTGGGAAACGATCCAGAGGCGGCCTCTGATCGAAACGGTCGCCGCAACTCGGCTCAAGTGCGATGAGCATTTGCCCAAATTCGTGACGAAGGCTGCATCATTGCTCCCGGAGCGAAGAAGAGACGAGCTAAATCTCAAAAACTGAGAAGTAGATCAGCGCAGGAGCAGACTCTTCAACGGGTCTGCTCCTTGCAAATTAGAGGAAGCCACGGGTACGAATGTCTGAATCTGCCCAAAGAGAGAGAGTCTGCAGAGCTGGCAGATGAACTGCAATGCTACAAACAAAGCGTCTCCAAAATCACGAAGCGGTTAGTGGGAGCGTGGACGGCTCATGACATGCTGGCGCGACTGGTGGTTGCCGCGAGTAAAAATACCGTTAATCAAATTGGATATCAGATTCTGGGAGCCAGGGCCGGCCTAACGAGAGTCCCCCATCCGAGGAGATAAATGTCAAACCAGCAAACTGGGCCGTCACGACTTCATCATGATAATGAATGCCAGCTTTTGGCAGGTAACGATCAGGTTCATTAGCTATCTTCCAAAATTGCCTTAAGCTGCGGTTTCCAGGTGCACCTATAACCCATTTCAGCAGGCGCTCTCCCGCAATCGGAACATGCTGATGTTTAACAAACCCACCGCCCGTAGTGCCTTGTGTCAGAACCAAACCCTTTAATGTTGTATTTCTGAGCAGCAAATCTTGAAGCCTTGATTGGGCGGGATCAGGGTTAGCAGATATCCAATCAAGCGCCTTTTCCACTTGGGAAACGCCCTTTTCCAGCTCCTTAATTTCTTGTGCCACTTCATTCAATCGATCCGGAGGTTGATGAGACTTAAGTTGAACGGCTATAGCAAAATTATCTTTGCGATCCCAAAAGAGAGTGTCGATGTCTCCGCACCCAGTTGGTACATTGAATTTCAGACACTCCAAATCAACAGAAGATAGAAAGTTCGATAATTGGATTAGCCATTGTGCCTCTTTAGTATCAGTATGGCGACTGAAATTATCGCTATTTTTGCTTATTTTCAACGACCACAAGTTTGCCTCTGCATTGGCGCTGAAAACCAGCCATGGGCTGAGACATAACCGATCGTGCGAAAGGGGCAAGAATGGCTGTAATGTGACGTCTACACGCTTTTGTCCTTCCCGCTTGACTGGAGAGAAGGTAAGGTCATCAATTATGCACTGAGCCTTATTTACCGGCAATGCGCTAAATGCCGACATTTCACGAGCCCAATCTTTTCGAGACTTTACGAGAATCAAGTCTTGCAATGCACCATCGGCAACACCAATGATAGTGGACTTCTCACATAAATACCTGTGCAAACTTGCTACCGCAGAAAGACATCGCCAAAAATCCCGAAAGTCCGAAATTGTGTAGCGTCCAATAGTAATTTTTGGATTGTAAATCCAAAGATGAGCCATGAGGCACTCGCGCTCGGAAGCATGTTTTCGCACTAGCGCAGGGGGCAGGCGATATTCAAATCTACGGTAAAGCAGATTCAGGCCCAGTAAAAACTGAGTGCTCTTTATCCCCCTAGCTCTCGCTTCGTCTAGAAGGTTGCGTAAGTCAAAATTTGGATTAACCAGCAAATCAGGCGGGTCAGGCGAGAATAATATTCGATCTCCTACTGACGCCCCCGGGATGAGTTCAGGTTTTGCTGCGATTTGAATTTCAGAACCTTCGCGCGTCGCGGTGGACCAACCACGTCGCAAGTGAGAGAGCAAATCCCAAATTAGTGAGTATTGATCCGCTACCTCTAGAAGCGGAACAAAGCTAAAGCCGTCGAGGCTTTCGACAGTGTGCTTATCGCTCGGCTGACAAAAACGGTAACACCAATCAATAAGGAAATGCAGAGCATCCTGATTGTTCTTCCAATTTACTGAGGAAAACCGAGGGTTGCTTTCGTCAAACTCGAGACCGTACCCGCAATTCAACTCATACGCTAGCAAGCTATTAAGCACCGCAGTATCTCGATCAATTTGCGCTAACTGCTGTTTCGGAACTTCGGAGTCGATCTGTTTATCGAGCCGCTCAAGCTCTTCCGGGTCCAAAATTTTTCTCTGCATGTCCTCTCCAACGAAGCTATTGCGAGCCAGATGATTGAACAGTTGACGGTTGAAATACAAGGTCTATCGAGTCGTTTTCTTGTTTATGCATTCAATTCAGACTTCATAAGATTTTGAAAGGGACGGGCTCTTGCACACCGTTTTCAAACCGCCAGGCGGTATGTAAGCCTTCCGTCTTTGTAAAATACAAGAATAATCCAAACTGATAGACCGGCGTAACCAGATGGTCAGGTGGATTTTTGTTCACGGTAAACGCCTTCATGCGCGCCAAATCAAGAAGACTGTAATAGCGTTGCTGCGACCATTTTGGCTTGACTTCAAAGGCGATCAAATTGTGCTCTAATCTTGTCAGGCACCCTAGTTCGTGAACGATTAGGTCTGGCTTCGTAAGGTTTTTAAAAGTCATGTCATTGGCCACTTTTTCACTTGCTGTTTTAAAGTGCGCTCTGGCCAGCATGAAATCATCTTTGGATGGATCAGCGCGATTCACCTTGAATCGATCAAGCAAGTAAGCTTGAAATTCACTTGGTGCGCCATCGCGGACGGCTGAGAAATGTTCAATTGCTTCCAACAGATATTCTGTAGGTTGTTTTTTGGGGCTCCCGTTCTCCAACACGCGGTTGTGGTTTGTGGTAACGTTCCACACGCCATCACCATATTCGACTGCCAACTTTTTTGCTATTTCAATTTTCAATTCCGCTGTAATAGCATCTTCGGAGTCTTGCATCTTGATCATCTTTTGATTCGATTCATTGGCTAAGAAATCGCTGATAGCCGCTGCAATCAATGGTTGTAACTTCTCCCAAGACGTCCTTTTGGTTGGCAGGCCTGTACGACATTGAAAATTCATAGTTCTCCATTCTGGCGGGCTCGTGATCAACCATGTACGTATTGCTTCACATGCACGTTTCATCTTGGCTTACGCCAGGTCTTGATCTCTGCAAATTCCCATTAAGAAACAAGAGGAAAGACAAGCTACATGCCTTTCCCCCAGATACGTCTATCGTTTTTCACCGAATTTATCAAGAAGTTCCTTCACTAGTGCGGTATCTGAAGAGACGGGTTGATCAGAGTAACTAATGTCAATCGGCGCCGTAATGTGTGTTTGTTTTTCATACCGGATGCGCGTTAAAACCGTATCTTCTGGAATTGGCTTTTTGTCGGCAGCACCGCCACCATAATCGGCAGTGCCATCTATCCAGCCTCTTGGGGTCAAGTGATATTGATAGTGTTCGCTCCAATGGGACATTGTTATTCCTCTCAAAAGTATCAGAATGGCAAGATAACACGCTTTCAGGAAGATCAAACAAAAGTCGCCAATTAACTTTGCCGGAGATGTTGGTAATCGTCACTATGGAATGTAAGGCTGATCGTCAGCATCTTCAGCTGCAAGATGTTCCGGCTTTTCTTGTGCTGTTTCAACTACCGCCTGTGGCCCATCATCAATCTCAATCACCAGGTCTGTTGTTTTTGCATCTGAAGCCGGTGTTGGATTCTCGGTCGTGACAGGCTGTTCTCGACGCCCACCAGTGTATTCAGCCAAGACGGGATGCTCTTGCCTTGCCGGCGGCGGCATGTCTGGCGGCACAGGAAAAGTCTCATAAGTAAAACGCTGGCACAGGATAGGCGGCGTAGATGGAGTCATGATCAGCACCTGGTCATTTTTCAATTCCATTAGCTCAGATGGCGTCATAAGCGGTCTTCCAACCTGTCGCACTTGCATGTGTCCAACATCACTGAGCTGTTCATCAGTGATCGTTTGGTACCCGAGACCCTCGCTAATCTCTTTGGCCGTGTGCAATTGACGCGGTCGGAAAAATACCCGCGTCCCCAATTGCGAAACGATAATGCTCGCCTTATCCCTCTTATAAACGCTCTCAAGCTGCTTGTAATCTTGAATTCCGAGCACACACGACAGGTCCCGCCGGCGAATGATCGATAGGGCTTCATCAATCCCAGGGATAAAACCGAAATTCGTAAACTCGTCCAAGATGAGGCTTAACGGGTAGTCGAAATATGCGTCCAGAACCAGATCGATCAAATAATTGAACACAAGAGAAGCAATCGGTTTCAGGTGACCTTTGCGGCTGGGCACCGACAGGTAGAAGGTGAAAAGCTGGTGCTTGAGCTCTTCCACATCAAGGTCTGTGGTCTGCGTCAGGCGAACAATTGACTCGCTGGTCCAAGAATTCAACCGTGTCAGAAGACCAGAGAAGGCGCCATGCCTGAAGTTTTCCGATGAGTGCTCACAAAATGCACTGAATTCCTCAGCAGCATAAGTCGATGGACTCTCGAACAACATCGTCTCGAGCTTCTTCTCAGAAGTAGCCAGCAGGCGGCGTATTGCCCCAAAGTGACTTAACTCCGGATCGGTTTCCACCACATGCATAATGAAGATTGCCAGTAACTGGCGTTCTGTTTTGTCCCAGATCGGATCTGACCGCTGCGCTTCTGGCGGCGTTGTATTGATGATGAGCAGATTGGCTAAGCTGTCTGCCGCTGCCACCCGCTCATGTGCTGGCGCTCTCAATACCACATCAATCGGATTGATCCGGGTCGACGCCATGTCACTTGGATTGAATACATAGATGTTGTTTCCGTGAAAGGCCCGCCAGCCTGCTGTTTTGACGTAAAGCTCTGCCGGCTCAAAGCCGGCCGTGGCTTCCGTTACTATTGCACTGCTTCCATAGCGACCGATCAAATTCGGAATGAAGAAGCCGCTGCTTTTGCCGGCACCAGTCGGTCCGCAAATGAGCGCATGCCAGCTTGTTTGTGCTTGGGGCACGGATATAACGTCATCACCGTCAGGGTCGCCCCAGGGCGCCAGCAACAATCGCTCCGGGTCCACTGCATTGTCTATGTATCCGGCGTTCCTGAGATCTGCCTCTGTTGCAAACCGGGCAGAGCCATACAAAGTGGATCGGTCCGGCGGTTCTTTCTCGATTTTCGAGTCTTCCAGAAAGCCACTAACAAGCGAATCTAGCCTCTTCTTACAAAATGACTCTGCCCAGGTGTTGCGTCTGTCGGCAATCGATACATCTATCTCGATACCTTCGCGTCCTTGTTTTGACGCAGTTTTCCAACTGATCAAGATGTCGTATTTCAACTCCCAGCGCTGGCGGCCTGGATACGTTTCCATGTCACTGGCGGTTATTTGCCTGTATTGCTTGTTGATATTTTCAATGCGACAGCCCTGGCGCTTGAGCGTGTTTGTCGCCAAGGTTGGAAAGTCCTGACTTGTCATTGCCAGAAAAACTGCAGTTTCCTTTGCTTCCGGCATCACTACCACCCGATTTCAAACAGATGTTCGGACTCATCGTCAACCCGATCATGATCTGTTTTTTCTTCGCCCGACTGATCAGGTACGCCATAAGTTTCCACAATATCAAAACTCTGTTCAGCCTGGGAGCGGTCAACAGCAAAGCCTAGAAAATTGTCTAAATCTTCTGTGCGATCTTTCGCCGGCTCGTCTGTTACAAGTAGCGGGCTGAGCTCATCGATCGAACGCTCACTGTCATCGAAGCCAAGCAATCGATCTAGCTTCGGCTGATTTTGCATTTCCGCCGGCAGCTCTAGCTCGATTTCTCTCTCTTTCATGGGCGGCGGTCCATAGCAGTCGTCTCCGTAATGCTCCTTGGCAGTCAGCCAGGAGCCAAGCATTTGGTACTTCTCGTACGGCACTCGATTTTCGTAGTCGGCATTTAAATGTTCATCGAGGTCCATCAGATCGCCTCTGCTGTCGAACTTGGTGTAGATTCTTCCGCCAGCTTCAATCTGCTGGGACTCAGGGATCTGTTCCAGATCGAGGTCCATGACTTTACTGTGCGATCCTTCAAGCACCGCTTTCAATTGGACGTCTTCGCGCTTGAATTCTTCCGCTACGTCTTCAAGCACCTTCCAGGGATCGTAAGGCTTCGTTCGCGCGTCTATTTGCTCTTGTATCTCCCGGCGGTCCTGCTCTAATTCCGCCAGCTTCTTATCCGCCTGGTCCTTCATGTCAGGATTGTTCTCAGCCAGTTCCTCCCAGAATTTTCTCTGCTCGTTGTTGTGAATAATCTGGCTTAAATCGGCCTGCCTGCCGATTTCGTGGAAGCTGGACTTTCCTAAATTGCCCCGCTCCATGCCCTCGCGATCTTGAATAAAGACCCGCCAGTCATCATTGAACTTTTCCCACTCCCTTACATCCCGCTCTGGGTCGCGGTTCTTATCCCCTTTCTTGGCAGGGTCGCCTTTGTACAGGCGCTCATAGAAATACTCGCTGCGCTCTTTCTCATACATGATATTTAGTCCGCGGTCGCGACAAAACCGCTCCATATCTTTGTCCAGGACCCTTTCGATACTGTGCTCTCGTTCCAGGTAACGGTCGCCGAACGCTCGCATTCTTAAGTGATCCAACTTATCGAGCCGCACCCTGTGTCCTTCTTGATCGCGCCCCAAAAGGATCACATGGGCGTGATAGTGATCGGTGTTTTCGTGCACAACAAACGCGTACCGCAGCTCCTGCCCCTTCGCCTTCCCTAACTCATCCATCACTTCTCTGGTGTACTCATTGATATCGACGTTGTTATGACCAGGCGAGACGATGATCTTATGGACGACATCGCCCTTGGAGAGGTCGTCCTGTATCGATTGCTTGAGTTCGCGCCCGGTTAGATTGTCAATCTTGTCTGTGTGAAAAGGGCGGGCGCCTGTGTCACGGTCCACGTCTTTTCGATACTGGATGTAATTGATGTGCGCGCCTATCTTCGACGAAGTCTTAGCGCCTTTTACGTAGCTGTGTTTGACGACACTGGGCATTGCGCACCTGCATTATCATGCTTTCTTCTCTTCCGCTTTTGCCAGGCCAGCGCTCAACGACTGCTTCATGTCTCGCGCCACCCCTTCCAGCTTCTTATTGAAGTGCTGCACTGAGACTTTGTAGCAAGTGTCCATCAACTCACGTCTGTCTTTAGAAGGTACGCGGGAGGACATCAACGCGACAAGCGTGCCCACATCTAAACCGACACGGACGAGCAAACTGGCATAGCGGTCTTCAATTGCCTTCAGCCTTTTCTCGATCTTGGTGTCGTGGGTTTCCGTTTGCCCGCGCTCGATTTGATCGATGTAGCGCAGGATCGCTTCCCTCGCTAACTCTGTTTTTGTCTTGCCAGTCAGATTGCAAGCCGTCTCAAAGCGCCCATGATCGGCTGGCTGCAACTTGGTGGCAATGGTTGGTGTGCGCTTGACCTTCGGCACTCTGTGTACCACGCTAAAACGGGGATATAGCCGCAGTATATCAGATCTATATGCGCAAGATATCTGATTTATATGCAGTGTACCGCGTTAAAAAGCCCGTGCATAGCCTTTTTTTGGCAGCCGACCGGCTGCTTTATCCTGCAATACCGTTCGATAGGGTCGCAATCAAGTATATCAGAGCGTGACTGGCGCTCCTGTCAGGGTCAAAAGTCGATGTCACTGAATGTCAGAAGTGGCTGTCACTGAGAATCTTTTTCTAGTTTCGCCTCCCGGCGGGTTCTATTGATGGCAGCATGGAGTGACTGTATGTCGCCTGACTTGTGGTGCCGAAAGATGCGGAGAGACGGTTATTGTGTAACCGAGGGTGGAACCAAAGTGGACAATCCTCACTGTGTCTGCAGTAGCACCGCAACCGGTGGCGGCAACGAGAAGCAGAAGAGTCAGAGCAGCAGATAGAACGGTTTTCACTTTATGCTCCCAATCCAACAACGATGCTCACAATTTCTGTTTTATAGTTAGGACTAAGTTGGATTTTTGCGCAACCCCATTGCCCTAGTTTTTGACACTGGTGGCGACATCGACTTCTGCCATTTTGTCAGAAGTCGATGTCATTCAATGGCCGAAATGCCAATAAATTCGTTCCTGCAGTGACAGCCACTTCTGACTTTGACAGACTCCGCAGCCTCTGTCGTCATCGACATGGTCGCTGCTGGCTCTTACCGACTATGCACGTGCCAAACAGTTATTGATGATGTGGAAAGAGCCATCCTTCAAAAATTAGGCAAGGCACCCGAGCTGCTCGATCAATTCATCTCAGACTGGCAACAGCTGCGGCAAGAAGTAAATTTGCAAGTGGTACCTGATGCAATTCCAGATCTGGTGCGGCAAACATACAACTCATACATCGCACTTGTGCGACACAAAAACGATATCCCGATCCTTGCCTCTGCATTGACAATTAAGCCTTATGTTGTCCTATCGGGCAATCGCGAACACTTTAACGACAAGGTAGCTGCAAAGTCCGGCATTCCCATGCTCTCATGTGAAGAATTCCTCCAAATCGTTGCCGTTATTTAGCAACATTGCCGAACACAGTCGATGTCACTGAATGTCAAAAGAGGCTGTCACCGACACATCTTTCTAGTTTGCCTCCCGGCGGGTTCTAGCAGCCGTCAAAATGGACTGCAGCTTGGCTGCTGGAGCGAATAAACAAGTGTCCTTCTCTGCCCTTGGGAGATATGAAGCCCTTTTCCACTTGATCGATTGCGGTGGCGATGAGCATGGCGCATGTTCTATCAAACCTGAATGGCTCGCCGAATAAGCTTGGTGAATAGTAGCCAGCTGCCTGCCAGACCATCTGCTGCCACTTCCATCGTTCGATCTCGTGAATGTCTGCATCTTCTATTTCTTGGAAAATTGTCTGCAGTAACCGAAACCATAGAGTGGCGCGAATCCGCCCACCGGGCAGCTCCACCAACCCGGTGGTCAATGCCGCCCTGCTTCGATCGTCTAGGATAGACACCGCCCCTGGTGCTTCTTTTGATTTGTCATTCAACCAGATGACCGAATCTCCAATGATGTGCGCTGGCTCTAGCATCAACCTGTGGACTGGACACGACCATACAATTCGGAGTCCCCAGGAAAGCAAAATTCCTGTGTTGGGATAATCGGCAAGACATAAACGGCAAGCATTCAGTCTGTTTCGGCTCTCTTTGCGAAACCATCGCATCCAGCGCAAGAGACTGATTTGACTATGATGTGATGGCTCCCAAAGTACAGAGCAAGATTCAAAATTGGCATCGTCATCACTAAAGAGAAAGGGCATCGTTCCTGCAAATGTTGTTCTCTGAACTGTTTCTACCGGCACTCCTGTGCGTGCGGATATTGCTGTAACCAACTCAACCGATGGTTTTATATCAAGCTGGCTTGTCTTCAACTGGGTGACACCAAGGTCGTACTTGACCAACTCGTCAACACTGCATCCATAGATCATTCCAATTCTTCTGAGCCATGATGACAGTCGCTCTCCTGGAAACAGACTTAGACGGACCGGCCATTTCGTCACGTTAGCACCGCTCGAAGGCTCGCCGCCGTTCACTTGGAGATTCGTAGTTGGCAAGTTTCAGTGTTCTTTGGTTGATACATTCTTCACCGGTGTCTACTGCTTGAATCGCTGCCGCCGTCAGCAGTTTGACAATCTCACCGATTGTTCCTCCAGTCTTCCCAAGAATGTATTTGGACATCTCTGTTGTTGCAATCTCAGACGGCCGCTTAAGCGGTAGCACGACGGCAAAGCTTGCCAACAATGTTAATAGCTCTTCTCCTTCCTCCCAAACAGGCAGTAAAAGTGGTTCAAAGCGATTTTCCAATTGATCATCCGTTCTTATTGCCAGATATGCCTCTCGCGTTCCAACTCCCACAATTGGTATCCGCAGCTCATTGCCCAGAAATTTAATCAAATTCAACATCGCCCGGCGCACGTGCGTTCCGCCAGCCAAAATATTGTGCAGCTCGTCAATAATCAGGATCTCTGTCTTCACCGACCGCAAGAGCCTGATTGCCAACTGTTCCAATTCAACCACTCGTGTGTGCGGTCGAATCGGAGCTCCTATACTAGCCAAGACCATTGCATAGAACCTGGCAACGGATGGCTCGCAAGGAACCTGTGTCACTACTATTGGTATCACCTCGCGGTTGCTTCCTTCATGCACCATGGCCGCGTGATCCTTCCTGAACTTTTCCACTATCATTGTCTTGCCATTGTTGGTGGGCCCAATCATAAGCAGATTGGGCATTCTCTGTTTTCTAGGCCACTTCAATAACTCGTCCATGCGGTCAAGTGCTATTTGAGCGCGTGTATAGGCAATCCAACGGTCACCGCGCATATGCCGTCTGCGCTCTTCATTCGAAAGCATCGCGACATCTTGGGCTGCAACTGTCAAATGCGAGAGAGCAAGAGATCTGTCGTTCATAAAATCACCATTCCTCAACATCAAATGGTTTGATTTTCCTGCCCACTCCGTCATTGGGCACAGGAGTATCAACAGTATCAACCCAGTCCTCAACATCAAATATCTTGAGTTTCTTGCCCTGTCCAACCTCGTCATTGGGTACGGCGAGGTCAACGTCATTCGCTATCTTGCTGAGATGACTTCTGCGAGTTTTGTCCCGGCGAGCACGCTTGCGCTCTTTGGCCGCCGTCTCGGTAATCTCGCGCATCTGTTCTATCATGCGAAAAATCGCAGGTTCATCTACTTGCTCGCCCCCTTGCTTTCTAAGATTTTCCATCGCCTTTCTATGTTCCCACAGAGTCACTGGCGGGCGAGAAAGGGCTCGATAGGGTATGTCGAAGTAATTCTTGCTTTCTGGATCGAGGACCCAGACTCGGCTGAGATCACGCGGATCGCGACGAATAATGAACTTCTCTAATCGATCTCGGCTGGCTATCCAGGGTTTCAGTACATCTGCGTAGTAAGTTATGTGGTCAATCAGAAATCCAGTGCGGGTTATACTTCGCCGCACAACCGGAAGGAAGTCAATCAGGAACGCCGTTTCATTGGTAACCGCATAGATTTTCTGTGTCGCGATGCATTTCTTCCAGCATGCAGCTGGAGTTCCCCAAAGGGTACTGTGCATGCTCTCATGATAAGTTCCAATAGCTAGAACCAACCACTTCTCCAACTCACGCAGCGTTAGCACAGCTCTTGCTTCTGAGTCATAGCTGCCACGTTCTTCTATGTTTGAGAACGTGGTGCCTGGCAGTTCATGCACTTTCGTCATGGCTGTTCCGATGACACGTTCAATGATGCTTCCAAAATGAGGTTGTTTCTTAGGACGGTAATTGCGCTCAATTCCGTGCTGTTCACAGCCGCGTTTCAGGGCCTCACTTTTGAACTCTGGTGCATTATCCAAATGAATCACTTTCGGTTTGCCATGCATTGTCCATGTCATTTCTGAGATTCCGAGCCGTTCCAACCACACCGCTTTGTCTGTCACCACGTGCGCCAAACATAGTCCCACCGATGTTGCGGACGGTGCCTCAAGTGTGAGCAGCATGCCCACAATGCATCTCGTGAAGACATCTATGGCAAGCGTTAACGACGGCCGGCCGATCGGCTCTCGTGAGGTCTCTTCTACTACGATTACGTCGATGACTGTATGATCGATTTGGACAAGGTCCAACGGCGCACATGGTTGTAGTGTCGACCCTACTGATGGAGTGAGCTTTCTTGCGGCTTCTCCACCTTCTCTTTTTCGCGCTATAGTTTTTGGATCTAAGCGCCCAATTCGCGATCGAATGGTGTTGCGAGAGGGAGCGCGGTATCCGGCTTGACTACAACGCATTCGCACTTCTCTAACAATCACGGCTAATGACCGCTTTTGGCGTGCAAGATAAAGTGTTTTGATCACATCAGAGACAATGGTATCTACTTCCAGTGCGACTCTGCTTTTTCCCTTGCCTCCAGGCGGGCGCCCCGGCGTGAGGTCGGTTACAAGACTATCGCCACTTCTGTAGCGTCTTACCAACCTGTAGACTTGTCGTTTTGAGATGCCCAGCTGTCGTGCTGCTTGGTCAGCAGCATTGGCTTCCACAGTTGTCTGCTCCGCAAGCGGACGGATAACATCGGCTCTTCGCTTCGCCTCTGCCCAAGCACTCTCGGAAAGCGTTAGCACTCCACGCTCTCGCACGCAGGCACCTACATTTTTCTGTCGACATTCACCTCTGAGTCTAGCAGCGACAACGACTATTGACCAGAACCGAACGAACCAACCCATAAATTCATTCCAGTCAGTCACACGCCACTTCTGACTTTGACACTGGTGGCGACATCGACTTCTGCCATTTTGTCAGAAGTCGATGTCATTCACTGCCCGAAAAGCCAGTAAATTCGTTCCTGCCAGTGACACCCACTTCTGACTTTGACAGCTCCTCCAAAGCCTCGCGCCTAAGTCATGCGGCTCCTCTCCAATCAACGCGAAATTCGTGTGCGCCTCCCGGCGGGCTCTAGCAGCCTTGAACTGAGAATGGAACTTAGCGACGGTAGGAGCGGCAATTTTTGATCGAGTGGTGGAACGGGAAGGCTCCTTTGCTGAGATCTGTGCGACTGTTTGTCTTGAAGTTGCTGGGTGTGAATAAAGCCTCAGCCGAGCTGGCCGCGAGGCGCATCCCCGGCTTCGCAGGCAGCGAGCCGAACGATTTGTTCTTGTTCAATTGACGACCAAAAAAAGGGGGGGTTGTTAAACCCCCAGATCCTTCGCGAAGTCTCTCGCTGCTTCGGCGGCTGATTCTGCCGCTTGCCGATCTTCTTCCTTCAACTGAGCGTAATACATTGCTTCGTATGGCGATTCTTGCCAGAGCAGCTCTTCATATTCTTCCGGGGTCAATTCCGGTTCGGTCTGCTCTTCGTGCAGCTTCTGGACAGCGTGCTCACGCTGGCACTCGATGCATGGATTCTCTGGCGTGCACCAATGTTCCGGCAATGTCGGGCGCGATTCAGTATCTACTACTCCATAGTTTAGATCGCCGAGGAAGCAGCTCGCCAGCTCGATTCCAGCTCTACTACACTATAGTTTACAAGAAAGCATTCTCAATTAACCTGTGTGGCGGCGGAAGTTCTGGGCAGGCGGCTTGGGTGTTACACGAGCGGAAATGAAGTGAGATAATAGGCAAAGGAGTGTCAAACCATGGACCTGGTTGATCTGATAGTCGAAAAACGAGAGGCGATAATAGCGACGTGTCACAAGTACGGCGCTGCAAACGTTCGTGTTTTCGGCTCTTGTGCTCGGGACGATTACAACGAAAACAGCGATGTAGATATTCTCGTTGACTTCAAGGGACGATTCGATTTCGGCACTCTGTGCGAGCTGCAAGATGAGCTGGAAAAGCTGATGGGATGCAAGGTTGACTTGGGAACTGAATCTATGTTGCGTCCGCGCGTGCGTGATACCGTTCTGCAAGAAGCAGTCGCTCTATGACAGAAGAAGGCACTGGGAAGCGGTCCCAGGAGCGCAAAGAACTTGATCGCCTACTCGACATAAAAGACGCGATCGAGAACATACAAGGTCATCCACGTTACCTGGAAGGCAAGCAGGCATGGGATGATGACAAGTATTATCGTGGCTACTGTGAGCGGCAGCTGGGCATCATTGGCGAAGCCGCATCGAGGCTGAGCGCCGATTTCGACTATGAGATCAAGCATCCCGATGTGCCGTGGCGGCAAGTAAAGGCACTGCGAAACATCTTGATCCATGTGTATTGGGGCTCAGACCCGGACATACTTTGGGGCATCGTTGAACAGCACGTATCCGATCTGCAAGAGAAAGTGGATAAGTGGATCGAAGAGACGGAACGAGCCTTGAAAGACAAACTTGAACCAGAAAAGAGCGAAAAGAAGGAAGGCAAATTATCTCGAAAGTTGCGTGGGTTGAGCGAGAAAAAGCCCGAGGAAAAACACCCGCCAAAAAAGCCTGAAGACGTTTGTTAGGACAAGTGACAGCGCCTACTAAAACTGCGGTCCGGCCGCTTGATCTGCCCAGGATTTCACCCACGTATTTGTGATTCTAATGAATTGGTTGGTATGAACTCCAGAATTTGGCGGATCCTCATGGACCATGTAGTCATACGTTATGGTCGTTCCGTCTTTGTGCGCATCAAATTTGAATGTCGCGGTAATTTCCCTGGCAGCTCTTTCTTTAGTGATGCCCCAGCCACTGTAGTGTTCAGTCCAGCTCATTCTGGCAATGATTTCTGAATTTGCCGGGTCTGGAAATACAGACCAGCGGTATCTGTTTATGGGTGTGTTGAGAACTCGGGAAACCTCCTCGAAGAGCTGTGGGTAAGGTTTTCGAGAACGGAATTTGCCGCGGCGGGCTTCCATTTGCTTATTTTGTAGCTCACTGTTTGCCGCTTGCTTATTCAGATGCTGCACTGTTTCTATGCTGCCATCAACCAAGAAATTGGCGACGTTCATGAGTGTTCTGCCCGCAGCGTCGACTTTTTCGTCGAAGGTTTTGACGGGCGCAGCCGGCTCCATATTCAGCTGCTCTGGCTTCAAGTATCCGTCGGTATTTTGCCAGTCACCGGATTTAGCGATGCCACCGCATACAGTGAGCTTAAATGCGGCGGTGTATTTGCCCATTTTTTCATTGCCCGTTGCCATGCTTTTCATTTGCTAGATCAAATCTGCGGGCAATCCAGACACCTCCTGGTAGTCGACCGGGCCGGCGAATACTGCATTAAATTCAAGACGGCGCCAGTTCGCAAACGGCCGCGGCACGTCACCAATGATAAGTTGGAACCGTTGCGGTTGTGCTTGCGCACTGCTTTTCTCCAGGGCTTCGCGCACATAGGCTTGAGATTTTGTTGGCCAGGGGAAATGCAGCTCCTTGGGTGGCTCTAGCCAGGCATTCATATCCAACACAAGATCGATTGTGTTCGGTTCAGTGTCGTTATGGACAGTGCAGGAATTCAGTGTCGCCAGCTTGTGATCGACGGCGACAAACCATGTGAAGGTATTACGCTCCAGTGGGGCGTCTGGCTTTCTCCAGAATTCTGGATCAGCATAGTTGGGGTCGTCGTGCTGAGTCATTTCAAAGTACGGTTGTGTTCAATCCGATTATCCCAGACGTTCGCCATGCTGAAGTCGGCTAGCGTCAAAGATCTTAGCGAGGTCCGCTTAGTGCTCTGTTGCTTTCACCAATCGTGCAGTCGTGCTTGTTGTTTGTACACTGATGGTTGCAATCGGAGAGCTGATATGTCTATGCGTGGTTTGTTCTTGTTAGCGGTCTTCTGCTGATATGCCAATCTTCACTCAATACACAAGGCTGAAAGGTGTGCCTGGTGGTGGCGTAATCCACGGACGCGAAGCATATATAGCAGGCGGCAGCGATGCAGAGCGGTGAAAAACATTCCTGCGGCTCGTTGGAAGTTGTCTGGTGGGCTAGCCATTAGTCGTTAAGTCATTTCGATGACCCGGCAAAAGTCTGAGATTGGGTTTGTTCGGATTATAAGCCCATTTCAGCAAGGCGCTGCGGAGATCCTCTGCACTGAAAGGCTTGCTTAAATAATGATCCATGCCAGCCTCCAAGCACGTTTTCCGGTCATCTTCCGATGCATGGGCCGTCACGGCAATGATTGGCGTACGTCTTCCGATGGCTTTTTCAAGCTGGCGAATGCGCTTTGTACACTCAATCCCATCCATTTCCGGCATTTTCCAATCCATCAGAATGGCATCAAAACACGTATTGCACGCAGTAAGAGCGTTTAAGGCCTCTTGACCAGTACTTACCACCACGGCTAAAAAGCCGAATTTCTCAGCCAGGATAAGCATGACCTTCTGCTGAGAGGGGTTATCTTCTACGACGAGCAACAATGGTTTTTCTGAGTTCACTACTCGGTAGAATGTGGTCTTGTCTTAAAAGTTCCAACTCGGTTCGTCCATCGTACTACCCAGGCACAATGCGCGAAAGATCGCCTCCCTGGCGGCTGTTCGCTGGTGTGTCAGCAACTGCTCT
>Ga0182024_10006177_pt1 | contig 26411 bp, 22 predicted proteins | sample P32metaG_FD_120480 | JGI IMG/M metagenome (GOLD analysis project Ga0182024, IMG submission 120480) | Permafrost microbial communities from Stordalen Mire, Sweden - P3-2 metaG (Illumina Assembly) | ecosystem: Environmental > Terrestrial > Soil > Wetlands > Permafrost | place: Sweden: Stordalen... | reverse complement strand
TGGCGCGCAGATTATTTCGCTGCACGAATTATTTCACGGCGAATATTTCTGCCGCACAGAAGATGCGGAGCTTTTCAATCTGGCCGAGCCGGTACCAGGGCCGACGACGGAGCGACTGGCGAAATTAGCCAAGGAACTTGGCGTGGCGCTGGTGATTTCGCTGTTTGAACGGCGCGCCGCGGGCGTTTATCACAACACCGTGGCGGTGCTGGATGCCGACGGCGGCATGCTAGGAAAGTACCGCAAAATGCATATTCCGGACGATCCGCTGTACTACGAGAAATTTTATTTTACTCCCGGCGATCTGGGCTTTCCGAATTTCGATACGAAATTCGCGCGAATTGGCGTGCAGATTTGCTGGGACCAATGGTATCCCGAGGGTTCGCGTTTGACGGCGCTGAGCGGAGCGCAAGTGATTTTCTATCCCACGAGCATCGGATGGCACCCGCACGAGAAAGCGGAATTTGGCGCGGCGCAACTGGATGCGTGGAAGATCATGCATCGCTCTCATGCGATCGCCAATGGAATTTATGCGGCGGCAGTAAATCGCGTGGGCTTTGAAGGCACGTCGGAAGAAGGCGATGCGGGCTTGGAATTTTGGGGGCATTCTTTTGTGACGGCGCCGGATGGAAAAGTGATTTCCGAAGCTGGAGATACCAACGAGGAGATTCTTGTCGTGGAATGCGATCCCGCGAAGAGCGAAGATCAGCGGCGCAATTGGCCGTTTCTGCGCGACCGGCGCATCGACGCGTATCAACCAATTTTGCAGCGCTGGCTGGGCGAATAACGCTGATGGCGCGCTCGTCAGCAGGGTCGCCGACAAATTCCAAGAACCGGCTCACGAAAAGGTCTCAGAAAAGCCTTGCGAAAAATCCCGCGAAGCAGTCGACTGAAAATTTACCGCGCGCCCTGACGACACTTCCTACGCCATGGCAACGAGGATTTCGCACGCCCGCGGAGTGGGAACCGCATGAAGCCACCTGGCTCGGCTGGCCGCACGAGGTGACGGACTGGCCTGGGAAATTTGCGACGATTCCGTGGGCCTTTGCGGAAATTGTGCGGCATTTGTCGCGGGTGGAACGCGTGGTTTTGCTGGTGCAAGATAGCGGCGCTGAGAAACAGGTTCGCGCGATTCTTAAGAAATCCGGGGCGGCGCTCGAGAATGTGGATTTTTTCTGCGTGGCTACAGATCGCGGATGGATGCGCGATTCCGGGCCAATTTGTGTAGCGAATGATGGCGGCGAAGTGGCGTTTAATCATTTTGTTTTTAATGGCTGGGCGAAATACGCGAATCACAAGCGCGATGCCCTGGCCGTGAACAAAGTAAATCAAAAATTGAAGCGGCAGATTTGGCAGCCCGAATACAATCGGCGACGCGTGGTGCTGGAAGGCGGCAGCATCGACGTGAATGGCCGCGGAACATTGCTCACGACAGAAGAATGTCTCCTGAGCAAAACGCAGGAACGTAATCCGGGGTTTACGCGCGAAGATTATGAAAATGTATTTCGCGAATATTTCGGTGTCTGCAAAACGATTTGGCTTAAAAACGGAATTGCCGGGGACGATACGCACGGGCATGTCGATGATTTATCGCGATTTGTGAATCCGAATACAGTTTTGACCATCGTGGAAGAAAACCGCGATGACGCTAATTTTGTGGCGCTGCGAGAAAACCTGGACATTTTGAGAGCCAGCACTGACCAAGATGGCCGTCCTTTGTGCGTGAGAACGCTGCCGATGCCGGCGCCGATTTATTTCGACGGTCAACGCTTGCCGGCGAGTTACGCGAATTTTTATATTGCCAACAAGTCGGTGATGGTGCCGACATTTTCCGACGCGAACGATCGCGTGGCGCTGAATACGATTGCGGAGCTTTTTCCATCGCGCGAAGTGGTGGGAATTCCCTGCCGCGACCTGGTGCTCGGCTTGGGCACGCTGCACTGCATGACGCAACAGCAACCCGCACGCCGCTAGTCGACCATGACCGCCGCCTCAGTGCCGACAGCGGTCGGCCCACCACGGCCTAGGGGCAATACTGTATGCATTTCGGCCGTTGTGTGCGATAGACTACGGCGCTGTACCCGGACTGCCCTTGCCCAGGAGGCACAATGCCCGCGCTCGTTGCTGCGTTTCTGCAAGTTCGTCACAACCAAATCATCGTGGGAATCGATACCAACAACTTGATCGGCTGGATCGTGATTGGACTTATCGCTGGATGGCTGGCCGGCAAAATCTCGCGCGGGGCGGGATTTGGGTGTTTGACGGACATAATTTTGGGCATGGTTGGTTCCCTGCTGGGCGGATGGATTTTTATTAAGCTGGGCCTCTTTGGCGGGGGATTTCTGTATTCGTTGGCGGCGGCGACGCTGGGTGCGGTGATTTTGGTGATGATTGCGCATCTGTTTTCTTCTGGGCGAACTTGATCGCGGTTTCGGCGGCGTAAAAGACTCGCGGAGCACCGAATAAATTCTGTGCCACCGACACGCCGCACTGGGTTGTTTCGTGAAACGTTGTGACTCTAAAGACTTTCGTAGGTGTTCATTCCCTGTGCGGTTTGCTGTGTGGAGAAGTCACGTCGTTATTAAAGATGTTGGAGCATCTGCGTTACGCGCGGAAGGGCCGCCGCGGAGTGCTGCGCGGTGAGCTGTGATACGATTCTCGATTGCGTCTCGGAGATGACGCGTCATTGAGCAAGCCTCGGCAATCCCTTTTTGCAATACCTCTAGGCGGTCTCGGCGAATTCGGAATGAACATGATGGCGTTGCGAAGTGGCGACGACATTATCGTTATTGATGCCGGGATGATGTTCCCGGAGTCAGAGCTGCTGGGCGTCGACCTGGTTATCCCGGATATTTCTTATTTGAAACAGAATCGCGCGATGGTGCGCGGGATTGTGTTGACGCACGGACACGAAGACCACATTGGTGCGCTGCAATATATTTTGCGGGACTTGAATGTGCCGGTGTATGGGACGCGATTTACGCTGGCCCTGGTAAAAAAGCGCATCGAGGAAGCTGGGTTGCTGAGCTCGACGACGCTGCGCGAAGTGGTTGCCGGGCGGCTGGTGGAGCTGGGACCGTTCGAGATTGAATTTATTCCTGTCACGCACAGCACGATTGATTGCGTGGCGCTGGCGGTGCGGACTCCCGCGGGCGTGATTATTCACACTGGCGATTTCAAGATCGATCAGACGCCGGTGGGCGGGCCGCCCTTTGATCTGCACACGTTTGCGCGATATGGAGCGGAAGGTGTGCTGGCGCTGTTCAGCGATTCGACGAACGTGGAGCGGCCGGGATTTACACCGTCTGAGCGGGCGATTGTGCCGCGGATTGAAGATTTGTGCCGGTCGGCGCCACGACGGGTGATTCTTTCGTGCTTTGCGTCTTCGGTGCACCGCATTCAGCAAGTGATTGATATTGCGACGCGGGTGGGACGCAAAGTGGCGTTCGTGGGCCGCAGCATGGTCGACAACGTGGAAATTGCGCATGCACTAGATTATTTGCGGATCCCCGATGGAATGGTGGTACGACCACAGGATATTCGGGCGTTCGATCCGAAGCGCATTATTATTTTGGCGAGCGGAAGCCAAGCGGAGCCAATGTCTTCGCTGTCGCGGATTGCGGTTGACAGTCACCGGTTTGTGAGCGTGGACGCGAACGATTCCGTGATTCTGTCGGCGCGCATTATTCCCGGAAACGAAAAGGCGATTTTCCGGATGCTGGATCACATGTTCCGGCGGCGGGCGCTGGTGTATTACGACAATTCGAGCGGGACGATCCACGTGTCGGGACATGCCAGCCAAGAAGAACAGAAACTGGTGCTGCAATTAGTGAAGCCGAAGTATTTTATTCCGGTGCACGGAGAGTACCGGCATTTGTTCCGCCACGCGGCACTGGCGGCGCAATTGGGATGTGTGTCTGGCGAAATTTTGCTGATGGAAGACGGACACGTGCTGGAGTTTAACGAGGATGGGGCGTTTCGGCGGGATCCGGTGGCCGCGGGGCGCGTGCTGGTGGATTCGGGGTCGCTCGAAGAGATTGAAGAAGTGGTGGTGCGGGACCGCAAGCATCTTTCCGAGGATGGCGTGGTGGTGACGATTATTGCGATCGACAAGCACACTGGGAAACTCGAGTCGCAACCGGAGATCGTTACGCGCGGATTAATGAGCGACAATGGGCAGGAGTTGGTGGCCGGAGCGCGGGCGGTGGTGCTAAAGACGGTGGCGGAATCGAATGCCGAGGAAAAATCGGACTGGAGTGTTATTAAGGAAAAGATCCGGATTGATTTGAAGCGGTATATTAATAAGCATACGTCGAAGCGGCCGCTGATTTTGCCGGTGATTTTGGAAGTTTAAGCAAAATTGGTTTTCGTAGTCGCGTCAAAGACAAGGTTGGGCCTGGCATCGCGCCGCAACGGGGGACGCGAAGATTATCGGCGGTTTGCAAAGCGATGTGTTCGGCCATTGCTTCGCGCAAACGTCGGTCATCTGGCCGCTGGGTCACGAGGTTTCTCAGACGCGAGAGAAAGCGCTTCAGAGATTTCATGACAAATCCCCTGCTTTCGCTTTGAAGAAGCGAGCGATGATTGCCGAAGTCTGTTGCCAATCCTCGGTTTCGACCTGCAATTGCTTACGTCCTTCGCGGGTGAGTCGATAGAAGCGCGCCCGGCGATTATTTTCCGAAGCGCCCCACTCGGAGACGATGGCGCCTTCTGGCTCCAACTTCAATAGCACGGGATAGAGAGTGCCTTGGTTCACAGCCAGGAGATCGCCGCTGATCTGCTCGATGCGGCGCGCAATTCCGTAGCCGTGCGGCGGCCCAAGAACGTCGAGAGTCTTGAGGACCATCAGGGCCAAGGTGCCTCGGAGGACGTCGGTTTTTTGTGTCATGGCGTCGCCATCTTGGTTTCCAACAGGAAGGGTGGCGCAGTGCCTTGGGAAAGCAACAGGTAGTATCCGGGAGCGCCCAGCGGTGGCAGTTGCGGCAGCGTGGGGGCCACTGCCCCGCTATGAGGCGCAACCATTCAGTTGCGTGTAGGCCAGCGACTGAAGTAATATGCAACCGGGAGGTTGCTTAGTATGAGCGATCGGATTGAAAAACACATTGAGTTGAAGGCGCCGATTTCACGGGTGTGGAAAGCGTTGACGGATTACCGCGAATTTGGCGAATGGTTTCGCGTGAAACTGGATGGGCCGTTTGTGGCGGGACAAGTGTCGCGCGGATCCATTACTCATCCCGGATACGAGCATGTGAAATGGGAAGCGGTGGTCGAGAAGATGGAGCCGGAAAGGCTGCTTTCGTTTACCTGGCCACATCCGAAGTCGCTGGTAAAGGGAGAATTTCCAGCGGATTTCACGAACGAGCCGAGAACGCTGGTGGAATTCCGGCTGGAGAAGACAGCCGGCGGCACGTTACTGGTGGTGACGGAGTCTGGGTTCGACAAGCTTCCGGAGGACCGGCGTCTCGAAGGGTTCCGAAGAAACGAGGGCGGGTGGGCAGAACAGATGAAGAACATCGAGAGTTATGTCACGCGGAAGCCATAGGGGCGTGCCGGCCAAACGGCGGACGCACGCGCTGGTGTTTGCTGCGCTGGGGGATGCGACGCGGTTGGCGCTGGTGGCACAACTCAGCGCGGGTCAACGGCGCTCGATCTCGCAGTTAACGAAGCGCTCGAGGCTGACGCGACAAGCGATCACCAAGCACCTGCGAGTCTTGGAGAGCGCGGGAATCGTGCACAGCGAGCATGCGGGGCGGGAGAGCTTGTTCGAATTCGACTTGGAGCCGCTTGCTGAAGCGAGCGAATACCTAAGTTATGTGTCGGAGCAGTGGGATGGTGCGCTGGCGCGGTTAAAGGCGTTCGTTGAAGATTAAATGCCGCTAATTACGCGGGACCACCCGCCTTGAGCTTTTCGATCAGCCCCTGCTACGGTCCGTAAAGCGGAAGAAGAGCGATTGCTTGGCGACGGGAGCGGCCAATTCGTTCAGCGCCGCCATCTGCGTTTGCGAGAGCGGAGTAAATTCGCGCGCGATCTGGACGTTTTCTTCGAGCTGCTGAAGATTGTCGCAACCGACGATGACGGTGCTGACGTGATGCGTAAGCGTGAAGTGCATGGCGTCGCGCATGTTCATCACGCCGGTGCGTGTGGCGATGGCGGAGCCTTCCCAGGAATGCTGTTGCTGCTCGAGCGGAGGCGGAGTCCAAGTGGACAGAAGTCTGCCGCGCGCGGGAACCTTCATGCCGATGATACCCATTTGCTTTTCGACGGCGAGAGGCAGCAATTGATCGCTGAAGCTGTGAATGTGGGTATCGGCGGCGTTCAGCGACATGAGGATGGCATCGAAGGGGTGGCGGCTTATGGCGTCGATCAGTGCTTCGGGGCGATAGTGTCCGGTGACGCCGAGAAAGCGCACAACTTTTTGTTGCTGCATTTCAAGCAGCGCTTCCATGGCGCCGCCCTTGGCGAAGATGGCGTTCACATCCTCGGGCAAGCCAATATCGTGCAACTGCCAGAGGTCCACGTGATCGGTGTTCAGCAGGGTGAGCGACTTTTCGATCATGCGCAGAGAACCGTCGCGCGTGCGTTCTTTGGTTTTGGTGGCGAGGAAAGCGTCGTGGCGGCGGGATTTCATCACGCGGCCAAAATATTGTTCGCTCCAGCGCTCCGGACCGCCGTAGATGGAAGAGGTGTCGAGGTAATTGACGCCGAGGTCGAGGGCGCGCTCGATGATGGGTACAGCGACGTCGAAGTTATTGGGCCGCTCGATGGCCGCCTGGCCGCCGAGGCTGAAGATGGCGACCTTGTAGCCAGTCTTGCCCAGATTGCGCGTGGGCATGGAGGCTAGGGTATTGGAATTGGCAGGAAGCGGGGGCAACTCGAAAGTTGTGGGATGCGCGAGCACACTCCCGCTGGTGAGAAGCCCGGCGGCAGCGGCGCCGGTGGTCCTGAGGAATTCGCGACGACCAGAAGAGGAGAGAGTTTTCTTCACGGTTTGGACCTCCGTGTTGGCACGAAGTTGAGATGCGAACCGCATGTTACCACGGCGCATAGCTGATGGCACTTCTGTTGGATTCTGCGTGTTGGATTCTACGGTTCGGGCATTCTAGTTCCAGCGATGTGGAAGCTGTAGCGGCGCGCGACGTTCCCCGATACAATCGGCGATTCTGAGGAGCGAGATTTGTCTGCTAATTCCCTGCCGGCGAAAGAACGAAGCGCGAGTCAAGCTGCGTTTATTTTCATATTTGTTACCGTGCTGCTGGACTTTCTGGCGTTTGGGATTATTGCGCCAGTTTTGCCGAAACTGATTATTCAGTTTGAAGCCGGAAACATTTCGCATGCCGCGGCGATTACCGGATATTTTGGATTTGCCTGGGCCACCATGCAATTTTTGTTCTCCCCGGTGCTGGGTGCGCTTTCGGACCGGTTTGGGAGACGGCCGATCATTTTGCTTTCGTGCGCGGGGCTGGGACTGGATTACATATTTATGGCGTTGGCGCCGTCTTTAGGGTGGTTGTTTGTGGGGCGGCTGATCTCTGGGATTACGACTTCGAATATCTCAACGGCGTTCGCGTATGTAACGGATGTGACGGCTCCAGAAAAGCGTGCGAAACAATTTGGCATGCTGAGTGCGGCCTTTGGGCTGGGATTCATCATCGGGCCTGCAGTGGGGGGATTGCTGGGCGGAGCGAGTTTGCGGCTGCCCTTCTGGGTGGCGGCGGGTTTGAGCTTGACGAATGCGCTGTACGGATTTTTTATTTTGCCGGAATCGCTGCCTGCGGAAAAACGCGCGAAGAGCGGATGGCATATGGCGAATCCGCTGGGTTCGCTATCGCTGCTGCGCTCGCATCCGGAATTGGCGGGCCTGGCGGTGGTGATGACGATTTATTACCTAGCGCACCAGGTGCTGCCGTCGGTGTGGGTGCTCTACGCGGTGTACCGATTTGACTGGAGCGAGAAGATGATTGGGTTATCGCTGACGGCAGTGGGGGTTGGGATCAGCGTGGTGTCTGGCGGTCTGGTGGGACCCATCGTGAAGCGAATCGGAGAGCGGCGAAGTGTGCTGCTGGGGCTGACGTTCGGAGTGTTGTCGTTTGCGGGATTTGGGTTGGCGTACCGAACGTGGATGGTTTTTGCGGCGATCCCGTTTGTGGCCCTATGGGGGATTGCTGCGCCGGCGGTGCAATCGATCATGTCGCGGCATGTGGATCATTCTTCCCAAGGGAAACTGCAAGGAGCCATCAATTCGGTGCGCTCGGTGACGGGGATGATCGGACCGCTGATTTTTACGCAGGTCTTTGCGCTGGCGATTGCGCCACGGACTTCGCCGCATGTGCCGGGCGCGCCTTATTTTTTGGCCGCCACGCTGCTTGCGACCAGTCTGCTGCTCGCTTATTTTGTGACGCGCGGATCGACGAGCGGAGCCGATGCAACGGTAGCGGCGGGGCGGACTTCGGAAGTTTCCTGACGTAAGCATTCCGATTGTTATTTTTGAATCAACAGCACATCCCTAACTAAGCTCGGGTGACGACGTTTTGTTTTCTTCCGATGTGAGAAATCAGAATGACTTTTTTGACTAGTGGGGGGCCTTCGTGCGGAGGGCATTGAGGCGACTTTGCGCTTCGGCGAAATTGGGAGCGAGGCGGACGGCGTTTTCGTAGGCGGCGATGGCGGCGGTGGAGTTTCCTTTGAGTTCGTAGGCGCGGCCCAGCCAAAGATTGGCTAGCGGAGAGGGCGTGACGTTGGCGGCTTGGGTGAAGTCGGCGATGGCGGGATCGAGGCGGCCTTGCTGGAGTTCGATAGTGCCACGGCCGATGTAGCTGTTTTGCTCACTGGGGTTTAGGGCGATAGCAGAATCGAATTCGGCAAGAGCTTCGGGAATGCGGCTGGTTTGCAGATAGAGAACGGCCAAATTGTTGTGGGCCTGGGCGGCTTCCGCGGGCACAACCGAGGTGCGAATTGCGAAGTGATATTCGACGGCGGCTTGCGCGAATTGCTGCTGGCGATGCAGCACCGTGGCGAGATTGTAGTGCGCGGAAGAGAGTTGCGGGGCCATGCGCACGGCAGACTCGAAATGCGGGAGGGAGTTTTCCAGCTGGCCCATGTTGACGAGGGCGGTGCCTAGATTATCTTCGGCGATGGCGTTGTCTGGGGTGACCGCTAGAGCGTGAGTGAAAAGGGCGAAGCTGTTTTGCCAGTAGGAGATTTGCGCGTAGGAGACGGCCGCGAAACCGCAGAGCGCGATCACGGCCACAGGTAGTGCCAGGGCTTTCAACGCCGCGTGGGGTTCGACAAGTTCGGCAATCAGCCAGACCAGCATCACGAAAAATCCCATGAGCGGAAGGTAGGCATAGCGGTCGGCCATGCCTTGGCGGCCGACCTGGATGATACCGATTACCGGGACGAGCGCGCCTAGATACCAGAACCATCCGGTGACGAGGTAACGATGCTGGCGATTGTGCAAGACCAGCGCGGTGATGACGAGCAAGAAGACTGCTGAGGCGGCGACTTTCCAGAAGGCGAGCGAACCTTCGGGGTGAGGATAAAAGACGGCGAGTTTTACGGGCCAAAAAGTTTTTGCGAGATAGACGGAGTAGGAATAGATGGCGTTCTTTATGCGCTGGTCGAGGGGCAGCAGGAGGACGGAACCTACGGCGCCGCCTTGGCGTTGCGCGTACATGGTGATGGCGATGCTGGCGAGGGAAAGCAAGAGCAGGGGAATTTTTTCAAGGAATAGCTTGCGGAATGAGTTGGCGAAGGGCTGGGCGTTTTCCGCCGGGCCGGATAGAGAGAAGCGCTGGAGTGGCCAGTAATCGAGCAGGAGTAAGGCGAATGGCAGGGTGACGATCATGGGCTTGGCCATGAGGCCGAGAGCGAAGAGGATTGCTACGACGATATATTTTGCAACGGAGGGTTTTTTCGCGTAGCGGGCGTATGTAGCGACGGCGAAGAGCATGAACAGCGTGCAGAGGAGGGATTTTCTTTCGGCGACCCAGGCTACGGTCTCGACGTTAAGTGGATGGAGCGCGAAGAGCGCGGCGGCCGTGGCGCTGCGTAGCAGCGCGCCGGTGCCCCATCGCAGCAGCAGGAAAAACAAAACTACGTTTAAGGTGTGTAGGAGAATGTTGGTGAAATGATGGCCTGCCGCGCGGGCACCGAAAAGTTGCACGTCGGCCATGTGCGAGAGCCAGGTGATGGGGTGCCAATTGGCTTCGGCGGTGGAGGTGAAGGCCCAGGCGATGCTGGCGCCCGCCAGGCCGCGCTGGACATGCAGGTTTCTGGTTACGTAACCGGGATCGTCGTAGCCGGTGAAGCTATTTTGCAGAGCGTGCTGGTAGAGGGCCAGCGTGGCGATCGCTAGGGCCATGGCGACTAGAATCGTGGCGTATCGTTCCCGGATTGCCGCTGGATTCGCAGTGTGCGGTGGCGAAGAACGAGACTCCTTTTCCACTGCTTCAGGAATGACTTCCGCGCCAGCTTCGGGGCTCACTTATTCACCAGTTCGTAGTAATTCTGGCCCAGGCGATTCCCTTCCTGATGGAAGATGCGGAAGCGCGCGAGATGCATTTTCTGAAGGCGGAACATTACCGCGGTGGCGAGGACGCCGAAACCATATTTGACGCTACGGCGAAAGTTGATGGAGGAGGCTTCGGCGAAATACCGGGTGGGACAGGAAATTTCTCCCATGCGGAAGCCGAAGAAAATAATTTGCGCGAGCATTTCGTTGTCAAAGACGAAGTCGTCACTATTGGATTCGAGGGGAAGGGTTTCGAGGACGCGGCGCGAGAAGGCGCGGTAACCGGTGTGATATTCAGAGAGTTTGTAATTCATCACGAGATTTTGGAACAGGGTGAGAACGCGGTTGGCGATGTATTTGTAAAGCGGCATGCCGCCAGAGAGAGCACCTACACCGAGGATGCGGGAGCCGAGGGCGACGTCATATTCGCCGTAAGCGATCATGCCGGCAAGAGAAACGAGCAGATGAGGAGAATACTGGTAATCGGGATGGACCATGATGATGATGTCGGCGCCGCGACTGAGGGCTTCGCGGTAGCAGGTTTTCTGGTTGCGACCGTAGCCGAGATTTTTGTAATGGACGAAGGTGAGCATGCCGAGTTCGGAGGCGAGAGAGGCGGTCTGGTCGGCGCTGGCGTCGTCGACCAGAATGATTTCGTCGACGAATTCGCGCGGGAGTTCGCGATGGGTTTTCTCGAGAGTCTTGGCGGCATTGAACGCCGGCATGACTACGACGATTTTTTTGCCATTAAGCATGGGCAAGAGGCAGCCACGTCAGACACGCTTGCGCGATAGGTTGGCACGCGGCGGCAATTACCAAAAGGGCCGATCGCACAAACTCTCGAACGTGGCTGAGGTGGAAAGCCTGTCTTGATAATGTCGCCTGAAAGGCGGTGGCGCAAGGGCTTAAGAGTGACGGTTAGAGCAACTGGTACCGGCGGCCTGTTGGCCTGGAGTGCGCGGAATTCGGGCTCGCTGAAGGACAAAACGTGGCGCAGCGTGATTCGCCGCGCCACATTTATCGCGCTGTTTTTGCCAGGCGGCTACTGCACCGTCAGAGTCACAGCGCTCGAGTGGCTCAGCGGGCCAGAGGTGGCCGTGACCATTACGGTCTTGGTGCCGGGAGGCGTGCCGGTCTGTGTCGCGGCGCTGTAACTACCGCAGCCGCCGAGAATCAGTACCGCAGCTACAACGGTGGCGAAGGCGAGTGGCGTGGCGAAGGCCATTAATCCGCCGCCGGAGAACGAACGTTTTCGGCCTGTTCGCGCAACGACCAATCCGAATAACCCGAGCGCAGCGAATGGACTCCAGAGAATGAGCCCGATGCCATGAGCGACCTGGGGCATGTAGCCGACGGGCTGGGTTGCGATCGTTAGTTTGGTGGTTGCAGTGGTCCCAGCTTGCGGAGTCACGGAACTGGGCGAAAAGGAGCAGGTCGCGAGTGCGGGCAGCCCGGAGCAGGAAAATGTAGTTGCGGCGCTGAACCCATTGAGGCTGTCGACCGTGACCGTGAGCTGAGCGGACTGACCAACGCTCACTGTCGCGGTGGTCGGAGAAGCGACGATGCTGAAATCCGCGGTCGCTGGCGGCGGCGTGGTGTTTGCGGTTAGCGTTGCGAAGAGGCCGTGTTGCTCGTTAGCCAAACCCGCAGTGAAAAACAGAGTATTGGGATCGCCGGTTCCGCCAGCGCCGAACACGAGATCCCAAAGCGAACCATTTACGATCGCTTGACCGTTCGCGTCCTTAAGTTGCCCGATGAGGTTTCCGGAGGTCATGTCAAACGCGTTGATCGCGCCGTCGCCGAAATTGCCGATTAGCAAGTCGCCGCCGAAAGCGCCAAATCCCGCCGGAGCGACCACAGCTCCCCAAGGAGAATTGAGGTTGCCGTTGGAGGTGATGCGACGAATGAAAACGCCAGTGTTATCAAACAAGCTGACAAAACCGTTTCCGGGAGCGTTAACGGGATCGTGTTTCGGAGTATCTTGCTTGGCGTAGGTGACGACTACCTGCGTGCCAATCACGTGAACGCCGAAAGGCGCAAAGCCCGCGGGCAGCGTCGGATCCTGGAAGGCTCCGGCCAATTGGGTGAGCTTGAAATTTGCGTCATAAACTTCCAAGGCTGGGGCGCGAAAATTGGCAGCGAGAAGATAAGTGTTGGCGCCATTGGTGAGGAGCGCAAGCCCCTTGTAGACCGCGCCAGCGCCGCCCATGGAATTGTCGACAGCGAGAGCCGCATTCGTGCCGTTGCCGTTCCAGCCAGAGATGGTGCCGTCCTCGGTATCGAAAATAAAAAGGCTTGGGCCAGTGGTGCCACCGGAGGTTACTGGAAACCCAGTGGTGCCGTTCGCCACGGTGCCGGTTGGCGCGGAGATACCCGCGACGCCGTTGGGCGCGGGAATTTTGACGATTAGCGTCTGGATATTCCCCTGCGCGTCGTAGAGTGTGGACAGGCCACTGTTGTTGTCAGCGATCCAAAAGGTGCTACCGGGAAAGAAGGATATGCCCCAGGGGTTGACCAGATTGGGATCGGTGACTTTCGCGAGACCGGGAGTATCCGAGACCAAGTTCGTCTGGGTGTAACTGTTGGCTTGGGCATGCAGAGTTGCCGCCGAAGTCAGCACGAAAAACACAAAACCGAGAGATAGTTTTAAAGCCAATCGAGACATTTTTACGCTCCTAATGGTTTTAGTCCGCAATAGTTGCGAACTCTGTTCTTTGAACTTTCTGGCTGGAGCGCGGCGCCACCAGCTGCGTGCCTGCATCGCACTCTTTGCACACAAGTGATGCTAGAGAAAATTCAAACGAGCGTTGTCATGAGCGAGTAATGGTTGCGGAAGAACGCCGTGAAGAAAGTAAGACAAATGTTTTACATGCCTCCAGGGAATAAAGCACGGGAGGCGTGGAGGAAATTCGCTAGGGCGAAGCACTTCCAAAATAGTCTTGAGTCGCGCGGGCAACAAAAGGGCAAATCTCTCATGAAATCCGCGGATTGAAAACAAAGGACTTATGTTTTACAGTGAAAGTGTCTTTTTTTGGCTAGCGCAAAGGAAGCGCCTGGAAATTCCGGCAAATGTGGTATTGTCAGACTTGCGACGTTGAATTGCCTGAATTCCCTGATGGGCGCCGTGCGACCCTCCCTCGACTGACTTCAGCCGATTCGAAGCCGTTAATTCCAAAACGAGAGTTTGCGGTCTACTGGACGTGTGCTCTCGACAGCGGCGCATCAAAATCCGGGAGAAGCGACGTGAAAAGTCTCTTTGTGGGAAACATGAATTTTCAGACAACGGAGAGCGATCTCCGAGCTTTGTTCGAGCCCTTTGGCCAAGTGACGCGCGTGCACATGGCGATGGACCGCGAAACTGGACGAGCACGCGGATTTGCATTCGTGGAAATGCCCAACGATGCGGAAGCGGCGCAAGCTATAGCGGGTCTCGATGGCAAAGAAGCCGGCGGCCGCAACTTGAAAGTAAATGAAGCGCGTCCGAAGGGTGAAGGCGGACCTCCGCGCGGAGCACGTCCCGGCGGGTTCGCGGGAAATCGCGGCGGAGGCGGACAGGGTCGTCCCGGCGGCGGCGGTGGCAGGGATGGCGGTGGTGGCCGAGACGGCGGTCGCGATGGCGGGCGCGGCGGCAAAGGCGGCGGCGGACGGGACCGGTTCTCAAATGAAGATTACCGGGAATCCGCGCGGCAGCCTCGCGAACCACGCTGGTAGGTTTGATTCCCAGTCGATTTTACGTGTAGTGCGGTTCGCCGAACCGGAGTTAGCGACGCTCCGAACCCGGAAAGTCGCTCCGGAACGGCATGTCCTGAACCGCGGAATTTTTTTGTTGCCTTTTGCAGTTGCTGAACAGGTCGCTGTTGCAGCGTGCGGCCACAACGGCGCCGAATCTATGGGCCGTATCCCTCTTCTAAGGAGCTACCTTGACCACTACCTTTCTGAAACGCCAAAAGGAAATGAAGCGCGTGGAAAAGAGCAAAATGAAGGAGCAACAACGCGCACAACGGAAATTGGACAAGGCCGCGAAGAAAGATTCCGGGCAGTCTGGGCCGGAGATCGATATGAATCCGCCGGAGCTGGATATTTTCAACGAGATTCCGGACTTTAACCGGCCCTCACGATAATCGCTGAAATGACGTGTTCGCACCGAATGGCCGCGCGATCCGAAATCGGGTCGCGCGTCTTTTTTCTCTGATGAAATTCCAATCGCTAGCACAGGCGAGTATGAACTTAGCGGGGACGGGCGGTCCTAGATTTTCCTGCCGCTCAGCAATTGTAGAATGAAGAAAATCAGTGCCAGCACCAGCAGCACGTGAATGAGCAACCCTGCGATGTGATATACCAAAAAACTCACCGCCCACACAATCATCAGCAAAATTGCGAGTCCTAACAACGCTCCGACTCTCGTAGTCACCTCGGTTGCTGACGCCCGTTCGAAATCAGCGGTTTTCTTGCTACCGCAATATAGCATTTCTCCCCGCAAACGTTCCGAGGCATCTGCTGTCAGGAGCCGGAAGAAATGTGAATCGCTAGCGGGTCAAGGCCGCACATTTCTTACTATTGCCCTCACGGCTCCGCGGGTATAGGCTTCTCCTCATCCACCCTTATTGGAGGAATATACAAAATGGCAACCGCAACAACCGCGTTTGAACCAACCGTAAAAGTTAGTGCCAACAAATTATTGATCAATGGCAAGTGGGTTGACGCCGCCTCTGGCAAGACCTTTGCCACGATTAATCCGTCGACGGGAGAACCCATCACCCAAGTCGCGGAAGCCGATGCTGCCGATGTGGACAAAGCAGTCGCTGCGGCTCGCGCTGCATTTGATAAAGGCGCTTGGCGGAAAATGTCTGCCTCGCAGCGCGGCCAGCTGATGAATAAGTTGGCAGATTTAATCGAAAAACACGCAGACGAACTGGCCGAACTGGAAGCGCTGGACAACGGCAAGCCCTACCACGTGGCGCGCGCCGCGGATTTGCCGCTGACCATCGCTTGCTACCGCTACTACGCGGGATGGGCAGACAAGATTCAGGGCAAAACGATTCCGGTAAACGGGCGGTACTTCTGTTACACAAAGCATGAGCCGGTCGGAGTCGTGGCGCAGATTATTCCGTGGAATTTTCCGTTGCTGATGCAGGCGTGGAAGCTGGGACCGGCACTCGCGGCGGGATGCACGGTAGTGATGAAGCCAGCCGAGCAGACTCCGCTGAGCGCGCTGCGCGTGGGCGAACTGGCTCTCGAGGCGGGATTCCCCGACGGCGTTTTGAACTTGCTGCCGGGTTACGGACCCACGGCGGGAGCGGCGCTGGCACGGCACATGGACGTGGACAAGGTAGCATTTACGGGCTCGACGGAAGTCGGGCACCTGATCATGAAAGCCGCCGCGGAAACAAATCTGAAGCGCGTGACGCTGGAGTTGGGCGGCAAGAGTCCGAACATTATTTTTAACGATGCAAATATGGATGAAGCAGTGGAAGGTTCGCACTTCGCGCTATTTTTCAACCAAGGGCAATGTTGCTGCGCGGGTTCTCGAACGTTCGTGGAGGAAAAATCCTATGACGAGTTCGTGGAAAAGAGCGCGGCGCGGGCGAAGAAGCGCACGGTGGGAAATCCATTCGACAAAGCGACGGAGCAAGGGCCGCAGGTGGACCAGGACCAGTTCGACAAAATAATGGGCTATATCGAATCGGGAAAGAAAGATAAGGCGAAGTTGGTGGCGGGCGGCAATCGCGTCGGCAACAAGGGATATTTTATCGAGCCGACCGTTTTTGCTGACGTACAAGACAATATGAAGATCGCACAAGAAGAAATTTTTGGACCGGTGATGTCGATCTTGAAATTCAAGAGCGTTGAGGAAGTGGTGGAGCGCGCCAACAAGAATATGTACGGATTGGCGGCAGCCGTGTGGACTTCGGACATTACGAAAGCCCATGCCATTGCCGATGGCGTGCGCGCAGGAACGGTGTGGGTAAACTGCTATGACGTGTTCGACGCGGCCGCGCCGTTTGGCGGGTTCAAGCAATCCGGCATCGGGCGAGAGCTGGGTGAGTATGGATTGGCGAACTACACCGAGGTGAAGACCGTCACCATCAAGCTGTAGCGCGATTCCGCGTGACTTGAAGTTGTCGATCCCAAGGGCGAGCCGCGTGGCTCGCCCTTTGTGTATGCTGAATACTCTCCGTGGAGAAGAACAAGATGAATCGCTATTTGATGAACCGCTACTGCCAACTTGGCGCAGTCTTGATTTTATTCGCTGGCGGACTGCTACCCGCGGCCCTCGCGCAGAACGATTCGGCCCTTGCACAGCAACGGGCGACGCATTTGCGGCATGGGATTAATCTCAGCGAATGGTTTGCGCAGGTGTATGACCCGCGCGGCTATACCAAAGAACATTTTGAGGATTGGACGACAGTACGAGACATTCTGTTGATTAAGCAGATGGGGTTTGACCACGTGCGGCTCAGCGTGAATCCTGCGCCGATGCTGCGGCGCCATCAGGCGGATGAACTGCCTGCGCAGTATTTGGCGTACCTGGATGCGGCGGTGGAAATGATTCTGGATCAGAGACTGGCGGTAATTATTGATGTGCATCCAGAAGAGGATTTTAAGGAAAAACTCGCGACGGATTCTTCAGCGGTTGAAGACTTCACGGATTTCTGGCGGGCGCTGGCGGCGCATTATGCGAAACGCAGCCCGGAGCTGGTGTTTTTTGAAGTATTGAACGAGCCGGAAGTGCGCGACGCTTACCGATGGAGTGGCATTCAGACGCGATTGGCGGTGGCGATTCGCGAAGGGGCTCCGCAGAACACGATCATTGTGGCGGGCGCGCGATGGTCGGACGACGACGATCTACTGGCGACCGAACCGTTGCACGACGGCAATGTGATCTACAACTTTCATTTTTACGAACCGCACGTATTTACGCATCAAGGCGCGACATGGGGCGACAGCTATTGGCACACGGTGCGGGCTCTTCCCTACCCTTCTTCGCCGGAAACCGCGGAGCGAATAGCAGCAGATGTGCCCGATCCACAGAAGCGGTTGTTCGTGGTGCGCTATGGATTGGACCATTGGAATGCGGCGCGAATGGATGCGGAGTTCGCGCAAATCGAAGCGTGGGCGAAGCATTGGAATGTACCGATCACTTGTAATGAGTTTGGGGTCTACCGGAAGGCGGCTAAGCCGGAAGATCGCGCGGCTTGGCTGAAGGATGTGCGCGGCGCCCTGGAAAAACACGGAATTGGTTGGACGATGTGGGATTACAGTGGCGGGTTTGGCGTGGTCACCAAGGCGCAAGGACAAGCAGCGGTGGTGGATCCCGTCACGGTGAAGGCGCTCGGATTGCAGATGCCCGCTGGCACGCGATAAAGGTCATCATGACGGTGGCATTGCGTGCTTACGATCCGAGCGACTTCGAGAAACTTTTCACGCTTGACCATCGATGCTTTCCGCGCGGGATTGCGTACTCCCGGCGCATGCTGGCGTATTTTCTGCGGATGCCGCAAGGGAGCTGCATCGTGGCGACGGACGATTCCGCCATCGCTGGATTTCTGATCACAGAAGAAGATGGGCCGTTGGCGCACGTCCTGACGTTGGATGTGGCGGAGCGATACCGGCGGCAAGGCGTGGGCAGGCTGCTGCTAGAGCGCGGAGAGGATGAATTGACATGGCGTGGTGTACGGGAAATTGTTCTGGAAACCAGTGTTGAGAATGCCGCGGGTCTGGGGTTCTGGCAGCGCCACGGCTATCGCACAGTAGCCGTCCGGAAACGTTACTACCTGAGCCGCATAGACGCTTACGAAATGCGGAAAATAATTGCGGCACCACAAGAAATCTGACGCCCGGTTCAGCATACAATGGAGGCCATTTCGTCCTGGAGAACGCATTGAACGATTATTTGCTATCGACACTTTTGGGGATCATCGAAGGGCTTACAGAATTTCTGCCCGTCAGCTCGACCGCGCATTTGCGCATCGCAGAGGCACTTTTACACGTGGACTTGGCCAGCGGCTACTGGAAGATGTACACCATCGTGATTCAACTGGGAGCGATTCTTTGTCTGCCAGTGTATTTTCGCGAGCGCATCGCGAAGCTGCTGTCCACGTTTCCCAAAGGCGAGCGGGGAGATCGTACGGCACTTACGCATCCGCTCGGTCTGACAGCGGTGGCGTTCGTGGTGACCGCCATTCCAGCTTTCCTACTGACCAAAGTTATAGGCAAGCACCTCGAGAGCCTTTACATCATGGGCGCGGCGTTGTTGATCGGAGGAATTGTGATGTGGGCCATTGACGCGCTGAATGCTAAATCGGAGGCGGCGGGCCCCTCCGGGTCGGGTGGCCGCATTCACACGTGGAGCATGGAGGCGATGTCGTTAGCGCAAGCGGTGTGGATTGGCGCGTGCCAGATTCTTTCGGCGCTATTCCCCGGAACATCGCGGTCCATGTCAACGATTGGGGCGGGACAGTTGGCGGGAATGTCGCGCGCGGCAGCGCTCGAGTTTTCGTTCTTTTTGTCTATCCCGACGATGGTCGCAGCCACCTGCTACGATCTTTTGAAATCGCTACGCGGGAAGGGGGACAACCCCCTTGGAGTGTCGCAGATCGATGGTCATGGCTGGGTGGTTCTCGCCATCGGATTCGTGGTTTCCTTTATCGTGGCGTATGGGGCTGTAGCCTGGTTCATGGCCTGGGTGCGCAAGCGCGGATTTGCGCCCTTCGCGGTTTATCGCATCGTTGTAGGCGCGGTCGTTCTGTACTGGGCCTCACACTTGCGCAATTAGCGATAGACGCAGCCAAAGGAACGCCGTTATGTCAGATCTGCGCGTCACTCCAACGTTCACTTCAAATCACAAGCCGTTGCTGGGTTTCTCAACGGTGATGAAGATCGCACGCTTATTGTTTGTTTTGGTTTTGGCCGTTGCAGCGTCCGCGCAAACGCGAATTCCGGACACGCCAGCCGCGCGGCAGTTCGCCGCGTGGCTGGAGGCCTTCAACAGCGGCGATCGCGCGAAACTGCTTGCTTATCTGCAGAAAAACTATCCTGAGCGCGCGAGTGATATCGACGGCGAAATGGGTTTTCGGAACGGCACTGGCGGCTTCGAGTTCAAGAAGGTGGAACAATCCACGCCACAGCACTTTTCCGGACTGCTAAAGGAACGCGGCTCAGATCAGTTCGCGAGATTCGATCTAGAGGTTGCGCCTGCGGCGCCCTATCGCATCAGCAAATTTGAACTGCGGGCGATGCCGCAGCCTGCGGAGTTCGCAACGCCACGGATGAGCGAAGCAGAGGCGATCAGCGCCCTTCGTGCGCGGCTCGACAAAGACACCGCGGCGGATCGCTTCTCCGGCGCGGTGCTGGTCGGGAAAAATGGAAACACCATTTTCGAGCAAGCTTACGGGATGGCGGACCTCGCCGCGAAAATTCCGAATAAAATCACAACGCGCTTTCGCATCGGCTCGATGAATAAAATGTTTACGGCAGTGGCCATACTGCAATTGGTGCAGCAGGGAAAAATCGCTCTAACCGATACGCTCGGAAAGTTTCTTCCGGATTATCCGAACCACGACATCGCATCTAAAGTCACGATTCATACTTTATTGACGCACACCGGTGGAACTGGCGACATCTTTGGGCCGGAGTTCGATGCGCATCGGGCGGAATTGAAAACGCTGAACGACTACGTCGCGCTGTACGGCAAAAGAGGGCTGGCGTTCGAGCCGGGCTCGCGCTGGGCGTACAGCAACTACGGTTTTGTGCTGCTCGGAGTGATCATTGAAAAAGTATCCGGGCAGAGCTACTACGACTTCGTAGACGGGCACATCTTCAAACCGGCAGGGATGCTCTCGACCGGGTCGCAGCCTGAGGAACAAAACGTGCCGGACCTTTCCGTGGGATATACCCGGGAAAGCCCAACAGCGCCGTGGATACCGAACACGGACACACTTCCTTACCGCGGCACCTCCGCGGGAGGGGGCTACTCTACCGTCGAAGATTTGTTGCGCTTTGCCAGCGCGCTGACCGGTCTAAAATTGCTCGACGCCAAGCACTTTGCGTTATTGATTACCGGGAAAGTCGATACGCCGCAAGGTTCCAAATACGCGTACGGATTCCAGGACCAGAGCAGCGGCAGTGTGCGCTGCTTTGGACATGGCGGAGGGGCTCCGGGAATGAACGGCGATCTGGTGATTTGCCCGGAGTCCGAATATGTCATCGCCGTCTTGGCCAACATGGATCCGCCGGCGGCGGGAAGGATTTCACAATTTATTTCCAATCGCCTTCCGGAGAAATAGGTTCCTCGCCCCGGTATGCTTACACACGCACATGGAAAGATTTTTGGCTTCTCCGCGCCTCTTTGTTATCATCAGGGCGTCTTAGTTCCTCCACGCGGTGCGCGATGGCGCCTACGCTCCGCTTGTAGCACTCAGCCTTCCCCAAAACGCTGAGGAGAATGACTTGCGCTTCCTGACACCTACCGAAAATAAACGGCTGAACGAGCTGATTGGCTTTTTGTGCCTGACTTTGGCCATTTTGATGGCCTTGGCGCTTATTTCTTATTCGCCACGCGATGCGGCGTTCAATGTGAGCGCTTCTCCCACGGACACCCAGCATCCGGCACGCAATTGGATCGGTCCTGTGGGCTCGTACGGCGCGGATCTGTTCTTCCAGACATTCGGTTACGCCGCGTTTTTGCTGCCTATCGCATTTCTTGTAGTTGGCTGGCGCTGGCTGCGGAGCCGGGCCATCGACTCGCAAGTGGCAACCTTGCTGGGATACGGACTGCTGTTGCTATCGCTGCCGTCGCTGCTGTCCCTGATGCCCTTTCCGGCAGTGCGCGGAGCGATCCCCGCCGGGGGGTTTCTAGGAACATTGATCGCGGGAGGTCTACAGTCTGGATTTAACGTGAAGGGTGCGTTTATCGTCGCCATCGCCCTCTTTGTGACGTCGGTGTTCATGACCACGAGCTTTTCTTTTGCCGGCACGCACGCCTGGGCGAAGAGTCCTACGGGGCCGATCGGGGCTGTCGAAAAACTGGGAATTCTGCAGAAAGCGCAAGCGCGTTGGCATGCTTGGCAGGAGGGTCGTGAACAAGAGCGTATGCGGCGTCGCGTGGAAGAGAACCGCGTGGCAGGACGTAAACCCGCTACGCCACAGGCGGTAGGCAAAGCGGACGCATTGAACGAGGGGTCGAAGAGCATACAGTTGGCGGACGAGAGCGACATCTTCGCGAGCGATGGCCAGGAAAATGGCGAGGAACGAGACACAAAACTCTCAACCAGCAAAGCTCCGATCTTTGTTCTGGATCGCGACCGCTCCGAAAAACCAAGCAAGAAAATTGCAGAGCCCAAGATTGCCAAGAGTCCTTCTAACTATCGACTGCCATCGCCTTCCCTGCTGCGCGAGGGCGAAGGCAGTCAGAAACTTGACGAAGAGGAATTGAAAGCCCGGGCTCGTGCCATCGAAGAAAAATGCCTGGAATTCGATATCTCTGGTCGCGTCACGCAAATCAATCCCGGGCCGGTGGTGACCACGTTTGAATTCAAACCGGAAGCTGGAATCAAGTACAGCCGGATCATTGGACTGACAGAAGATTTGTGCCTGGCGCTGCAAGCCGAATCGATTTTGATTGAGCGGATTCCGGGAAAGTCCACGATTGGCATCGAAGTACCGAATATCAATCGCCAGACGATCGCCCTGCGCGAGATTATTGAAGCGCCTGAATTTATCGGCTCACCCAGCAAATTGACGCTGGCGATGGGCCGAGATCTGCATGGACGCATCCGCATCACGGACCTTGCGGCCATGCCGCACTTGCTGATCGCCGGATCAACCGGGACTGGCAAGAGCGTGTTCATCAACTCGCTGATGATGTCCATTCTTTACAAGGCCAGCCCTGACGACGTGAAGATGGTACTCGTCGATCCCAAGCGGCTGGAACTGAACCTTTACGAAGGCATACCGCACTTGATTGCCCCGGTGGTGACGGATCCCAAGATTGCTTCGAACGTGTTGCGCAATGCCACGCGCGAAATGGAAAACCGGCTGAAGCTGCTGGCGCAAAAAGGCGTCCGCAACATCGATCAGTACAATCGATTGTTCCAAAAGCCGCAGTCGCTCTCGCTATTCGACAAAGTAGAAGAAAGCGAACACAAGCCGCTTCCCTACCTGGTGATAATCATCGACGAACTCGCGGATTTGATGATGGTGGACACCAACAACGTTGAAGAATCCATCACCCGCCTGGCGCAAATGGCGCGCGCGGTGGGCATTCACTTAATTTTGGCGACACAGCGGCCATCGGTTGACGTGATCACCGGGTTGATCAAAGCCAACTTCCCTGCCCGCATTTCGTTTCGTGTCGCCAGCAAGGTGGACTCGCGCACCATTCTGGACGCCAATGGCTCCGAATCGCTTTTAGGACGCGGCGACATGTTGTATCTGCCTGCGGGATCCTCGCGCTTGCACCGCGTGCACGGACCGCTGGTCAGCGAAGACGAAATTGTTCGCGTGTGTGACTTCTGGCGCGCGCAAGCCGAGGCCAAATACAACGAGAAGCTGTTGGAAGCGCCCAAGGATGAAAATGGCAATCCGGAAAGTGTTGCGGGCGGCGGCGAGGCAGATGCCGGTGCAGATGTCGACGACGATCTTTATCAGGACGCCGTGCGCGTGGTCTGCGAAGCGGGACGGGCTTCGACTTCCACGCTGCAGCGCCGCTTGCGCATCGGCTACGGTCGCGCCGCACGGCTGATTGATCTAATGGAAAAAGACGGCATCGTAGGTCCACCCGACGGGACGAAACCTCGCGAACTTCTGAAAGCCCGCGCGTGGATGAACGAGTTTGACGACTCCCAGGAATAGTCAAATTGGCGCGAATTCGGCATTTCATTGACAGCGATTCGAACCGCCTCTACACTTTATAAATCAAGTGCCGGGGTAGCTCAGTGGTAGAGCGCCGCCCTGAAAAGGCGGGCGTAGCCAGTTCGATTCTGGCCCCCGGCACCACACGAACGTCCGCCCAGCAAATTCCAATCTCCCGAGATTCGAAAGCTTGAACCCTCCGGCGTGAGTACGATTTCCGTGCAGTGCTTTGAGAGTTCCGCCTTTGCTCGGGGAACGTCCGCGGCGAGCAGAGTGCCGATTTCCTGTAGCCGCTTCCGAACAAATTCGTCGATCTCCCGCAAACGAGCATCCAGTCCTCGGCCGTCCACCGCGAGCAGTTCTTCGCTGATGGCATCGAGCTCCGCTTCCCTCTTCCCGAGCTCGTCAAGCAACGCCGCTGATCTGTGCCCCTCGCCAGCAAACCTCCACCGAAGGAATCTTCCGCAACCCATCGACCAGCACCATATGTTCCGTCTCCTGCAGGGATCTGGCGTGCCTGTCCGGACTCAGGAACACAACGCGCGTTCGCTCCGGTTCGAAATATCTGACAAACGCTCGGCATGTCGCTACGGCATCCGCCAAAAACCCGACGGTTCCGGCCTCCGCAAATCATTGCGAAAAGGCAGCCGATTGAGCTAGTTTTCGATCCGCCGGAAAGAAATGTTTTTGGAACGGGGGCAAGTCGAAGACCTCGGTTTAGAAGGGACGCAACCAGCACCCACACCGCTAGCGCCCACGATAAGCGCGAGAGTGAATCGTTTCTCGTAATTCTTTAAACCGCGATCACAAATCCCTAGGTTTGGTGTTGGTTAGTCTTCGTCACGATCCTCATCATCCCTGACGGACTTGCGAAGGAATGGCGTGAAAAGAATATCCGCTCCGCTCACCGTTGTGCAGTCATCGCCTCCAGGTCCAGCGGTACATCCCCAATAATTCTGGGTCGCATCAATGCTGCCGGTGCAAACTGACGCGCCATCGAAGGCGCACACGTCGGCGACGCCAATTTTGCGACCCAGCAAATCGTTGAATTGGATATCCACGGCAGTGGGAGTGTTGATGGCGATGTCCACGTCCTCGTCGCGGATGACATTTCCTGAAATGATCGTGCCTAGAACCGGAGAGCCGCCGCCGCCGCTGTTAATGTTGATTCCCACCCGACCAGGTGTCGCGGTGTCGGCTTGGTCGGCGAGGTTTCCGACAATGAAGTTTCCGATGATCACGTTTCCGCTCATGTTGTCTGCGGGAAGACCAAAAGCTGGGCCTACGTGCGTGTGCAGGGCGACGCCGCCCAGTCCGTTGTCCGTCAACTTGTTATGGATGATCACATTGCCAGACACGCGGCCCTGGCCGGCGCCATCGGAGAACATTCCAGCTCCAGAGCCGCCAATTTTTACGCCGTTTGCGGTAGAGACGTTCTCCTCCACGGTGTTGTGGTCAACACCAAAATGCGGAGGGAAAGGAGGGCCACTGAAGCCTGCTGGTGGATGAGAGGCAAGGACGATGCCGCACTCAAGCGGGTTGTCCTTAAAGACATTGTGAGTGACCAGATTGTGGTGACTTTCCGCAGTTTCGTCGCTGATTAGAAGGCCGTCAGCGTTGCCTGTGACGAGATTGCCAGAGACAATCGAATGACTCGTTCCCACCAAGTGAAGCGCCCCGCCACAGTCGCCGGTCTCGTCGTTCTCGTAAGTTCCGCTGCCGGGCTGTGGTGTTTTGTCGTCGGGGCCAAGACAGCCAGTGAGCGCCCCCGTGAAGTTCAGGTTCGGGGTGGTGTCATTGTTAATGATGTGATTGTCGCGGATGGTAACGTCCGAGGCACTGACAACCAAGATTCCCTCGAACAATGCGTGTTGTACCGTGAACTGGGCTACGGTCACGTTGTGGAGTCCGGGATCGTCGAAGCCATCCACAAAGACGCCATGTGCAAGATTTGTGGCGTCGATCACGGTGGTGTCGGCGTCGGCGCCAATCAGCGACAGCGACATCCCGATGGTGACCTGCTCCTTGTAAACGCCGGATGCGACGTTAATCGTGTCACTCGCTTTCGCGTGATTGACCGCGGCTTGGATTGATGCGTAGCAGCCGTGAGTGCCTCCCGGATTCACGCAAAGGGTGGCGGCTCGCGCCGCTCCACATAAGTGTAGAAGTGCCGTTGTGCAACCAAGGATAAGCGCTAGACGAACAAGACCTCGAGACATAGTTCTTTCCTTTCTTGGGCAGCGTTAGACAAAAATGGAATTACGGTACATGGCGAACCTGCGGTCCAAGTAGCGCGGCGTGGGACGGCGACGGCTGACTGGGGCTGACGAATCGAATTTACCGGGGTTATGCTGCACGGAGTCTACACCTAATGGAGCGTTTGAGAACAGTGCGCGATTTTGGCGCGGCTTAGCCGCGCGACTCTACACCCGCCCAAGCTAGGCGTCTGCCAAACGTCCCGAGATCCAGTCCAGACAGGTTCGCTATGGACTCATGCCGCGGCCAACCACGCGAAACGAACCGGCAGACGTTCGGTCCATGCCGGGCCCCCGGCACCAGTTCCCAATAGAAACGAGCCGCAGAAACCGCCGTGGGGAGAGCGGCGCGCACGTCGTGCGCGCCGCCACTCCGATTTAACTAGCGCAGTGATCGAAAGCCCGCGCGCACCTCTTCCGAGAAGAGTTTTGGCTGTTCCCAGGCCGCAAAATGCCCGCCTTTGTCGAGCTTGTTGTAATGGATCAGTTTAGGATACGCCCGCTCCGCCCAGCTTCGTGGGGCGGGATAGAGTTCGTCTGGAAAGACGCTCACGGCGGTCGGGACAACAACGCCTCTGACGCCGAAGAACGAATAACCCTTGTTTTCCCAATAGAGACGAGCCCCCGAGAGCGCCGTATTCGTCAACCAAGTGAGCGTGATGTTGTCGAGGACGTCGTCTCGCGTGAGGCCTTCGCTGCCTCCGGCAAAGGCACGCGCGATCATCTCGTAGCTGCGCGCGTCGTGATCCAGGAAATAAGCCGCCAGGCCGACGGGTGAGTCCGCGATTCCGTA
>Ga0182024_10006176_pt1 | contig 26412 bp, 26 predicted proteins | sample P32metaG_FD_120480 | JGI IMG/M metagenome (GOLD analysis project Ga0182024, IMG submission 120480) | Permafrost microbial communities from Stordalen Mire, Sweden - P3-2 metaG (Illumina Assembly) | ecosystem: Environmental > Terrestrial > Soil > Wetlands > Permafrost | place: Sweden: Stordalen... | reverse complement strand
CGGCTAAGAAGTCGTTTCTTAACCAAGATGTTGCTGCGAGCTCAGGTGAAATGGATCCAGCAACTTGAGACGTTCCCTGCATCGAGCACAACAAAAGTCACGAGGTTCTGAAACGACTTCTAACCGACTCCGTCGCTAACTGCCCGCTTAGCGACACAAGCGAATGCGATGCAATACACTCGCACCCCGAACGGAAACATAGAAATCCAAATTCGATCGCATCCGACGGCGCAGCCGGTTAGCCGCTATCACCGCAGGTGTGCGCGTCCGTGCGCCGTCGGACCGTGTCACCTCACAAACGTCCCCTCCGCGACCGGGAATCCGCCGATTGAGGTGGAGAAAGTGGACGGCGAAACCCCCGTGCAGGGGCAATCAATGTTGGAGCGAGCGCGGACGGTGTGACGCGTTCAATTTGCCTCGCATGGATTGCAATATAGACGAGAACCTGCTTGGATATATTATCTTCACAACGAGTCGCATCGGAGGGAACGTTATGAAGCTTGCAGTGCTGACAATCTTCCTTTCAGCTGCTTTTGTGACAGCGGCTCCGGCAACACAAGCAACGAAGTTCAGGACCGACGCCGAGGTCGTTCACGCCGTTCCTGCCGACCTTTATCCCAAAACGCTGGCTGGGTTCACCGATCTCAAGCTGGATGCGATCAATGATGCGCTGAAGGAAAACGTAACGGGCCATCCGGGGATCTTTACGCTCAAAGTGAATCGCATCGAGCGCAGCGCTGCATCTGACGAGAGACGTGGTGATTGGGTGCTGATAGGGGAAATGTCATACGTCGGTCGGCTTCCATGTGACCATTGGTTCTATTTCGATGACAAAGACAAGGGGAAGCTGGCATCGCTGGAAAAAGGTGCGGTAGTGAGCGTTAGCGGAACGATTCAGCCGGCAAGGATCATCAGGCGCGATGGCACAGTCATGATCGTCGTAGACATGGCACACTGCCAGATCACCAATCACGCGCGCTCTTCATAAGACCGCTCCAGTGACTACGCCGCAATCCCCATCGGCCGATACGACATCCCCAACGTCAACAACCGTTGCAGCAGCGACTCGTAATCGATTCCCGCGGCGGCGGCGGAATTCGCGAAGTCATCGTCTCTTGCGATCTGGGGATTCGGGTTGGCTTCCAAGAGATACGTTTCACCGCTCGCGGCGAGGCGCAGGTCCATTCTTGCATAGCCGGACAGATCGAGCACGCGGTAGGCTTCTTTGCAGGTTTCGATGATTTGGGCTTCCAGCAGCGGCGTGATATCGCTCGCGGCTTTGCTCTCAATCGAATAGCGCCGGCGATACGCTTCGTCCCACTTCACTTTCGCGGTGGCGATGCGGGCCGCGTCGGGCGGGAGGTTGCCGAGGCAGAGTTCCCAGATGGGGAACGTCTGCAGGCGCTTGTGGCCAATCACTGAGACATACAGCTCGCGGCCTTCGATGTACTGCTCGGCGATGGCGTCCGTCGCGTGCTTCTCGTGCAGGAACGTGACGCGATCGAGCAGCTCCGGCTCGGTGTAGACGACCGACGCCTGCGCGATGCCGACGGAGCCCTCTTCAGCGAGCGATTTGACGAGCATCGGATAGACCGCGTCGCTCGGAATGCGCACCGGGCGGCCAATGGGGAATTCCAGAAACTGCGGCACGCGGAGGCCATGATACGACAGGAGCTTTTTGGTGAGCGCCTTGTCGCGGGCAAGCGTAAGGCCGCGGGGGTTGGAGCCGGTGTAGGATTGGTTGAGCAGTTCGAGGTAGCTGACGACATGCTGATCGCGCGAGGGGATGCCGTCGAAGTCTTCAACCAGGTTAAAGCACACGTGCGGAGTGAATTCAGCAATCGCAGTGGAAAGGACCGACAGATTGGTCTTCACGCCGACGGGTTTTACTTCGTGGCCCAAAGCACTTAGGCCGGTGATGACGTCGTGCTCGGTCTTGAACGGTGCAATCTCGGCCGTGTTGAGTCCTGCCACCGACACTGGCGGGACCAGCGCCTCATCCATCATCACCAGAACACGAAGTTTCCGCATGCAAAGGCCAGCGACTCGCCCGTGACATGGGCTTCCAGCCCATGCAGAGCAATGTGAGGGGGAGAAGAATCGGCATCACTTCAGAAACCCATTTCTAAAAAATGGATTTTGAAGGCGATCTACAAAATGACCCGATGCTTCCCGTCGTTGACGAAGTTCATCGTCTGCACGGCCAGCATCATCATCACGTCGACGCGCGTCTCGCCCGGCGATTTGCGCAGTTTGAGTCCAAGCGCGTCAACCCGCTTTATCATATCGGCAAGCGTGCGATCAATCGTGAGGGAAGATGCCCCCGTCCAGCGAGAAACCATCGTGCGAAGCTCAGTGCGCACGGCTTCAATGAATCGCGCGGCGTCCTGATTCGACGCGAAATCGGCGTGATCGGAAAAGATGCGGCGCAAATCACGATCGTAAAATCCGGGGCTGTCGCGGCAATAGTATTTACGCCGGCGCTCGTAGTGCTCGCGCAGCGTATGTCGCAGGCTGCTCATCGGATGCGCCGCGCGGCGCGACCTTACGATGGCGCGCGAGGCGCCAACTTCGTCGAGGATTTCGTCAACGAATTCGAGCTTGCGCATCGCGGGCCAACTCGCGTATTGATCGCGCCAGTAGGACTGCGGATTGAGCCAGACGGCGAACGTCTCGGCGAAATCCTCCGCCGGGTGCGCTTGCGCGTACCACATGTCGAGGTGGATCACGTAACGCTTGGTGTTCGGCTTCGGGCGATAAGAATCGGGATACGGTTCGTGATAGGAGCCAAACAATTCGCGATAGCGCTTCCGCCGATGTAGACGGTGCGCGTTATCGAGCGCATGGCCCGCTTCGTGGCGCAGAATACGCATGCACCAGTCGGGCGTGCCGCCTTCAACTTCGAGCATCTGCGATTGCTCAAGTTCGCGCAAGCGTGGATGCGCCAGGTAGAACGGCGCCGCGATGCCGCCGACGCCATCCGGGGTGAACCATTCGTCCGAAAGCCAGACGTGCGGCCGATAGCGAATGCCGCATGAGCGGAATTCGTCATAAAGCTGATCGCGCATCGGCTCAAGCTGCGATCCGGCGAGCGTCAGCTTCAGATCGCAAAGCCGCGTGCCGAGCAGCCGCTCGTCGGAATATCGGGTCCAGGCTTGTGCGCGCGGCGTCGCCATGCCTGAACAATACCCCGCTGATTAGCGCGAAGCAGAGAAGTTTCTGAGATGCGCCAGCAACGTCCGATAATGTCGGCGATCCGTGCATTCAGTGGTGATGCCCCGCCGCTTCGGCGGTTCGGTGCATCGTGCAGTACATGTCGTTGGCGTCGCAACCCTCGACTTCAACCTGCACCGTGGTGTGATTGATTTTGAAGCCTTCACGAAGCTTCGTGACGACAGCTCGCAGCGTTTGCTGTCCGCTGCTGATGGTTTGCTCGGCGACGACGATGTGGCAACTGCACGCGACGACGCCGGGGCCAATGGTCCAGACGTGCAGGTCGTGGGCGTCGATAACGCCGTCCACTTCTCGGATGGCACATTCCACGGCATTCATATCCAGGCCGGCGGGGCTGAACTCCAGGAAGACGCTGACGCTCTCCGTGAGGATGCCCCACGAGCTGTACAGAATCATCGCGGCGATGATGAACGAGACGATTGGATCGGCAATCGGATTGTGCGTGATGGTCACCAGAACACCCGCGACGATGACGGCGCAGCTGGAGGCGGCGTCGCCGATCATGTGCAGATAGGCGCTGCGAATGTTCAAGTCATCCTTCGCGTGCTTGTGCAATCCCATCGCGATGAAGACGTTGATCGCCACCGCAGCGCCGGCGACGAGGATCATCAAGCCGCCGTGGACGTTCGGATCGGGATGGAGCAGTCGTTCGGCCCCTTCATATGCAATCAACGCGGCAATAACGACGAGCGACGCCGCGTTGATCAGAGCGGCCAGAATCCCGACACGGTGATAGCCGAACGTGCGCGAAGACGTCGAAGGTTTCCCGGCAATGCGGACGGCGTACCACGAGAAAAACATGGCCAGCGCATCGGCCAAGTTATGCCCTGCATCGGAGAAGAGCGCAATGCTGTGGCCAAGCCAACCGGCGATCGCTTCGCCGACGACGAACGCGAGCGTCAGCAGCACGGCATTGCGCAGATTTCCACCGACGCCGTGATGGTGATGGTGGCCATGGCCGTGATCGTGAGAATGTTCGTGATCGCATCCCATAGGAATGCCGGCATTTTAGTTCGAATGCGGCCCACTGTCGCGTGGCGCGGCGAAGATGACGGGTTGTTCAAAAACAGAAGGCTGCGGCGTGCCGTGACCTTCGCTCATTTTCGTCAATCGTGCAGCGGCGGGAATTAGAACGTCCAACCCACGCCGAGGAGGAAATCCAGGTCGTCCTTGAGCGTTCCTGGCAAGGGGTGATCGTTGCGATGGTAGAGGACCTTGAATTCACTGAAAAAACTCTTGGTGAGCTGGGCGCGGATGCCGGCATCGGCGGTCAGAACGTACTGATTGCTCTGGCCGAATCGGAACGGCGCGACGAACTCAGCATCGTTAAAGACCTTCACCTTATCGCTGAGAGCCTTGTCAATGTGGTATGCCAGGCGATAAGCGGCGTTCTGTTGAATAAGGCCGCCCTGGTAGTCCTGATAGAGATAGGAGATGCCGGCTTCGGTGTTGAAGTTGAAGTCCTTGGATTCGATCCACTGATAGCCGACACCGACACCCGGCGTAAGCCGGACGTTGAGCAGGGCGATGCGGTCGTGGTAGTAGCCCACGTTGCCGTAGCCGTACAACTTATCCGAGAAGAAGATGTCGTACTTGGCGTCGGCGCCGAGGTTGTCGGTGGTGGTGATGCCGCCGAGGCCGCGACCGGTGCGAACGTAGTTGTACGCCGCATCGAGCGTGACGCGGTCATCGTTCTCGGGCGTATCGCGACGGAGAATCGTGTTGCCGGCCAGCCCGAAACCCGCGCTGTTGGCGTTGCCGCGGGTGAGCGTGCCATTCGCAACCACTGAACCGGTCCAGCCCACGGAAGGCGGATTGATGCGCTGGATGTCGCCCATGGAAACCGTCTTACCGTCGGCCAAGGCAACCTGATCCTGGTCGGCCTGCTTGATCGTGCCGTTGAGGAACTCGCGGTTTTTCATCCGCAGCGTTGCCGGCGCGCTGGTTGAGTAGCTCTTGATCGTGTCGAGCTTGATGCTCATGTCGCCAAGCGCGGGCGACGTGAACTTCATCACGCCGCCGCTGATCAGCCCGATTTTGCCGTTCAGTTTGTCGCCGTTGTTGAGAACCACTTCATCGGCCCGCAACATTCCCGCGGTCACCGACAACGCAAGCGCCGCGGCCGCAGCCACCTTGGCCATCGAACGAATGCTTTTTCCTGCCCTATACGAACGCATTACAAATCCTCCTTCGAAATCTGAAACCCAACCAGGCCGGCGATTGGGATCGCCGGTCAATGTTCTGGTTAGATTCGAAAGCTCAGTTGCTGAGCGTAATCCGCCGGGGCGGAGGATACCGAACTCTACGGCACTGAACAAAGTTCACCCCGGTTCACGGCAGAGATCGGCATCGTCATTTTGCCAAAGGTGCGCGCCGCGTGATGGAAGCGCGGCAGCGTCTGCTGCACAATCCTGATTTGCAGACGCGCGGTGACCAACGGTATGGTTACTTCCAGTGGGCAAAAGTGAGAAAAACGTAATCGGCGAGTGATTCTTCGATCTGTAAGTCCGCCAATCCTCTTTGTGTCGGCTCCCCTCGAATTTGGAGTGAATCCGATGAAACCGGTGAAGACCGTCGCGTCGTTCTGGCAGGAATTCAAGGCGTTCGCGTTCAAAGGAAACATGATCGACCTGGCGGTGGCCGTGGTCATCGGCGCGGCGTTCTCGACGGTGATCAACTCGCTGGTGACCGACATCATCATGCCGTCGCTGACGTACGTGACAACCGCAGCCGCCGAAGCCGGCAATAAAGCCGCTGAGGTCGCCAAAACCACTGCCAGCGCCGTCGGTGTAACCAGCAAGCCCGCGGAGACTCAGCCGGCAGCCACGCAACCGGCCGATGCAGCCGCGGCGGCAGTTCAAGCGCAGAAAGCGGCAGACGATGCGGCGCAGAAAGCAGCCGATAAGGCCGTCGCGGACAAAGCAGCAGCAGATAAAGCCGCCGCCGCAGACGCGGCGAAGAAGAAGGACGACACCAAGCCGGTCGAGATCACCTGGACCATCGGCCGCATTAAAATCGGAAACTTCATCGGCTCACTGATCAACTTCGTGCTCGTGGCGTTCGCGGTGTTTGTCGTCATCGTGAAACTGCTAGGATCGGTGATGAAGCGCATGGGCCCGCAGACCCCCGCCGAGGGACCGACGACCAAGGAATGCCCGTACTGCCTATCGGTGATTCCGATCAAAGCCGCCAAGTGCTCGGCGTGCACATCGGATCAACCGGCGATCAAGACTGCCTGATTTGTTGAATCGTGAACGCAAGCACCATTTTTTTAAACAGACCCATGCACAATCGAATTGCGCGCTATGTTTTTGTCGCTGTTGTTGCGCTCGGATTTTCCGCGGTGAAATCCGACGACATCATTTTCAAGAATGGGGATCATCTCACCGGCAAAGTCGATGGATACGACGGCTCGAAGCTGACCGTTTCCGGCACGCCCGCCGGCACGGTGTCGATCGAGCTCAAGAACGTGAAGACGTTCTCGACGGCTGGCGCGGTTAACGTGGTCTTGAAAGACGGCACTGTCTTACATCAGAAGATCGTCGCCGGCCCCGACGGGCAGATCACGCTCCCGCCGGGCGGTCCGATTCAGCATGTTCCATTCGCGAATGTGAAGGCCATCAACCCGCCACCGATAAAGTGGACGGGGAATGTCGTGGTCGGCGGTACGTTGACCCGGGGCAACACCGACACCGACGACTTCAACGCTTCGCTTCATCTCGAGCATAAGACCGAGAAAGATCGGCTGACATTTGACGCCGGGTATCTATACAGCCGCGAGCACATCCCGGGCGATGGTTTCCACGAAACACAGAACAACTGGTTCGGCGAAGCGAAATACGAAGAGTTCTTCAACAAGAAGCTGTACGGATACGGCGATGTTCGCGCTGAACAGGATGTGATTGCCGATATCGATCTCCGCCTGACGCCGGGTATTGGCCTCGGATACCAGTGGATCGATACGCCGAAATGGAAGTTCAATACTGAGGCCGGCATCTCGTGGCTGTATCGCTCGTACTCAAACGACGGCTCCAACGAAAGCGTCTCCGCCCGGGCGGCGTATCACCTGACCGGCAAGCTCAACGACAAAGTTTCCATCTTCCACAACTTCGAATACTTCCCGGGGCTGGATCGCATCAGCAACTACTACTTCAACGCCGATGCCGGCATTCGCGCCGACATCACCAAGACGTTCTTCACGCAGTTCAAGGTTCAATACAGTTACGACAGCCAGCCCGCCCCAGGACGCGGATCGAACGACATCCGATATATCCTCGGCGTTGGCGTGAATTTCTAGATCACGGGTTTCAACTTTCTTCTTCGTTGAACCGATCGAGCGAAGCCAGCGAACCGATGGCCCCCAGCCCCACGAACGCGAGCGGCGCGTCCAGCGGCGGGCCATCGGGAAGACCCATATCGGGATCGGTCCACGCCTTGACCGACGTATTCACAAGTCGCCTGAGTTTGCCGTGAGTGTGTTGAAACACGCCTAATACACCAACCACGCCGGACGAGAGAAAGAGCAAAAGCGCGATGCGGCGACAGGTCCTGTTCCAGATGACGACAGCGACCAGACAGAAGAGCGCCGTTACCGCCGAGAACAGAATCGGCACCCACGCGATTCGATGGTTATGCACGGCGTCGACATGCTCGACGCGAATGTCGAGCACCAGGCCCAGGTACATGCCGGCAAGGATGAGAATCAACATCCGCGACAAGGGCCATCGACGCACTGAGAGCCTTTTTCCTGATGCATTCACCGAAATCTCCGATCCGAAAAACACCCGCGAAACCATCGGCGCGGGCTTCGCTTAATTACACGCCGCATTCACTCTGCGCTGTAATTAATCTCAAGCTTGCGGGCTCGCAGGGCCGCGATCACGAGCAGAATCAGAATGAGCGCCAGGATGCCGCTCAACGCGAAGCCCACGGCCGGCGGTTCCGTCGCCGACAGCAGCAGCCGAAGTGGAAGCGACATATCGTTCTCCGGTTCGGCAACCACCGGGCATAGCGACTGCAGGTAGTAAATCACGCTCAGCTTCTTTAGCGCAAGCGGCACGAAAACGTTTGCGCTTTCCCAGATAAGCACCACTGCCGCGGGAATGATCGGGTTGCGCCAGATCAGGCCGGCGGCCAGAAAGACGCTGCCATAGCCGGCGCACGCCAGCGCAGTAACGCCCAGGTATGCTTCGATGTGTCCCCATCCGGGGCCGTGGAGATATTCGGTCAATGCAGGACCGCGAAACTGCCAGAGCATCGCCAGCAACTGCAGCGCGGTTCCGCTCGTGAAGATCACGACCGTCGCGATCAGCCCAGCGAGAAACTTTCCGATCAGCAGCACTTCCCTCCGCATCGGCGTCAGCAGGTAAAAGTGAAGGCTCTTGTCGACCATTTCGCCGCGAAACAAGTTTGTGAAAATGCCCACGCAGCCGAAGAAGACTGCCAGGCGAAGATAGTAAAACTGAAAAATAGTGGCGAGGATGGTGCTGTCGTTGGAGAGGCTTTCGGCCTCAACGCGGTTGATGCGCGTGAGCCGTTCATCAACAAATGTGAGGATTTGTTCCACCTCTCCGTCGGTGTAGTAATAGCGATCGTGTCTGACGGTTTGCCCGCGATGGCCTCCGTAGATTTGCGTCTGAGCGGCGTAGGGCGGTCCGAGTTTCTTCAACACTTGCTCGCGCGTCATGTCGAGTCGAAGCATCAGCAGCGCCCATTTCGAAACCGGATGCTCGGCCGCGAATCGCGCCAGCCGAGCTTGCCGTCGCGGGGCGGTGGCCGAGTGGGCGGCGAACAATACAACCGGCGCCAGCGCGAGCAGGTAGACCCAGAGTCCGCGGCGCGCAAAGAATGTTTTGCGCATTTCCATTCGCAAAATCGACGTGATTTGAACGAGCCAGAGCCGGATCATCTCGTCGGTTCCTCGTTGCCGATCAGGTAGTCGTAGACCGAGTTGACGTTGTCGTCGGTGGGGGCGACGCCTTCAATGCGAATCCCGCCCATGACGATGCGGTTGAGCGCGCGGTAGAAGCGATCGGGGTCGCGGGTTTTGACGAGTAGTCCGGCGCCGTCGTCCACCACCTTCGCTTCGACGACGTGGTCTTCGGCGAATACCTGAGACGCCAGCGCGCCCGGTCGATCGCAGCGGACGAGGATCTGCATTGGATGCTCTTCGATCTCGCTGCGGACGCCGTGGATTTTCCCCTCGGCTACCACGTATCCGTTGCTGAGCAAGATCACCTGATCGGAAATCAGATCAACTTCATGCAACACATGGCTCGAAACGATGACGTGGCGTCCTTGTGCCGCGAACTCACGGAAGAGAGAAATGGTCTCGGCGCGAACGAGCGGATCGAGCCCGTTCAGCGGCTCATCCAGCACCAACACTTTCGGATCGTGCGAGATCGCCTGCGCGAGCTTGATGCGCTGCCGCATTCCCTTGCTATAGCCGGCCACTTTTCGATCCGCGGCGTCGCCCATTCGAACCAGGTCGATGGCTTTCGTCGCGAGCTCCCGACACTGTTTTGACGAATAACCGAACAGACGCAGAAACGAGTAGACGAACTGAAAACCTGTTAGACCTCGCACGTATGAATCAAATTGCGTCGAGTATCCGAGTACGCGAAAGAGCCGCTCGGGCTGCGTGGGCCGAATCCCCAGGACTTCAATCTTCCCCTGCGTTGGGCGAACCAACCCGCTCATCAAGTTCATGAGCGTTGTTTTGCCCGACCCATTTGGGCCGACCAGGCTGGTGATGCCCGGCGGAATCGAAAGCGTGACGCGATTGACGCCGAGCACTTCGCCGTAGAACCGCGAGACGTTGTCAAAGATGATGCGGCCTTCGCTCACTTCACCACCTCGAAGGCGCGGACGCGCCGCGCCAGCAGCGCCAAGCTCATCGCACAGGTGATGCCGAGGACAAGCCACGCGCTGGAGACCGGCATATCCGTGCCGGAATCGTATCGAAGCAGATCGGCTTGCAGGGTTTGGGCCACCTGCGCGAGGTTGATGAGCGCGCCTACGTTGGTGCGCATGACGCTGTCGATGGCCGACCCGAAGCCGGCGCCGGCGAAGAAGACGCCGAGCAGGAGCGCTCCGGCGGCGATCTTCCATTTCACCCACGCCGACAGTGCCAGTCCGATAAGGGACAACACGAGGATCCAGATGAGCAGCCCCGCGAATATTCCCCACGCCAGCCAGAGATTATCGAATGCCCAATCCCAGCCGGTGACGCTGGATTCGATCAGAAACAAAAGGAGGCCGGGAACCCAGGTGATCAGGGAAAGGATCGCCAGCAGCACGCCCAACTTTCCCGCGACATACTGCGTGCGCGAGAAGGGGCGACAGAAATAGAGCGGCAGCGCGCCGTTCACCAGGTCCGGCGACACGAGGTTCGGGGCGACCAACGCCGTGAGCACATACGCCAGCACCCCCTGAACAGTGCAATAGTAGTAGAAGAAACGACCACTGATCGCCAGGAGCTGGTCGGTCGGGATGCGCATCAGCGCCAGAAACTTCAGGTTGTGCGACAGATAAATGAACGCCGCGAAGCAGATCGGGGGGATCAGGCACACCATCAGAAAGATGAGGAGGAATTGAGACTGAAACAGCCGGGCATAGCTGTAGCGCGTGAGAATCAGGAAGCGCGACCACCGCGCTGTGAGCGGGCCGGCATAGCCTTTGTAATTCCTCTTGTAGACGGCCATCGTCAGTCTTCCATCGCCTTGAGAAAGATGTCTTCGAGCGTATCACGGCGGTAGTTCAAGCGCCGGAGCTGGACGTCGCGCCGCTCGGCGAGCCGATAGATTTCCTTCAGATCGAAATCGCCCGGCACGGTCATCTTGAATCGCCCGGCCGCGACGGCGGCGCATTCGCAGCCGATCTGCGCCAGGTCCGCGGCTAAGCCGTCGCCGTCACCCATGGTCTCGATCTCCACGAAGCGTTTGTCGGCGCGGCGCTCTTGTTCGAGGTTTGCGTAATGGACGATGCCACCTTTTTTCAGGATCAGCACTTCTTCGCAGGTTTCTTCGACGTCGCGGAGCAGGTGGGAACAGAGCAGCAGGTGCATCTCGCCGGATTCTTTCATGTCGCGAATGAGCCGGATCATCCGCTGCCGCGACTGTGGATCGAGGCCGTTGCTTGGCTCGTCCAATATCAGCAACTTAGGCCCATGCACGATCGCCTGAGCCAATTTCGCGAGCTGCTTCATCCCCAGGGAATAGGTGCCGAGCGGGCGATAGCGCGATTCCCCAAGCCCGACATAGAAAAGCACCTCGTGCGCGCGCTCCAGCGCCGCGTCGGCTGGAAGGCCGGAAAGCTCTCCCATCATCCGCACGAACGAAACCGCGGTCATGTTGGCAATCAGCGCATCGTTTTCCGGCATGTAGCCGACGAGAGAGCGCACCCGGCGTCGTTCGCGAGAAATATCGTGGCCCAGCACCCGGGCCGTGCCCGACGCCACCGGGCAAAACCCCAGCAAGGTTTGTATCAGCGTCGACTTGCCCGCCCCATTCGGCCCGAGCAGTCCCACCATTCGCCCGGAAAGGGCGATGTTCAAATCTTTGAGAATATCCCGCTTCCCAAAACGAACGCTCAGCCCAAGTAATTCGATAACCGGATCGGCGGCGCTTTGCGTCACGGTGCGCGTCTGCATTATGGACTCGATAATATCGACCTCCTCGCAGACGATACCCATCTCATCGAAACATGAACAACCGCAGCTTCATCACAAGGCGCTTTCTGATAAAAAGGATCTCCCGCCAAATACATATGGTCGAAGCAGAGCGGTAAATATTTCTGGAAAACCGGGATGCATCAAAAGGGGCGACGTGTAGCGATTTCGAACTGACCTGCCGCCACATCACCAACCAACTCACGACACCACAACTTCCGGCTTACGCTGCGAGCTTTGCTCGCGCGCAACGTGGCCGTCGCGGGGTCGGACGAACTCGCGCTGGAACTGTATGGCGACCATCGTCAGATCATCGCCCAATGGCTTCTTGCCGCGGAAATCGTCGACGGCTTTGACCACCTGCGCGATCACGCTCTCGGCGGTGCCGGGCGTTGTCGGCAGTTTCTCGCGGAGACGCTTGATGCCGAAGCGGTCGCCGCTCGCGGACTCGACGTCGACGACGCCGTCTGTGTAGAGCAATAGGGTGGAGTGCGGCGGCGCGTCAAAGATCTCGGTGCCGTAGGTGGCGGCTTTGTCGACGCCGAGAATCAGGTTCGGCTCGAGCACGATCGGCGTGAAGCCGCCGGCGGGATTGCTCAGCAGCGGCGTGGGATGGCCGGCCGTCGCAACCTCAACCCGGCCGGTCGTCGGATCGATCACCAGGATTTGCAGCGTCACGAATTGCCCGTTGAACACCTGCGTGCAAAGCTGGCGGTTGATCTCCGTCATGCAATGCCCCGGGTCATCCGCCAGCGGCAGCGTATTGCGGACTACCAGCTGCGTGGTGGCCATGAGAAACGCCGCGGCCATCCCGTGGCCCGTGACGTCGCCGATGATGACGGCCATGCGGCCATCGGGCATTTCAAACCAGTTGTAGAAATCCCCGCTGATTCGGTTCGCGGGGCTGTTGATCGTGGCGATGTCGATGATGCCGTCGCTTTGCCGCGGCTGCGGGAGCCAGTGGAGCTGAATTTCACGCGCCTGCTTCAGTTCGCGCTCGAGCAGCGCGTGCCGCTCGCGGGCCGCCCGCACTCGGGAGCGAATGAGCTGGATGGCGGTGGAGAGCAGAATCGCGGTCATCGACATCGCGACGAAAATCGCCCAGAAAACCGTGCGACGGAAAAGTTCCACCACCACAGCATCCACATCCGCCTGCGGCGTGACGAGCACGACGTACCATTGCTTATCGAACACCTTCACCGGATGCACCGCGATGATCGACGCGTCAAACATGCGCACGCCGATCATAAACGGATGCGGCAGCACATCGCTGCCGCCGTCGGGATTCGCGCTGAGTGACGTAACCAATTGCGCCGCCACCGGCCCCATCGCCCCGCCGATGCGGTCGGTCTTCGACGCGGCCATGATGTTCATCGTCTCATCGAGCAGAAACGCCGCCGTGTCTCCGGATTGGTTGACCTCGTCAAAAAACCGCTTGGCGGTGGATCGCGTTGGCACGGTCGTCACGAGCACCGAATTGCGCGAGGCGCCTTCAATGGGAATGCCAATCAGGCTAAAGCCGCGCGTGTCGCCCATGGGGTCGGTGAATTGCGCCAGCGACAACACCGTCGGCTTATCAACCGAGTCGATCCAGTCGTGATTCTGCTCGACGATGTTCTGCACCGTCGGCACGGTTCCCTGGGCCATGCCGGGGAACGGGCGAGGCGTATAAAGCCCATCCTTGCTGACCATAAACAGATGTGAAACGCGGCCGCTGAGCTGATAGGGCAACGCCTGGGAAATTCGCGCCATCGGCCCAAACATCTGCGCGTAGCCCTGCCGCCGGCGACCGTTCTGTGGCCCACCATTAGGAGGAGGCGGCGGAACCTGAACGCCCTGCTCCTCAAGCGCGCGATCATCGGTCTCCTCCGCATCCGGATCGACCGGCTTAAATAGCTGAAGATCGCTCAGGATCGAATCGTAATAACCACGAAGCCCGCTGGCGGTTTGGTTGGCCAGCAGTTCCTGCTGTTTTTCGATCTGATCGAGCGACTGCTTGTGAGCCGATCTATAGACCTCACGCGACGCCGCCCACACCACGCCCAGCACCACGATAAGCAGCGCCGAGTGAAGCAGGATGATTCGCCAGGCAAAACGTCGAACGCTTGAATTCATTGGGGCAGCAACTTCTTGCACAAAACCGCCGCCGGCCATCATATAGAGCCGGTCCAACTATCAGTACCCGACCGCCTGACGATTATTCGTAACACATGACCCACTTGCGGTTTTTTCCTCGGCGTCGGCGGTAGAGATCTGTGTCAGGACGACCGCACGCGAGTCACGTGAACTCCTGTTGCAGGTTCGCTTCGTTATGTTTCATCGACGACGGTTCGGCGCATCGGCTGCTTCGGCCGGCTCGGAGCCGATCATCGAGATTAGCGATGTCGGCGGCATCAGGTCACTTCTCACGACTTGCAGGCGCGAGTAAGCCGGCGAACCCAGCGGTTCGCGGCCCATTGCCGTGTCGAGGGCGGCCAGGCCCTTGAGGCCGAACTTTTCGAACGCGCGGATCGACGGGGATGCGACGAGATTGTTCGCCGTGTAGGCGATCTTGGCTAGCAGGCGATCGGCCGTCTTCTGGTTGAACTGCGACTCGGCGGCGTGGGTGCTCTCGATGGTATTTTGGACGGCTTTCAGGTCGTCGGGCTTGAGACTCGCCAGTTCTTCCATGTGGATGATGCATTGCAGCGATGGATCCTTCGGCGGGGTGATCGGGTTCGGCAGCGCCTGCGTAAAGGTGGAGAAGGGCCGAAGCAGAAGCAGAAAGCTGCCGTTGACGCTCTTGGGCGTAAGGTGCTGGCCACAATTCAATTGCGGCTCCTCGGTTCGGGACGTCACCCGCAGCACCGAAACGGCTTCGCCGACCGTTGCGGTTCCATCCAGCACTTGCGTCACGGTGAAGTGATACACCCGCGAAAAATAGAAAGTTTCGGCGGTTCCAAGAATGCCTAGGTTTCCACGCCGTTCCTTGACGCTGCCATCGAGCTGAACGGGAGCGTCGATCGAATTCAGCTTCGCGATGACGATCGACGTTGACCACTGCACGGCTCGCTCATCGATCGTCGGTCGCAGGCACGCCAGCGCGGGTTCGGCCAGCAAAAAGAACGCGATCAACAGGGTTCCGGGTGCGATTTTCATGGCCGAAGGATAGTTTGCCGGGCTAGAATCGTGAAGGAAAATGCTTAGTGAAAACGTCTATTGAAATAGCGGCGCGTCCGATAAGATGCCGCGCGGCTAGGTTGAAAACGGAGTCTATGAACTGAAATGGGATCTGATCGCAAGGTAATCGCTCATGTCGCAAGCTCAGAACACATCTGATTCAAATCAGCGCCAGGCGGCTCCCGTCCAGCGCACCCAGCGGAAAGAATTGCCCACGTTTAACGTGGTGCTGCTCGATGACAACGATCACACGCATGACTACGTGATCGACATGCTGCAGCGCCTCTTCGCGCACGAACATCCAACCGCGACGGCGCTAGCGCAAGCGGTGGATTCGCGCGGCCGGGCGATCGTCTGCACCACGCACAAGGAACGCGCCGAACTGAAGCGCGACCAGATCCTGGCGTTTGGTTGCGATTACCGCATCCCCAACTGCCAGGCGTCGATGCGCGCGGTGCTCGAACCGGCCGTCGGGTGAGCGCTTCGAAAAGCACAGGCCCGCAAGCTGAGCACATTACAGTCGCCTGTGCGCGCTCCTTTTCGAGCGCCCTCAAAAGCTGCTAAACTCATCGCAAGATGCCAGCGCCAAGCCCGCATGTTCGGGTTCAGATCGACCTGTCCATTATCCGGGCGAATGTCGAGCGGATTCACGCCGACTGCGGTGTGCCGGTGATTGCCGTCGTCAAATCCGACGCGTATGGGCACGGCCTGGTTGAGGTTGCGCGGGCGATCGCCGATCTTGTCGATCGATTCTGCATCTTCAGCGCCAAAGAAGCGGCCGATGCGAGCCTTTGGGAATTGACGGGCAAGCCAGCGCTGGCAATCGGCCCGCCAACCTTTCAGAGCGCCCAGGACTATCACGAGGTGCATGTCCGCCCCGCCGTTTCCAACGCCGAGCAGGCCGACGCGCTGCGCGAAGCACTTCCCATCCTCTGCATCGACACCGGCCAGCAACGCTTCGCCTGCCCGATCGAAAACGTGGCCGATGTTCTCCGCACCGGCGACATTCACGAGGCGTACACACACGCCAACTCGCTGGAGCAGGTGAAGCTGTTTGCTGACGCGGTCGCGGATCGAACGATCTTCAAGCACGCCGCGGGTTCAAGCCTGCTGGACGAAAGTGCCGCGAGGTTTGACGCCGTGCGTCCCGGCCTGGCGATCTATCGCGGCGCCGCCCGCGTCAGCACAAGATTGGTCGAAGTCCACGAAACCCGTGGCCCCGCCGGCTACAGCGGATTCACCGCCAAACGCCACGGCATCATCCTCGTCGGCTATTCGCAGGGTTTGAGGCACGGGCCGTGCAGAATCAACGGTCGCGATTCGCGCCTGCTGGAAGTGGGCATGCAATCGGCGTTTGTCGAACTCGAAGCCGAGGATCGCGTCGGCGATGAAGTATTTCTGCTGGGAGACGGACTGACGGAACATCTCGTCGCCGACGCGTGGAATGTTTCGCCGCACGAAGCGCTGCTGCGCCTGGTTACGAGCGGCGTGCGCGAGTACTGAAATCCGGGTTGATGTTTTGAGTTGGAATTGTAGACGGACGCGCTCAGCGTTGCTTCGCGGCTAAACCGGGCTCTGGCAATCGCACCGCGTCGGTTGACGACTTGTTGTCAGCGATTTCGGAATCGAGCTTCTCAATCGCTTTGTCCTTCGCTTCGATCTCTTTCTTCTCACTGGTGATCTCCACGCGAAGCCGGCTGAACAGGCTCATGTAAATATTCGCGACGAAGACCAGCGCGAAGAACGCGATGATGACGCCGCGGAAGTCGGAATACATCAGGCGGTAACCCGTGAGCAGCATGAACGCCGCCGTCACCCAATGGCTGAAGCAGTATTCGCATGTGAACAGGTAGAAGAACTTTCGCTCGAGCAACCCGCGACATGCTTTGCTTTGGTTCATGCACCATTCTCGCGGCTCGCGGAAGATCTCTTCGGCCGTGACGGTGCGTGCCACGCACGCGATTGGAATCGCGAGAACAAACATGCCAACGATTTGCCGCCAGTCGAGGTACATCGGTTGGGTCTGGTTGTACACGTAATCCCGCTTCGGTAGAACGTGCGATCCGGCACACAATCCAAATGAACTCATCCGCGACGCAACAACATCGTTTCATTCTCACCGCTTACGGCTTGCCGCACGCGATGGGATACCTGGCCACGCGCGACGGCGTGCATCACGCGAAGCCGGTCACCCTGGTTGAGCTGATGGACGCGGCGGTTGAGATGGGCCTGCACGGCATCGAATTCCCGCTGCGCAAAGCGAGCAGCGATGCGATCGCGGCGATTGCCGATGTCATCAAGTCGCGAGATCTGTCGGTCGTCGCCGACTACATGATCATCGTCGATGGAGACTGCGAAGACTTTCGCCAGTTCCTTCGCGATTCAGCCAAGCTTGGCTCAAAGGTTGCCCGCGCGATCATGAGCGACATCCTCTGCGGCGATCGTCGGAAGCTTGCCGGCGGATGGGATGAGCGATTGAAGGCCGTCGCGGCTCGCTTGCGCGAGCTGCTCCCATTCGCGCAAGACCTCGGCTTGTGCATCGCGCTGGAAAATCACCAGGATGCAACCACCGCCGACTTCCTGAATCTGCACGAGATGTGCGGCCACCATCCCGCATTCGGCATCACGCTCGACACCGGAAATCCGCTGTCCGTGGGGGAAGACCCGGTCGAAACCGCAAAGACGCTCGCGCCGCTGATTCGCCACGTGCATCTGAAGGATTACACGATTCACTTTGCGCCGGAAGGTTATCGTCTGGTTCGCTGCGCCGCCGGTGATGGCGTGATCGATTTTAAATCGATCCTCGATATCGTTTCCAGGAACGGTCACGCGCTCACCCCCGGCGTAGAGATCGCCGCCCAGCCCACGCGAACGATTCCGATCCTCGACCCGGGTTGGTGGAGCTGCCACGCGCAGCGCGATGCCCGCGATCTGCTGGGCGCGCTGAAGATTCTTTGGGCGAAGGGTCGGCCAATGGATGAGCGATACGGCAGCGCGTGGGAACGGGGTAAGGATTCGGAAACAGTCGCCGCGGAAGAATGGGATCTCGTTCGCCGAAGTGCGGCGTACTTTCGATCGCTGTAGTCAACTGGAGGACCGCCTTGGCAAATTCAAAAACCGCACTCGATCTGTTCCGACTCGACGGTCGCAAAGCGCTTATCACGGGTGGAGGGCGCGGGCTTGGCAAAGTTATCGCTCGCGCGCTGGCCGAAGCGGGGGCGGATGTCGCGCTGGTGAGTCGGACCATCAAGGAGTGCGAGAACGCCGCCAAGGAAATCGCCGCCGCGACGGGGCGAAAGACCGAGGCGATCTCCGCGGATGTGACGCGAATGGATTCCGTGGGCGCGATGATGGCGGCCGCTCAGGCCGCGATCGGCCCGATCGATATTCTCGTCAACAACGCCGGCATCAACATTCGCAATCCGGTGGAGAAGTTGAGCGAGCAGGATTGGGATGCGGTGGTGAATGTGAATCTCAAGGCGCCGTTTCTCTGCACGCGGGCGCTCTTGCCCGGCATGCGTGAGCGAAAATGGGGACGCGTGATCAACCTCGGCTCGATCATGTCCGTCGTCGCGCTGCCCGAGCGCGGACCGTATGCCGCGGCCAAAGCCGGTGTGTTGGGCCTGACGCGCGTACTCGCGCTCGAATCCGCCGGCACTGGCGTCACCGTCAACGCGCTCTGCCCGGGGCCGTTCGCGACGGAGATGAATCGCCCGCTTCTGAATGATCCCGTGAAATACAACGCGTTTGTTTCGAAGATTCCGATGGGCCGATGGGGCGAATTGCACGAGATCGTCGGAGCCGCGATCTTCCTGGCGTCGGATGCGTCGTCATTCGTCACAGGCACCGGGCTGTTTGTGGATGGCGGATGGACGGCTCAGTAAATTCAAAAACAATAGCTCACGCGGAGACGCGGAGACGCGGAGGAAATACAGGAGGATGGATAGAGAAGTGATCGAAATGTACGTCCGGACAGCATGGCTCATCTTCTCTTCTCCTCTCCGCGCCCCCGCGCCTCCGCGTGAGATCTTTTGATCTTCTTATTTGAAGGAACCAATGAGCAACCTCAAAGGCAAAGTAGCATTTGTTACCGGCTCGGGTCGGGGCTTGGGTCGGGCGATGATCGAGCGGCTCGCGGAAGCGGGAGCCGATGTCGCGATTCATGATATTTCGACGACCGCGCCGGCAGAGTTTGGGGAAGCCAAAGACCTCGACGACGTCTGCCGGCAGATCACCTACAAATACAAGGTTCGCACGGTTTCGGTAACGGCCGACATCGCGAATGCGGAACAGGTGTCTTCGGCGGTTTCCAAAATCGAATCCGCGCTCGGCCCGATCGATCTGCTCGTCAACAACGCCGGCGGCGACATCGCTCTCCGCGGCGGCAAGCCCAAGCCGAACGATTCGCTCAACATTCCTATGGAAGATGTGCGGGCGATCTTCGATCGCAATCTCGTCGGCACGATGGTCGTCACCCGCGCGATCGTGCCGGGGATGATCAAGCGGCAGAAAGGCGCCGTCGTCTTCATCGGCTCCGACGCCGCCCACATGGGCTGCACCGACGGCGTCGCGTATGCCGTCGCCAAAGCTGGAGTCGTCCACTTCTGCAGGTGCGTTGCGCTCGAGCTTCGCCCGCATGGCGTCCGCGCCAACGTCATCAGCCCCGGCCCCACCAAAACCGCCCGCTTCCTTAAGACAAGAACGATCGACGAAAACCTGGCAAAAGAAGGCGTCAGTCTGGATCGCTATGGCAGCCCCAAAGACATCGCCAACGGCGTCGCCATGCTGTGCAGCGACGACGCCTCGTTCATCACTGGGCAGGTGCTCCGCGTGGATGGTGGGTGGCTGGTGACGCCGTTGTGAATTGAGTCACCCCCTCGCGCAAACCATGGCAATGGAATCAATCGTCGCGGAGATTTGCGTGGCGCTGAAAGCACCGCCAAATGGAGTCGGCGACAGCTGCTTCGTGTCCAATAAGACGTTGCCGCTGCTTAAACGACATGGCGTCGCGCTTCTTCCCGCGATTGAAACCGTCCTCGGCATGGATGCTCTCACCAACGAGGCGCCGGCGTGGTTTGTCGACAGCAATTGGCTGCATTTGTTGCTCATCTACTTCGAGGAGGCGGATGACCGACGGTGGGACTCCGCGTCTTTCCTGGCCGCAATCGGCTCGCAGTGGCGCCATGAAGCCCTTGTTGCCGTCTTTCAAATTTGGGGACCGGCACGTGGAGAACGGCGGCGGCGGGCGATGCCGCGCCGACTTTTCGAAATATTCCATTCGCTAATGCAGGAAGATCCGGCCTGGGTCGGAGACCCGGAGGGCCTGCGCCGGTTCGTTGCCGACGCGTCACTCAAATTGGTTTGAAAGATCAATCATAGCTGCTCAAGCAATCTGCTCGCACTATTTGCGGCGGTATCCGGTTAGTAGCGACAAATTCGTCGGCAAAACCGCCGCCTGCCTGCCGTACGATTCATGCACGGCTCCCGGATCCATACTATCAAACGCCGGATCGGGCGTCGGGCCGATGATACTTACTCGTACCCGTACACGATTCGATCATCGAAGCTGCCTCCCACTGCACTCACGCGTTCCGAAGCAGTGGCTGAATGATGGTTCTCGTTTCTCCGTTCAGCCAGACGCGCTCGGCTTCTTTGGATACGCCGATCCAATCGTAGAACACGAGGTAGCCCAACGCCGGCGCCAGATCTTTCATCTGCTCCTGCTTCTCCAAAAGCGCCTCGACGTTCGAACTGTGATCGACTGCCATCAGTTGTCGCAGCGCCAGTTCGGCACGTTTGCGGGCCCTGCTGCCGAACTTAGAGCCCGTCCGAAATCGGTTGATCGCCTGTCGCATCAATCGCGGCCCCATCAACAGTAAGCCCGTGAGGATCGGCATGTCGCGCGCGGAATCGCTCGTCATATCGCCCCGCATGCCGACGCCCAGCGCCAGATGGCCGCCGGCTGTCGTCAAACCGGTTGCCCACGTCGCATCGCCCTGTAAGTCCGATTCGGCGGTATGGCTGTCGATCCACCAGAAGAGCCATGTCGCCAGCGGCACGCTGCATACATACACCCACCGCCATGGAATATGATACTGAAACGGACCCATCACGAAGACGAACGGGCTGAGAAGCAGAGCATCAACCAACACGCCAGGCAGCGCAAGAATAGCCAACAGGAGCGCTTTGCGCATCGACGCCCGCTCCCGCCGTCGCATGCACGCGAGCAGAAGGTGGGATTTCCCAAAGTCACCGCTCACCACATTCGGCGGCCCACTCATGAACGGCGATTCTACCGGAACGAGGCCGCGCGAACGGCTTTGCGCTGGGCCCGTGCCGTGCTAAAATGTGCCGGTGTTCAATTGGTTCTGCCAATACCTCGCTGGAACGTTACCGCCTCCAGGTGCAGTGGAACGGGCTCGCAGACTGTTTTTACACGGTGCCATCTGGACGGTTTCGGCTCTCTGCGGTATCGGCGGGTTCATCAAATTGACCTTCATCGATGCGACATATTTGGGATCAGCGCTGCCGTTCGTCCAAATAGTCATCGGATTCGTGACGCTCTTTAGCTTGCTCAGCTGCTGCTTGTTCTGGCGACTTGCGCTAAGGATGAGGCGGAGCATCCGCAGCGTCACTCCTGCGACTGATTCATAAGTTGTTGCCCTCTAACCACCCGCCCATCACAACACGCGCCGGTGATGGGCAAAGTGACGCTAAGAATGTCCGCCGTTGCGATGAGGTGATGGCTCAGGGCTACAAAACTTTCTCCGCCGCACGGCGGGGAGCGTGTGGGCGCGCTACCGCTTTCTCACCCGCGCGCACAGCATCGCCCCGAACCCCATCCCGAGCGCCATTAACGCCGACGGTTCCGGCACCGCCCCGATCGCAAACAATGTCGCGTCATTGATCGCATACACTGTGCCATCCGGCCCAATAGCCGTCGGTGTATAAGCTTCCCCGAGTCCAGCGGTGATGTTGATTTGCTCCGTGAGGGTATTCGAACCCAGATCCCAGCGATAGAGGTTGCCGTCTTCGCTATTGACGAGGATGGAATCCGTCGCCGGATCGACCACCGCCGAATTGATGCACCATTCATGCACGGCCCCCGGATTGGTGGCGTCGAAATCCGGGTCGGGCGTTGGGCCGACAATGCTCTCCACCACCTTCATGATCGTCGCGCCCGATTCATTGCTATTGTTGCGGGTGTCGGTCTCCGTCGCGTTCGGATCGAGAATGGCAATCATGTTCTTGCCGTCTCCACCGGCTCCGGGGTCGGCATAATTGTTGTATTTGGTCATGATCAGATATTTGGAAGTGCCGGTGTACGATTTGACCATCGAAGCGGGAACGACCGACGCGGTGTCATCCCATCCGAACCCGCCGGCGTTGATGGGTGTGAGGCTCGCGGAGAAATGGTCCATCCATCCGCGGCTGGTTCCCTCGTTGTCGAAGACGCCCATGTAGACGTCGCCATCCGGCCCGATCATGGGAGACGCCGTGCCGTCATTCGGAAGGCCAGCAGCAGTTCCGGTGAACGCGTCCGTCAGCACTGCGCTGGCAGTTGGCGTCATGCTCGCGGTGTTCAGCGCCACCAGCCGGCCGGGTCCAAAATTTCCTCCGGCGCTCATGGCGACATACACCGTGCTTCCATCCGGAGTGACGGCGGGCGCACTGTTCATCACCACCTGGTTCATCCCCGCCGATACACCGTTCACCATGAGCGCGCTGGCCTGGAAGAACGACCCCGCGCCGCTGGCACTGATCCGGGCGATGCCGCTGGTCAATCCACCCGGAGCCGAGTTCGTCGTTTGATATCCGAAATAAATGTCGCCCTGCGCGTCCGCGGTAATCGGCGTGCTGATGGCCACCCCCGCGTTATAAGCCGCGGCGTTGGCCTGGTATGTAGACAGCGAACCGTAGAAAGCCTGCTGCGCGGGTGTGACGCTTCCGCTCGAATCCAGCCCGGTGCGCTCGTAGACAGTCCCACCGGCGCCCGCGTAGTACAATGCATTTCCGCCGGCCAGGGCCGGACCGTAAGGCGGCGTCCACGAATACGTCGCGCCGCCGAACTCACCGGTCGTCGGGGGCAGCGCATAATCCGTGTTCTGCGTCCAGAGCAAACTCCCCGTCGCGCCGTTGAACGCGTTGAGCTCGAACCCGCCGGCGGCGCCCGTCTTCACGGGCACGATCACCGTATTGGCCCCCGTAATCACCGGCGACCCATAGTGAGCGTATAAATCGCTTCCCCACAACTGCGGATCCAAATCCACCGGCGTCTGCCAATGAATCCCCTGCAACGGCTGCGACGCCACCGCCGAAAGCGCCGTGTGCTGCGCGTTGCCGGCGTATCCGTCCCACGTCTGCCCGCGCGCAATCAGCGGAACCGACCCGCCGACAAAAATGAGGGTGATCGCCATCCTCCTGATCGGAAAAGCCAACCCGTACATCTTCCCTCGCCCATGCTGCTGGCACTATTCATCGTTCAAGCTTCGGAAACAACCCGGTTGCGGCCCGATATCTTACCAACCCCCCGCCGCCGTGGGTTGATGAAAATAGGCGAGGATAAGGGGACAGGCGAGGGACATTATATCTGTGGGGCGTCGTAGAGGATCGCGGCCATGACTTTGGCGGCTTGCTTCAGGTCGTCGGTCTGCAGGTAGATGCCACGGATTTTTGCCCTTGGGAATCGCATCAGGCGTCGGCGCGTCTGCCGAGGATGATTGCGACGGCCATCACGACGATCACGCTGAGGGTGATCACAGCGCCTACGGCGGCGATGCCCGCCCAGACTTCGCCGGGGTGAAGGGTTTGGGCTAGGGCACCGGCGGCGGGGCCGAGAACCCAGCCGACGCCGATGAGGGCTTCGTGATATCCGCCGTGCTCGGTGCTTCCTTCGCTGAGGGCCATGCCGAAGTAGAGGCTGGCGGAGTAGACGACGCCGAGGGCCGCGCCGAGGGCGGCTTGCCAGGTGATCATGGCGATCAGGTCGGCGATCGGGTAGTGGCCGCGTGTGAGGGGGAGGGTCATGCCGAAGTAGCTGACGAGCATGAGGACCGCGGCCCAGATCAGCAGTTGGGGTTTGGTTTGCCACCAGGTGCCGAGGGCCAGGCCGACGAACGCGGCCCAGCGGGTGAAGAGCCAGACGCTGGCGACGGCGGTTTGCTGGGTCGTCTTCAGCGGGTGCATGACGGCCAGGAACGGCATCAGCGGCATGACGCCATAGATGACGGTGTAGGTTGCGGGCAGCGCGGTGCGGGAGAGCCAGAGGGCGAGTTTGCGGTTGCGGAGCAGGTCGGGGTGCACCGGCGGTTTATGGGATTGATGCTCGGCGTCGGTGGGTTCGGCCTTGCGGGTCAGCATCACCAGCAGGACGACTAGATGCATCGCGGCTGGGATCAGGAAGATCCCGCCGTGCAGGTATCGAATCGCGACACCCTCGACGGCGATTGCAACGGCGCCTGCCGCCGGCCAGACGACATTGTAAATCGCCAGTCGCTTTGCGAGTCCGGTCGCGCTGCCGGTGGCGATCATCCCTTCCAGCACGGGCCAGGTCGTTCCGATCGAGAATGTATAGGCCAATAACGTCGCGGCAACGCCAACGCCCACCGCCACCGTCGCGCGCTGTGAGAGGAGACAGGCTATAACCGACAACGTCAGCAGGACCGCATTGGCGATGCAGATTGCGGTTTTTGATCCCAGCTTCCTGCTGATTTTCCCCGCCAGCAGCGCTGCCGGCACGTAGACCAACCCCTGCCCGGCGGCGAGCATGAAGTTCTGCCGCATGCCCCAACCGAAGTGGTCGGTCATGTAGAACGCCGCGCCGACTGACAGGAGCGTCCCCGCCAGGGAGTTCAACGACTCGACGAGATAGATGGGAAGCGCCCGCCGAAACTCGTTCGGCGTTGGCGACTCATAGCTGAACGCAATTGCGGGGACAGCAGTTTCCATGATCGTCGAGGCGGATTCGGTCAAAGCGCAAGAGTGTAGTGGCCAGTTATCGGCTAGTCGAAAACACCTGCATCGACACAGCCGTCTCATCCGCTCTAATTATCGAATGAACCAAGAAATATCGGCGGAGCGCGCCTCGCCTTCTGTCAGAGGCGTGCTAGTATTAAGATGAATTGGACGCAAAAACTGTATTAAAAAGGCTAAACTTCTGGGACTGTTAACCGATGAAGAGTCTAGTTTTGCGTCGGAATACCTGACTCTTGCCCGGTGGCCGGCCTCGGCATTGGCGTAACCTTTGCTTGGGTATTCTGTAGGGGAGCTGCAGTGGCAGCCGCGGCGCGTGTAGGAGGCACTTGGAATGGTGAGCTCTGAATCCATGGTAATTCGCCCCGCGGCAAGGCTTTGTCATGACGAAGCTTCGCGCTTGGCGAAGATCGCCGCCGCGAGCAAAGCGCGAACGGTCATTATTGACATGACGCGCGTCACCGAGGCGACCACACCCGGCCTTGCGCGGCTGGTTCTGGTTCGCCGAACCCTGCTGCAAGCCAGGCGTGACGTTCGACTTGCGGGCCTCAACGGTCAGCCGGCTCGGTTGCTGGAAGTTCACCGCTTGCAGGAGATCCTGCCAGTAATTCATCAGATTCCGGACAGTAGTGTTATTCAGCCCATCGCTGACTTCGCGGATCGTCCGAAAGTCAGCGAAAAGTCGCGCTGCCGCCATAAGAAGAAGCCGGTTCTGGTTACGGCTTCCGCATGTTGGCCTGCCACTGGCGATCCGGTCTGCTGCGCCTAAGATTTGCGTCTTCCATCCGCTGCGCGCCTGTCCATTTCTGCAAACATTGCAGAATCGGGTTAGCCTGCTTAATCCACTCAAGCTTTGCGGAAACTGCGCCGATTACAGCGAAAGTGGCGGCAAGTTGCATGTGATGTGAGAAGGTGGCGAACTTTTTGAGCTTTCCCGTCATAAAATTACTTGCAATCGCATCCATCGCTTAACAAAATGGCTTTTCTGCCGAATTGTCCTAAGCGATGTGAGACGAAGCCTTAGCAGCAGCCAGGATCATCAGCGGAGAGGCGAGAAAATGAAGTTCCCCACGAAGCTATTGTTCTGCTTCGTGCTCGCGTTGGCGCCGCCCCTTGCGGCCCCTCTGTCGGCACAAACCACGCAGCCGGTTGGCATTACCGTCAACACGGGCCAGCAATTTCAGACGATTGAGGGGTTTGGCACCGCGTTATCCAGTGAGACACCGGTCTGGCAACCGCAGTTGCTGCAGATGTACACACAGGATCTGGGCGCGTCGATTCTGCGCGTGCCCTTGATGCCGGACATTCTCCCGAACCAGGTGACGCTGGGCCCGGACCTCCAATCCAATATTAATCTGTTCAACTTTCAAGGCTACTTT
>Ga0182024_10006175_pt1 | contig 26412 bp, 23 predicted proteins | sample P32metaG_FD_120480 | JGI IMG/M metagenome (GOLD analysis project Ga0182024, IMG submission 120480) | Permafrost microbial communities from Stordalen Mire, Sweden - P3-2 metaG (Illumina Assembly) | ecosystem: Environmental > Terrestrial > Soil > Wetlands > Permafrost | place: Sweden: Stordalen... | reverse complement strand
CAGATCCAGGTTCACCTGGTAGAGCGCCTGGACCGCACCGAAATGCTTGTCGATGCCCCGCAGCTTCAACAGCGGCTCGCTCCCGGCCGCTGCCTCGCCACTCACCCCTGCTCCGGGGTCGGAATTCATCTCAGTCGCCTCAGATCGATGAGTCGTGGATGGCATTTACGTGATCGACACCGTCCGGACTGTCGGCCCCTGAGAGCCGTCGCGCGTTCCGAACCGCCCTCCCTCAATCTCCGGGTGATGCCGACCGCCTGGGATGAGGGCAGGCCGGGCCGCCCCGAAGGGCGACCCGGCTGCTCCACTGAGGAGGCGTCCGCGCTGGACGATCGCTCAGACGATTACGAGATCTTGTTCGCGGTGCAGAGCGCCGCGCCCGCGATGGCGCAGATGGCAGATGCCTGGTCGAAGCCGTCCTTGACCACGGTGCTCTCCATGTTCGCCGCGTTGACCCACGTTGCCGACAGGAGCGACGCAGGCTCGGTGATGCTGGAGTCCGCGGGGTCAGTGGTCTTGCCGTTGAGAAGCGCAGCGGGGACCGTGTTCTTGGAGAGGAGGATGACGGCCATCGCGACCGCGTCCTGAGCTTCCTTGTAGACGGGCTTGTACACGGAGCCGCACTGGTAGCCCTCGAGGATCCACGCCATGCCCTGGGCGGTCGCGTCCTGGCCGGTGGTCGGGATCTTCTTGGCGGGCACACCATCGTTCTTGAGATCGGTGATCACCGCGTTGGCGAGGCCGTCGTTGGCCTCGATGGTCGCGTTGATCGACGGATGGCCGGTGAACTCCTGCTGGAAGATGGTGCCGCCTTCGGTGTTGGACCATCCGGGAGAGAAGTTCTCACCGACGAGCTTCATGCCCTGGCTGTTGGTGGCGCCGGCGGCGACCGTCTTGGCCTCCTGGCTCCAGACGACCTTGTTGTATCCCTCGGCGAAGGAGATCGCGTTCGGGTCGGTGTCCTCACCGCCGTTGAGCACGAAGACCTGCGGGTTCGAGACGTTCCACGCCGTGACGCACGACAGGAAGCCGTTGCCGATCAACGTACCGACAGCCTCGTTGTGGAAGCTCACGTAGTAGGTCTTGCTGCCCTGGAAGGTCGCCCGGTCATAGCTGATCAGGGTGACGCCCTTGGAGGTGGCGAGCTGCGCGATTGCCACTCCGGTGGGTCCGTCGAGCGGGCACATGATCAGGACCTTGGCGCCGAGGTTGATGTCCGCATTGGCATCGTCGAGCTCGGTTGCGTCGCTGCCCTGGGCATTGTCGATGCGGTACTGCGACTGGGTGAAACCGGCGTCCGCAAGGGCGTCGTTCAGGTACGGCTGATCGAAGTCAACCCAGCGAACCGACGAGGTGGTGTCGGGGAGGATCACCCCGATGAGGAGGCTGTTGGTGCCCTGCGTGGCGTACTTGGTCAACGGCTGCAGCTGGCTCATCGTCGCCGCGATGTCGGTGCTGAAGGCGCTGACGGTGACGCCCGACGGGACACCGGGATTCGAGAGGGTACTGCCCCCCGACGAGCCGGTTGAGGTGCTGCCGCAGGCTGCGGCCAGGAGGGCAGCCGTGCCGACCAGGGTCAGCTTGCTTGCCTTCGAGATATTTTGGGACCCCCGGCCCCTGACACCATCTTGCAAACGCATCAGAGCTTTGCCCTCCAACCGGAAACCCACCGACTGCGACGCCATCCGCTCCGGTAGCGACGAGCGTCGCCACCCTACTTCTGTGAGGCAGCGTCCGGATGGTTGGACAAGCGAGGAGGGTTTGTCAACTCCTCGAACGAAAAATCACCCTATCGGGGGATTTTTCATGCTCAGCGCCCATCCCCAGCAGTTCCCGAGGCATTGCCGGGGTTCCGCGGGGTGCCGACACCGCCTCAGCCGCAGGCTCTGGGCTACACCTGATCCGTGGGCCGGATGAGCACCTCATTGACGGCGACGTGGCGTGGCCGGGTGACGATGTAGGCGATCGCGTCGGCGATATCCTCGGCGGTGAGGCGCTCCATCGCACTGAAGCGCTGCTGGATGCCGGCGAGAACCTCGGGGCGGTTGTGCGACGCCAGCTCCGTGGCGGTGGCACCCGGTTCGACCAATGACACCCGAACGTGGCGGGTGGTGATCTCCTTGCGCAGGGCATCGCTGAACGCTCCCACGCCGTGCTTGGTCGCGTTGTAGACGCCACTCCCGTCGCGGGTCTCGCGCCCGGCGACGGAGCTGAGGTTCACAAGGTCTGCGACCCGGCGCGGACTGTCGTCCGCAGCCTGCAGCAGGTGGGGCAGCGCAGCGTTGGTGCAATAGAGCAGTCCCAGCAGATTGATCTGCACCATCTGCTCCCACTCCTCGACCGGAGCGCCGACGACCGGCCCGAGCAGCATGACGCCGGCATTGTTCACGAGGATGTCAAGGCGGCCGAGGTCGCTGACGGTTTGATCGACCGCCCGCTCAGCCTCGGCTCGCTTGGTGACGTCGGCGGTGATCACGGTGGCGATCCCGCCGTCAGCGGTGATTTGGGCGGCCAGTTCCTGCAGCCGGTCTGCCCTGCGCGCAACCAGAGCGACCTGCGCGCCCAGTCCGGAGAGCGATGCGGCGGTCGCCGCGCCGATCCCGCTCGAGGCCCCTGTGACCAGCGCAACAGTGTGGTCAAGGGAGCGATCCGCTGCCGCCATCACGCCAGTGTATGGCCAGGGTCCTGCGTGTCAGAGTCGCGGCATGGACAGTGACGGCTACGGGTACAGCTCAGACGACCGCAGTGCAGCCCGGCTTCTCGAGGACCTGCGCACTTTCTCCCCGCTGGGAATCGAGCGCGCCGCGCAGGGATGGGACAAGCACGCGCTCAACAACATCGACCACTACCGCGCCGCGGAAGCGGCTGCACTTGCCGCGATCGAGACGGCGCACCTCACCACGGACTGGGAGGCGCTCCAACGTCAGATCCTCGATCTCACCGAGGGTCGCACCTCGCTCGTCTCATGGAAGGTCGAGCACGGCCAGACGGGGCATCACGCCGAATCCGCAGCGCTCGGAGCAGCGCTGGCGCTCCACGCGTCCGGACATCTCGACCACACGCACATGGAGACGCTGGTCCGCCCGATGGCCGAGGCGCTCCCGTGGCTCCTCAGCGTGCCCGCCTGAGGCCGTCGGTCAGTCCGTCGTTCGAGGACGGCACTCGACGACGAAGAACGGCGGCCGGTCCTCGGCCGCGACCACATCCAGGCCGGCGGCGCCTGCAAGGTCGCGGAACTCGCTGACGGTGTTGTTCCGGCCTCCGAGCAACAGCATCTCGATCATCAGCGGCCGGGGTGTCCCGTCGGGAACGACCCCGCCCAGGACCACGACGGTTCCCGACGGCCGCGCTGCATCCGCACAGCGACGCAGGATCGCGACCGTCTCCTCATCGGGCCAGTCGTTGAGCACCTTTCTCAACAGATAGACGTCGGCGCCGGCGGGCAGCGGATCGAAGAAGCTCTGCGCCGACACGCTGACGCGGTCCGCGACACCGGCTGATGCGAAGAGGTCCGCCGCGCGCTCAACCGGACCGGGCAGATCGACGAGCACCCCGCGCACGTCGGGATGCACGCGCAGCAGCTCGGCAAGCATCGCTCCCGTCCCGCCGCCGACGTCAACCAGTGTGCGGACGCTGCCCCAACCCGAGATGAGCCGCAACGACCCATCGGGAGTCCCGTGGCCCGCATAGCTCATCAACGCGTCGAAGTCGGTTGCGATGTCCGGGTTCGCGTCGAGGTCGTCCCAGAAAGGCGCGCCGAACATCTGCGCATAGCCGGGTTTGCCGGTGCGAACGTAGGTGGGCAGGGTGCTCCATGCGTTGCTCATCCGTCCGCCGATCCCGTCGAGCATCAGGAACGCGCCTCCTTCGAGCAAACCTCGTGCGGCGTCGTTCAACGCGAATCGCCCGAGCGGCTCCTCGACGAACACGCCTCGTGTGACCAGATACGAGAGCACGCTGTGCAAGGCATCGACATTCGACGACGTCGCCGCGGCGAGCGCGTCGATATCGCTGATCCCGGAATCGATGTGCTCCGCGATGCGCAGTGTGACGACGACGCGGATGCACCACGGGGTGCAGAGATCGCTCAACGCCCAGAGATCAACCACCGCGTCGCTACTCGACACGAGGTTTACTCGCTGACCAGCTCGTAGTCGGGATTGAGGATGGCAAGCCGGCGCTGCCATGACCCGACCATGCCCTCGACGATCAGGCGGGCCCCGGGTTCGATGCCGGGAATCTTCGGACGGCCCTGGAACACGAGCAGCAGGACGCCGGTGTCATCGGTGATCTCGCACTCGAGGTTCGCAGTCCCCTTGGCGGTCTGCACGCGCAAGGAGCGAATGCGTCCGGCAACGCGCACACGGGTACGCCACTTCACGTCGCTGATCGGGATGGTTCCGGTCGCTCGGCGGGCAAGCTCTCTGTCCACGCCGGTGCCGCGTACCGGCTTGCGACGAACCGCGTCCGGCCGGATCGGGTGGGGACGGAACCGGCGCCGCTGCGCGGCTTCGAGGTTGAACGGGACGATGGTTGCAGCAACATGCGCCACGCTGCCGACCGCGTCTGCGATGCGATCAGCGGTGCGGTCATGGAGGATACGGGCGAGCCGCGAATGAAATGCGCGCCGTGGCAGCAGCACCGTGCATTCCGTCTTACCGTCCACGACGATGTCGGCCACATACTCGAGTGCCGCGCGCTCGAGGCGGCGGTCGCGGCACTCGACGATGTCGAGGGGCAGATGCGCCAGCCCGAGCCTGCTCCATTCCTCGTTGAGCTGTTCGGTGGCCACGGCATCGATGTCGAAGTGCACCGCGCGAAGCTCATCCGGGCGCAGCGTGCGTGCATATTGCAAGGCACGTGCAGCCGCCATGTCGAGCTGACCGATCAGCACCAGGACCACGTGACGCTGCAGCACGGGCGCCTCCGCAGCCTCGACCGCGCCCGTTTCGAGCTGCTTCTCCTCTTTGACGTACTGCCGGTGCAGCCGGATCAGCCCGTACCACATCGGCGGTCCCACCACGGCAACGATCCAGGCGCCCTCAAAGAACTTCGTGACCAGGAGAATGCCGACCACGGCGACCGAGAGCACGCCTGCGAAACCATTGATCAGCGCCCCGAGGCGCCATCGTTTCCCGCGCTTGGTGAGATGGTGTTTGAGCATGCCGAATCCGGCAAACGAGAACCCGGTGAAGACGCCGATCGCATACAGGCCAACCAGTGCGTTGAGATTCGCCTTGAAGACGATGATCAGCAGGATCGCAACCGCGGCAAGCACGAAGATGCCGTTCGAGAACGCCAGCCGGTGACCACGCTTGGTCAGCTGGCGCGGCAGGAACGAGTCCCCGGCGACGAAGCTTGCGAGGTAGGGAAAGCCGTTGAAGCTCGTGTTCCCACCCGTGAAGAGAATCAGCACGGTCGCTGCCTGCACCAGAAAGAACAGCGCGGTACCGACCCATGAGTTGCCGAGGACGTAGCGCACTTCCTGGGAAACGACGGTCGGGCTCCCTGTCGAATACGGCACCGCGTGGGTGATGTGCGCCAGAAGCGACGTTCCGAGAACGAGGAATCCCAGGATTCCGCACATGATCAGGAGGGCGATCCGCCCGTTGCGCGCCTCGGGTCGACGGAAGCTTGAGATGCCGTTCGAGACGGCCTCGAGTCCGGTGAGCGATGATCCGCCGTTGGCGAAGGCGCGCAAACAGTAGAAGATTCCCAACCCCATCAGGAATCCACGCTGGGTGCCGATCGGGTATCCGAGCGCGGCAGCACTGGGAAGCGCGTGCGCGTGAAGGCCGCCGAGCACCGCCTTGACGAGTCCGGTGATCACCACCAGTGAGAGCGACACCACGTAGAAGTACGTGGGGATCGCGAAGATCGATCCCGCCTCGCGGATGCCGCGAAGGTTGCCGAACAGCATGATGAGTGTCACGCCGACCGTGATCGCGACGGTGTACGGCGCGAGCCCTCGGAATGCCGAGGTCAGTGCGGCTGTTCCCGCCGACGTCTGCACCGCGACCGTCACGGTGTAATCGATGAGCAGCGCGACTGCGGCCACCTGCGCAACGTTCGGGCCAAAGTTGTCCCGAGCAACCACGTATGAGCCGCCGCTCTTCGTATACACGCCAATGACCTGGATGTACGAGACCATCACGAACACCATCACGGCGAGAATCGCCAAGGTGATCGGAATCACCATCGAGAAGGCGGCCAGGCCGATGATCGGCACCATGACCACGAGCATTTCCTCGGTGCCGTAGGCCGAGGACGAGATCATGTCCGGGGCGAGCACGCCGATGGCGACGGGCGTCGAAAGTCGCTCCTGGGTGAGCTGCTCCGAAACCATCGGCGGACCAAGCACTCGGTTCTTGAGTCGGTACGCCCACGATTCCGGATACGTCCCTGCTCCCGAGAGTCCCGGCGCGTCGGGGCCGAGCGGGCGTGACGACGCCACCGGCACCTTCTCTGGAGCTTCCACGGCCGCAGTATGCCCCATGCCGAACTTGGCGGCGGCATCGCCCGGGGCCAGAGCGACCTGCTTGAATGGAGCGGTGCACATCGTCATCGTCGGCTGCGGACGGGTCGGATCCGGGCTCGCCCGCAGCCTGGAAGCCGAGGGTCACTCGGTTGCCATCATCGATCGAAACCGCAAGGCGTTTCGCCGTTTGCCCGCAGATTTCAAAGGAATCGTCGTCGAAGGGTCGGGCTTCGACCGCACCGCATTGAACGAGGCGAAGATCCAGGAAGCCGACGCCGTCGCGGCTGTGACCTCGGGCGACAACTCCAATATTCTCAGCGCCCGGATCGCGCGGGAGACATTCGGTGTCGAACGTGTCGTTGCGCGCATTTACGACCCGCAGCGCGCGCAGGTGTATCAGCGTCTTGGCATCCCGACGGTGGCGACGGTCACGTGGACGGTCGACCAGGTGCGCAGCTGGCTGCTGCCCGACGAGTTCACGCCGCACTGGCGCGACGCCACTGGAATGCTCCTGCTGCTCGACCGTGTGCTCCCCGAGCATCTCGCCGGCCAGAAGCTGTCGACGCTCGAGTCCGATGGCAGGTCCCGCCTCGTCGCTGTGACCCGCGCCGGAGTGCCGCGCCTCGACACGAACGGTCTGGTCGGCCAGGATGGCGACCTGCTCCATCTGGTGGTGATGAAGGACGATCTGCCCGCGCTCGAGGCAAAGCTCGCGGCACCCTCCCCCGTCACCGTGGCCGTTGCCACCAAAGCACACTGATGAAGGTCGCCGTCGCCGGCGGAGGGAGTGTCGGCATGGCCGTCGCATCGGACCTCAAGGTCCACGGCCACGATGTGTTCATCCTCGAGGTGGACCCGGAGCAGGTGGCGCGGTTCCAATCGCAGGTCGACGTCCGCTGGCTCGTCGCCGACGCGTGCGAGGTCTCCTCGCTCAAAGCCGCAGGGATGGCCGAGGTGGACGTGATGGTCGCGGCGACCGGCGACGATGAGGACAACCTGGTGATCTCACTGCTCTCCAAGCAGGAGTTCGCGGTGCCGCGTGTCATCGCCCGCGTGAACAACGCGAGCAATCAGTGGCTGTTCACCGAAAGCTGGGGCGTTGATGTCCCGGTCTCGACGCCGCAGCTCTACACAGCACTCGTCGAAGAGGCGGTCTCGATCGGATCGCTCGTGCACCTGATGAGCTTTGAGGGGGCCTCGGCACACCTCCTCGAGGTCACGCTCGCCGACGACTCGCCGGCGTGTGGCGTGTCCATCGCGGAGCTCGGGCTGCCCAGAGAATCAGCGATCGTCGCCATCGTTCGCCGCGAGCACATGATCATTCCGGATCCTGAGACCCTGCTCTACGCGGGGGATGAGGTCATCGTGCTCGCCATGGTCGAGAGCGAGCGCGCGATTCAGACCATCCTGGTCGGGGACGCGCCGCTGACCGGCCCCGCGCCCACCCCCGTCGAATAGCCGCCCGGTTCGGACCGACCCGGACAATCCTGTAACGGCTGGCTCACGAATCGCCGGCCATCACCGTGCCGTCTCGGCGGCGCTCCTACGGTGACCTCGTCGAGCATTCACGTGCTCTGAACATGAGGCAAAGGCGTGCAGTCACGGAAGGTATTCATCGCGACAGGTTTGGCGAGCCTGACTGTCAGCCTGGCCACCCTCGCGGGCGGACCGCTCGTCGCGCTGGCCGGATGGCAGGGGCTCACCTGCGCGGCGACGGCGGGCACCGGACACGAGAACGTCTGCCATCTGGCCACCGCCGCGTACCTGAACGCCCCAATCATCCACCAGAACAAGCCCCTCGATTGCGAGTCCGCGGCGCTGGCGGTCGCGCTCCAGACGAAAGGAATCAGCCTGACCCAGGCATGGGTCTTCTCCGAGCTGCCCAAGCAACCCCAGAAACCGGTCCTGTCCGGCGCACGACCGGCGGCGTGGGGCGATCCGTACGCCGCGTTCGTCGGTAACGTCGACGGTTCGGAAACCAGGTACACGGGGTACGGCGTGTACTACCCCCCAATCGCCGCAGCCGCTGAGGCCGGGGGCGCGTCGGTCCTGGCGCACACGGGGTGGACCACGAGCCAGATCGAGTACCAGATCGTGCTCGGCCATCCGGTTGTCGTGTGGGTCAACTTCACCTTCGCCTACTCGGGAACGAGCACGTGGCATGCGTGGGACGGCCGGGTGGTTCCATACACCACGCAGGAACACGCGGTCACCGTTGTCGGATTCAACACGGTGGCGCGGACGGTGACGGTCATCGACGTCGGCGTCGGCCTGCGCAGGACCATCTCAACGGCCCAATTCACCTCGGCAATCGCGACCTTCGGGGGCATGGGCGTCGCCGTCTGGTGATGCGCGGCGACCGTAGACTGCGGGTCGCCGTCAATGTACGTCGAGGAGCATCAGGGTCATGACCCCGCGACCGTGTGGCTTCACCACGGGGTCGGCTCAACCCGCGCCTGGGATCGATTCCTTCCTGCTGCAGCCGACGGTCGTCGGGCGATCGTCTATGACCGCCGAGGCTTTGGACGGTCGACGCACGATCGCCGCCTCACCACGTCGATGTTCGATGAGGACGTCGCGGACCTGCGAACGCTGCTCACCGCGCGGGGCGGCGAGCCCGTGCATCTGATCGGACACAGCGACGGCGGCACGGTCGCCCTCCTGCTCGCCGCGCGAGCCCCTGAGTTGGTATCGAGTGTTGCCGTGGTTGCGGTGCACGTTCGCGGTGATGCCACGACCGTGGCTACACTCCGCCGCATGGGTCCGCCAGACCAGTGGCCTGAGCAGATGCGGCGCAGCCTCCGGCGTGCTCACGGCGATGACTGGGCCGACGTGGCCGGCCGCTGGCACTCCCTCTGGACGTCAGCCGCGTGGGAGGACTGGAGCATCGTGGACGAACTGTCACGCGTGACGAGGCCGGTCTATGCCATGCACTCGCTGCACGACGACCTTTCACCACCGCTGCATGCCGAAGCGATTCGCGACGCCGTACCTGGCGCCCGACTCACATGGGTCAAAGCATCCACCCATGACCCCCATCGAGATCAGCCTGAGCGCTTCGCCGCCGGGCTGCGATCCCTCTGGCGAGATGCTGAGAGCGTGCGTGGCTGACCACTTCAACTGCACCGAGTGGCTCGTGGATCGCCATGTCGAGGGCGGCGGTGGTTCCCGCACGGCTTTCCTGAGCGGCGATTCAGCGATCAGCTACGCCGAGTTGCTTGACGCGGTCGTGGCTGCCGCAGGCGGACTACGCCGCCTCGGCGTCCGACCCGAGGAGCGCGTGCTGGTCATCCTTCGCGACTCGCCGGAGCTTGCCGTCGCAATCCTCGCGGCGATCCGCATTGGAGCCATCGCGCTGCCGGTCAACCCCTTGCTTCCAGCGCGCGACCTGGTGGCCATCGCCCGCGACTCGAGGGCTCGCTGCGCGATCGTCGCCGCCGACGCTGCTCCACTCATCGCCGCGCTGTCGTCGGATGCGCCAGATCTGACCGCACTGGTGCGCGTGGGCGCCGGCGACGGCAACGATGCCGCTGGGCCGCTCTGGTCCGAGCTCGTCGCCGGAGGCGGAGACGGCGACGCCGATCCCACCACTGCCGAATCGCCCTGCTTCTGGCTCTGCACATCGGGCACCACCGGACGGCCCAAGCTGGCCATGCACCGTCATGCCGACGTGAGGACGACGTGCGAGGGCTACGCGCGTGAGGTGCTCGATGTCCAGCCGACGGATCGACACCTGTCGGTGGCGCCCATGTTCCATGCATATGGTTTCGGCAACTCGCTCACGTTCCCGCTGGCGGCAGGCGGGCGATCGGTCCTGGAGCCGACCCGCCCGCCCACCGCGGCACTGGTGGCGGGGCTGATGGCCCAGCACCGGCCGACCCTCTTCTTTGCTGTACCAACCTTCTATGCCGCGCTGGTAGCTGCCGACATCCCGGACACGACGTTCTCGTCACTCCGCCATGCCGTCTCGGCCGGTGAGGCACTGCCCGCGGAGCTCTTCGTGCGCTTTCGCGACCGCTTCGGGGTGGAGATCCTCGACGGAATCGGATCCACCGAGCTCACCCACATCTTCATCTCAAACCGGTCAGGACACGCGGTGCCGGGTGCTTCGGGAATTCCCGTCACCGGCCACGGCGTGCGCATCCTCGATGACGACGGGATGGGCGTGCCCGTCGATACACCGGGTCAGCTCTGGGTGTCCGGCGCCGCGGCCGCGACCGGGTACTGGTGTCGCACCGAGGAGACGAGAACGACATTCGTCGGCGATTGGGTCGGAACGGGAGACCTTTATTCGGTCGACGCGCATGGCGTCTATCGCCATCTCGGCCGGCGCGACGACATGCTCAAGGTGGGCGGCGAATGGGTGTCGCCAACCGAGGTGGAGAGCGTCATGCTGGGCCACGAATGCGTCGCCGAGGCAGCTGTCGTCGGTGCCGTCGCAGGCGATGGGCTGATCCGAGCCGTCGCGTTCGCGGTTCCGCGGACCGGGATCTCGTTTGACGAGGAGTCCGTCCTCGCCCGATGCCGCGCCGAGCTGGCCGGGTACAAGCGGCCCCGGCGCCTTATCGTGGTTGAGACGCTCCCGAAAACCGCGACTGGTAAGGTCATCCGTGCCGAGCTTCGCCGCGAAGCGACACGGGTGCTCGCTGAGAGCGACTGAGTCCAACTACGTCAGGTGGACGTACTCGTAGTCCACCGGCTGACCGTTGATGCCGGTTGACGGTGGCGCGATCCACGCAGCCATCTTTCCGGGCTCGAAGACCGGCTTCATGAGCGACTGGATGTAGTCGAAATCATCAGAGGTCGGAAGCCAGTTCGCCTCCTGGCGCGCCCACGCATCGGCGTCGATGAGTGTGCCACCCGGTGTCACCCACGACCCCGCGAACGCTCCAACACGACGATTGAATCCGTGATGGGGCAATGACAGCGTCTGGTCGATGCCGGCCTCTTCGAGGATCCGGTTCCAGCGTTTCACGCCGTTGTTGCAATCGGTGAAATACTCGGATCGCAGATCCTGGTTCAGGGCCGTGAGCGCGGGGATCGTTATGTGCTCGATGCGCCCGTCGACCACCACATCGACGACCGACATGACGTCTGTGAGCCGGTGGTCGTCGCCCCGGCGCTCCTCCTGCCAGCGTCCCTTCAGGCCCGCGGTGAAGTAGTTGGCGACGTTGGTGGATCGCTCACCACCGAAGAGATCGAGCGACACGCTGTAGTGAAAGTTCAAGTAGCGCTGCACGATGTCGAGCGGGATGCCGCCGTATCGTTTGATGTCGTCGGTGTCGTGGTCACGCATGAGCTGAGCCGTGCGCTTGACCACCCTGTCGATGCCGGTGGTCCCGACCATCATGTGATGCGCTTCCTCGCGCAGCATGAATCGGCAGGTTCGTGACAGCGGGTCAAACCCACTTTCGGCGAGCGTGCCGAGCTGAAACTTTCCATCGCGATCCGTGAAGTACGTGAACATGAAGAACGCGAGCCAGTCCCTGGTCGGCTCGTTGAATGCGCCGAGGATGCGCGGCGCGTCCACGCTCCCGGAGTGGCGCATCAACAGCTCCTCGGCCTGCTCGCGCCCCTCGCGTCCGAAGAACGCATGGAGCAGATAAACCATTGCCCAGAGGTGGCGGCCCTCTTCGACGTTGACCTGGAAGAGATTGCGAAGGTCGTACAAGCTCGGCGCCGTGAACCCAAGCAACCGCTGTTGCTCGACCGACGCCGGCTCGGTATCTCCCTGGACCACCAGCAAGCGCTGCAGGTCGGCGCGATACTCGCCGGGCACTTGCTGCCACGCCTCAGCGCCCATATGCTCGCCGAACGGGACGCGACGATCGGGTTCCCGGTCCGCCAGGAAGATTCCCCATCGGTATCCCTCGAGCGGGAGGTGACCGAAGTGCGCCCAGCCATCGCGATCCGCGCTCATCGCAGTGCGCAGGTAGACGTCCCGCGCGATGAGATCGGGGCCGAGGTCCCGCCACCACTGCATGAAGCGTGGTTGCCAGGCCTCGAGCGCTCGTTGCAGGCGACGGTCGCTGCGCAGGTCGACATTGTTGGGGATGCGGTCGCTGTAGTCGGCATTGAGGGTCATGTCACACCCGTTCCTTGTCCAGCGAGGGGCGCTGACCGCTCCCGTAGCGCCGGAGCGCGCCTGCGGGACCGATCGCGTTGGGGCGGCTGAAAACCCAGTTCTGCCAGGCGGTGAGGCGGCCGAAGATCTTCGTCTCCATGGTCTCGGGGCCGACGAAGCGAAGGTTCGCCTCCACGGCCGTGAGCGCGTCGGGACTGAACGCGCCGCGCTGTTCCAGCGCGATGCGCAGCTCGTCATCCCAGTCGATCGCATCGGGCGCGAACGTCACGAGGCCAAGCTCCGACGCCGCGGCTGCGTCGAGCGCTCGGCCCGCGGCCGCTCGCGCTGCGTCCAGCTCGTGCGCCCGTCCGAAGAACCGGGACTCGAGGCGTGGGAGGTCGTTGCCCATCGGGTACTGGCCCATGTTGGACTCCGTGATCACGATGACTGCAGGGTGCTCGTCCGAGTCGAGCGCGCCGTCGAGCATGAATTGCTCGTCGCATGCCAGCGCGAGCTCCAGCAGCAGCCCGCCAAAACAGCTCGCGGGCTCGACGAATGCCAGAAGGCTACGACTGGTCACGTCGAGACGCTTGAACACGCGCTTGAGAAACAGCACCACCTCGTTGACGAACCAGTCGGATGCACAGTGTTCGAGCAGGAAATGGTCGTGTTCGAGGACGCGATCCATGTCGCCAACTGTCTTCACGACCCAGGTTCCCAGGGTGGGCTCGTTGGTACGCAAGTGCAGTATGAGATCGTCGATCTCGCGTGCGAGGCTCAGCGGCCAGAACCTGCTTCCGAGGCTGCGTGCGGCATTCGCATCCGCCGGTGGCGAGTGGTCGGGGCCGGCGATGGTGATCGTGACCATCCCAGCGTCACGGTCGAATGCTGCGGTCACGTGCTCGTAGGCAACTCCGTCGCTGCCGGCTGACGGAGCGAGCGGCTCGAGCACCACAGCCTGCGTTGCGAGCGGGCGGGATGACCGCGACGCGATCGCCCTGGCCCGGTTGCGTACCGAGTCATCGAACTGCCCACGCGCGATCGCAGCGTCGACGAGTCCCCAACGCAGAGCGGTCTGCGCCTTGACCCCTTCGCTCTTGGTCACGAACACGTCGGCGAGATCCCGGCGCACATGCCGCTTATCGCCAAGGCGGGTGAGCCCGCCGGTCGCCGGCAGAACTGCCAGCAGCGGCAGCTCGGGGAGGGAGACCGCAGCCGACCCATCATCGATGAGCAGGATCTCGTCGCACGCAAGCGCGAGCTCATATCCGCCGCCCGCAGCGGCACCGTTGACAGCTGCGAGGTACGTCTGCCCGGAGTTTGCGGTTGCGTCCTCCATCTCCAGCCGGGTCTCATTGGTGAACTTGCAGAAGTTGACCTTCCAGGAGTGGGACGCCTGCGCGAGCATGCCGATGTTGGCTCCCGCAGAGAAGCAGCGATCCTTGGCCGATGTGACGATCACGCAGCCGACCTCTGGATGCTCGAACCGCAACCGCTGCACGGCATCGTGGAGCTCGATATCAACACCCAGGTCGTACGAGTTCAGCTTCATCGCATAGCCGGGTCGAAGACCTCGCTGCTCGTCGACGTCCATCGCGAGAGTCGCGACTGCGCCCTCGATGCTGAGATGCCAGTGCACGTATCGCTCCGGACTGGTCGCGAAGGACACAGCGTGGACGATGTCATCTGTGGCGGCGACCTTCTCGGCGGCCTCGAGCGCCATCGAGTCATACCTCCGGGGGCACTGCTACTCGTTCCCATTATGGACGCCTGCTTCACCGGCGGATGCGGCCGGTCACTCGGGCGGCGCGGCTGCTCCCCGGTCGAGATCCATATGCAGGAGGGCGTCGGTTCTGCTGAAACCGAGGCGCTCATACAGTGGGTAGGCGCGCTGACTCGGATGCACGATGAGGTAGCCGACGGCATGCACTCGTGCTTCCTCGATCACCGCTTCGACGAGGGCTCTGCCGATCCCGCGATTGCGCAGATCGTCGAGCACGTACACGCTCTGCACATTGCCGGCGAGGCGGACGACGTCGCGGGGCTGCGGGATTCGATCGAAAACGGCCATCCAAGCCATGCCGACAGCTTCGCCATCGAGCTCGGCGATATAGGCCGTGTGGCTGTTCTGGCGACGTCCCCACCACTCCGCGAAGGTGGCCTCGAACGCTGATTGCGAAAGCCCATGCTCTCCTCGCTCGGCTGTTCTCCAGAGCCACCGGAGTCTCGCGAGCGCAGGGACATCGCTGATGCCGGCGCGGCGTATCGTCACGCCCGGGGTCGTCATGGTGGCCCCTGGCCCACCACTGTGGTCACGCGGTCCGGCGGAGCGCCCGGCGGAAACGCTTCAAGCACCCACGTGACGCCCGCTTCCTCGAGCGCTGCGAGGGTGTCCGGCACGGTCGCCGGGTCCTGGGCGGAGAGCGTGCACTCCACCGCGATGTCGATGTCGGGGCGGGCGCCGCGCTCGATCAGAGCGCCGCGGAGTGAGGCGATATCGGCGGGATCGGGCGGGGGCAGTGGGTCCGATGGGGCGAAGATCGGGAAGCAGCCCTGGAGCTTCGCGATCCGGGCGAGTGGTCTGCGGTTCGGCCACAGCACGGCGCCCCAGATCGGCAGCGGGTCCTGCCGCGGCACGGGCAGGAGCGGCGGGGCATCGACGCTGTAGTGGCGACCATCGAAGCTGACCGGCTCACCAGTCAGAAAGCGCTGCAGCAGCTCGAGCCCCTCATCGAGCATCGCTCCGCGTATCAGCGGATCGACAGCTTCGCCGAACGAGCTGAACTCCTTCCATCCATCGCCTCCCAGCCCGATGCCGCCGATGAGACGGCCATCGGAAAGCTGATCGAGCGTCGCCATCTCGCGGCTGAGCACCCAGGGTCGCCGCCTCGGCAGCGGCGTGACCAGCGCCCCGATGCGGATGTCCCGCGTCGCCATCGCGATCGCGGCCATGGTCACCCACGGATCGGCAACCGCCGTGCCGGGCGTGGTGAGGATGTGGTCCCAGAGGAAGAAGCCGTCCCAGCCTGACATCTCCGCCAGCTTCGACAGCTCGGCGACGCGTCGGGGTGCGGCAAATTCGGCAAACGGCGGCAGAAAGATCCCGAAGCGCATTGCGGGATTATCCGGTTATCCCGAATGCCGCCGGACCGCACCTCGTGGGTCCTCTCGAAACCCACGAGGTTCCGCGGTTTTGCGGTTGTGCGGCCGTGCGTCAGCGACCGAGTATAGGCCGGATGACGGGTCCGGCTGCAGCCGATTCCCCTTCCGTGGCAAGGGTTTCGCTCTGCGAACACGTTAGGCGATCGCGAAACATCTCACGGCAATTTCGTTGCGGAAAATAGTCCGCCTTGCTCGCACGGGCGCCGAAAGCGGCGACGGCAAACGTCGCGCACTCTCGTGCCCGTGTCGGGTCAGATGACGATGGCGATCTTGACGCCGAGAAGGATGAGCGGCCAGACGATCACCGCGATGATCGCCGAGAGGATGCCGCCGATCGTGCTGACGTGCTCAAAGAAATGGTGGGTCGCCGCCACGATAATGCCGATGACGATCCAGGCCACTGTGAGGAGCGAAGCACCTCTCACACGCACACCTCCTTGACGCGCGATCGAACTGCGGATGACAGGCTCAGCGACCGTCCGCCTTGTCCTTGAGCGCCTCGCCGGCGCCTTTCAGCTTGTCGCCGGCCTCACCGACGGCGTGCTCAACCTTCCCGGCGGCGTGTTGCGTCTTGCCTTCGGACTCACGCTCCTCGTCACCAGTGACCTTTCCCTGAAGCTCCTTCGCCTTTCCGGCGACCTGATCTGCTTCTCCAGACATCGCGCTACCTCCAAATGCACATCGCGGCACCCCGTCGGCTGCCACGTCTCGTGCGAATTGATAGCGATCATATCATAAAAGCTACCAGTGCAGCTATGGTTAGCTGGTCAAGACTGCGGGACGCCTCGGCGCACGCCCCTCTCGAGACCCTGCTGCAGCTATGCTCCCGGCCATGTCGAACGCTCGCGAAGAACGCATACGTGGTGACGACGGTCATGAATTCACCGGCTACCTCTCGCTCCCCGAGTCGGGGTCAGGACCCGGCATGGTGGTGATCCAGGAGATCTTCGGTGTGACCGACTACGTCAAGGGTGTCTGTGCGCGTCTCAACGCACTGGGGTACGTCGCCCTGGCCCCGGATCTGTACTCGCGCATCGACGGTGAGTCGGTCATCGAGGAGCGCTCAGAGAATGCGCTGCCTCGCGCTTTCGCGTCGATGCAGAAGCTGGACATGGCGCTGGCAGCACGCGATTCTGCGAGCGCCCTCGAGCATTTGCGCACCGTTGCCGGCGTGCGCGACGGTCGCGCCGGCATCATCGGCTTCTGTCTTGGAGGCGGCATGGCGTATCTCGTTGCGGCCGCCGAGGAGCCCGACGTCGCGGTCTGCTACTACGGTTCAGCGATCCCCGGCAATCTCGACAAAGCGTCGGACGTGCATTGCCCGGTGCTCTTCGAGTTTGGCGACGCCGACGAGTACATCACTGCAGAGCAACGCGCGGCAGTTGAAGAGGCGTTCGCTGGGCGGCCTCACACCGAGTTTCATCTCCATCACGGGCCGAATCACGCCTTCGACAATCACAACGCCGCGATGTTCCACCACCCCGAAGCTGCCGCGGCTGCGTGGAAGGAGACGACAGCGTTCCTGGAGCGCGAGTTTCCGGCATAGCCGGCTAGAACGTCAGCGCACCTCGATCACGTGGGCGCCGCGCGGGACGAGCTCGCCGATGACGGGCGACCCGGCAATCTCGCCGGCGACCAGAAGGCCGCCGCTGGTCTGCGCGTCGGCCAGCAGCAACCGTTCGCCCTCGTCGGTGGCCGTCCTGCCGCCCCACCCGACGTGTGGCGAGACCCATTCGAGGTTGCGCCGCGTCCCTCCGCTCACGTACCCGGCCTCGAGGGCATCACGCGCGCCGTCGAGATACGGCACGGTGTCGGCGTCCACGACCGCGGTGAGGTTGCTCGCCCGAGCCAGCTTGTACAGGTGCCCGAGCAGACCGAAGCCGGTGATATCGGTGGCGCAATGGGCACCGCCGGCGAGCGCCGCCTCAGCAGCGGCACGGTTGAGCGCCACCATGGTGGAAACGGCCTGGGGGAACACCTCGCCGGTCTGCTTGTGGCGGCTGTTGAGCACACCGATGCCGAGCGGCTTGGTGAGCGACAGCGGCAGACCTGGCACTCCCGCGTCGGTTCGGAGCAATCGATCGGCTGTCGCGATGCCGGTGACCGCCATGCCGTACTTCGGCTCGGGGTCGTCGACGCTGTGCCCCCCGGCGACCGGGCAGCCGGCCTCGGTGGCAACCGCGAGCCCGCCGCGGAGCACTTCGGCGGCGAGCGATATGGGCAGCAGATCGCGTGGCCAGCACACCAGGTTCACGGCGAGGATTGGTTGTCCACCCATCGCGTAGATGTCCGACAACGCATTGGCTGCGGCGATGCGACCCCAGTCATACGCATCGTCGACAACCGGCGTGAAGAAGTCCACGGTGCTGAGCACCACCGTGCCATCGGCTGCTATCCGGACCGCGGCTGCGTCGTCCCCGTCGTCGAGGCCGACGACCAGCGTCTCGCTGGGAACGCCGACCAACCCCGCGACCATCTCCTCGAGCTCGCCGGGTGGAATCTTGCACGCGCAGCCGCCGCCGTGCGCATAACCGGTGAGTCGCATGGCAGCGATGTTCGCAGGTTGCTCCGGCGCGTCACGGCGGCACCGGCCGGTGACCTACCCTTGACGCGGAGGCGTCTGGGCACCTGGTGGGCTTCCTGATCTTCAAAATCAGTGTGACCGAGTATCCCGGTCAAGCGGGTTCGATTCCCGTCCGCCTCCGCCGTGTGATGTCTCAGGTGATCGTGCCGCCCATCGGCCCGCGCACGTAAGGTCGTGCGACATGGACATCGATCCGCGCCGAAGCGTCCCGCAGACGGACACGCTGCTGGCCGACGCGAGGCTCGCCGACGCGCAACGCCGTCTCGGGCGGCCGCGTGTGCGCGAGGCAGTCCATGCATCGCAGAGCCGGGTGCGCGACGGGTCGCTGGCGCCCGATCAGCTCATCGATGACGTGCTTCGGGATCTGCCTTCGAGCGCAACCAGTCTCATCCCGGTCATCAACGCCACCGGGACGGTGCTGCACACCAATCTCGGCCGGGCGCCGCTCTCGAAAGCGGCGCGCGAAGCGCTGATCGCGGCGTCGGGATATGTCGATGTCGAATACGACCTCGCGGATGGCAAACGTGCCTCGCGAGGCCGGGGCACGCTCGCCGCGCTCCGGGCCGCGCTGCCCGATGCCGGCGATGTCATGGTCGTCAACAACGGGGCGGCGGCACTCCTGCTCGCGGTGACGGTGCTGGCCGGCGGCCGCGAGGTGGTCTGGAGCCGCGGCGAGCTCGTCGAGATCGGCGACGGATTCCGTCTCCCGGACCTCGTCGTCTGCACCGGCGCGACGCTGCGCGAAGTCGGGACCACGAACCGCACCACCCGAGACGATTACGTCGCCGCGATCGGAGAGCAGACCCGCTGCATCCTCAAGGTGCACACGTCGAATTTCCGGATGACCGGATTCACGTCGTCTGTCGAAGTCTCCGACCTGGTGGGACTCGGGCCGCCGCTGGTCGTCGACGTCGGATCGGGACTCCTCACTCCCGACCGCGTGCTGCCGGACGAGCCCGACATTGCGAGCGCGCTGCGAGCGGGCGCTGACGTGGTGACCGCCAGCGCCGACAAGCTGCTCGGCGGACCCCAGGCCGGGCTCATGGCCGGTCGCGCCGACATCATCGCCCGCTGCCGCCGCCACCCGCTCGCCCGCGCCCTGCGAGTTGACAAGCTCACCCTTGCGGCCCTCGAGGCCACGATCGGTGGTCCAGCGACACCAACTGACCTCGCACTCCACGCGGCAGCCGACATGCTGCATTCGCGCTGTGAAGCGATTGCCGCGAGCCTCGGCCTTGACGCGACGGTGCTGCCGAGCGAGGGCGCTGTCGGCGGCGGCAGCGGCCCTGGCGTGGTGCTGCCTGGGTGGGCTGTCAGCCTTCCGGAGCGCTATGCCGCGAGGCTACGCGAGGGCGATCCCCCGGTCGTGGCACGGCTCGAGGGTGGTCGCTGCCTCATCGACCTCCGTTGCGTCCCGCCGTCTGACGACGAGACGCTGGTCCGGGCGGTCCTGGCATGCAGGTGATCGCCACCGCGGGGCATGTCGATCACGGCAAGTCGACGCTCGTTCGCGCGCTCACCGGGATGGAACCCGACCGCTGGGCGGAGGAGCGTCGCCGCGGCATGACCATCGACCTGGGGTATGCGTGGACGACGCTTCCATCGGGCGAGGTGATCGCCTTCGTCGACGTGCCGGGGCACGAACGATTCACCACGAACATGCTCGCCGGCGTGGGTTCGGTCCCGGCGGTGCTGCTCGTGATCGCCGCAGACGACGGGTGGGCCGCGCAGACCGACGAGCACGTGCGAGCGCTGGACGCGCTCGGCGTGCGGCACGGCCTGGTTGCGGTCACGCGAAGTGACCTCGCCGATCCCGGGGCTGCGATCGATCAGGCGCGCGAAATGCTCGCCGCGACGACTCTGGCCGGCATCCCTGCAGTGAGCGTGTCCGGTGAAACGGGTGCCGGAATGGACGAGCTGCGGACCGCGCTCGACGCACTCGTTGCGGGGTTGCCGCCGTCCGACCCGGACGCCCGGGTCCGGCTTTGGGTGGATCGCTCGTTCACCGTCCGTGGCAGCGGGACTGTGGTTACCGGAACCCTTGCCGCTGGGACGCTGCGGCGCGGCGACAGCCTCGAGCTCGGCGACGCGACCGTTTCGATCCGTGCCCTGCAGCGGCTCGGTGAGCCGGTGGAGGAAGTCAGCGCACCCGCTCGGGTTGCCCTCAATCTCCGCGCCGTCGCGCATGAGGATATTCAGCGCGGTGATGTGCTCCTGACGCCCGGGGCGTGGCGGCGCACTGCGGTCATTGACGCGCGGGTCAGTGGTGACGAGCTGCCGAGCCATGTCGTCGTCCATGTCGGTGCCGCCGCGGTCCCGGCAAGAGTTCGCAGGCTCATGCCCGTTACATCGCCGCAGTCGACGGTCGTCCGGCTGCTCGTCGATGCACCACTGCCACTCCAGGTCGGCGACCGGCTGTTGTTGCGGGACCCGGGACAACGCCGCGTGGTCGGCGGCGCGACGGTCCTCGATCCCGCACCGCCGGCGCTCCGCCGTCGCGGCGCCGCAAGGGCGCGAGCGGCATCACTCGCCGCTGAACACGGCACGCCGGATGTCGGGGCGGAGCTGGTCCGGCGTGGTGCCGTGAGCCGCGCGATACTTCGCGAAATCGGCGTGCCTGTCGGCGAGCTTTTGCCGCCCGGCGTCATCGCTGTTGGCACATGGCTGGTGACCGAAACCTGTTGGCACGATTGGCTCCGTGCGCTCCGCACCGCCGTCGAGAGCCGCCCCACCGCGCTGCTCGACACCGGTGTCACGCATGCGGAGCTGATGCGAGCGCTGCAGCTCGAGGATCCACAGCTCCTGACTGCGCTGCTGCAGTCGTGCCCGGAACTTGACGACAGCGGCGGCCGGGTGCGTCAGCGTGGCAGCGCTCCAGCCCTTCGCCCGGATGTCGCGCATGCAGTATCGCGCCTCGTCGCCATACTCGAAGTCGCCCCGTTTGCTGCCCCGGAACGGCAACAGCTCGCTGCGCTGGGGCTCGGTCACCGCGAGCTCGCTGCGGCTGCGGCCGCACGTTTGGTCGTGGTCTTGCCGGGGGACATCGCACTCCTCCCAACAGCGCCGGGTCTTGCCGCAGATCGCCTCAGTGGGCTGCCTCAGCCGTTCACGCTGTCAGCGGCGCGGCAGGCGCTTGGGACGACGCGACGCGTTGCGGTCCCACTCCTCGAACACCTCGATCGGATCGGGGTCACCGAACGGGTTGACGGCGACCTGCGTAGGCTGCGCACTTCCGCCGCCGTCGCCTAGGAGCGAAGGCGCTCGCGCTGCGGGATGACGGTGTAGCGCGGATCGCGAGCAGACTGTTGGCCCGCCTCGAAGACGGCGAAGCGCATGCATGCCGACCCAACGACCAATGCCGCTCCACACGCGGCCGCAGCAGCGCGGTGGCGGCTTCCCAGGATGATCGTTCCGAGTGCACCACCGATCGAGAGCGCCCGGCTCGCGTTGAAGAGCCGCTGAGCCTTCCCCGAGTGGAGTGTCTCGGCGGTGAGGCCCATGCTCCGCTCCATTCGCCGCTCCATCACCAGCGCGAGAGCGGCTCCGCCCACTGCCATCCGGCGCGCCGGCATGGCCTGTCCGACCGGGGCGCCGGCCATGCCCAGGCCTCCGGCCGCTGCGGCCGCAGATGCCACGAAGATGAGCGGGAGCTCGCGCTGCGCCGCGTGCCAGCCCGGCGTCGCGGTGTCCGTGAGGAGCACACCGGTGTACGAGGCCAGTCCCGGGGCCACCGCCGCCGCCAATAGGCCGGCCGGCCTGGCGGCGAGATCGAGCAGCCGGCCCGCGATCGGAATCCGGAAAGGCAGCAGTGCGGCAACTTCCGCGGCGCCCGCGAGGCTCGCCATCGGCATGAAGGTCGTGAGAATCCACGTACCGACGGACATCGGCGATGTGGGCTTTGCGGTCCGCATCATGTTCAGGAACCGAGTCGGCTTCCCCAGGTCGTGGATCAGGGCGGCTGTCCCTGCCGCTCCCCCGGCGAGCGCCCCGATGCGCGCAACCCGGCGCAGCTCCGGGCGGTTGCTGAGGTCAGCGCCCGCCGCGAGCAGCGATGACGCGGCCGCAAGACCGCCGAGAAACAGGTAGGCGGGGATGTCGCTCGTCCACGGCGAGGCCTTGACGATCGGACGCCCGTAATACGAGGTGAACGTTGCCGGAGGAACCATCATGCGCTCGCCCTCGCGGCCCCCTCCTCCGCGACGGCGACGGCGCGGCGCCTCGACCTGCGCCGTCACGATCGGGCCCTGACGAATGCGGCGGCCGCCCCCGCGATCAGCGTCGCTCCGGCGATCGCGGCTGTGCGCCACATCGCCGGGAGGTCGCGGGTGGTGACCACCGGATCCGGGGGGAGCCCGTAGACCTCCGGCTCGTCGAGGAGCAGAAAGAAAGCGCCGGCGCCGCCGATGCCGTCGTTCGGATCCGCGAGGTAGAGCCGCGCGTCGGTGACACCTGCAGCGTGCAACGCGTCGACCCGGTCGTGCGCGCGAACTCGCAGCTCATCGAGATCGCCGAACTGGATCGACTGGGTCGGACAGGCGTGGGCGCATGCCGGTGTCATGCCATCCCGGAGCCGGTCGTAGCAGAGCGTGCACTTCTGGGCGATGCCGACATTCCGCGCACCGACAGGGCCGTCGCGGCGGTCGATCACGCCGAAGGGGCACGCCGGGATGCAATAGCCGCAGCCGTTGCAGACGTCGTCCTGGACCACGACGGTCCCGAACTCGGTGCGCAACAACGCCCCGGTCGGGCAGACATCCAGGCACGCCGCATGCGTGCAGTGCTTGCAGACATCGGATGACATCAACCATCGAATCCCCGTCTCCGCGGATGCCGCCGGGGCGTTCTGGTCGAGTCTGGCGGTAACCATCGGGAGTGGAAGCAATCCCTCGGTGCCGACGGCCCGGCGTGGCTGCTCGATGAAGGCCACGTGGCGCCACGTGCTGGCGCCCAGCCCTCCCGTGTTGTCATACGACATCCCCAGCAGTTGCAGCCCGTCCTCGGGGATCCCGTTCCACTCTTTGCATGCGACCTCGCATGCCTTGCAACCGATGCAGACGGAGCCGTCGGTGAAGAACCCCTTGCGGGGCGGCGGATTGCTCCACCCCGTGTCCAGCGCCGGATCAGGAGCACTCGACCATCCCCACATCACGAACCATCCTGGGGTGGAGTCACCCGGGCGGTCCCGGTGTCGACGCTGATGCCTGCGCGCCGGCGGTACTCCTCGACGTATCGAGGCAGGGCCGGACCGGTTGGTCGGCGTCCCGGCTGGATGTCGCACGCCGCGGCTTTGGAGTCCTGGATGTGGACGTTGGGATCGAGCGCAACTCCCATGACGTCGTTGGCGGAATCGCCGCTGACGATCGAGCCGCCGCCGCCCACTCCCCAGTGGTATGGAAGCCCGATCTGATGGATGGTGCGGCCGTCCACGACGAGCGGGGTGACCCGATCGGTGACGAGCACCCTCGCCTCGATCGCGGTACGCGCGGTGACGATGGTGGCCCAGCCGAGATGCTCGAGTCCGCGCTCGGCCGCCAGCTCCGGCGAGACTTCGCAGAAGAACTCAGGCTGCAGCTCAGCGAGGTACGGCGACCAGCGGCTCATACCACCGGCAGTGTGATGTTCGGTGAGCCGGTAGGTCGACACCACATACGGATACACCTCCGAGCCCGGTTCCGGTGGTGAAGGGCTGGCGAGATTCTCCTTGCGCGGGAACATCTCGCGAGTCGGATTGGATTGCTGCCGGTGCATCGCGTTGCGAAGCGGCGACTCGAGCGGCTCGTAATGCACAGGCAGCGGTCCGTCGAGCAGTCCGCTCGGCGCGTACAGCCACCCTTTTCCGTCCGCCTGCATGATGAACGGGTCATCACCCGCGAGCCCTTCGGGGCCGCCGATCCCGGGCTCGGGCCGGAAGGAGGGCGCCTTGTTCACCGGGAAGTCCGGGACGTCGTGCCCGGTCCACTTGCCGGTCGGCTCGTCCCACCAGATATAGGCTTTGCGCTGACTCCACGGCTTGCCGTCAGGGTCGGCCGATGCACGGTTGTAGAGGATGCGTCGATTCATCGGCCACGCCCAACACCACTCCGGCGCCACCCACGATTGTTCCGAGCCGGGTTTCCGCCGTGCGGACTGATTGACGCCGTCCGCGTAGACACCGGTGTAGATCCAGCACCCACCCGATGTGGAGCCATCTGCCTTCATCTCGACGAAGCTGTTGAGCATCTGCCCCGCCTTCTCTCCGCTGAGGTGCCGGCCGTTGATCTCCTGGAGCACAGCTTCGGCATCGGGTTCCCCAGCTTCGAGCATCGGGTAGTCCCAGCTGAGCCGGCGCAGCCCCTCGTCTCGCTTCAGCGATGACGTTGCCAGACGTGCGCGCAGAAGCTTGCCGAGGTGGAAGAAAAAGTCGAGTTCGCTGCGGCAGTCGCCCTCCGGTTCCACCGCTTTGTGATGCCACTGGAGCAGACGCTGGGTCTGTGTGAATGTTCCGTCCTTCTCGGTGTGCGCGGCGGCCGGCAGGAAGAAGACTTCGGTTCCGACATCCTCGGTACGCATTTCGCCGGTTGCGATCTCAGGCCCGTCCTTCCAGAACGTTGCCGACTCGATCAGGTTGAGGTCGCGCACGACGAGCCACTTGAGGTGCGACATCGCGAGCCGCTGCATCTTGCCGTTCGCCGACCCGACGGCGGGATTCTGTCCGAGCAGGAAGTAGCCCTCGACTTTGTCGTCGAGCATGTCGACGATCGTCTGGTAATTGCTGTGGTCGGCGTTGATCCTTGGCAGCCACTCGAAGCCAAAATCGTTGTCCTTGGTGGCGGCATCGCCCCACCACGCCTTGAGGAGGCTGACCGTATAGGTGTCGGCCGCCGTCCAGAAGCCTTTCTGGCTCTCGCTCTTGATCGACGCGAGGTACTCATCGAGGCTGCGGTGGACGCCGGCTTTCGGCATCGGGAGATAGCCGGGAAGGAGGTCGAACAGCGTTGGGATGTCGGTCGACCCCTGGATGCTTGCGTGACCACGCAGCGCGAGAATGCCGCCCCCTGGACGGCCCATGTTGCCGAGCAACAACTGGATGATGGCCGCCCCGCGGATGTACTGCACACCAACGGAGTGCTGCGTCCATCCCACCGAATACACCCATGCCGTGGTGCGCTCGCGGCCGCTGTTGGCGGTCACTGCCTCGCACACTTTGGCGAACTGATCCGGGGGCACCCCGCAGATGCGCTGCACCATCTCGGGCGTGTATCGCGCGTAGTGGCGCTTGAGGATCTGGAAGACGCAGAAGGGGTCCTCGAGGGTCTCATCGCGGTGGACCTCGCTGTGCGGCAGGGCGGCACCGCGTCCACCGAACTCGTGTCCTCCCCCACCGGCGTGCGCAGCCGGCTGCCTGCCCGCGACGACGCGCGAGCCCGCCGCAGCGGCTGTCTCCATGCCCTCGTAGGCCCAGCTCGTTGTGTCGTAGGTGCCCGTCGTTGGATCGAACCCGGAGAAGAGGCCGTCAAGCTGATCAGCGTCCTGGAAGTCCTCGCTGACGATGGTCGCCGCGTTGGTGTAGCTCACGACGTACTCGCCGAAATACTTCTCGTTGCTGAGGATGTAGTTGATGATTCCGCCAAGGAAGGCAATATCGCTGCCGGCCCGTAGCGGCACGTACTGGTGGGCCATGGCAGAGGTTCGCGTGAACCGCGGGTCGATGTGAATGACCGTTGCCCCTCGGGCCTTGGCCTCCATCACCCACTGAAACCCGACCGGATGGCACTCGGCCATGTTCGAACCCTGGATGACGATGCAATCAGCGTTCTGCAGGTCCTGGAGGAAGCCCGTGGCTCCGCCCCGTCCGAACGATGTCCCCAGACTGGGGACTGTGGAGCTGTGTCAAATACGTGCCTGGTTTTCGACCTGCACGACCCCGATGGCGCTGAAGAGCTTCTTGATCAGATAGTTCTCTTCGTTGTCGAGGGTCGCGCCACCCAGGCTGGCGATACCGAGAGTCCGGTGCAGGGCATTGCCATCCGCGTCGGTGTCCTCCCATGTCCGCGCGCGCGAGTCGACGATGCGGTCGGCGATCATCTCCATGGCACGATCGAGGGGGAGATCCTCCCAGTCATTGCCGAAGGGGCGCCGGTACTT
>Ga0182024_10006174_pt1 | contig 26415 bp, 20 predicted proteins | sample P32metaG_FD_120480 | JGI IMG/M metagenome (GOLD analysis project Ga0182024, IMG submission 120480) | Permafrost microbial communities from Stordalen Mire, Sweden - P3-2 metaG (Illumina Assembly) | ecosystem: Environmental > Terrestrial > Soil > Wetlands > Permafrost | place: Sweden: Stordalen... | reverse complement strand
GCGATGACCCTGATGTTGCGCGCGTCGAGCATCCGGCGCACCGCGTCCGCGTCGATGGCTTCTGGATGGACGAAACCGACGTCACCAACGCCCAGTTCCGCGCCTTCGTCGAGGCCGCGGGCTACGTCACCACCGCCGAGAACGCGCCGACCGTCGAAGACGTCCTGCGGTATTCGCGGCCGGGTACGCCGCCCCCGGACGAGCACGATCTGGTCGCCGGCTCGCTGGTGTTCACGCCGCCGGACCATCCCGTGCCGCTGGACGACGTGAGCCAGTGGTGGAAGTGGACGCCGGGTGCCGACTGGCGCCATCCCGAAGGCTCCGCCAGTTCCATCGACGGCAAGGACGACCACCCCGTCGTTCACGTCTCCTGGTTCGACGCCGCCGCTTACGCCAAATGGGCCGGCAAGCGCCTGCCGAGCGAGGCCGAGTGGGAGCGCGCCGCCCGCGGCGGCCTGGAAGGCAAGAAGTACGTCTGGGGCGACGAACCGTTCTCCGAAGACCATCCCCAGTGCAACAACTTCCAGGGCCACTTCCCGGATAAAAATACGGCGAAAGACGGATACGAGCGCACGTCGCCGGTGAAGGCGTTCAAGCCCAACGGCTACGGCCTGTACGACATGGCCGGTAACGTCTGGCAGTGGTGCGGCGACTGGTATCTCCCGGAGGTATACGCCCTCACCGCCGACAAGGGCGTGCTCGTCAACCCGGCCGGCCCGGACCACAGCTTCGACCCACGACAACGCCCGGCCGAGCGCGTTCAGCGCGGCGGCTCGTTCCTTTGCTGTCCCGCGTACTGCTTCAACTATCGACCGAGCGCCCGGCAGGGTTGCACGCCGGACACGGGCATGTCTCACGTCGGGTTCCGGTGCGTGCTGAGCAAAGACGTGCGGGAGCGCGAAACGACGGGACCGTCGCACTGACAGCGGCCCAGACTCTGGCAAAGGCTTCCATGATCGCTCCAAGGAGTTTCGCACCATGACCGGGAGAAGAACCGCGTTGACCACCGTCGTCCTGGCGGGCGTCGCCGCCGTCTGTGTCGGCGTCGCCTGGGACAACCTCCGCATCCGGCCGCCGGCCCTCAACGTCGCCGAGGCCGCGGACCCGCCGAAGGCGCCCGCGGACAAGGCGCACGCTGCCGACGGCGATGCCATCCGCGCGGCCGCGAAGGATTTCGTCCAACGCTTCGACAAGGGCGACGCCAAGGCTCTGGCGGATTTGTGGACCGAAGAAGGCGAGTACGTGGCGGACGACGGCGCTACCCTCCACGGCCGGGCCGAAATCGAGGACGGCTATTCCCAGTTCTTCAAGAAGAACGCCGGCGCCAAACTCGACCTGACGATTGAGTCCGTCCGCTTCGTCTCGCACGACAACGCGGTGGTCGAGGGGGTCGCCCGGACTCACACGGCGGCAAAGGCGGCGGAGCCGACTTCCAGCCGTGTCAGCGGCCTGTACGCACGGGAGAACGGCCAGTGGCGCCTAGCGCTGCTGCGCGAGTGGCCCGACGAGGGCGCCGCCCTGCGCGACGTGGACTGGCTGATCGGAAGCTGGGAGACCAAGGGCGCCGACCTCGACGTGCGCACCACCTACGAGTGGGACGAGAGCAAGAACTTCATCCGCGCCCGCTTCACGATCGAGGATAAGGGCGAAACCCTTTCCGGCACGCAGATGATCGGCAAGGACCCCCGAACCGGTCTGCTGCATTCCTGGCTGTTCGAGAGCGACGGCGGCTTCGGCGAGGCCGTCTGGAACTGGGACGGCAAGCAGTGGCGGCTGGACGCGGCCGGCGTCGAGTCGGACGGCGGCGACACGACGGCGACCAACCTGCTGACGCCGCTGGACAAGGATTCCTTCACCTGGCAGTCCATCGGCCGCACGGCGAACGGCGAGGACGCGCCCAACATCCCTCCCGTCAAGGTCGTCCGCGTGAAGTAACCGTGTCCGTTCGGAGGAAGCTTTCACGGGAGATAGAACCATGAAACAAATGCGAATAGTAATCCTCGCGGCGCTGGGCGCGTTGTGCCTGTTCCTAACCGACTCCGGCTCCTACGGCCAGCGGTTCGGCGGCCGGCCCGGCGCCGGAGCGGCGGCGAGTTCCCTTCGCGGCGGCGCCGCCGTTGGCCCGTTCGGGGGGGCCGGGGCCGCAGCCAGCACGCGGCAAACCATCGTCGGCCCGGGCGGCGCGGCCACGGCCGTATCCCAGCGCGGCTCCTACACCACGGCCGGCGGGGCGCAGATCGATTACGGCGGGGTCGGCAAGAAAGTCACCGGGCCGGCCGGCGCGACCGCCGGCCGCGGGGTCGGCGCCGTCCAAATCACCGGGCCGAACGGCCAGGAGTACGCCAAGGTCGGCGCCGCCCGCGGCGCGGTGGGACCGAACGGGAATGCCATCGGCGGCAAGGCGTCGGTCGCCGTCGGCGCGGGGCCGAACGGGGCGGCCGCCTCCATCAACCGCGGCGGCATCGCGGTCGGGCCGAACGGCGCGGTGGTCGGCAAGTCCCACATCGGCGCGGCCACGGGGCCGGGCGGCACGGTCGTCGGCGGCTCGCGCGCCGTGGTCGCCGGGGGGCCATACGGCCTCGCGGGTTACACCAACCGCGTGGCGGCCGTCGGGCATCGGACCAACTACGTCGCCGCCGGCGCGCTCCGCACGCAGGGCGTTTACGTCCGCCGGAGTTACGTCCACTACGACGTGTTCCGGCCCGCCTGGTATACCACCCACCCCCACGCCTGGCGGCCGGCGGCCTGGGCCGCGGCGGTTTTCTGGACGGGGGCGACGTGGGGCCGACTTTCCGCCTACTGCGGCTACCCGCCGGCGCCGGTCGTCTATGATTACGGCTCGACCGTCGTCTACCAGGACAACCGCGTTTACTATAACGGCGAGCAGGTCGCCACGGCGGAGCAGTACACGGAGCAGGCGGCCGCCATCGCCGATCAGGGCCGGCAGGCCCAGCCGGCCGAGAAGGACGAATGGATTTCGCTGGGCGTCTTCGGCATGGTCAAGGGCGAGGAAACCGAGGCGAACCAGATCTTCCAACTCGCCATCAACAAGGCCGGCGCCCTCCGCGGCAACTACTACGACGCCCTAAGCGATTCGACGCTCCCGGTCTACGGCTCCGTGGACAAGAGGACGCAGCGGGCGGCATGGACCGTCGGCGACCGCAAGGAAACGGTGTACGAGACGGGCGTCGGCAACCTGACCGAGGACGAGACGACGATGCTCGTGCATTTCGGCAAGGACCGCACCCAACAGTGGACGCTGATCCGGCTGCAACAGCCGGATGAGGGGAAGTGAAGCCGCGCGGCCCGGCGGGGGACGAGACGAGCCCTCGCCGGGGCGCCGCCCGGTCACAAATTTCTATATTGAGGCTCCATCATGACGACGAAGACGAAATTGCAAGCCGGCGCCTTGATCGCGCTCGGCGCGCTGCTGGGGTACGCGTCGGCGTCGGGGCGCCTGTCCCCGAACTGGTTCGCCAAGGCGGCGAACCCCGCCGATCCACCGCCGGCGGCCGAGCCGGTCGCCGACAAACCGACCGACGCGGCCAGGCGCCCTGGGTGCTGTTCGGCCAGCGTGAACCGGGACCAAATGATCGCCCTGGCGTCCCACAACGAGGCCGCGGCCGCCAAGGCCGCGGCCAACGGCAAGAAGCCGAACATTCTCGTCATTTTTGCCGACGACGTGGGCGTATGGAACCTCAGCGCCTATCACCGCGGCATGATGGGCGGGCGCACCCCGAACATCGATCGGCTGGCCCAGGAAGGCGCGCTGTTCACGGACTATTACTCGCAGCAGTCCTGCACCGCCGGCCGCGCGGCGTTCATCACGGGTCAGCACCCCTTCCGCGTCGGCCTGCTGAAAGTAGGCTTGCCGGGTTCAACGCAAGGGTTGCAGGACAAGGACCCGACCATCGCCGAGCTGCTCAAGCCGCTCGGGTACGCCACGGCGCAGGTCGGCAAAAATCACCTCGGCGACCGCAACGAGTTCCTGCCCACGGTACACGGCTTCGACGAGTTTTACGGCAACCTCTATCACCTGAACACAGAAGAGGAGCCAGAAGACCCGGATTATCCCAAAGACCCCAAATTCCATGCGATGTTCGGCCCGCGCGGCGTGCTCGACTGCAAGGCCAGCGACAAGGACGACCCGACGGTTGACCCGCGCTTCGGCCGCGTCGGCAAGCAGACGATCAAGGACACCGGTCCGCTCACGCGCAAGCGCATGGAGACCGCCGAGGAGGAATTGCTCGCTCACTCGCTGGACTTCATCGACCGGTCGGTCAAGGCCGACAAGCCGTTCTTTCTCTGGCACAACACCACTCGCATGCACGTGTTGACGCGCCTTTCGCCCAAGTGGGCCGACAAGAGCGGCTATGGCCTCTACGCCGACGGAATGGGGGAACTGGATGACGTGGTCGGCCGGCTTCTCAAGAAGCTCGACGACCTCGGCGTCGCGGACAACACGATCGTCGTCTTCTCCAGTGACAACGGCGCGGAGATTTTTACCTGGCCGGACGGCGGCAATACGCCGTTCCGGGGTGAGAAGGGCACCACCTGGGAGGGCGGCTTCCGCGCCCCCTGCCTGGCCCGCTGGCCGGGCGTCATCAAACCCGGCACAGTCGTCAACGACGTCATGTCCCACGAGGACTGGCTGCCCACGTTCCTGGCCGCGGCCGGCGACGCCGACGTGAAACAGAAGCTCCTCGAAGGAATGAAGGCGGGCGACAAGACGTTCAAGGTCCACCTCGACGGCTACAACTTCATGCCCTACTTCAAGGGCGAAGCGGATAAGGGGCCGCGCCGCGAGATCTTCTATTTCGACGACAACGCGAACCTCAACGCGCTGCGCTACAACGACTACAAGATCTCGTTCGCCTGGATCGACGGCCATCTGTTCACCGGCAGACGCGTGAAGCAGAACGTGCCGATCGTCACGAACCTGCGGCTGGATCCGTTCGAGCGCTTCCATGACCAGTCGGGCGCTTATGAACGTTGGTGGGGCGAAAAGCTCTGGACGCTGATGCCAGCGCAAGCAATCGTCGCCGACTTCCTCAAGAGCTTCAAGGACTATCCGCCCAGCCAGAAGTCCGGCTCCTTTGACGTTAGCCAGTTCCTCGACGCGCTCCAGTCATCAGCCGCCAACGCCGGGGATTGATGAACAGGCCAAGGTCCCGGCCTCGGGCCAGGAAGCGAAGGCAGGGATGGACAGAGGGCGAGGCGGCCCAATGAATGCCGCCCGCTCTCAGTCATTCGCAGTCTAAATCGTCAAGGGAGAGGTCTAATGGGTAGAAACCTAATTTCGCGGCGCCGGCTGCTGGCGTGCGCGGCCGGCGTCGGTTGTTTCTACAACGGAGAGACTACATGCTATTGAAGAATGTCAAGCTCCAGTTCCTGGCAGTGCTAGGACTAGGCTCCGTGCTCGGCGCCGTGGCGGCGTCCGGACAATGGAACGCCCTGTCCCGCGTCTGGGCGGCGGCCCCGCCCGCCGCCCCTGCCGAGCCGCCGTGCGGCGACGCGACCGTCCTGCCCCGGCCCGAACCGCCCTTCGAGGGGCACGTCGGGCGAACGGTCAAGGATTCCACGAAGGATTTCCCGCGAGAAGTACACGCGCCCAAGGGTGCGCCGAACGTGCTGCTCATCCTGACCGATGACGTGGGCTTCGGCGCGACCAGCCCGTTCGGCGGGCCGATCCCGACGCCGACGTTCGACCGCCTGGCCAAGAACGGGTTGCGCTACACGCAGTTCCACACCTGCGCGCTCTGCTCGCCCACACGCGCCGCGTTGCTTACCGGGCGCAACCACCATTCGGCGAATACGGGCGTCATCATGGAATGCGGCACCGGTTTTCCGGGCTACAACTCGCTCATGTCGAAAAGCTGCGGCACGTTCGCCGAGGTGCTGCGGCAGAACGGCTACAACACCGCCTGGTACGGCAAGAACCACAACATCCCCGACTGGCACACCAGCCAGGCCGGGCCGTTCGACCTGTGGCCGACCGGCCTGGGCTTCGAGTACTTCTACGGCTTCATCGGCGGCGACACCAGCCAGTGGGCGCCGGCCATTTACGAGGGGATCAAGCCCGTCGAGCCGCCGCACGACGACAAGGACTACTTCTTCGAGAAGGACATGGCCGACCACGCTATCGCGCGCATCCGCATGTTGCACGCGGTCGCTCCCGATAAGCCGTGGGTCACCTATTACGCACCGGGCACGGCCCACGCGCCGCACCACGCGCCGAAGGAGTGGATCGCCAAATTCAAAGGCCAGTTCGACATGGGCTGGGACAAGATGCGTGAAATCACCCTAGCGAAGCAGAAACAGCTGGGCGTCGTCCCGCCGGACACCCAGTTGACCGAGCGCTCGCCGGGCATTCCCGCGTGGGACTCGCTCGACGCCGACCACAAGAAAGTTTCCGCCCACATGATGGAAGTGTACGCCGCCGCCCTCTCCTACTGCGACACCCAGATGGGCCGCATCCTCGACACGATTGGGGAGGAGGGCGAACTGGACAACACCCTCGTCATCTACATCCAGGGCGACAACGGCGCCAGCGCCGAGGGCGGCATGAACGGCTTGCTCAACGAAATGTCCTTCTTCAATGCGGTGCCCGAGGACTTCAAGCAGGTGATGGCCCACATGGACGAACTCGGCGGGCCGACGACGTTCAATCATTACCCGATCGGCTGGGCCCACGCGATGGACACGCCGTTCCAGTGGACGAAGCAGGTCGCTTCCCACTTCGGCGGCACGCGCAACGGTCTGGTCATCTCCTGGCCCGCGCGCATCAAGGACAAGGGCGGCGTCCGCACGCAGTTCCACCACGTCATCGACGTCGCGCCGACCATTCTTGAAGCGATCGGCGTGCAGTCGCCCTCGATGCTCAACGGCGTGCCGCAAAAGCCTGTTGAAGGAGTGAGCATGGCCTACACCTTCGACGACGCGAAAGCGCCGTCGAAGCGACGCACGCAGTATTTCGAGATGTTCGCCAACCGCGCCCTCTACAACGACGGTTGGATCGCCTGCACCACGCCGCCGCTCCCGCCGTGGGCCGTCGGCAAGACCATCGACGTGGACGACTATCAGTGGGAACTGTACGACGTGACGAAAGACTTCAGCCAGGCCAACAATTTAGCGGCCAAGGAACCGAGGAAGCTCCGCGAGTTGCAAGAGCTGTTCTGGATTGAGGCCGCCAAGTACAACGTGCTGCCGCTCGACAGCAGCAAAGTCGAGCGCGCGGACGTGAGCAACCGCCCGAGCCTCACGCGCGGCCGCTTTGAGTTCACCTACTATCCTGGCATGGTTCGCATCCCCGAAGGCACCGCGCCGGACACGAAGAACAAGTCGTTCACGATCACGGCCGATGTGGAGATTCCCGAAAGCGGCGCGGACGGCGTGCTGGCGACACAGGGCGGCCGCTTCAACGGCTGGGGTCTTTACTTGCTGGAAGGCAAGCCGGTCTTCCACTACAACTTCGCGGGAATTCAGCGCACCACCGTCGCCGGCAAGGACAGGCTCGCCCCCGGCAAACACACCCTCGCGCTCGACTTCCGTTATGACGGCCCCGGCCTGGGCAAGGGCGGCGACGTCGCTTTGACGGTGGACGGCAAGAAAGCGGCCGAAGGAAAGCTCGAAAAGACCATCCCGTTCCGCATATCGGCGGATGAGACCCTCGACATCGGCGAGGACACCGGCACGCCGGTCAGCGAGGATTACCACGTGCCTTTCCGGTTCACTGGCACGCTCTACAAGGTCGTGATCAAGCTTGGCGAAGCCAAGCTCAGCGACTCCGATAAGAAGGCTCTGGACGAGGCGGCGGCGGCGGAAGGTCTGAGTGATTGATTTCCTCACGCGAGGATCCGCCATGACGCAGCCCTTGTGGCGCATCGGCGCCTGGCGGGTGTTGTTCGTGGCGCACCGCTCTCCCGTCGGCGTCGGCCGCCAAGACGGGGCGAAATGAAACCGGGACGGGTTGAGAAATTGTCTGGTTCTGTGCGGAGGTCGTGCCGCCCGGCGGGGAGTTCCCGGCGGCTGCGTCGGTTGTTTCTACAACGGAGAGACTGCATGTTGTTGAAGAACGTCAAGCTCCAGTTCCTGGCCGTGCTAGGACTGGGCGCGCTGCTCGGCTACGCCGCGGCGTACGGCAGGCTGAACCCGTTCCAGAAGGCGGACGCGGGGCCGGCGGATCAACCGAAGCCGGCCGCGTCGTCGGCCCCGGCCGCGCCGGGCTGCTGCTCGGACGGCCTGTCCAAGGCGGGAATGCTCGCCCTGGCGACCCACAACAACGCCGTCGCCGCGAAGGGCGCCGGTGCGGGCAAGAAGCCGAACATCCTCGTCCTCTGGGGCGACGACATCGGCTGGTACAACGCGAGCTGCTACAACCACGGCGTCATGGGCTACCAGACGCCGAACATCGACCGCATCGCCAAGGAAGGAGGGCTGTTCACCGACTGGTACGGACAGCTGAACTGCACCGCCGGGCGCTCCGCCTTCCTCACCGGCCAGTCGCCCATCCGCACGGGCCTTACCAAGGTGGGTCTGCCCGGCGCGCCGATCGGCTTGCAGAAGGAGGACGTGACGCTCGCCGAACTGCTCAAGCCGCACGGCTACGCGGTGGGGCAGTTCGGCAAGAACCACCTGGGCGATCGCGATGAGTTCTTGCCCACGGTACACGGCTTCGACGAGTTCCTCGGCAACCTCTACCACCTCAACGCGGAAGAGGAGCCGGAGAATCCCGACTATCCGAAGAACCCCGCATTCAAGAAAAAATTCGGCCCGCGCGGCGTGCTTCACTCCTGGGCCACGGACGTGGACGACCCGACCGTCGATCCCCAGTACGGCAAGGTCGGCAAGCAGAAGATCGAGGACACCGGCTCGCTCACCAAGAAGCGGATGGAGACGGTGGACACGGAGATCACCGACGCGGCGCTCAAGTTCATCGACAAGGCCCACCAGGACGGCAAGCCGTTCTTCGTCTGGTGGAACTCCACGCGCATGCACATCTGGACCCACCTGCAACCGAAATACCAGGGGATCACCGGCCTGGGGATCTACCCCGACGGCATGGTCGAACACGACGGCCAGGTCGGCCAACTCCTCAAGAAGCTCGACGACCTCGGCATCGCCGACGACACCATCGTCATGTACTCTACCGACAACGGCGCGGAGGTGATGACCTGGCCCGACGGCGGCACGACGCCGTTCCACGGCGAGAAGGCGAGCAACTGGGAAGGCGGCTGGCGCGTCCCGTGCCTCATCCGCTGGCCGGGCGTCATCAAGCCGGGCACGACCTTCAACGGCGTCGGCTCTCACGAGGACATGCTACCGACGCTGATGGCGGCCGTCGGCGAACCTGACGTCGTGGACAAACTCAAGAAGGGCCTCAAGGTCGGCGACCAGACCTACAAGGTCCACATCGACGGATACAATCTTATCCCCTACCTAAATGGGGAAATAAACGAATCGCCGCGCAAAGACTTCCTCTACTGGGGCGACGACGGCAACCTGCTCGCGCTGCGCTACGCCCAGTGGAAGGTGACGTTCGCCGAGCAAAGGGCGCACGGGGGCCTTGAAGTGTGGCAGGAGCCTTACGTGAACCTGCGCCTCCCGAAGCTCTACAACCTGCGGAGCGACCCCTTCGAGCGGGCCGACGAGTCGATGGACTACGCGCACTGGCGTGCGGACCGCGTTTTTGCGCTCCTCCCCGCACAGGCCTTTGTGGGGCAGTGGCTGTCCAGCTTCAAGGAATTCCCGCCGCGCCAGAAGGCGGCCAGCTTCAGCATCGATCAGGTGATGCAGAAGTTGCAGGACCAATCGGGCGACAACTAGGCCCGTCCTTTCGGCGTCCGTCGGCTCGGGCCGGCGACGCCGGGGAGGAGAGGCGCGAACCCGGTGACGGACAACCCTGGAGCAAGCAACAGCGCATCCTCAGAAGGGAAGTTTCCATGAGATCGACCATGTTCTGGTTGGCCGCCGGCCTGGCCCTGGCGGTCGGCGTGTCCGCCCGGCCCGCGCCGGCCGCCCGCGCGGACGCACCGCTCTCCGAAGAGGAGGCGTTCAAAATCGCCACCGACGCCTACGTCTACGGCTACCCGCTCGTCACGATGGAAATGACGCGGCGGGTGATGACCAACGTGGCTAGCGTCGAAGCGCTGCGGGGGCCAATGGGCCAGTTCATCAACGCAAGAGAGTACCCAACGGCGGCGTTCAGGGATGTCACGGCCCCCAACGCCGATACGCTTTACTCGGTCGCTTGGCTCGACCTTGCCAAAGAGCCGTATATTCTGAGCCTGCCGGACGAAGGCGACCGCTATTACCTGATGCCGATGCTGAGCGGCTGGACCGACGTGTTCCAGGTCCCCGGCAAACGCACCACCGGCGACAAGGCCCAGAAGTACGTCATCACCGGCCCCAACTGGAAGGGCGACCTGCCCGAAGGCGTCAAGGAACTCAAGTCGCCGACGAGCCTGGTGTGGGTCCTGGGACGCACCTACTGCACCGGCACGCCGGAGGACTACAAGGCGGTCCACGCCATCCAGGACCAGTACTCCGTCGTCCCGCTCAGTGCTTACGGCAAGCCCTACACGCCGCCCAAGGGCAAGGTCGATCCGAAGATCGACATGAAGACCCCGGTGCGGGACCAAGTGAATGGGATGAGTGCGGCAGCCTACTTCGCGCTCCTGGCGGAGTTGATGAAGGACAATCCGCCGGCGAAGGAGGACGCCCAGATGGTCGAGAAGATGGCGAAGCTCGGAATCGTTCCCGGCAAGGACTTCGACATGAGCGGCCTCGACCCGGCCGTGGCCAAGGCCCTGCAGCGTGTGCCCAAGGCGGCGGTGGAGAAGATCATGGGCCAGTTCAAGCACGCGGGCACGGACATCAACGGCTGGCAGGTCTCGACCAAAATGGGGATTTACGGGACCGATTATCTCCAAAGAGCCTTGATTACCTTCTTTGGTCTCGGCGCCAACCGGCCCCAGGACGCGGTCTACCCGACATCCGAAGTGGATGGCGACGGCAAGCCCTATAGCGGCGCCAACAAGTACGTGATGCACTTCGCCAAGGGCCAGGCGCCGCCCGCCGACGGCTTCTGGTCGCTGACCATGTACAACGGCGACTATTTCTTCGTGGCGAACGACCTCAACAAGTACACGGTCAGCCCGCGGAACGACCTCAAGTACAACGAGGACGGCTCGCTGGACGTGTACATCCAGAACGAATCGCCCGGCAAGGACAAGGAAGCCAACTGGCTGCCGGCGCCCAAAGACAAGTTCATCCTGATGCTGCGGCTTTACTGGCCGAAGGAGAAAGACCCTTCGATCATCAACGGCACCTGGAAGCCGCCGGCCGCGAAGCGGGCGGGCTGATTCTGATAACTGCCTCCCAGGGAAAAAAGGTGCTCCAATGAGATTGCAACGGTTCGGAATCCTGATTACGTCCGCCTTTGCGGCGGCCTTATGCGCATGCACGGCGCGGGCCGCGGCGCCTGACGAAAACGCAACGGAAACGGCGGAGATGAAGAAGAACGCCCAGGCGTTCGTCGCGGCGTTCGACAAGGGGGATGCCAAGGCCGTGGCCGCCTTCTGGACGGCCGACGGCGACTACGTGGACGAGAGCGGCCGCCACATGAAGGGCCGCGAGGAGATCGAAAAGGCGTTCACGGAGTTCTTCTCCGAGAATAAGGGTCTCAAGGTGCAAATCCACATCGAGTCGCTGCGTTTCGTGACGCCGGACGTGGCGGTCGAGGACGGGATCACGTCGGTGTCGGAGCCGGACGGCGGGCCGCCGAGCCGCGCCCGCTACACCGTCGTCCACGTCAAGAAGGACGGGGAATGGCGGCTGAGCAGCGTCCGCGACACGCCCTACGCCCCGCCCGGCAACTACGAGCACTTGAAGGAGTTGGAATGGGCAATCGGCGACTGGGCGGATGAGGGGGAGAACGGGAAGGTCGCCCGGGTCTCGTTCGAGTGGTCGGAGGGCCAGAATTACATTCTCGGGACGTTCGCGGCCTCCTTTAAGAACATCGAGGTCAGCAGCGGCGCGCAACGGATCGGCTGGGACCCGATTAAGAAGCAAATCCGCTCATGGACCTTCGACGAGGACGGCGGCTTCGGCGAAGCGACCTGGACCCGCGACGGCGACCGCTGGGTCATCAAGTCGGAGTTGGTCCTTCTGGACGGCAAGAAGGTCGCCGCCACGAACATCGTCACACACGTCGATGCGGACACCATCACCTGGCAGTCGAAGGATCGGACCGGGGACGGCAAGCCGGCGCAGGACATTAAGGAAATCAAGATGAAGCGGGTGAAGTGAGCTAATTTCCAGGACATAACGCTTGAAAGGAGAAATCGAATGCTGCGAAACATCCTCTGCGTCGCCTTGCTGGCGGCGGCGGCGACGCTGGCGACCGCATCCCGTGCGCGGGCGTGGGGGGCCGCACACGTCGGCTACACCCACTACGGGCCGGAAGGCGTCCAACACTACGGCCGCACCGTCGGGGTCGGCCCCAACGGGGCGTTCTCCGCCGGCCACTACGGCTCCTCCGGCGCCTACGGCGGCTACCATGCGGGCTACGGCTCGTACGACCGCTACGGCGGCGCATACGGCGGAGGCTACCGTTACGGCTCCGCCAGCTACGGCGGGTACGACCGCTACGGCGGCTACCGGGGCTGGTAGTTCTTGTCAGGCCCGGGCGGCGCGGGGCTTGGCGGGTTGGCGGGCGCGACGCAAGCCATTCGTGCAACGGTACATCAGCCCGCCAACCGCTCGCCCGCCAACCCGAGCTTGGCGGGCGAATCCTGGCGGGGAAACCGGACGGAACCTGTGGGAGGCGCTCCGGGCGATAGTTTCAGTTATTCCTACAACGGAGAGACTGCATGTTGAAGAATGTCAAGCTCCAATTCCTGCTCGTCGCGGGAGTGAGCGCGCTGATCGGCTTTGCCGCGGCGTACGGCAAGCTGAACCCGTTCCAGAAAGCGGACGCGGGGCCGGCGGATCAACCGAAGCCGGCCGCGTCGTCGGCCCCGGCCGCGCCGGGCTGCTGCTCGGACGGCCTGTCCAAGGCGGGAATGCTCGCCCTGGCCGATCACAACGAGGCGGTTCGCGATAAGGCCGCGGCCGAAGGCAAGAAGCCCAACATCGTCTTCATCATGGGCGACGACATCGGCATGTACAACATCGGCGCCTACCATCAGGGTCTCATGGCCGGTAGGACGCCGAACCTCGACAAGCTGGCCGCCGAGGGCATGCGCTTCACCGACTACTACGCCGAGGCCAGCTGCACGGCGGGCCGGGCCAACTTCATCACCGGAGAGCTTCCGATCCGCACTGGCATGACGACCGTGGGCCAGGCGGGCTCGCACATCGGATTGCCCGACAAGGCCCCCACCATCGCCACGGTCCTCAAGTCGATGGGCTACGCCACCGGCCAGTTCGGCAAGAACCACCTGGGCGACCTCAACGAGTTCCTCCCGACGGTGCATGGCTTCGACGAGTTCTTCGGCTACCTCTACCACCTGGACGCGATGGAGGACCCGTCCCACCGCAACTACCCGCCGGCGCTCAAGGACACGATCGGGCCGCGCAACATGGTACACTGCTGGGCCACGGACAAGGACGACCCGACTGTTGAGCCGCGCTGGGGAAAAATCGGCAAACAGAAGATCGAGGACGCGGGCACGCTCTATCCCAAGCGGATGGAGACCGTCGATGACGAGATCCTCGAGTTGGCGCTCAAGTTCGCCGACAAGGCGCGGAAGGACGACAAGCCGTTCTTCCTCTGGCTCAACCCGACCCGGATGCACGTCGTCACGCACCTCTCGGAGAAGTATCAATCGTTGCGCACGCCGGAGAACGGCTGGAGCATCCAGGAGGCCGGGATGGCCCAGCTGGATGACATCGTCGGCTCGGTCATGAAGTACCTCAAAGACAACGACGTGGACGACAATACGATCGTCGTCTTTTCAACGGACAACGGCGCCGAGAACTTCACCTGGCCCGACGGCGGCCAGACGCCGTTCGCCGGCGGCAAGGGGACGGCGCTCGAGGGCGGCTTCCGCGTGCCGTGCATCGCCCGCTGGCCGGGTCACATCAAGCCGGGTACGGTGGAGAACGGCATCTTCTCCGGGCTGGACTGGTTCCCGACCTTCGTCGCGGCCGCCGGCAACCCGGACATTGTGGACGAGCTGAAAAAGGGCAAGGAAGTCGGCGGGACCAAGTACCACGTCCACCTCGACGGCTACAACCAGACGGACCTGCTCAACGGCAAGGGGTCGTCGAAGCGTCACGAGATCTACTACTTCACCGAGAGCACACTCGGGGCGGTGCGGATCGACGACTACAAGTACCGCTTCACCGATCAGCCGAACGGCTGGCTGGGCGCCACGGAGAAGGTCGATTGGCCGATCCTGGTCAACCTCCGCCTGGACCCGTTCGAGCGCACCGGCATGTACAACGGCAAGGACAACGGGTCGATCGCGTATTACAACTGGTTCGTGTACGAGTTCTGGCGCTTCGTCTTCGTGCAGAAGGAGGTCGGCAAGGCCGCGGAGAGCTTCATCGAATTCCCGCCGCTGCAGAAGGGCTCGAGCTTCAACCTGTCGGAGCTGAAACAGAAGCTGGAGGAGAAGATGAACCATCAAGGGCAGTAGCGGGACCGCCCGAGCGAGCGCCCCACCCGGGGCGCTCGCCGCCTCTCGTCACCAAAACAGATCGCGTTTTGTGCCTACGTCAACGGGTCTGGAACGGAAGCGACTCAAACCGTTGCGGCAAACAACTTCGTGTCCTCAGAAAGGATGATCCCATGAGATCGGCAATGTTGTGGTGTATCGCCCCGCTGGCCCTGGCGGCCGGCCTGTCCGCCCGGCCCGCGTCGGCCGCGGAGCCTCTCGACAAGGCGAAGGAAGAGGCGGCGATTCAGAAGAACGCCGAGGCATTCGTCGAGGCGTTCAACAAGGGCGACGCCAAGGCGCTGGCCGCCTTCTTCACGGAAGACGGCGACATGATCGACCAGGAAGGCCGTCAGATCAAGGGCCGTAAGGCGATCGAGCAGGTCTATACGAAGCTCTTCGCCGACACGAAGCGCTCCAAGCTCTATATCAAGATCACCTCGATGCGCGTGGTGAGGCCGGACCTCGCCCTGGAGGACGGCCTGACCGAGGTCGTCCCGGCCGACGGCGGGCCGCCGTCCGCCGCCCGCTACACGGTCGTCCACGTCAAGGAAGACGGGGAGTGGCGCCTGGAGAGCGTCCGCGAGGCGGTCGCCGTCCCCCCGAACAACACCGATCGTCTGGACGGCCTGGCTTTCCTGATCGGCGACTGGGCCGAGGACGTGGACAAGGGCGGGTCGTCCAAGGCGTCGTACTCGTGGGACGCGAACCAGAACTTCATCCTGAACACGTTCGACGTGACGATGAAGGACGTTTCGGTGGCGAGCGGGACGCAGTTCATCGGCTGGGACGCGGCGGCCAAGAAACCGCGGGCGTGGTCCTTCCTGTTCAACGGCGGCTTTGCCGAGGGTGTCTGGACCCCGGACGGCGACAACAAGTGGAAGATCGCGGTAACGGGCGTCTCGCGCGACGGCGTCAAAGTGACCGCGACGAACGTCTTCACGAAGATCGACGCCGACCATTTTTCCTTCCAGTTCATCGACCGGACGAAAGACGGCAAACCGCTGCCGGACGACAAGGTCATCAAGATGAAACGGGTCGGCTGAGTCGGAGCGCGAAGAACGCGGTTAACAACACAGGAGGCTTCCCCCTCACCCCTACCCCCTCTCCCCTGGGGGGAGAGGGGGTAGGGGTGAGGGGGAAGCCTCCGAGCGGCGGAAAGGGAACGAAACCATTCGTCCAACACAGGAGCACATCATGATGCGAACGATCCTCGTCCCGGCGGTACTCGCCGGGCTGCTGGGGCTGCTGGCGGCCTCCCAGGTACACGCCTACGGCGCGTCGCGCATAAAAACCACCTACGTCAATCCGGACACCGGAAAGGTGACCACCACCACCCAGGGCACGGCCGTCGGCCCCAACGGGGTCTATCACGGCGGCAGCGTCTCCAGCACCGGCCCCAACGGGACCTACGGGGTCTCGGCAGGTCGCGCCTACTCGCCCACCATGTACGGCGGCTATTCCGGCGCCGGCGCCGTCGGCGGATACGGGGCCGGCGTTGTCCGCTACCCGTGAAAACGCAGGGCATGAAGCGGGCGAGCCGACTCGCTCCCCCGTTCGGGGCGCCCCGAACGTCCCGGCGGATGACGCCGCCGGCCGGCCGGCGTCTTAACGACGGCCGGCCGGGCGGCTCCTTTCTCGCCGGCTACTGCTTCAACTACCGGCCCGGCGCCCACATGAGCTGTACGCCCGACGCCGGCATGTCGCACGTCGGCTTCCGCGCGCCGACGCGCTTGCCGATAAAGGAGACACAATGGACAGACATTGGATTTCACGCCGCCGGCTGCTGGCGTCCGCCGTGGGCGTTGGGCTGGGCCTGGCGGCCCCGGCCGTGGCGCCGGCCGACGACCCCAATCCGCCGCCGGAGGAGCCGTTCCCGAAGGACGCCAAGGAGGCGCTGCGGCGGCTGATCGCGGGAAATAAGCGGTTCGTCGCGGAGCAGTCCGTCCACGGCCGTACCAGCAAGGAGTGGCGCAAGGAACTCGCCGGCGGTCAGCAGCCCTTCGCGGCGGTCCTCGGCTGCAGCGACTCGCGCGTCATTCCGGAACTGGTCTTCGACCAGGGTCTCGGCGACCTGTTCGTCGTCCGGGTCGCCGGCAACGTCATCGCCACGGACGTGCTGGGCAGCCTTCAGTACGCCGGCTTCCATTTGAAGATTCCCCTGCTGGTGGTGCTCGGCCATGAGGGCTGCGGGGCCGTCGGGGCCGCGCTGGACGCCAAGTTCAAGCGGATGAAGGAGCCGGAGCACATCGAGGCGCTGGTGCAGATGATTGAGCCGGGGCTGAAGGACCTCGACCCCGCGCTGACCGGCCGGGCGCAGCTCAACGCGGCGGTGGAGGCCAACGTCCGCTGGTCCATGAAGCAGATCACCGACATCCCCGATGCTAAAAGCGCACTGAGGGAGAAGCGCTTCGAGATGGTCGGCGCCGTGTACCAGCTGGCGACGGGGGCGGTGCGCTTTCTGTCCTGATTGCACGTCCGGATAGAAGACGGCGATGAACCGTTGCATGAGACCGCCGGCCCTGAAGGCAAGACGGATTTGTGCGACGCGCATCCTTCCGCGACGTGACTGCCCCCGACGCCAAAACCCTCAAAGGATTTAGCCCCGCGTGGGGCGGGGCTTGAGGCGAGGCGCCCCGGCGGATAATATGCGTCGGCGTTCCCTGTCCACAACGAAATGAGGTACACCGTGATCTGGACGACCATCCTCTTGGCCGCCGCGCTGGCCGCCGCGCCGGAAGAAAAAGACAAGCTGACCCTGAGCCACGTCCGCGACACGCACGGCTTCATGGGCCCGACGCGTGCGGCCGACAAATTCCCCCCGGGCGGCGAACTCTATATCTGCTTCGACATCAACGGCGTGACGATCGACGACGAAGGCAAGGTCCACTACAGCATCGCCTACGAGGTCGCCGACGCCAAGGGCAAGGTCCTCGTCAAGCAGGAACCGCACAGCCTGGACGCGACCGCCGGACTCGGCGGCGACCGCATCCCGGCCTTCTTCCACCTCGACGTCGGCCTGCAATCGCCCCCCGGCGAGTACACCGTCACGGTCACGGTCGTCGATCTGCCCTCGAAACGCAGCCAGCAGCTGAAGCGCACGGTCGAGGTCCTGCCGAAGGATTTCGCCCTCGTCCGCGTCAAGACCACCAGCGACCAGGAGGGCCAACTGCCGGTGGCCGTGCCTGGCGCCGGCGAGGGCCTCTGGATCACCTTCGGGGCCGTCGGCTTCGGCCGCGGCGGCGACGGCAAGCAGCCCGACCTGACCTTCGAGATGCGCGTCCTCGACGAGAACGGCAAACCCACGCGGGCCAAGCCGTTCGCCGTCCAGGTCAACAAGGACGTGCCCGACGACGCGGCGCTCGTGCCGGGGCAGTTCTTCCTGTCGCTCAACCGATCCGGCAAGTTCACGATCGAACTGACCGCCGCCGACAAGGCCGGCGCGAAAAAGGCCCAACTGACCTTCCCGCTCACTGTCCAGGACCCGAAATAACGGCCCCCCATTTCCCACGAGTGTTCGCGCCATGAAAGATATTCTGAGACGTTTTATTACGCCGGCCGCGCTGCTCGCGGCCCTGGCGCTGCCGGGCGGCGCCGTCCGGGCGGCCGACCCGGCGGAAGAACGAGCGAAGGCGGAGATCACCGTCCTCGCGCCCGCCGACGCCGAAGTGTTCTTCGACGGAGAACCGACCGTGCAGAAGGGCGCCGAGCGGCACTTCGTTTGCCCGCTGCTGCCCGTCGGGAAGAATTACCACTACGCCGTACTGGCCCGCTGGAAGGAGGGCGACAAGACGGTCGAACAGACGCGCCGCGTCGTCGTGACCGGCGGGGCCGCGGTACGGGTCGATTTCCTGGCGAAAAACACCGCCGAACCGGCCGAGGTCGGCAAGTCGGTCGGCCTCCCCGGCCGGCTCTACAGCCGCGAAGGCGGACCCGGGGACCCGTGGCGGCCGGTGGGCGACAAGGCGCCAATCTTCGCGGACGACCTGCTGATCGGTCTGTCCGGTGACGAGATCGAAACCCCGGACGGCTCGGTGCATTTGCGCCTACTGAAATACTTCAACTCGCCGCTGCCCGTCATGGAGCCGGCGGCGACCCTGCACAAGAACGCCGGCTTCGACCTGGATTTCACCCTGGAGCGCGGCATGGTGGAGTTCTGGAACGCCAAGCCGAAGGGGAGCGCCCGCGTTCAGATCCACGCCCGCGGCGAGACCTGGGAAGTGGTCCTGGAGGAACCGGGTTCCCGGATCCTCGTGGAGTTTTACAGCGCCTGGACGCCGGGCGCCCGCTTCAAGAAAACCCCGGGGCCGAAGGACGCGCCCGTCGCGCGCATGACGTTCCTGGTCCTCAAGGGCGCGGCGGACCTCGAGCACGCCGGCCGGCAGGTCGCCCTGTCCGCCCCGCCGGGACCGGCCTTCATCGAGTGGGACAGCGTCACCGGCATGGACGACAGCCCCCGACGGCTGGAGGAACTGCCGGCCTGGGCCCTGCCCCCCAAGGATGATGCCGGCAAGGCGTTCGCCAGAAAGGTCGAGGACGTGGTCGGGCGGTTTGCCGACGAGGCGAAGTCCAAATCGCTCGACGCCGCCATCGACAAGTTCCTGGCGTCGGACGACCCGCTCGACCGCCGGCTGGCGGTCGTCGCGCTGACGGCCACGGATCAGCTGATGCGCCTGGCGAAAGTCCTGAAAGAGACGGACAAGCCCGACGTGTGGGACAACGCCGTCGTGGCCCTGCGCCACTGGATCGGCCGCGCCCCCGGCCAGGACCAGAAGCTCTACCAGGGCATCCTCGACGCGAAAGTCTTTACGCCTCTCGAGGCGGAAACCACGCTGGAGTTGCTCCACGACTTCGGCGACGATGACCTGGCCCGCCCCATCACTTACCAGATGCTGATCCACCTCCTCGACAGCGACAGGCGGGTCATCCGCGGCCTGGCCTACTGGCACCTGTCGCGCCTGGCCCCCGACGGCGTGAAGTTCGGCTACGACCCCTTCGGCCCCAAGGAGGCGCGTGAGGCCGCCGTGAAGAAGTGGAGAGCGTACATCCCCGACGGCAAGTTGCCGCCCAAGGAGGAAGGCAAATGACCCCCGCGCACGCCACCCCCGCTTTGGAGTTTTCAACGATGGTCTATATCCGTTGCGCCGCCCTGCTCGCCGCCTGCTTTCTGCCGGCGGCCGTGTTCGGCCAGCCTCCGCCCGGCTACCCCGCCGCGCGGCCGCCGGTGTATGTGCCGCAGCCGCCGGGCCAGACCTCGGCGAACGCCGGCGTCGCCCTGCCCCCGTCCGCCGTGGCCGCGCCGCCGCCGCAAGCCTACCCGCCGGCGTCGTACTCTCCCTACGGCTACCCGGCTTACCAGGGGCCGGTGGGCGGCGCCCTGAGCGGCTACGCCGACGTGGTCGGCGCCACCGGCCAGTATTACAACTCGGTCCAGCAGGCCCGCATTACGCAGACGCAAGCGGACATGTCCCGCATCGACTACCGCCGGGCGTTGCAGGCGGAGCAGCGCTACGAGCAGTCGTTGCGGCCGACCGCCGTGGAAGTGCGGCAGCAGGAGCAGTGGAAGAAGCTGCAAAGCGCACGAAACAACCCGCCGAACTCGGATATATGGTCGGGCGCCCCGCTCAACGCCCTGCTCACGGCCCTCCAGGGGGCGGAGCGGCAGGGTTTGCAGGCCGACCCCGTCCCGCTCGACCCGGACGTGCTCAAGCAAATCAACCTCACCACCGGCCAGTCGTCCGGCGCCGGCGCCGGAATGCTCAAGGATCTGGGCAACCTCGACTGGCCCTTCGCCCTACAAGTCGCCCCGTTCGTGGACGGCCAGGCGAAGGTCGATGCGTTGGCGCGCAAGGCGGTGGAACAGGTCAAATCGGCCGGCCGCGTGACCCCGGCCACGTTCATCGAGCTGAACGGGGCGGCGTCCGCGTTGGACGACGCGGTGGCGAGCAACCAGACCCTCAGCCCGGCGGATTACATCACGTCCAAGGGTTTCGTGGACGACCTGCGCGGTTCCATTCAAAGTTTACGCGACCCGGACGTGGCCAAGTATTTCAGCGGCGCGTGGGCCGCGAAGGGGCCGACCGTGGCCGACCTCGTGCGGCAAATGACCACGGGCGGCCTGCACTTCGCCCCGGCAACGGAGGCCGGCCAGCCGGCTTACACGGCGCTGTACCAATCCCTGCTGACCTACGACTACCGCCTGTCCGAGTTGGCCTCGCGCTGACCGCGGGGCCGCCGAGTCGAACGCCCACGCGGCGGCAACGGCCTAAACCACGGCCTCCCGGATCGGCCTTGTGCCAAAATGTATCGGACGGCAACGTGTAAGCCCAAAAGGAGAAACCCGCGATGATCGAGCAACTGTCCGAAAGCTCCGGCAAGATTCTCGGATTCAAAATGTCCGGAAAACTGCACGACGAGGACTACAGGACGTTCGTCCCGCTGATCGACGCCGCCGTGGCGAAGGAGGGCAAGGTCCGGCTGCTGGCCCAGTTCCACGACTTCCACGGCTGGGACCTGCACGCCCTCTGGGACGACGTCAAGTTCGCGACCACGCACTGCACCAAAATCGAGCGCATCGCCATGGTCGGCGACAAGACGTGGGAGAAGTGGATGGCCGCGGTGTGTAAGCCGTTCACGATGGCCAAAATCCGGTATTTTGACGCCTCCCAAATCGACGCGGCCCGGGAGTGGCTCAACGAGGCGTGAGACGACTTCCGCCAAGGCCCGGGCGTGAGGCGCCTATCACTTCGGCTACGCCCGCGTCGGGCCGAGCGGCGTGCGGCGCTACGGCCGCTACGGCGCGTACGGCGACTACCACGGCGGCGGCAGCGGCTGCCGCCGCTGGTAGTCCCGCACGGACTGGCACCCGAACCGCCCGGCGCCACCGTTAGCCTTCGACCCAAAATCACGCCCCACCCCGACAATCCACTAAAGCGACTAAGCTCCGTTCCGTCGTGCGGCCGATACAGAAAACCGGGGCCAATGATTTGCCGCGCCCGTGCCGAAGCGGGCGCGATCGTTCCGCGCCGCGCCGGACCATCGCAAGGAGATTGCACCGATGAGAAACAGGAACGCGCTTCTATTGGCCGCCTTCACGACCGCCCAACTCGCGTCCCTCGGGGCCGCACGCGTGGCGGCGGCCGACGCCCCTGCCCAGGCCCCCGTCCCGGCGAACGCCCCTCCGGCCGTGGTCCACATGACCCTTGAAGAAGCCAAACAGCGGACCCTCGGAAACAGCAAACTGCTGAACCTTGCCGCCCTGAACGCCGAGAGCAAGGCGTTTGCCGTCAAGGCCGCGCGGGCGGACTACTTCCCGAAGATGACCGGGACCGCCATGTATCTGCACTTCAACGACGACCTTGGCACGGTGCTGTCCACCACGGGAAGGACGGTCACGGGACCCCTGGGGAGGCCGCTGGCGACGTTCCCAGCCGCCGCCGTGGACGTTCCCATCCTCAATCAGGACACCTCGTTCGCCAACGTGGGAATGGTGCAGCCCCTTACGGACCTATTGAAGGTGCGCCAAGGCGTTAAGATCGCCCGCGCCGACGAGCAAATCGCGCTGGCCCAGCGGGACAAGGGGATACGCGAACTGGCCAGCGGCGTCGAGCAGCTGTACTGGGGTCTCCTGGCGGTTCGGCGCATTCGCGCGGGGGCCGAGGAAGGCCTTCACGGGGCCGAGCTGCTGGCCGCGACCGGGACGCTGGAGGCCCGAACCGCGCTGGTGGAGGCGCGGCAGGCGCTGCAACAGGTCGGCAGCCAGGATGCGGACCTTCAGGAGCAGCTAAACGGCCTGCTCGATCTGCCCCCTTGCACGACCTTGGAACTGGTCGAACCGCCGCTGCCGCTGTTGCCTTTCCATTGCGCCGACGACGTGACCGGACTCGCCGTGGCGTCCAGCCCGGAGATCCGTGAAGCGCAGCAGACCGTCTGCAAGGCCCAGGCCGCCCTCGCCGCCGGTAAGCTGGATTACATGCCGAGCATCGGCCTGGTGGGCGGCTACGTCAACCAGACCGGGGCGTCTTATATCCAGCAGGACATCGGCTATGTCGGCGTCGTCGGCTCTTACACGTTCGTCGATTGGGGCAAACGCCGCAACACGATCCGCGAGCGCCAGAATCTGGTCGCCATGGCGACCCTGAAGCTTTCGCAGACCGAGGACGACGTCCGCCAGAAGGCGGCCAAGGCCTTCCGGGAACTGAACGAGGACCAGGACGCGCTGAAGACCGCCGCGGAGATGGTGGAGTTGCGCAAGGAGGCCGAACAGAAAGCGGGCGCGGCCGGCCCCAAGGCCAACCTGACGGACCTGCTGGCGGCGGCGAAGGCCCGCATGACGGCGGAAGTGGATGCGGTGAAGGCCGACCTCGCCTACCGGCAGGCCTACGTCCAGCTGATGAGCTTGGTCGGGAAGTGACGGCGAGGAGCAGCAGCGCCCCAATTAGGATGCACCATTCGCGCTTTCTCATGCGTCGAGAAGACGACAAGGGCGTCTTTGACCCGGCTACCGTTTCACTTCCCGACGCAAAACCGGCTGAATATGCGATCCAGCAAGTCGTCGGTGTAGACCGCCCCGACCATTTCGCCCAGCTGCTCCAGCGCCCCGCGCAGCTCCAGCGCCAGCAGTTCCGCCGGGTCCTCAAAGAGGACGACCGCGTGCGCCCGCCGCAAACAGGCCAAACAGGCCTCAATGTGTCCGCGACAGCGGCTCAAACTCGGCGCCAGCGCCGGTCGGCGTCGTGAGCGCGCCCGCTCCGCCAACGCCTCGCGCAGTGCGGCCAGCCCTTCCCCGTTTAGGGCGCTCACCGGAAGCGGCCCTTCCCGCGGCTTAGTGAGGTCGCACTTGGTCGCCACGCCGACGACCGGCGGCTTCTCCCGTCGCAACAATTCTATGTCCTCCGGCCGCGGCGCTTCGTCGGCCGGCAAGCACAGCAGGAGTAGGTCCGCCTGGCCCGCCTGTTCGCGGCCGAGGTTCTGCGCTTGCACCTCAATCGTATCCGCGCCCGCGCGCCAACCGGGCGTGTCCACCAGATCGACAGTCACGCCGCCGAGGTCGAGCCGCTGCACCAGGTAGTCGCGCGTCGTCCCCGGCTCCGGGCTGACCAGGGCCGACGCGCCGCCCAACGCATTGAACAGGCTGCTCTTGCCCGCGTTGGGCCGCCCGGCCAGCACCACGCGGAACGGGCGGTCGGCCGCGGCGCGCCGCTCCAGGTGGCGCGCCGCGGTGGTGAGCCGGGCCATGCCACTCGTCAGGCGGAGAAGCACGTCCTCGCGGCCGACGAATTGCAGGTCTTCCTCGGAAAAATCGAGGGCGGCCTCCACGTCGGCGAGCAGACTGAGCAAGTCTTCTCGCAATTCTTCCAGCGGCCGCGCCAGGCCGCCGGCCAATTGGGTCAACGCCCGTTTTAACTCGTCCGCGTCGTCGGCCTCGACGACGGCGTGAACCGCCTCGGCCCGCGTCAGGTCGATCTTGCCGGCCAGGAACGCCCGCATCGTGAACTCGCCCGGCCGCGCGGCGCGCGCCCCGGCTTGTAAGAGTTGCGCGGTCAGCAGTTCGAGCAATGGCGGGCAAGAAAGAGTGTGAATCTCAACGACATCCTGGCCGGTATAGGTGTGCGGCGCCGGCAGGAGGTAAAGGTCGGCGGGCAGCGGCGACGCGACGCCGGGCAGATGTATCACGCCTTCGAGCAGCAGGCGGGTCGGCGCCGGCGGGACTTCCGGGCGGAACAACGGCGCTACGACCTTCGCCGCGTCGGGGCCGCTCAGGCGCACCACGGCGCGGCCGCCGGGGCCGGGGGCCGTGGACAGGGCGACGATCACGTCCTCAAGGTGCGGTGACATGGGGAAGCCGACTTGGCGAGCCGGGAGCGTAAGCGACCGGAGATGGCGTCCGCGACTGAGCCATTCCTCCGGTCGCTTACGCTCCCGGCTCGCCGTTGATTCTATGTCGCGCCGCCGTTGGCGCGGAACAGACGACGCAGGCCGGCCGGCGCCGCCAGCAGCGCCACGAGCACGGCCAATAGGATCAGATAAACGCGGTGGTCCATCTCCGGCACGATGACGCCGTGGACGGCGTAGCCGGTGTCGGCCACGTCGCTGACCGTCCGGCCGCCGCGCACCACCGCCACGTCGATCTTGCGGGCCGTGCCGTCGTCCGGGTGGCGGCTGGCGTAGGTGACGGTGTAGGTCGATTCCAGCTCCTCCGACAGCTTCTCGTAGATCAGCGACAGCTTCGAGGCGTCGCGGCCGGGGTAATACTTGCCGCCCGTCTCCCGCGCCAGCGTCTGTAACGCCTTCTCGTCGATGCCGTCGTCGTGCAGGTCGATCGACAACTTCTGGAAGATGCCGAACAACTTCTGCTGGTTCTCCGCGTGGAAGTATTCGCCGCCGGTATCGCGGGCCATCTTTTGCATGACCGGCTCGTTGATCTCCTCGGTGCGGCCCAGGCCGAGCATGTACAACGGCACGCCGGCCGCCTTCGCCGCCGCGATCGCGTCCTCGTCGGTGCGCCGGCTGCCCGGCGACTCGTCCACGCCGTCGGTCAGCGCCACCACCGCCTTCTTGCTCGGACGCCGCGACGCCTCCAGCGTCTCCACGCCGTACCAGACGGCGTCGTACAACAGCGTGCCGGTGGCCGGCCGCAACTGCACGATCTGGCCCTTTAACGCCTCCTTATCGGCGCTGAACGGCCGCGGCGGGTCGATGGTGCTGCTGAACGGCAGCAGGGTGGTCTCGGCCTTCGGCCCCATCAGGTCCACGAACCGCGACGCCGCCTCGCGCAACGCCTCGATCTTCGATTGGGCGTCCGCGTCCGACGCCTTGGCGGCCATGCTGCCGCTGTGGTCGAGCACCAGCACCGTCGTCACCGGCTCCTTCGTGCCGGGGTCGCCGATGCCGATGGTGTAGATCGGGATCGACGACGCCCGCGCCTGCTCGATCACCTGCCGCTGCGTCCGCCGGCTGTTCAGGTCCACGCCGTCCGTCATCAGCACCACCGTCCGACGGCCGGGGATGTCCCGGAGCATGTCCAGCCCGTCGGCGGTGTCGTCGAGGTACGTCGTGCCGCCCGGCTGGGCGCCCTCGACCAGCCGGCGCAGCAGTTCGCGGTGGTCGGCGAACCGCGCCGGGTCGCGGCCGGGCGGCTCTTTCACGTCCTTGCGGCCGTCGAAAAAGATTAGGCCGGAGTCCGAACGCCGGTCGAGCTTGTCGAGGAAGACGTCGGCCGCCTTGCGGGCCTCGACGATCCGATATTGGCCGGCCACGCTGCCGCTGACGTCCATCGCCAGTGCGGCCGTCAGCCCCTGCGATCGGGGCGGCATGATCTCCAGCTCGGTGACGGGTCGGCCGTCCTCCTCCACCACGATCTCGTCCTTGGTCACGTCCTCCACCGTCGGGCCGTCCTTGCCGAGCCGCACCTTGAAATGCAGCGTGACGTAGGTGCCCTTGTTGCCGTCCTTGTCCTGGTGCGAAACGACGGGGTCGGAGTCGAGGTCGATGTGGTATTCGGGGGGAGCCGCGCCGCGAACGTCAACGGGGGGGACGGGCAGCAGGAGGACCGTGAGACCGCCGAGGACGGCGGCGCAGGAAAACGGCAGCACACGCATGAGGACGCCTCAGACATGGGCGAGGGAACGCTGGCGATTCTCTCTCGTTCCCACGCTCCGCGTGGGAACGCACGGGTGCGACGCTCTGCGTCGCGGAAAACAAGGTACGGCGGCGGAAGCGTTCTCGCCTGGACGCGGAGCGTCCAGACGTG
>Ga0182024_10006173_pt1 | contig 26416 bp, 23 predicted proteins | sample P32metaG_FD_120480 | JGI IMG/M metagenome (GOLD analysis project Ga0182024, IMG submission 120480) | Permafrost microbial communities from Stordalen Mire, Sweden - P3-2 metaG (Illumina Assembly) | ecosystem: Environmental > Terrestrial > Soil > Wetlands > Permafrost | place: Sweden: Stordalen... | reverse complement strand
CATCCGACTCGATCCCATCAAACGGAAAGGAAGTATCAAGACACGAAGAATCATCGCCGCCACCTCCGACAGATACCGCGCTGAACTCCTCGGGCTCAGATGATGTTCATGCGATTGCACTGGACGCCGTCCGTCTAAGCGATCAGCGGATCCCTCGTGTTGGTATACTGACGGTGGTGGAGTTCGCCTTGAAGGCCCAGGCTGCCAAGGAGCGTTCTTCCTGGAGCCGTGGCCGTTTTCCGCGGGAAGGAAGTACATGGGGACACTGCTCGGAACCATCCACTCGCCCGCCGATCTAAAGCGCTTGAATTACGCGCAGATGGAAGAACTTGCGGGAGAGATCCGCGAATTCCTGATCCAGACGCTGTCAAAGACCGGCGGTCACCTGGGACCAAACCTGGGCGTTGTAGAGCTGACGCTGGCCTTGCACACGGTATTCGATACGCCCCAGGACAAGCTGCTGTTCGACGTGAGCCATCAGGCCTATATTCACAAGATCCTGACCGGACGGATGGACCGCTTTGAGACGATTCGCCAGCCGGGTGGGCTGAATGGCTTCATGCTCCGCACTGAGAGCGAGCACGATGCATTCGGAGCCGGGCACGCCGGCACGGCGCTCTCTGCTGCCCTGGGAATGGCTGTGGCCCGCGACCTATCTGGCGGCAAAGAGCATGTGATTGCTGTCGCCGGCGACGCGGCTTTTACCAATGGGATTTCTTTCGAGGCGCTGAACAACATCGCCGAGCAGACCCAGCGGATGATTGTGGTGCTCAACGACAACGAGTGGTCCATCGACCGCAATGTAGGCGCAATCGCCCGGTACTTCCATCGCGTTGTGACCAATGAGCATTACAAGAATCTACATGACTCAGCCGCCCGTATCGTGGAGAAGTTTGGCGGCAAGACTGCGGTGACCCTGGCGCGCCGGGCCGAAGAGGCCGCCAAGAGTATGTTGTGGCCCTCGATTCTGTTCGAGGAGTTTGGACTAAAGTATTTTGGCCCGATCGATGGCCATAACTTACCCTTGCTAGTGGAGAGCTTCAAGTTTCTCAAGTCAGAAACCAGGCCCGTGCTGCTCCATGTTCTGACGCAAAAGGGCCGCGGCTATCAACCTGCGCTCGACGGGCAGAAGAAGTTCCACGGCTTGGGGCCATACGATCCGGATACCGGTCTGACCGCCCCCGCCGGCCTGCCCACTTACTCTGAGGTCTTCGCGAATACGCTGGTCCAGCTTGCCGGTCAGGACGAGCGCATTGTGGCTATCACTGCGGCCATGCCCAACGGAACCGGGCTCGATCTCTTCCGGCCTCACTTTCCCAAGCGGTATTTCGATGTGGGCATCGCCGAGGAGCACGCGGTGGTCTTTGCCGCGGGCATGGCTACTCAGGGCTATCGTCCAGTCTGCGCCATCTACTCGACTTTTCTCCAGCGGGCCTTCGATCCCATCGTGCACGACGTCTGCTTGCAGAAGCTGCCGGTGGTTTTCTGCATGGATCGCGCCGGGCTGTCGGGTGACGACGGGCCCACGCATCATGGGTTGTTCGACATTAGCTATCTACGCGGCATTCCCGAGATCGTGCTCATGGCTCCCAAAGACGAGGACGAGCTGGCGGACATGATGAAGACCGCTCTCTCTCTGCCGGGACCAAGCGCCATCCGTTATCCGCGCGGTGCCGTGGCCGGGGTGGTCCGGAAGGCCGAGCCGCAAGTGATTCCCGTTGGCAAGGCCGAGGTACTCCAGGACGGTTCCGACGTGGCCATTCTGGGTTTGGGACCGATGGTCTCCCTGGCCAGGGAGCTGGCCCTTCGACTGGAGCGCAACGGCTACTCCGCCGCTGTCATCAATCCTCGCTTCGTCAAGCCGCTGGACCGGGCGATGCTCGAGCTGTATGCGGAACGCGTAGCCGCTTTTGTCACGTTTGAAGATCACGTGAAGATGGGCGGCTTTGGCACTGCGGTGGTCGAGGCCCTCGACGACATGGGCAGCCAGGTTCCGGTGGTACGGATTGGCTGGCCAGATCAGTTCATTGAGCATGGCAAGGTAGACGATCTGCGTGCCAGGCACGGTCTTACCGTGGACATGGCGGAGTCTAAGGTACTGCATTTGCTGACGCGGCGACTAAGGGCGACGATGGTGGCTAGCTAAGGCGCTTAACCGTTCTGACGGGATCGCTGTGCGACAATCCACAACAGACTTGCTTTCTATGCGACTTTGTCATTTTGTCTTGGTGGGGATAGTTGGAGCGACTCTGGCCAGTGCCTCGGCCTGGCCGCAAGCGCAGCCCTCCATTACCTCGGTTCCGCTAGTGCTGGCCGGCGGCACGGTGGTGGACGTCAACGACTGGGGCCGCTCGGCAAGAGACCTCAAGGATGCGATCGTGGTTGTGCGCGACGGGCGCATTACCGATGTCGGCTCGCGGGGCGCGATTTCCATTCCCAAAGGTGCGCATGTCATCGACTGCGCAGGAAAATTCCTGATCCCAGGGTTGGTGGACGGCTTTGCGGGCATAAACTCGCAGGGCCAGGCCAATGCCAACCTCTATATGGGCGTGACCACGGTTGTGGCCCGCAGCGACTACCGCCGCGGGAGCATAGATCGTGCCGCCCATCCGAGTCCTCACCTGTATCTCATGGACTCGGTCGGGTCAACGGACAACTGGAGTCTGCTAGCCAACCGCCCCGAGTGGGCTCTCAAGCTGAAGGAGGGTGCTCATCCCGCCGAACTGAGCCCCGAGGACACGGCGCGCCAACTCAGCGACACCGCCCGCTTGGGGACGCGGGTGCTCTTGCTGGGTCACGACCTGACCGCTGCCAACACGCAGTGGATCGTTGCCCGAGCCCACCAAATGGGCTTGATCACCTACGGGGAGTTCATCTCTACGCCCTACAGGGTCGGCGTCGAGGCCGGGGTGGATGCGCTGCCGCAACTGGACCGTTATGACCTGGGCGTCGTGCCCGATGAGCTACAGCAGCCTCTGGTCGACAACTCCGAAGGACAGGCCGCCAACACAGCTTACGATTATGCGGAGCGGCTGCCGCCGACCGATGCGCATCTGCGCGCCTACGCCCACTTTCTGGCTACGCACCATGCTGCCTTGATGCCCGTCTTCAGCCTGCTGTACCTAGAATTGCCGGAGCACCGCAACCTGTGGAAGGAGCCGGCAGCCCGGCTGCTGGACCCTGCCCTTATGTTCCAGCCCTCCGATCGGACGAACGGCGAGGTGGTCTATCCGCTCCCCTATTGGACGCGGCGTCTCCCCGCTTCCATGCAGCGCTGGATGGAAGACAGTCAGCGCAAAAAGGCCGAACAGTCCGCAATGCGTCTGTGGCGCATCAACGAGACGATCTTTGCCGCCCCTTTTCCGCATTATCTGGCAAGCTCGGGCGCATCGGTGTCGGGGACGATGGCCGGCATCTCCATGCACACCGAGCTTGAAATGCTGGTTAGGCTGGGACTTTCTCCGCGCGAGGCGCTGGCAGCGGCCACCAATAACTATGCGATCCAGTTTGGCTGGAACGAACTGGGTTTGATTGCTCCCGGCCGCCGGGCGGATATTCTCGTGCTGGACAGCGACCCCACCCAAAGCATCTGGAATGCGCGTCGCATTTCCACGCTCATCATGGACGGCAATGTGCTGGACCGCGACGGGCTCCTGCACCTGAATCACTGAGATTCTGCGCCGTGCCGCGCCGGCTTAGGCCGTTTTCAGAAATACAGAAAGCCGGTCCTGAATTCGCTCCGATTGAACATGCCCGGCTGCGCGGACCCTCGCGAACTACGAGTTTGAAACCGGTCCCGACGGCGTGGCCTTCCGAAACACGACGCCTGCCAGGCCCGCCAACCCGGTGCCGAGCAGCAGCAGTGAGGACGGCTCGGGTGTCGGCGTCGATGCGGGATTGCCCGTGAATTGGATCGCGCCGGTATAGGGGGCCCAATTCTGGTCCTGACGGAAGATGCCGACGCCGCCCGTGCCGCCGTCCGCGTACCAATGCGCGCTCGATGTCTCCCAGTACACGGTTCCAAGAAGCGGATTGCTGCCCACCGTGGGGGACGTTGTCGATAGACCGAAGTTCAAACTGTCGTACGGCCCGGCGACGCCGGTCGGAGATGAGCCGTAATCGGTAGTGTTGAACGCTATTCCGTAGATCACCTGGTCCGGAACGCTCACGCCGGTCAGGTCGAACGTCACCGTTGATAGGGACCCGTTGTAGCAACCGCCGTTGGAGCCTTCGTAGGTCGTCCCGGTGCAGGTTCCACCTCCTGGCGCGGGGCGCCATGGAATGAATGCATCGATCGTGTCGCTGTCGATCAACGATCCTACCGTGTTGTCCGCGCCGACGTTGTAAATATCCAGCGTAAGCGGCAGATAGAAACCGCTTGACGCAATGGTCGCACCGGTGATGGTTGTGCCGAATTGCACCGAGTAATCGGAACCCAGGGCCCAGTCACTCATAGCAACTGTCGCACTCCCGAGGGTATAACTCGAATCGCCTCCCGCAAATTGAATAAGGCCGCCAAATTCGCCGGCTTGGACTGCTTGGTACGGTTGAGATGGAACATTGGGCGGCAACGGGTTTGGAATTGTGTTATAGATCACAACGCCATCGCCAAAGGCGGGGGAAACAAAGATAAGAAGCAATGCGGAAAGAATAGGTAACTTCACGAACGCGTTCATGTTTCTCCTGGAGTGGCCTGGGCGGGAATCGATTCGTCTTACCCATCCTGCCGAGGCCGCCAAAACATAGGCCCTGTTGTTTCAATGGTTCACTCGACGTAGCCCGTACAACATGAGAATGCCGGGAGCAGGCATCCGCACCGAGTCCCACTGCACAACCTCCAGAAGCCATTGGATCCGAAAAACGGGGAATAAGTAACGTATCCGAATTGGCGGTTTCACGCCCTCAAATCCGGAAGGCTCCAATAGCACTTGCTGTTAATTACAGCAACTTGAGTGCCACTTAAGAACGCGAAAATTCCAGTGAGTTATGCGTCAAGGAATTGCAAATGTGCAACAGATTGCGTTTCAACCTTCTAAAATATTTCTCTTTTGAGCCAAAATATTTTGTATCGCGGAAGAAAAACTATGAGCAGCGAGCCATCTGCATTTTGTTACTTCTGTGCCATTCGCCAAAGTGGCTTTGTATTTAGTTCGCGCAACTACGCGTCATCGATTTGGATAGCGAGTAGCAGCCGCGCCGGGGACATATCGACAAGATGCGCGAAGAACACGGAGACTCGCTCGAAGTGGAACAGCATTCCTGGGTGAGGCTTGAATCGCTGCTGGTGGACTCGATTGTCATCTTCACTGAACGGCAAATCGGATCTGGGCCGCCGGGTAAGTCTCGGTCTAGGTCAAGGCCGGCAGGACCGCCTTGCGCCGGTTCACGTAAGATGAAGAGACGAACCAGAAACAGCAGACGATTCGCCCAGGTTAAGCCAGGATCATGACCGAGTCACCAGTGCAGTCTTTGTCGAAGCCCAAACAACGCAACCGATGGCTCATTCTCATTGCTGCCTTCAAGTTTGCCCAGGCGCTGCTGTTCATCGCCATCGGCGTGGGCGCGTTGCGCCTCGTACATAAGGACATAGGAGATCTGCTGGCTAAATTGGCCGACCACCTGCGCTTCAACTCCGAACCGCGCTTCGTCAACTTTATTTTGGAGAAAGCGCCGCTCGTGGACGACCATATGCTGCGGCGGATCGGAGCCGTGGTTTTCATCTATGCGGCGCTCGATCTGATCGAGGGGACCGGCCTTTATCTCGAGAAAGTTTGGGGCGAGTACCTCACACTTGCTATTACAGCGTCGTTTCTGCCCTGGGAGATCTTCGAGGTGCTGCGCAGAGTGACTTGGATCAGGTCCGGCTTGCTTATAGTCAATGCCCTTGTCTTTTTCTATCTGTTGAAGGTGGTGATAGAGCGGGGAAAGGAGCGACGTGGAAGTGGAATGCCGTAGCTCAGTCGGATACCATCGATGATTTTTGGCGGCTTATTTTGCCCAGTCGGCCCACTTTCGCTTTTTATTCTCCTATCACAGCTTTGCCGTTCCGTCCAGTGCGGGCACCAAGAAGGTAAACACTACATATTGTGGTAATTGCAATTAACTAATCTATTAGAGGAAATTTCCACATTTCGCCGCCCCGGTCCCGATGATCAACAGATTTTTTACTTGGCCAGAGCCAGAAAACGGCTGTACTATCGATTCACGGTGGAAGAAAGTGGGGTTGAGTGGAGTCTTTTGGAGCCTCTTAACTGGCTTTCAAAGCAAGTCTACCCGAGTTTTTACCTTCCCGCGCAGAAAACGGGCTCACAGTGGCGGGGGAACCAGCGCTGTTAATGGAAAAAAGGCAGCTTCAGGTAGGGGACCAGCCGCGGCACGAAATCGGGCATCGGCCTCGGAACGCGAAAAGGCAGAACAATGTACCGCGGAAACCATCCGGCAAAGGTCGATGAGAAAGGGAGACTCAAGCTCCCGGCTGCCTTTAAGCAGCTGGTGGATGCGGCAAACGTCACCCAGTTCTACATCACCTCGACGGACGGCGAGAGCGCGGAGGTCTGGCCTTTGCCGGAGTGGGAAAAGCAGGAAGCGCTTTTGGCTGAATCCAGCACCATGGACGAAGCCGTGGACAAGTACCTGAATCTGACCAGCTACTACGGCCAGCAGGTGGAGATGGACAATCAGGCGCGAGTCCTGCTGCCGCAGATTTTGCGGGAAGCAGCCCAGTTGGACGGGGAGGTTGCCGTGCTGGGAAAGCTCTTTTACCTGAAAGTTCAAAACCTCCGGAAGCTTGAAGAGAGTTTGTCGGCGAACGCAATTACGGCCGAGAATCGCCTGTCGTTGGGTCCTATTCTCAAGCGGCGCGGTTGACCGCTAAACCCCTCAGGGGGAGCGCATGACGAAGTCGAATGAACGCCATGTGCCAGTTCTTTTTCAAGAAGCGATCGATTTTCTCCGGGTGCGCGCAGGGGGCACGTATGTGGACTGCACGCTGGGATTGGCCGGGCACGCCGAGGGAATAGTTAGGCGGCTGGGCCCCCAAGGGCGCCTGATCGGGTTTGACCGGGATCACGAGGCGCTCGAACTTGCAAAGGTTCGGCTGGATCGGGTTTGTGAGGAGTTGGGTAGCGAGGCCCCGCAGGTGACTCTGGTTGGTGAGGCTTTCAGCTCCATTGCCGGACATATTCAGCCGGCTTCAGTGGATGGTCTTTTGGCCGACTTTGGAGTGAGCAGCCTGCAATTCGATGAGGCGCACAGGGGATTTAGTTTTCAGGCGGACGGGCCGTTGGATATGCGCATGGACACGCGCTCCGGACTGACCGCCGCACAAGTGGTGAATGAGGAAAACGAGCACGAGCTCGCCAACCTCATTTACGAGTACGGAGAGGAAAGGAGGTCGCGGAGAATCGCCAGAGCCATTGTGCGGGGGCGGCCGGTTGCAACCACGGGGCAGTTAGCCCGGATTGTAGCCTCAGCTGCCCCGGCAATGAAACAAGAGCGCATTCATCCGGCGACCAGAACCTTTCAAGCTCTTCGTATTTATGTGAATCGCGAACTGGACGAGATTCGGGCATTGCTTGAGGCCGCGCCAAAATTGCTTAAGCCCTCTGCACGGCTCGCCGTCATCAGCTTTCACTCGCTCGAAGATCGCATCGCGAAAGACAGTTTGCGGGAAGGCGCGCAGAAGGGAATCTGGGAGATTTTAACCAGAAAGCCCGTTACGGCCGGCGAAGAAGAGATGGAACGCAACCCGCGTTCGCGCAGCGCGAAGTTGAGGGCGGCGAAAAGAACAGCTGCTAGCTTTTAGCCCCTAGCTTTGAAGCAGGGCAAAACGAGTTTTGTGCAGGTCATCGTCCGTGTTGAATGAGGAATCGGACGCTTGGTAGGCAAGACCAGGGATGTGTTTTTAGTGGATAGATGCGGCGGCAAGTTTTTGGCTGAGAGTCGGAAGCTGATAGCTAATGGCTAGAGGCTTGGGAGGAGGAAACCATGGCGGCATGTACAACAACTTATTTTGAAGTGGGCCGCGGCTGGGGCGCACGGGTCGCCGAGCGGAACGCCGAACTTTTGACGCGGCAGGCATTGCGCCGGCGCGGCGCGCGCACACCCGAGTTCTACTTTCCCAAGCATTTCGATAATTCGCGCCTGGTGAAGGCGGCAGACCCGGTGCGGGTGCGCGAGATGCGCCTGTTCTCCGCGGCAGTCGCGGTTCTGTTCTTGCTGGTCATGATCTATGGCTTGCAGCACTTCTATGCCATTGAGGGCGGCTATCGTGTGGAGTCGGAGAAGCAGGCGCTCGATCAGTTGCGCGAAGAGAACCGCCAATTGCGGCTGACCGAGGCGCAGCTCACCCAGCCAGGGCGCATTGATTCCATGGCCCGTCAGCTTGGCCTCGCGGAGCCGCAGCCGGGCCAGGTCATTCATCCCAATGCCCGTCCAGATGCAGGAACCCCCTCCGTTGCCCAGGTAACTCCTCCAGCGCCTGCCCTGCAGTAAGCAAGCGATCAAGTGAATGACTGACTTTTTCATCATGCTCCTGAGTACCGATTGGTTCTTGCCCTTCTGGTCGGAGATCGGAATCGGCGTGCATGACCGAACAAAGACTGACATTCATGAAGGGTGCCGCGCAATTGTCGGAAGGTTTATGGGTGGCTGTAAGGACTATTTCCATATCGATTTCACTGATCAACGAAAGCAAGAGACACTGTTCTCGTTCGTAGAGTTGCTCGGAAGGCTGGGAGCGGGCTATGTGAGATTGATAGTGGAAGAGGAGGGATACGCGAGCCATAAAGATGAAGTGAGTACGGCAATCATGTCCATGATTCTTACCCGCGATTCGCTGTTATGCGGTGAAGGGGATGGGATACTGGCTCTGGATGACGCTATTCGAACGGGGGTTATTGAGGCAGTTGTGACCTACGATTTTGACTTAGATCGGCTTTCGAAGATTTCAAGAGAGTCCGACTCAGCGTGGGATGCTTATTTGAATGGACTTCTTGTTGAAGCACCTGACGCGCTGTCGAATTTCGCTTTCTTTGCTGCGCAAAAACTCAGGTTAAATTCGCTTTGGGGTCGAATCTGCGAGCGCCTTTCTGATAAGGAGAGGACTGAACTAATTTGCTGGTATCGCATCAAGGCAGCATCTCGCGGGATTCCAATCGATCCTGTTCCCTCCTACATAAGTTGAGTAGTTGATACTGGAGAAGTTAGCGGAGCAATTCCCCATGCAGGCAGCCTTTGGAGCCAACCGGAACCGCATCAATGCGGCGCGCGGCATTCCTCTCAAGCGGACGCGCTTCTGGTTGGTCTGCCTGTTCTTTCTCCTCTGGCTGGTGGCGATTTGCAGCCGGTTGTTCTGGCTCCAGATCGTGCGCCACAAGGAATTTGTAGAGCGCGCGCAAAAGCAGCAGCAGCGCACCTTTGAGGTAGCTCCGCGCCGCGGCGTGCTCTACGATCGCAATCTGCGCGAGCTGGCCATGACGGTGCAGGCCGACTCCATCTATGCCGTGCCTAACGAGATCGCAGACAACCAGGCTGCTGCGCACGCTCTGGCCGCGCTGGTACACACCGACCCCGCGGATGCGGAGACCACGGAGGAGCAGATTGTCGCGCGCCTCAATAAGGGAAAAGACTTTGCCTGGGTGGCGCGGCGCGTGCCCCCCGAAGTTGCTGCTCGCGTACGGGAGCTCATTGCGTCGCAGGGAATCAAGGGCATCTATTTTCAGAAAGAGTTCGAGCGCTTCTATCCAGACAACGAGATTGCCGCGCAGGTGCTGGGCTACGTTGGGCTGGATGACAATGGCCTCGGCGGGCTGGAGCAAAAGTACGACGGGCAACTGCACGGACTTCCGGGCCGCATGTACACAGCAATGGACGCGCGCCGCCGGGTCATGGGATCGAGCGAAGCCGAACCCGAGCCGGGCAAAAACCTGATACTGACAATCGACGAGAACATTCAGTTTCTAGCCGAGCGCGCTCTGGACCACGCCATGGCGCGAACCCAGGCGGCCAACGGCACCGTGGTGGTGCAGGACGTTCATACCGGACAGATTCTGGCGCTGGCCGTCCGCCCCACATTTAATCCCAACCAGTTTCGCCACGCCACGCCGGCACTGTTGCGCAATCATGCGGTGAGCGACGTGTACGAGCCAGGTTCGACCTTCAAGCTGGTCACCTACTCGGCAGCGTTGGAGCAGGGCGTGGCCAAACCGGACGACATGATCGACTGCCAGGGCGGGCAGATTACGCTGGCCGGGCGCGTGATTCACGACGATAAATCGGACCACTACGGAGTGATCACCGTCCATGAGGCGCTTGAGCACTCGAGCGACGTGGCCGCGGTGAAGCTGGCGCTCAAAGTGGGACCGGATAAGTTTTATCAGTTTATCCGTGAATTCGGTTTCGGCTCGCGCCCCGGCACGGAGCTGCCCGGCGAGACGCGCGGCCTGCTGCGGCCGGTAAACAAGTGGGGCTCGTCGTCGATCGGGTCGATTGCCATCGGGCAGGAAGTGGCCGTCACGCCGCTGCAACTGGTTTCGATGGTTTCCACCATCGCCAATGGTGGAATTTATCTGCCTCCGCACGTGTTGATGCCGGGTCAAATCGATGGAGCTGCCCAAAAGTCTGCCGCACCGCAGGTGCCGCAGGGGTCGCCATTCAAGCCGGGAGGCGATCTGCCCAATCCGCTGCCCCCAGGCGCGCACCGCGTCCTCTCTACGCTCACCGCTGCCCAGATGCGCAAGATGATGGAGGGCGTGGTGCTTTATGGCACGGGCAAGGAGGCGCAGCTCAATGGCTACTCCTCGGGCGGCAAAACCGGCACCGCGCAGAAGATCGATCCCGCCACGCATACCTACTCGAAGACCATGCACGTGGCGTCGTTTGCCGGCATTGCGCCGGTGAACAATCCGGTGATTGCCGTAGCGGTCGTCATGGACAACCCCAAGGGCAGTTACTATGGCGCCAGCGTCTCTGCGCCGGTGTTTGCCGAGGTAGCGCAACAGGTGCTCGAGTATTTGGCAGTTTCGCACGACATCGACGTGCGCCCGCCGAAGACACAGTCAAAGGCTGACAAGCCCGTGACGGAAGACGATTCCGCTGCCAACACGGGCGACATTGATGCGCTCTATGCCGCGGCCAACGACCTGCCCAGTGACGATCCGCTGCGCGCCGGTGCAGCCCAGCCGGCCGCGCCGCCCGCCGGTCAGGTCGCGAGTCCGGCCCCTCACCCGGCCGCAGACACGAAGGCCAAGCCCAGCGGCCCACCAGCCGCAGTTGCATCTTCAGCACCGCAACCCGCCACGCAGCCAGCAAACGCATCCGTGCAGCAGCAGACGACAACCGTAGTCATCGACCCCAAGCGCCTCCGGGTTCCGTCGTTGATTGGGTTGCCCGTCCGCAAGGTCATCGAACTGGCTGCCGCCGCGGGGCTCGAGGTCCAAGTGTCCGGCAGCGGTACTGTGCGAGAACAGGCGCCCGCTCCCGGCACGATGGTCGCCCCAGGAACGCAGATCGTGGTGCGCTGCGGGCGGTGAGCAGATTTGCTGCGCTCCGCTACTATCGCCCGGCTACTCATTCGCCGTCCCTGCAAGATCGATGATTTTTTCTCGCCCTTTTAAAATCTTTTGGTGTAATATTTTGCTCAATTGGTGTTGGCTTTCCCCGGCCGATCCTTACCCGCAAAAATAATAGTCAAAAAAGTATCAGTGAAACAGGATCAGAGACCAAGTCCTTAACCCGCAGGCCTGGATCGCCATCGCTCCCAGGCCAGCCTCACCCTTCCCTGGAGGTTCAAATGAAGTCCTTTGCTTTGGTCAAACGAGTTCTTCTTGCTACGGTGGGCGTGATGGCACTCTTGGGCGTCGCTCGTCCAGCCGCCGCGATCGGCGTGACCCTCAAATACTTTTACGTCATCACTCCCCCTCCCATCTGGGCGAACGGCAATCCCCAGGCCGCAGGCTGGACCGCCCTGACCGCACTGAGCGGGTCCGTGGGGACGACCCCCTTCGCCGCTGAAGACTATGTATCTCTCTCGCTCCCTGCCAGTTATGGCGGCTCCTTCTGGTACGCCTACGATACTTTCTTAGGCGAGTCCAATGGCTTTATCGGAGCCGATGTCTCCGTACCCACGGCGCAATGGTTAACCCCTGCGGCCTACTACTGGACCGGTGGACCGGCCGGCGGTGGCGCGCTCGCCTTCTTCAACTCCTTCAACCCGTTCACGGGGGTCTTTTTCGCCAACGAGATGATCGTGCTTGACCCGCCGTCGTGCGACGCCATCACTTGTCTCAGCGATCTCGAGGGCGAACTTGGCAGCTCCTCCGGCTTGCTGACGCCATCCTTGGTCACCCTTGACGGCAATGGCGACCCTCAGGGCATCACAATCCCCAACGAAGACGAAGATGCGAGCGTTCTGCCCGATCCCAATGGCACCAATACTTTCGCCGACGGCACTGGGGAAACGCCCGAAGGACCCACTGGGATCTACGTAATGCTTGGCGCCTTTGCGATTGGGGCTGGCCTCCTCCTTCGCCGGCGGCGTCCGCTACTATCCGCTGCCAGATACGGTGCGCTTTAATAAGCGCACCAACGCAAAACTCGCAAGCGAGTTGAAGCTAAACCTAAACCCCGCAACCAGGAACTCGTGGCCAATGCCCTGGTCAGCCCAGGCATCCGGCGCTCCGTAGATCCCATTCGGAGAAAGCCGGATGCCTGGCTGTCAGTCTGCACTTTCGGTGCCGACGCTCAGACGCCGATAAAGCCGAACTACAGACCTTCCGGCCATTTTCGCGTTGCCGCCAGCGATTCCCCCGTCTCGAGCAGGCTCTTCAGGCTCGCCAGGATCATCGGCCATCCGCCCGACACGGCCTTGATGAGCTTGGATTCACTCTTGTCCATCTCGTGCGTGAGGGTGAGCTTCACCAGGTCGCCTTTCTCTTCGAGTTCGTAGGTCAGGCGCGAAAGGCCCTCCGCGGTCATATCGGGAAACATGTGATTCTGCCACGTCAAAACGAGCTTGCGATGCGGCTCGATCTCAACTATTTCGCCGCTGTCGGCCGTTTCGCCGTTTGGCTTCGCGATCCGCCATGAAGAGCCCGGCTTCCAGTCCGACTCCTGCGTTGTTTCCATCCAGAACTGCCGCGTGAACTCCGGTTCGATCAGCGCGCGCCAAAGTTTCTCCGGCGTGGTGCGAATAAAACGTTACATACACAAACTCAGATTGAGCCATCGGTTTCTTCCTCCAGTTTTCTTTTAAGTTCGGCGAGAGCGCGAAGGCGGCCCCGCTCGTATTTGCCAATCCAGCGCTCGGCGATCTCGTGGATCGGCATCGGATTCAGATAATGCAACTTCTCGCGCCCCCGCCAGATGGGGACCACAAGCGTTGCCTCTTCGAGCAGCTTGAGGTGCTTGGTCACTGCCTGGCGCGTCGTATCCAAGTGTTCGCAAAGCTGGCCTAGCGTCTGCCCATTGTCCGCGCGCAGGCGATCCAACAGCAGTCTGCGCTCCGGAGCAGCAAGCGCCTTGAACACCTTGTCGACGTCAGCGCCCATTGCCAATACATTAGGCAACTATTTGGTTGCATGTCAAGAGAGTACAGCGTCACCGAAAAAAGATCAGTCATTTGAATCATCCGGCTTTGAGAGAGCAATTGCACCGGAATTCATATTCGGTCGAGGTCTGAGGGGCGCGCCGCGTGGCGCGTCGGGGGGCGCGTCAGGATAGTTCGCGCCCAGCAGTTTCCAAAGTTTCCTGAGCGCCTCGACGTCCGCCTCCAGGTACGCTTTGAAATATGCACGGACGAAGTCCTCGACTGGAAACCCATGCAAATCGCGCTTCAGATCGTCATAAATACTTTTTCTTTCCTCGTCCATAAAAGCATCTTATCGCCAACTCCAGTCGAACGAAGCCAAGCAATCTACAATTAAATCCGTGATGAATTGGAAAGAATTAGCAGCAGAAGTGACGGCCGTTGGAGCTGGCGGGGACTCAGATCAGCCAGTGACCGGCGTCGAATACGACTCGCGCAAGGTGCGGCCGGGCTCGGTGTTTGTCGCCATGAAAGGCGGCTCGACCGACGGCAATCGCTACGTGGAAAAGGCCATCGCGGCGGGCGCGTTGGGCATCATCACCGATTCGTCGCCGAAGTTCGATCATCTGCTAGTCTTTCAGGCCGGCCTGCCTGTCCTTGAAGTGGAACACGGCCGTCGCGCGCTGGCCGAGGCTTCGGCAGCCTTCTTCGGCCATCCCGAGCGCAAACTCAAAGCCACGGGAATCACCGGCACGAACGGCAAGACCACCACGGCCTTCCTCCTTGAAGCGCTCCTCAATGCCGCTGCCCGCACCACCGTGCTGGTGGGCACGATCGAATATCATGTGGCCGGCGAGGTTCGCCCGAGCGTACACACCACGCCGGAATCGCGCGATCTGTTTGAGTTGATGGCCGAGGGCGCGGGCCGCGGAGCCACCGAACTCGTGACCGAAGTCTCGAGCCATGCGCTCGACCAGGGCCGCGCTGCCGGAGTGAACTTCGATGTGGCTGTCTTTACCAATCTCACGCAAGACCATCTCGATTATCACCAGACAATGGAGAAGTACTTCGCGGCAAAGCGCCTGTTGTTCGACGGTACGGTCTACCCCGCGCCGCGTGTCGCTGTGATCAATGCACACGATCCGCGCAGTGATAGGCTCGTCACCGCTGCCCTGAGGGCAGAAGTGGAGGTGCGGACGTATGGAATCGGCCAAGGCGACTGGCGCGCCGCTAGTTATGCCCTTACTCCGGCAGGGGCGGTTCTCGAACTGGAAACGCCTGTTGGCTCGGCCAAAGTAGCGTCGCGGCTGGCCGGCGAAGTGAACATCCTCAACCTGCTGGCCGCATTCACCGCCGCCCATGCGCGTGGCGTTCCGTTTACCGAGCTGGTTGAATCGGTCCCGCGCCTCAAGCCGGTTCCGGGCCGTTTTCAGCCCGTGGATGCGGGCCAGCCTTTCACAGTAATTGTGGACTACGCCCACACCGACGACGCGCTTCGCAATCTGATCGCACTCGCCCGGCAGACGATAGCGCAATCCGGCGGGCGCGTGATTACGCTCTTTGGTTGTGGCGGCGACCGCGACCGCACCAAGCGGCCGAAGATGGGCCTTGCGGCGGGTGCTGGCAGCGACTTTGTGGTGGCTACCAGCGACAATCCTCGCTCAGAGGAACCAATAGCGATACTGGCTGAGATTGAGCCGGGATTGAAGGCCAGCGGAGTTCGCTATACCATCGAACCGGACAGGGCAGTCGCGATCGCAGCGGCGCTCAAGGTGGCCAAGGCTGGAGACGTGGTGTTGCTCGCCGGCAAGGGCCACGAGAAAGAGCAGATTCTGGCTGATCGCACCGTTCCTTTCGATGATGCGGAAGTTGCACATTCGCTTCTGACGGAATCGGGTATGGTGAACTGACGGCATGGAGTTTGGTGAGACGCAATGAAGCTCACACTGGCAGAGGCGGCAATCGGCGCGGGTGCGGTGCTGGAGATTCCGGCCAGCGTTGTAAACGCCGGTGCGCTCATGGTAAGTGCCTACTCGATCGACTCGCGCACGGTGGGCGTCGGCGAGCTGTTTTTTGCGGTGCGCGGAGAGCGGCATGACGGGCACGACTTCTTAGAAGCTGCGCTCAGGCGCGGCGCAGTTGCGGGGGTGGTGTCGCGCGCGCTGGTGGCTACGCTGCCAGACGCGGTGCTGGCTGTGCCTCTGCTCATCGCTGAAGATCCGCTGCTCGCCTTGCAGGCGCTGGCTACGCACGTGCGCCGTCAGTGGGGCCGTCGCGTGGTGGCCATTACCGGCTCTGCGGGCAAGACCACCACCAAGGAAGCGGTGGCCGCTGCACTGGGCGCAAAATTCAATGTGCATAAGTCCCGTGGCAATCTGAACAATGGATTCGGCCTGCCGCTCGAACTGTTGCGCCTCGAACCGGAGCATGAGATCGCTGTGGTCGAGATGGGGATGAACCACGCTGGCGAGATTGCCACGCTGGCGCGCATTGCCGCGCCCGATTGGGGCGTGGTGACAAATGTGGGTACCGCGCATATCGAAAACTTTCCCGACGGGCAGGCCGGAATTGCGCGTGCCAAGCTGGAGCTGGTGGCTGCGCTGCCGGCCAACGGTGTGGCCTTTCTCAACTGCGACGATCCCTACCTCTCGCAGTTTGGCCGCGACTTTCTTGGCAGGGTCGTTTATTTTGGCGCCGGACCCTGTGCCGATCCCCGGGTTCTTGAAACGAGCGAAGACCTGGAAGGACTGCATCTGCGTTTTCGCGCCGGGGAACGCGAGGGCGACCTGACCCTGAAACTCCTCGGCGCACACAACGCATCCAATGCGCTGGCCGGACTCGCCGTAGCCCTGGAGGCGGGCGTTGAGCTGGATGCCGCAGTTGCCGCGCTGGCGTCGCTTACCGCTGGCGACAAGCGCGGCCAGTTGATCGAGATCGGCGGCGCAACGATTTTGAATGATAGCTATAACTCGAATCCCGAGGCGCTACGCTCGATGATTCGCACGCTAGCCGCGCGCCCGGCGGGACGCCGCATCCTGGTGGCCGGTGAGATGCTCGAACTGGGTGAGCAAGGCCCTGCACTACACACCGCTTGCGGACGCGCCGCCGCCGAGGCTGGGCTCGACATGGTAGCCGGAGTGAGCGGCAACGCGGTACACCTGGCCGCGGCCGCGTGTGCCGGCGGTATCGCCGCGCTGTTCTTGCCCGATGCTGAAGCGGCCGGCCGCTGGCTCAGGCAGACGTTGCAGCCGAGAGACGTGGTGCTGGTGAAAGGCTCGCGCGGGGTACACCTCGAGCGGGCAATCGAGGCCGTCAAGGAAAAGATTCCGGCAGCGGAGGGACAATGAATCTTCGGCCATTGCGCGGCTGGATTGTGATGGTTCTGGCGCTCGCGTTTACGCCGGCGTTGATGGCGCAGGCAAATCCGTCGTGGACCAATCCGTTTCCACCCTTTCACATCGCGGGCAATCTTTACTACGTCGGCAGCGAAGATCTAGCGTCGTACCTGATCGTCACGCCCAAGGGAGACATTCTCATCAACAGCAGCCTTGAGACTTCAGTGCCGTTGATCAGGAAGAGTGTGGAGGCTCTCGGATTCAAGTTCAGCGATATCAAGATCCTGCTCATCAGCCACGCGCATTATGACCATTGCGCGGGCAGTGCCATGGTGAAGCAGCTCACAGGCGCTAGGTACTTCGTGATGGATGGGGATGTATCGGTAGTGGAGTCGGGTGGCAAAGCGGACTTTCAGTATGGCGCGGACCCAACGATGTTGTACCCGCCAGCAAAGGTCGATCGGGTACTGCGCGATGGCGATACGGTGCGACTGGGTGGCGTCGTTCTGACCGCGCACAAGACGGCCGGCCACACCAGGGGAACGACCACCTGGACCATGGATGAGGCCGAAGCTGGCGGGACGCTACGCGTGGTTATCGTCGGCAGCCCCAATGTAAATCCAGGGTACCAGCTGGTAGGAAACAAGGTGTATCCGCAGATCGCCGGCGATTATCGCCGGGAATTTCAGGTGCTCAAGAGCTTGCCCTGCGATGTTTTTCTCGGCGCTCACGGCAGCTACTACGATCTGAAGCAGAAATACATGCGCATGAAGAATGGTGAACACGACGTCTTCATCGATCCTGGCGGTTACAAGAGCTACATTGCCGATCGGGAACAGGCCTTCGAGACCGAGCTGGCGCGCCAGTCCGCGGGAGGGCAGTAGGACGCGCATCCACGGCCTCGAAGCCCCCCTGCCCTGTAAAATCAACCTGAAACCCGCTTGATTCCGGTTCTGGAGGCCACTTGCTCTACTGGCTGCTTTACGAAAAGCTATTTCCATTCTTTCACCCATTCCGGATCTTCCGTTATCTCACCTTTCGCACCGCGTTTGCCTCGCTCACGGCGCTGCTGATCGCTCTGTTCATTGGTCCCTGGGTGATCCAGAAACTGCGCGAGTTCCAGATCGGGCAGTACATCCGCGAAGACGGCCCGCAGTCGCACATGAAGAAATCGGGGACGCCCACCATGGGTGGCGTGCTCATCGTTATTGCGATTCTGCTGCCCACGGTTCTGTGGTCCGATCCATCGAACCCGTTTGTCTGGATCACGGTCTTCTCGACCCTCGCCTTTGGAGCCATCGGTTTTGCCGACGACTACATCAAAGTGGTCAAGCGGCGCAGCCTGGGCCTCACAGCACGGGCCAAGCTGATCGGCCAGGGGCTGGCCGGGGTTGCGGTCGCGGTTGCGCTGGTGGTGCTCCAGCAATTCGGTAAGTTCTCCACACAGTTGACGGTGCCTTTCATCAAAAGCTGGCGCCCCGACATGCTTTGGCATTGGTGGCCGAGTACGCTCCCGCACATGGGGCTTCTGGCCTTTCTCCCATTCGTCGCCTTTGTGGTCTTCATCCTGACGCTCTCTTCCAACGCGGTCAATCTAACCGATGGGCTTGACGGGCTGGCTATCGGCTGCACCATTGTTGCCGCGGGCGCGCTTGCCCTGCTCACATATGTCAGCGGCCACGTGGTTTTTGCCGACTATCTGGAGCTGCAGCGCATGCCCATGGTCGGGGAATTGACCGTCTTCTGCGGCTCCATGGTGGGCGCTTCTATTGGTTTTCTCTGGTATAACGCCCATCCCGCCGAGATTTTCATGGGCGATGTAGGCTCGCTGGCCCTCGGCGGCGCCATCGGCACGGTAGCCATCGTTATTCGCCAGGAGCTTCTTCTCCCCTTCATTGGCGGCATCTTCCTCCTGGAAGCGCTCTCGGTGGTTTTGCAGGTGGGCAGCTACAAGCTCCGCAACGGAAAGCGTATCTTTAAGATGGCGCCGCTGCATCATCACTTCGAGCAGTTGGGCTGGCACGAGTCCAAGATCATCGCGCGCTTCTGGATCGGCGCATTGGTGTTTGCATTGTTTGCACTCACTACCCTGAAACTCCGTTAGACAAGGTCCGCGCGGCATCTCCCGCGGTACACAATAAAAGAGGGCGCGGCGGCCTGAGGAAAAATCCCTATGATGGAGCTCAAAGGCAAAAAAGTTCTCGTTGTGGGACTGGGAAAATCCGGCTTGGCGGCGGCGTTATTTCTGCGCCACCGCGGCGCGCAGGTCACGGTTTCCGACGTGCGCAGCGCCGAGGCGCTGGCCAAGGACATTCCGGCGCTGCTTGACGAGGGCATCATGGTGGAGGCCGGCGGCCACGGCCTGCTGACCTTTCGCCGCCAGGACCTGATTGTGGTCAGCCCCGGTGTGCCGATGAATACACCCGAACTGATGCAGGTGAGGAGCTTCGGCTTGCCGGTAATCGGTGAGTTGGAATTGGCCGCGCGCTTCCTCAAAGGCAGGATTGTGGCCATTACCGGCTCCAACGGCAAGACCACTACGACCGCCCTATTGGGAGAGATTCTGAAAGAGGCGGGTATTCCCACGCTGGTGGGCGGCAACATCGGTGTGCCGGTGGTTGAGCTGATCGAGCAGAGCACAGATGAAACCTGGTCGGTGCTCGAGGTCTCCAGCTTCCAGCTTGAAAGCACCGATCAGTTCCACCCCAGCATCGCCGTGATCCTCAACATCACGCCCGATCATCTGGACCGGCATGGCAGCTTTGAGAACTATGCGTTGGCCAAGGAGCGCATCTTTGCCGCGCAGGATGAACACGACTTTGTCGTGCTCAACGCCGACAATGTGCGCGCTGCCCAAGCCGCATCCCGCTCGGCCGCCAATGTCTATTGGTTTTCCGTTGAGCATTCGGTTAAGCAGGGCGCCTGGTTGGCGCAGGGGTCCGTGGTCTATCGTCCGGCCAAAGACGCGGCGACGGAAAAGGTGATGCCCCTGAGCGGAATCCCGCTCAAGGGCGCGCACAATGTGGAGAATGTGCTGGCCGCGGTGGTGGCCGCACGGCTCGCTGACGCACCGGCGAACGCCATTCGCCACGCCATCGAGAGCTTTCAGGCCGTCGAGCATCGGCTGGAATTTGTGGCTTCGGTCAACGGCATCGAGTTTTATAACGATTCCAAGGCCACCAACGTAGACGCGACGGCCAAGGCCGTGGCTGCCTTCGACTCGGGCATTCATCTCATCCTGGGCGGCAAGGACAAAGGATCGGACTATACCCAACTGGCGCAACTGCTGCGGGCGCGTGTACGCGCCGTCTATACCATCGGTTCAGCTGCGGCCAAAATCGAGTCCCAACTGCGTGGAGTCGTCTCGATTCAGTCCTGCGAGACGCTCGACAATGCAGTCAGCGCGGCAGCCGCAGCGGCGCGTCCCGGCGAGGTGGTGCTGCTCGCGCCGGCCTGCTCCAGCTTCGACCAGTTTGAAAACTACGAACACCGCGGCCGCATCTTCAAGGAACTGGTCAGCGAACGGCGGGGATGGAAGGCATGGCAGCACGCGTAGGGGTCGACAAGTGGCTCTTCTTCACCACGCTGCTGCTCACCGTGGTGGGGCTGGCGATGGTCTTTTCCGCGTCAGCCGTGGTGGCGCAGGAGAAGTATCACTCCGAGTTCGCCGATGTCGGCAGGCAGGCGGGCTGGGCGCTGGCTGGCGTATTGGCCATGCTGGCCTTGATGCACGTGGACTATAGCGCCTACAAATCTCCGCGGTTCATCTATCCTGCTCTGTGCGTCACCACGCTGCTGCTGGTGCTTGTCTTCTTCATTCCTGGTTCGCACAATGTCCATCGCTGGATGCGCTTTGGCGGCCACTTCACCTTTCAGCCATCGGAGATCGCCAAGCCGGTGATGGTCCTGTTTCTGGCCTGGTTTCTCCACACCCGCCTCGACGCCATGCGGGACTGGAAGCACACCTTGCTTCCCGCGGTCGTCATGCCGGTGGTCTTTGTCCTTTTGATCGTCAAGCAGCCTGACCTGGGCACGGCGTTGGTGCTGGCCGGCGTGACGGCGATGATGCTGATGCTGGCCGGGATGGAGTGGAAGTATCTCTTTATCGGCATCGGTGCGGCTCTTCCTGGCCTCGCCGTTCTGCTCCTGATGGTTGCCTTTCGCCGCCAGCGCATGCTGGTCTTCCTTAACCCCGAGGCCGATCCGCAGGGCGCTGGATTCCACATCAACCAGTCGCTGATCGCCGTAGGCACAGGCGGCCTCACTGGCCGAGGCTACATGGAAGGCATGCAGAAGCTCTTCTTCCTCCCCGAGGCGTCCACAGATTTCATCTTCGCCAATATCGCCGAGGAGCTTGGGTTCATTGGTGCGATCGCGATTGTGCTGCTCTTCGCTGTGCTGGGCTACCGCGGCCTGCGCGCGGCGTTTCGTTCCCAGGATTCCTTTGCGCGGCTGACCGCCTTCGGCATCACCACGACTATTCTGCTGCAAGCTTTTTTCAACATAAGCGTGGTGCTGTCGCTGGTGCCTACGAAAGGGATTCCGTTGCCGCTGATCTCCTCCGGCGGAACCTCGCTCTTCTTCACCCTGGCCAGCATCGGCGTACTGCTGAACATCACTAGGAAGGCGGATTGAGTTGGCTGATCTCCGTGTTCTCATAGCCGGTGGCGGCACTGGCGGCCACATCATTCCCGCGCTGGCGGTGGCTCACGAGCTGGTCGATCGCCACGGTGCCGAAGTGCTCTTTGTCGGCACGGCGCGGGGGATGGAAATTCGCCTCGTGCCCGAGGCTGGCTTTAATCTGCGCCTGATCGATGTTGGCCCGCTCAAGAACGTATCGCTGATCACCAGGCTGCGCACCCTGTTGAACCTGCCCCGCAGCATCTCTGGCTGCATGCGCCTGATTCGCGAGTTCAAGCCCTCTGTCGTCTTTGGCGTGGGCGGTTACGCCTCCGGCCCGGCCATGGCCGCGGCGCTCCGGCTCAAGGTGCCCACGATGGCTTTTGAGCCCAACGCCATGCCGGGGCTGGCCAACCGGCTGGTGGGCAAGCGGGTGCAGGCTGCGGCCGTCAACTTTTCCTCGGCGGGCAAGTGGTTCAATAACTGTGAAGTCACGGGCATTCCGGTGCGCCCGGAGTTTTTTCACCTGCAACCGCCTTTGGGCGCGGCACCCCATCTGCTGGTCTTCGGCGGGTCGCAGGGCGCGCGCATTTTCAATAATCATTTGCCACGAATCATCCCAGCTCTGCTGGAGGCCATCCCTGGACTCACGGTCTTGCATCAGAGCGGGATTCGCCACGCCGAATCGACCCAGGCGGCCTACGAAGCCAGTGGCGCAGACCCGGTTCGGTGGCAGGTGCGACCATTTTTTGACGATATGCCGGCCCGTTTCGCCGCCGCGCATCTGGTCATGGCGCGCAGCGGCGCATCCACAGTGGCAGAGTTGGCTGCCGCAGGCAAACCCAGCCTGCTGGTGCCCTTTGCCGCCGCCGCCGATGAGCACCAGAAGCGCAACGCCGAAGCCATGGTGGATGCCCGTGCTGCCGTACTCCTCCAGGAATGGGACCTGGACATTCCCGGCAAATTATTGAATACCCTAACCGGGATGCTGACCTCGCCCAAACAACTGGCTGCCATGGGCGATGCGGCGCGAACCCAGGCTCATCCTGACGCTGCCGAGCGGATCGCCGCCCGGCTGGTCGCCTTGGCGGCAGAGAAACAATAGTCCCTATTGCTTATATAGGTCCCATCAAAACGCAAGGCCCGCCTGCCGAAGCAAACGGGCCTCCTCTGGGGAAAGTCTCAGGAATTAACGGTGTCCGCCACCGCCATGGCCGCCGCCACCAAAGCCGCCTCCATGACCGCCGCTGAATCCACCGCGTGCGCCGCCGCCGAATCCGCCGCGGCCTGCTGGTGCTGCACCTCTGCCCGCTCCGCCAACATAGCCGCGTGCCCCACCTGCGTAACCGCGCGCTCCACCGGCATATCCAGCGCGTCCGTATCCGTATCCGCCGCGACCGTATCCGTATCCGCCGCGATAGCCAAAGCCGCCGCGCATGAAGTAGCCGGGGTGACCGTAGAAGCCCCAGTGATACCATGGGCCCACGCCGACGAACAACCCGCCGTAGAACCAGTTAGGCCCGTAATAGCCGTAGGGCGCGCAAGCGTATGGGTAGTAGGAGTAATAGCCCCATTCGCAGGCCGGAGGACCATAGGCATCAGGGGCGTCAACGACCGCGGGGCCGACTCCAACACCCACAGCCACTTGGGCGTTTGCCGTTGTTGCCGCGAACGGCACAGCCAGAAGTAGTGCGAACAGAACGAGGCTAATTCTTTTCATGACCTTCTCCTTGTGCTGCCCGTCCTTTCCGATCCGGACCGGGATTCAACGTTCTCAGCACCTGCCGGCCTCTGGGTTTGTCGTCCCAACCGGCTTCTGATCATTAAGACAGCATTTCCGCATTTAAGTTGCGGTCTCTCGAAGAAGAATCGCTCAGGGCAAGCAAAATGGCAAGCAAATCGAGAGGCCAAAACCGCGCGCACTTTGTTCTGGCCTGACTGATTCTGCATAACTCTTTCAATTCACAGTGGATAAAAGTCCCTACCAAGCGTGTCCCGAGCCTTCAGGGAAAAACTTCAGGGATTCGTCAGAAATTGGATGCTCACGGGCTGGCAGACTAATGGGGATCTCTATGCAGGTCCGAAGGAGTTTTTTATGCCTAAGACAATGTCGTATGCCCAATGGTCCCTGGAACCCTATTGCATCGGGTTGAAGCTGCGTGCTTTGCGCACCCAGAAGCGGCTTACGCTTTCCCGGCTGGCCTCCGAGACCGGCCTTTCGACAGCGCTCCTCTCCAAGCTGGAGACTGACCGGATGATACCGACGCTGCCCACGCTGGCCACCATCAGCAGGGTATACGGCGTGGGCATGAGCCACTTTTTCGCCGAGCCGGCGCAGCATACGCTCTCCATTACGCGCAAGGCCCACTTCGAGGGTGCCGCGCGCGGACCGGAGGCTGTTAAGTTCATTCCGTTGAACGCGGCGACGGAAGCACCGAGGCTCGTGGCGCAGATGATCGAGTTCCCCGCGGGTGGCGTATCGTCCGGCCCCGACCCGTTCCGCGAGACCAGCGGGCTGGTATACGTGCTGGAAGGACAGCTACAGTTGGACGCGGGCGGCATGAGCGAGGTGCTGGAAGCGGGCGATTGCGCCTACATGGAGAGTGAGATGGCAGTGGCCTGGAGTGCTGCGGGCAAGAACCGCTGCCGGGTGCTCGCGGTGATGCCGGGAGAAGCGAGAACGGAGGCCTGAGCAGGCAGCCGGACTCAGTTTTGGACGCGCGGGATTAGCCGGAACGTGTCGAGGAAGCGTACGGTGGCGCTGTACGGTTGCCCCAAGCGGCGAAGCGGTCCAGTTCAGCAAGCGAATCTTAGAGATTGCGGGTGATCTCTTGTTTTGCGTTGCCGGTTTGCCGGTCGCCGTGCCGGTCTGTAGGATGATTTGGAAACTTCAAGACCGGAGACCATGCGACCCAACATTCATTTGATCAAGGCAACCTTGAGCGGAGCGTTGGGTGGGTTGCTTTTCGGATTCGATACGGTGGTGATCTCCGGCGCCATCGATGCGCTGGTGCGGCTGTATGGCTTGAGCCCGCAGCAGATGGGCCAGACAGTGGCTATCGGGCTGGTTGGCACCGTGGTGGGAGCGCTGGGTGCGGGCGTGGTGGGGCAAAGGCTGGGCGGTCGAGAAGCCTTGCGCATTACCGCGGTGCTGTACGTGGTATCTGCCATAGGGTGCGCGCTGGCGTGGAATTGGCCCGCGTTTATGCTCTTCCGTTTTGTGGGCGGGCTGGGCATCGGCGCGTCGTCGGTGCTGGGGCCGGTGTACATTGCGGAGCTGGCTCCGGCCAAGTGGCGCGGACGGCTGGTGGGGACGTTCCAGTTCAATGTAGTGCTTGGCATCGTGCTGGCCTACGTGTCGAATTATGGAATTCGCACGCTGCACCTAGGCGCGGCGGAGTGGCGCTGGCAAGTGGGCGTGGCCGCGCTGCCAGCGTTCGGCTTCCTGGCGCTGCTCTTCGGCATTCCGCGGAGCCCGCGCTGGTCGGCCTCGCGCGACCGGATCGATGATGCATTGGCTGTCCTGAAGATGATGGGGGAACCGGACCCGAAGGCCGAACTGGACGACATTCGCGCCGCGCTGGCGCAGGAGCACGCTACCGCGCACGAGCCGGTGTTTCGCTGGAAGTATCGCTACCCTCTGTTTTTGGCTATTTCCATCGGCGCGTTCAACCAGCTGGCGGGGATCAACTCCATCCTCTACTACGCGAATAGCATCTTCGCCTCGGCGGGATTCAGCCAGATTTCCGGCGATCAGCAGGCCATCGCCCTCGGCTTTACGAATTTGATCTTCACAATGGTTGGCATGTCGGCGATCGACAAGCTGGGGCGCAAAACCATGCTCCTGATTGGCGCGGCGGGCACGGCAATCTGCCTGGCGGGAGTGGCCTGGCTGTTCAAGACGAACTCTCATCCAGGGGCGCTGGTGTGGGTTCTGGTGGCGTATATTGCTTTCTTTTCCGTCTCGCAGGGGGCGGTGATCTGGGTGTATATCGGCGAGGTGTTTCCGAATTCCGTCCGCTCGAAGGGCCAGGGTGTGGGCAGTGCCAGCCACTGGTTTATGAACGCGGCGATCCAACTGGCGTTTCCAGTTGTAGTGCATTCACTGAACACGGAAACGCCGTTTGTGTTTTTCGCGGTGATGACGGTGGTGCAGTTTGTCGTGGTGTTGTTGGTCTACCCGGAGACCAAGGGACAGACGCTTGAGGCGTTGCAGCGGAGACTGGTGCCTGCGGAGTAGCGCGTGGCGGATCTCTCAGCCGTGACCGAAGTCACGAACTCAGGGCCGCGACCTGCTCTATATATAGGTTTGCGGTGATTGCTGTGCCTTCCGGTAGCGGCAAAACTTCACAAACATGAGGTCAACCATGCAGCAAATGGAGGAGTCGCCAACGGAGCGGGTGAGGGAACTGGCGCAGACCGGGCCGGAGGCCCATCACCCCGTCACGAAGGCGGAGAAGCATTCGTCGTGGGCGGCCGCCATCTTTGTCGAGTCCTTGAAGGATGAGATCGTTGGCGTGGGCCGCAAGCTATGGGAACGGCAATACGTAGACGGCAACGGCGGCAACATCAGCGCGCGGGCCGGGTCCGGCACGCTGCTCTGCACACCGACCATGATCAGCAAGCGGGATCTGGAGCCGGCCGATATCTGCCTCTCCGATCTGGAGGGCAACATACTCTCAGGAAACCGATTGCGCACCAGCGAGTTGTTGCTGCATCTGGAGATTTACAAAGCCAACCCGCGTGCCCTCGCCATTGTGCATTGCCATTCGCCGTATGCCACTGCCTTTGCCATGACGGGAACGGCGCCGCCCATTGGGCTGACTGCGGAATATGAGGTCGCGATCGGCCCGGTGGCCGTGGCGCCCTACGAGACCCCCGGCACACGGGCCTTTGCCGAGACGGTGCTGCCCTTTGTCCAGGACCACAATACGAT
>Ga0182024_10006172_pt1 | contig 26427 bp, 24 predicted proteins | sample P32metaG_FD_120480 | JGI IMG/M metagenome (GOLD analysis project Ga0182024, IMG submission 120480) | Permafrost microbial communities from Stordalen Mire, Sweden - P3-2 metaG (Illumina Assembly) | ecosystem: Environmental > Terrestrial > Soil > Wetlands > Permafrost | place: Sweden: Stordalen... | reverse complement strand
GTGACCAGTGAGTCGAGCACGCGGCGGGCGGTGCTGCCGCGGACGCGGGTGAGGTCGGGTGGGATTGTTCTAAAGATGCGCCCGTGCGCGGCGTCGCGCGGGGCGAGCTCGGAGGTTGCACGGGGAACGTCTTTGCCCACCGGGACGGTGAGGGAGTCAAGATTGTGCAAGGGCGTGCCGCGCTCCGCCAGACGCATAATCTGCGAGACGGGCTGCACAGTGTGCAGGCGATGGACCATGTATCGCGCAAGCTCGAGCACGGGCATGCGCGCGAAGGCGTGCATCGCAGTGCGGTAGCTCGCCAGGAAAGCGCGCGTGGCCGAGTGGCAGCGGGTGCTCTTTGCGCCGGCCTCGTGTCCGGCAAGGACGAGACTGGCGGCCATGCGCTTGACGTCCCACTCAAAGGGACCGCGAATAGTCTCGTCGAAATCGTTGATGTCGAAGACGAGGCGGCCGTCGGGCGCGGCGAAGGCGCCGAGGTTGCGCACATGCGCATCGCCGCAGAGCTGGGTGAAGATGCCGGTATGCGCGGCCAGCGCAAGGTCGGCGGCCATGATAGGAACGGCGCCGCGAAAGAAGCCGAAGGGCGAGGCGGCCATGCGATCGGCCTTGATGGAGACCAGCGCAGGCACGCGGCCGCGCATGGAGGCGGCGAGCAGCTGGAGCGGATCTTCGCGGCGGAGCGCGGGCTTCCAGCCGGCGAGGTCGGCGCGGCGTATCTGCTTGCGCTGCGCCTGGCCCAAGACGAGGCGCTGGCGCGCGGTAAGAGACATCCCGCCATTCTAGAGGATGCGAGTTGTGTCCGCGATCAGGCGCGAGGCTTGGTGGCGAGGATCAGTGGCGAGGGGCCCGGCGCATCGAGTTGGCGCACATCCGTGAATCCGGCCTCGGTGAGCCACGCGCTGATCTCCTCAAACGAGAAGGTGTCGCCCTCGTCCGTGTTGACCAGCATATTGACGGCGAAGAGCAGGCTGACGGGCGGACCGGTGCGGTCGGAGTTGACGAGGAACTCGGCGATGGAGATGGTGCCGCCGGGTGCGAGCGCGTGGAAGACTTTGCTCAGCAGCTTGCGGCTGCGCACGGGACCCTCGCTGTGCAGGATGTGGCCGAGGGTAGCGACGGTGTGGCCGGAGCCGAAGTCGGCGGTGAGCAGGTCGCCCTCGATGAAGGAGAATCGCTCGGCGAGGCCGAAGCGCGCGACCGTCTTCTGCGTGACGGGGATGACCTCCGGCCAGTCGACCGCGGTGACGATGACCTGCGGCGAGGCCTGTGCCAGCGCGATGCCCCAGACGCCGGAGCCGGCGGCGAGATCCAGCACGCGTGCGGGAGCGGCGAAGCTCAGATGGCGGGCGAGGGTCTGTGCGGAAGGAAAGCTCATGGGGAAGATGTCGTTGACGAACTCGTGGAAGAACTCGCCGCCGGCGGGTTCCTGATTGACGGCTTCGATGGGTTTGCCGGTGCCGACGATCTCATTGAGGCGGAGAAATTTTGGGATCAGCTGCTCGCTGCAGTGGCGGATAATGCCGCCATGGAAGCTGGGCTTGGTGCTCACGAGAAACGTCGCGCTCTCCAGCGTCAGCGAGAAGCGGTCGCCGTCCTTCACAAGGAAGCCGAGGCCCACGAGGGCATTGCAGATGGCAGCGAGGCCGCGCTCCGAGGCGTGCGTCTCCTCATGCAGCTGGCGCAGGGTCTTCGCGCCGCCGTCCAGCACGTCGAAGACACGATGGCGGATGGCGGCCTCTAGGACGAGCGGGGGAACGTATCCCCAGGCGAACTGCATGATGCGTTGCGGCGTAAGTGGAGGCGCGGAGGTCGTATCAGTCATGGATGTTTTCTCGCTCATTCAGGAATGGGCGAATTATACAGAGCCACGGATGGCACGCGGATGAACGCGATGTGGAAGAAATTGGTGCGATGCAGAGCTACATGATGCGGAAGCGCTCGCGCATGAGGCGCTGGAAGCGCGGGCGCCAGATGATGTCGTAAGCCAGCTCCTTGCCGGGGAACATGGCGAGCGCGGCGCGGCGGGAGTCGGCGATCATCTGCGCGGCCTCATCGATGGTGAGTGAGCTGTCCTGCGCGATGGTCTGCATGACGAGGTTCATCATCATCTGCAGGCGGCGGATAAGTTTTTGCTCCTGCATCTTCTCTGCGGCGTCCAACTGGGCTGGTTGTGGTGTGAGAATCGTGGCCTCTTCGTTTGCTGGAACTTCGCTCATGCGGCTCCTCCGTTTGTTATGGCGACTATTCTTCGGTCCTCAAGGATTAGACGCGGGAGGAAGCGTCGCGGTTCTGCCGTCGCGGGAGAGCAGAAAGGTAGTGAGGCCGAAGCGGTCGGTGCGAAAGACGCGGGCGTGTGCGGCGGCAAGGCGCGCGATGACCTCGGGCCGCGGATGGCCGAAGGTGTTCTGGCTGCCGACGGAGATGACGGCGTCCTGGGGCGCGGCGAGCGCGAGAAACTCCGGCGTGGTGGAGGTGCGGCTGCCGTGATGGCCGACCTTAAGCAGTGTGTCGGGGCCGATCTGCGCGGAGGGACCACCGGCGAGCGCGGATGCGACCATGACGTGCTCGCTAGGCGCTTCGGCGTCGCCTTCGAGCAGGGCTGAAGCCTGCCCGAACTGGAGATGCAGGACGAGGGAGTCATTGTTGACCGGCGGGCCGGGGTTGGCGTAGCTGGGCGCAGGTGCGAGGACGGAGAGATTGACTGAGTCCCACGCGATGCGATCGCCGGCGCGGAGATGGCGGACGCGGACGCCGAGCGACGCAGCCTCGGCGAGCAGATCACGGTAGCGCGCGGAGTCGGGATCAACCGCGACCCAGAGCTCGCGCGGGCGGAAGTTGCGCAGCACAGCAGGCATGCCGCCCATGTGGTCGGAGTGAGCGTGGGTGAGGGCGACGACATCGAGACGGCGAAGCTGGCGCGACCAGAGGTAGGGTGAGACGACCTCTTCGCCGACGTCGAAGGTGCTGGCGCCGGTGGCGTTCTCGGCGTTGGCGGCTGCTCCAGTTGGGCCACCCGCGTCAATGAGCATGGTGCGGCCAGTGGGCCCGACGACCAGCAGCGAGTCGCCCTGGCCAACGTCGATGGCGGTGACCTCAAGCTGGCGGGGATAGATGGTAGGCGGCGAAGGCCAGAGCGCGGCGGCTGCGGCAAGTGGAAGAACTGCGACTGTGGCCCACGCGAATGCGCGCGAGCGGCGGACTGCCCAACAACAGAATGCAATGCACACGATGGCGAGCAAAGCGTGAAGAATCGTGGGCCCGGGAACGCGTAGGTCGGCGGCCTGTGCGTGGCCAAGGTGCTGGATGGCGACGGTGATGGTGTGCAGCAGCAATGCAAGCGCGGCACCGGGGATTGCAGCAAGCCATGAGCTCACAAGCGACGCGAGGAAGGTGATGAGTCCGAGTGGCGCGAGCACCGCGACCAGCGGGATGCTGACCATGTTCGCGGGCAGCGCGAAGACAGTGGCGCGGTGGAAATAGACAGCCATGGGCAGCACCATCACGGCCTCCGCGACGAGGCCGATGAGAGCGAGTTCGGCGGCGAAGAGGACGACGCGAAGCAGCATTGTGGGCAGAGAGCGCGCGCGATGGCCGAGCAAATTTGCGAGCGCCTCACCCCAGAGGCGGAGCATCATGCGAAGCTGTGCAAGATGCGGCGGCAGGGTCGCGTCGCGCCAGCGGTCGCCGATCTTGCGCGCGGCATGAGCATAGGGCAGGAAGCTGCGCTCGCCCAGGGGAATGGCGATGCCCGCGATGGCGACGATGGCGAGGAAGGTCATCTGGAAGCTGGCCTCGAAGAGAGCGCGCGGCGACTCGATAAGCACGATGAGCGCAGCCGCGCCAAGTGCGTTGAGCGTGCTGCGCTGGCGCGAGAGCAAGCGCGCAGCGAGGAAGACGGCGGTCATCAGCAGCGCGCGCTGCACAGGAACACCAAGGCCGGTGAGCGTCGCGTAGGCCGATGTGAGTGCGAGCGTGAGTAGGGTCGCGGGCAGCTCACCGATGCGCAGGCGTCGCGCGATGAAGAAGACCAGGCCGGCCAGCAGCGCGACGTGCATTCCGGAGACGACGAAAAGGTGGAAGGAGCCGGTGCGCTCGAAGCCGAGGCGCAGCGCGCGGGTGAGACGCGAGCGATCGCCGAAGAGCATGGCGTTGAGCATTCCTGCATCGTCCGGCGCAAGGCGCAGCGCGGCGGGCAGGCGGCGGTTGGGCGCGGAGCGGGTGTAGGCGAGCAGACGTGCCGCAGCCCAGCTCTGCGCAGCGAAGATGCGGCAGTGAAGGCTTGCGAGGATTTGCGCGCGATGCGGAGTAGGGTCGGAGATGACGCGGAGCTTTGCCGCGGGGACATTAGCGGTAGCGGCAATGCCCTGGTTGAGGAGATAGTCGGCGTACTGCCATGCGCCGGGATCGCGATAGCGCTCGGGCACGCGCAGACGCAGCGGGACTTCGACGAGGTCGCCGCAATGGAGCGGAGGTTGGGATGAGGTTTGCGCGTTCTGCGGGCTGGAGTGCGGCTTCGGGGGTGGTGTGAGCAACGTCGCGCGGACCCCTCCGGCGATGGGCATCATGCGCGCGAGGTCGGGTGTGACGTCCTCTATAGCAGTAAGAGAAAGATCGACGGAGATTGAGGGTGTGCCGGGTTCGTCCCACTGGTCAGGGTCCTGGTCCTGATCGAAGCCGTTATCTGCGTTTGCAGTATCGCTGTCGACGGCACGCGGGGGCAGCGCGCGGAGGCGCACAACACGCGCCTGGACGGTTCGGCTGAGGCCGTCAGCGTAGGCGACGAGCGCGGTTTGCGAGGAGGGAGCCGGCTCGATCTGTGCGGACCAGAGGCCGATGGCGATCCACAGCGCGGCGACGGCGAGAATTGCGATGCGTGGCGCGCGGCGCAGCGCAAGCAGCGTGAGCGCGAAGAGAGCCAGAGTGCCGAGGGCAAGCAGGACGGTCAGGCGCGGCTGGCGCGGTGGAAGCTGGGTGAGAGCTTCGCCCGCAGCGAAGCAGAGGGCCGCGGCGAGCAGCGGCGCGCGGCGCAGGCGCAGGGATTCAACACGCGGTGCGTGCGGCCAAAGGCGGTGCGCGCGCTCCGCTTCGGAGTTGGATTCGGGTCTGGAAACACCAGAGAGCTGCCGCAACAGGCCACCCGTCTTTCGCAGACGATTGAATCACAGATGCAGCGGCGCGTCGCGGGAAATCTGCGTGGGATGTCAGAGCGAGCGGGTGAGGATGGCGACGGTCTCAATGTGCATGGTCTGGGGGAAGAGGTCGAAGAGATGCAGCTGCGAGACAGAGTAGCCAGATGCGGCGAGCGCTGCGAGATCCGCTGCGAGGGCCCGGGGCGAGCAGGAGACGTAGACCAGTGTGGGCGCAGCGATGCGGGCGAGCAGGGCGCAAACCTCAGCGCCAGCGCCGGTGCGCGGCGGGTCGAGGGCGATGAGCGCGGGGCGGTCCCGCTCAATGACGGCGCCGCGGAGGAAGTCGAGTGCGGTAGCTTTGACAGCGCGAAGGTTGGAGAGCTTGGTCTGCGAGAGAGCGGTGAAGGCGGGTTCGGCGATCTCAACGGCGGTGACGTGGGCGAAGCTGCGGGCGAGGGTGCGGGAGAAGAGGGCGCGAGCGAAGAGACCGACGCCAGCGTAGAGGTCCCAGGCTAATTGGGGAGACGTAGCGGATTTGTTGTACGCGCGTGCGGGTTCGAGTTGGGCGGCGAGGGAGGAGTTCGCGGTTGCGGTGACGAGCGCGAGGAGTTCGGGGAGAAGGAAGCGGTTGACCTGAAAGAAAGCGCCGCGCGGCACCCAGTAGTTCATGGGTTCGGGGTTCGAGGTGGGAGGCACGAGGCTTAGTGGTTCGAGGAGCGGCACAGTGTAGTTGAGGCCGGGCGAGCCCCAGGCGGGACCGGGCTTCGGGACTTCTGTGCGGCGGCTGCGTGCGGCTGGTGGAAGCAGCGCGATGGCAGCGCCGGCGAGCGAGGGGAGTTGCGCGCGGAGGGATTCGCAGAGGGCGGTGAAGTTGGCGGGAAGATTTGTGGGGAGGGATCTTGCGGCGGCGCGGAGGTAGAGGGTGAGCTGCAGGCGCGACTCGCTGGCGTCGGTGAAGAGTTCGAGCTGGTCGGGATTGAGGCTCGGCCAGAGTGCGGCGTCTGCGTTGGCGAGCGCGAGGAAGGCTTCGGCGGCGCGCCAGAGGAGGGGCGCGGCGATAGGGCACTGCGTGATGGGGACGAAGGTCGGGCTGCGATGCAATCTTTCCTCCCCACTCATCCCGCGAGGCGGGATGAACGGGCCACCCAGCGAATCTGACGCGTGCTCTTCAGGATCGCCGAGGTAGCCGGCGCGGAGCTGGCCGTCGGCCATCGCGAGAGTGAGGCGGATGCGGTTGCGGTAGGCGAGCGGGGGCGAGGCGTGAAGCTGGAGTTCAGGTAGAGGGACGTCGGCGGCGGCGAGGAGCGTGCGCAGGTGCGCGGCTTTGAACTCGAGCTGCGCGGAGTAGGCGAGGTCCTGCAGCTGGCATCCGCCGCAGAGGCCGAAGTGCGGGCAGGGCGGAACGGCGCGGGCGAATTCAGCGGCGACGGCGAGCTGCTGCTGAGAACTCATGCGGGGTCCTCTTCATGGGGCATGTAGAAGAGCGAGAGGCGTGGGAGCGAGTTGGCTTCGAGGAGGCGCTTGAGGAGGAACTGCTGCTGGACCTGCTTGATCTGCACGGCGCCCATCTTGCCGCGATAGGGAGCGAGTTCGCGGTCGGCCTGGGCGCGCAGGGCGACGAGTTCGGCCTCCGGCGCGGCGGCGAGCAGGGCGGCGAAGAGCTTGTCTTCGAGGACGGTGAGGGTGCGGTCTAAATCCTCAAGAGCAACCCCGGGATACTCAAGAGACAGCGCGATGCCTTCCAGCGGGTGCGGCGGCTGGCGATCGAGAGAAGCAGATCCCTCCCCCTTCGGCTCGCTGCGCTCGCTCAGGGTGCGGGATGACAACTCCTCAGCCAGCGCGCGGAGGCGGGCGGCGGTCTCGGCGGCGGCGGCGGCGGCGGGCGCGGGAAGCGTGGGCGCGGCGGCCGAGAGGAGCGCGGCGTTGCGGGTGAGGAAGCGGGCGATGCGTGCGGCCTCAAAACCGGACTCGCGAGTTCCCTTCCCTTCTGCTTCGGCGGTGGTCATTCCGACGCTGGCTTCGCTGGCCTGCTGGGCGGCTTCCATCACGGCCTGGGCGCACCAGGCGAGGCCGTTGACCTTGCGCTGGCGGCGCGGGCCGAGGCGGGCGCGCTGGGACTCGTGCTTATCGAAGGCGGTGTCGATGCCGCGCAGGACGGCCTCGAGCGGGACGCCGGCCTCGCGCCAGGTCTCGATGAGGGCCCAATCGAGGGTAGAGAGGAAGAGGATGGAGCCGCGGCGGCGCTGGAAGCGCTCTTCGATCTCGGTGAAGTAGGCGAAGTGGTTCATTCTGCGAGATGGGGGTACCAAACTGCGGGGTGGGGCACCCTCCCCCCTCCCCCCTATCAAAAATTGCATGATCTTGAAGGGAAACGAGTTGCCCCTTATGATCTTGATTCTATGTGCTTTATAGATAAACTGTTTTGAACCAGTAAGTTAGAAGGAGCGCCGGGCGGCGAGAGAGGCCGTGCGCGTTCTCCTCTCTGCCTATCTACTTCTATTATAGGCGCGCGAGTGAAACTGGATTGCCAACTATAAGTAGTCGGTATATCAGAGAGATAGGCTGTTTCATGGCTTGACACGTCCGGACTGAGGCCCGGAACCTAATAGTGTCTCAGTTTGAGAATGAAAGGGAGGGTTGCGGCCTAATTCTTCGCGACGGTCAGCGGAATCTCCGTCGCGCCTGCTCTGGCGCTGCCGAGGTCGTGCACCACGATGCGCAGAAAGACCTGGCCCCCGGGTAGATCGATCTCCTGGTGCTCGGGAAAGCCGCCGGACATGACCTGTGCGTAGACCTCCGGGGGCAGATCGAGCCCGAAGGCGCGCTCGGTGACGTTGATGATCTTGCCGTCGGCATCGTAGGCCAGCACGGTGAACTCCAGCCGCGCGTGGGCCACTCCATCCGATGTTCTCTGGAAGGTAAAGTGATGCGCGTCGACCATATAATCGATCAGATAGCGCGTGACCGGAGGCTTGAGGGCCTTGGCGTCCGCGCCTGCTGGGCCGGCCGATGGTGTGAAGCCTTTGGCGACGGGGTCGCTGGAGGAGATGACACGCACCTTGAACGGGATGTCGGAGGGCGGCGGCGCGCCGAACTGGATAGCCTCCTTCATGGCGCTGGCTGAACTGTTGGCCGCGCTCTCAGGGTTGCCGGCATAATACCCATCGCGATATGCAAGCTGGTAGCCGCCATTGACGTTGACCTTGATGCGGCGGAATCCGCCGTCGTCCTTGACCTGCGGCATGTAGCCGATGGTGTAATAGTTGGCGCCATCGGCGAGGGCCTGTTTGATGGCGTCCTCAAAGCCATTGGTATTCACAAAAGCCTTGCCGCCGGTGTCAGCGGCGATCTGCTGCAACGACTGATCTGCCACATGCGCATCTTGACTGCCGTTTTGCGGCATTTCGGCCAGGTGGAGTGGCCGGCGGGTGGGGGACGGATCCATTTGGGCCGCGGCTAGGGTGGCCCCCGCAGCGACCGAGGCATCAAATGCGCTTTGTGCCGAAAGAAGACCCTGCGCGTTTACGGGATAGACTGCGATCCGTGCAGCCGCAAGCAGCCTGTCTGTCTCCCGTACATCTTCGGTGTAGTCGCGCACTGGCTTCGTATGATCCGGACTCGGATTGTTGGGGTTTTGGCCCGGATCGATATACAACGGAAACGATCCCGAGAACCAGATGAGGTTCTTGCGCCCGGGAATCGCGCTGAGATAATGCGCGATCTGCCGCAGTGCAGCCAGAGTGATCTTTTCCCGCTCGTCCGTGCTGGCCGATTTGGCGTCGATCTTTGCCTGTTGCACGTCCATGGCGGCATCGAATTGGCCAGCCAATATAAGGTCGTACACCACCTCGGAGTGCGAAGCATCTGAAATCCTTTCGGTGTCCGCCATCGACACAGCGGCGCCCTTATCGGAGATGGCCCTGGCAAGCAAGCTCGCGTCGGCGGTGAAGCCCTGGATCATGCGCAGCTGCGAGGACAAGGTAAGGATCGCCATCCGCGTTCCCGTAGGGATCTTCTTGAGGTAGGCAAGCATCTGCTTGCGGACATTGGCCTGGTCCGTGCTCTGAGTGTTCAGGGCGTCGAGCAGCAACACGTTGATCGCGCTGGAAGGAGGGGTTGGGGAAAAGTCGCTATAGGTGTTGGGCAGCAGCGCAAGGGCCTTGGGTGCTGGCGCGTTGCTTGCCGTTGCGGGCTGCTCCGCCTCGCTGTGCGCCTCGAAGACCTTGAGCTCCTGCTGCTTCCCATTCTCAAGGACGCGAAACTCGTCTTCGGTAAGCCCCTTGACCGGGACGCCATTTTTCGTGACCACCACATCCACCAGAACAAGATTGGATTGCACCTTGAGAACAGGAACATTCGCAGCGCTGTTCTGGCCGGCAGCCTGAGGCCGCGACGTATACGTGGAGCCGGGCGCATTCGCAGCGGCAGGGGACTCCGCGTAGCAGAGGCACGGCAGCAGAAGGACGAGAGCGGGAACAGCTCGCGAAAGACGACGGAGAGACGTCATCGAGCACCTCGTAAACCTACTGTGGAAGTCTGCACCGTCCAAAAGTCTTTGTCCAGCGGGTCAAACTGAGACACTACCCGGGATCTGGCTCAGAAATAAAGGCAGGAGCAAGAGCGGATTCAGTGGCTGCTGGAGGCTTTGAGGAAGGCGATGATGTCGGCGCGCTCCTGGGGGCGGGTGACGAGGAAGTCCATGTTGTTGCCGGGGAGGAAGGCGTCGGGGTCGGTGAGCCAGCGGTCGAGGGTCTGTTCGTTCCACGTGATGTGGGCGGCGATGAGCGCGGCGGAGTAAGGGAAGCCGGGGACGGAGGCGGAGGGGCGGCCGTAGACGTTGCCGAGGCGCGGGCCTTCGTGGTTATCGGTGAGGGAGTGGCAGCCGGTGCAGCGGCGGTTGAAGAGGTCTTTCCCGTTTTCCGAATTCCCTTCGGCAAGTTGGGCGTCGCGCGCGGGGTCGGGTGGAAGAGGCTGCGCGGCGGATGTGGAGTGCGCCCAGGCGAGGAGGGTGGAGATCTCTGCGGGCGTAAGGCGCGCGTTGCGATGGATGAGGAGATATTGAGGCGGAGGCATGTGGCCGGCGCGGACCTGCTGTGCGATTTCGGCGAGGAGGACCTGCTGCTGGTCGGGCGAGTTGTGGTCCCACTGGGAGAGGTTGAGGTGGCTGCGGGCATCGAGTATGTCGCGCTCGAGCAGCCAGGAGATGGGCGCGAAGTGGCCGTAGCACGGGGCGCGCGCGGGCGTGGAGTGGCAGTCCGCGCAACTGGCGGCGAGGATGGCGCGGGCTGCGGGCGGGATGGACGCGGGGAGCTGCGGCGGCTGGCTGCGTGGCGCGGCGAAGAGGCCCGCGTCTCCGAATGGATGGACGCGGGCGAGGGTGAGTGAGAGGAAGAGCGCGAGGAGGGAGGCGTAGAGGATACGAGTGTGGGGAAGGCGCATGGGGAGGGACGTTCTGGATTCACGGTGCGAGGGTCGAGATAGGTGCGAGGAGCGCGTGAGTGCTGAGTTGTTTGCGAGTCTCATCCCCACCCACCGCGCGACTCACATCGCGCGATGAATGGGGCACCCAATACGCCACGGCGCTGGCTACATCGTGCTCTGCAGTGAGGAGTCGACGATGGCGAGTGACGAGCGGCGGCCGATGTAGTGGACCTGAGTGACACCGAGGACCGAGCGCAGCTTGCCGGCGGGGACGGTCATGGGGCCGGCAGATGGCGCGGAGCCGGGCGCGGGCTGCGGGAATGCGGTGGAGCAGGCGGTGTGGAAGCTGACGTTGCCCTCGACTTTTTGCACGATCTGATGGATGTGGCCGTTGAGGACGGTGACGGAGCCGAAGCGCTTGAGATAGGAGAGGGCTTCGGCGCCATCGCTGGTGCCCCAGCCCCACTGCGGGTAGACCATCCAGAGCGGGATGTGCGCGAAGACGACGATGGGTGTGGAGGGCGTGAGTGCGGCGAGGTCCTGCTTGAGCCAGGCGAGCTGCTCAGGGCCGAGGGTGCCCATCGCGTCGACCTGGCGGGAGTTGTTGAGGCCGACGAAGTGGACGCCTTTGTGGGTGAAGCTGTACCAGCCGGAGCCGCGGGTGCCTTTGCCGAAGCGCTCGAGGTAGAGCTGACCGTCGTCGGTGGCGGTATCGTGCTCGCCGGGGACGTAGTGGACATCGGTGATGCGTGAGGACTTGAGGATCTGCGCGGCGGTGTCGAACTCGCTGGCTTTGGCGGACTGGGTAATGTCGCCGGTGTGGATGAGGAGGTCGGGAGAGCCACTGGGGATGGCGTTGACCTGGGCGTTTATTTTGTCGACCGCGAGCTGGAGGGTGCCGGCGACGTCCTGGTTGGCGGCCTTGTTGAAGCCGATGTGCGAGTCGGAGATCTGGACGAAGGAGAAGCCGGCGTCGTGCGACTGCATGGGCGCGGCGGAGGGGGTGGCGGCGAAGAGCCTTGATGTGGGGACGCCGCCGGCCATGGTCCAGAGCAGGCCGGTGCCGGCCCAGGCCATGCAGGAGAGGAAGTTGCGGCGGTCGATGCCGTCGTGGCTGGGCTGGTCGGGATTTGCGTGCTGGGATGCGGGATTGGCGGTGGGGTCTGCGGTGGGGGGCGTGAGGTTGGTGTCGGTCGAGTTTTTCATTGGGGCGGAGTCTCCTTGAGGGATACAAACTGCGGGGATGCAAACCGGCGGGGCGGGATTTTATTCCGCGGATTTTTGCGGCAGTGGGAATAAATTTGCGCGGCGGGAGTTTTGATCGGTGGAGAGAGAAAAAGCCGGCGTTGTGGGAGGGAAGACGCGAGATACTGTGCGAAGCGATGACGCTGCTGGGATGGAGGCGCAAGTCCGATGGAGACGGCGAGCGGGCAGACGCGCGCGCGAACGCGGCGTCTTCCGCTGCCGCATCTGTGCAGGATGCAGGGCGCGCAACCTCGGCGAGCGCGACGTTTGAGGAGCTGGCGCTGCCGCTGCTCGCGTCGCTGTACAATGTAGCGCGCTGGCTGACGCGCGATGCGGCGGAGGCGGAGGACCTGGTGCAGGAGGCGCTGGTGAAGGCGTTGCGCGGATTTGCCGGGTTTGAGCCGGGGACGAACTTCAAGGCGTGGATCTTCCGCATCCTGCGCAATACGTATCTGACTTCGCGCAGTGGGCTGGCCGTGGTGCGGACGGAGTCGCTGGAAGAGGAGATGGAGACGGGCGCGGCTCCGGAGGCGGCGATCGACCGGGAGACGCCGGAGATGAACCTGATGCGGCTGAGTGATCGTGCGGAGCTGGAGGCGGCGCTGGAGGAGCTGACGCCGCCGCTGCGGGAGGTGGTGTTGCTGTGCGATGTGGAGGAGATGAAGTACAGGGAGATTGCGGCGGTGCTCGAGGTGCCGATCGGGACGGTGATGTCGCGCGTGGCGCGGGCGCGGGCGGCGCTGCGCAGGACGCTGACGCGCAGAGGTGAGCTGGGGGCGGGTTCTGGTGCGACAGGAAAGAGCGCGGGCAGCGCGGGAGGGCCGGTGCGATGAGCGAACATCTTTCCGCGAGGACGTTGAGCGCGCTGGCCGATGGCGAACTGAGCGCCGAGGAGTTGGCGGGCGTGGAGGCGCATCTGGCCGAGTGCGCGGCCTGCACGCGGAGGGCTCTGGAGGAGAGCCTGCTGAAGCGGGCTGTCTCGCGGACGGGACAGCGGTACGCGATGCCGGCGGGATTCGAGGAGCGGATGCGAGGTGCGATTGCGGAGGAGCGGGCATCCCTCCAATACAGAGATTCTGGACACGTGCCGCGCGCGGTCCAGAATGACGACAGGAGAGCAGGTTTATCGAAGCTAGTCTGGGTGGGTGCGCTCGCGGCGGTGGTGCTGGTGGGGGTGAGCGTGCTGGTGGTGCGGAGGGTCTCGACGGAGAATACGGCGCTGGTGGCGGAGGCGGTCGACGAGCACATTGCCGCGCTGGCGGCAGGCTCGGCGCCGGAGGTGGTGTCGAGCGACCGGCACACGGTGAAGCCGTGGTTCCAGGGCAGGCTGCCGTTCAGCTTCAACCTGCCGCAGGCGCTGGCGGCGGACACGACTCTGGATGGGGCGAACCTGACGTATGTGCAGGGTGAGCCCGCGGCGCAGCTGCTGTTCTCGATTGGGAAGCACCGGGTGTCGATGTTTGTGCGGCAGCGAGGGAATGCGGAGTCCGGTTTAGGCACATCTCTACACGACCCTTCGGCAAGCTCAGGGCAGGTTGTGGGGCGGCCGCTATTATCGGACCACAATGGCTTTCACGTGGAGGAGATTCGCACCACAGAACTGGATATGGTGGCGGTGAGCGATGTGGATGCGTCGCGGCTGAGGGAGCTGATGCAGGCGATGGAGGCTGTGCAGTGAGACCTCATCGATGCGCGGTGAGGCAGTGACGAGGCGAGCATTTTTTCTAGAGATGCGGAACCAAGCCAAATCCAATTGATCGATCTGCTAGGGTTGAACTAGCCCAAAAGAGCATAGGCAGGTTGGTAGTCCTGCCCTCGCTGGCACAGCGAGAATTCGTTGCCCGGTAGCGTCGGCGACAACCCATGGCGAAGGCGAGTGGTGCATCTGCCACTCAGCAGTCGCGTGGACTCTTAAGGACGCGCGAATCCATACAAGGGGAATTCGCATGAACACTCTCAACCACCTGAATCTAAGCACATCCGATGTTGCCGCCCTGGCGGACTTCTTTCATCGGGTTTTTGATTTTCGCATGGTCGACGAGCGCGGAGCTGGCAATTTTGCCATCATGAGCTCCGAATACGGTTTCGTCCTGACCCTCATGAAGGACAAGACGCTGCGGGAACAAGGGTACCCGGGCGCCTTTCATGTGGGCTTTCTGCAGCCGGATCGGACTGCTGTGCAGGACGTTCATGCCCGGACACAAGCCATAGGTCTATCGGCACCTTCGCCTGGGCTGATGCGCGAAAACACCTTTGGCTTTTACGTGCAAGCGCCGGGCGGTGTCGTGGTCGAAGTGAGCTCCCGCGCGTGATACATGCGGGTGTGTTCCTCCTGCTGCAGGGGGAACGGGAGAGCCGGTGCCCCCGTTTATGCTGACGCATAGACGGCGAGTCCAGCTTTATGAGCGCAGGGAAGGCGAGGAAGAGGGCAGATGGCGGGTGATCGAGTGGATGGGACGGATGTGAGCGAGGACGACCTGAAGTTTCTGCGGCGGGCGATTGAGCTGGCGGCGCGGGCGCGCGGGGAGGGGCGGCATCCGTTTGGCGCGGTGATGGTGAATGCGCGCGGCGAGACAGTGGTGGAGGCGCGGAACAATGCGGTGCGGCCGAGCGGCGATCCCACGCAGCATGCGGAGATGCTGGCGTGCCGGGCGGTTGCGCGAAAGATGACGGAGGCCGATCTGGCCGAGTGCACGCTGTACTCCAGCACGGAGCCGTGCGCGATGTGCGCGGGAGCGATCTACTGGGTGGGACTGGGGCGGGTGGTGTATGCGCTGAGTGAGCAGGGGCTGGCGCGGTATACGGGGAGCCATGAAGAGAATCCGACGCTGGATCTACCGTGCCGCGAGGTGTTTGCGCGAGGACAGCGGCGGGTGGTGGTGGCGGGACCGGCGATGGAGGAGGAGGCAGGCAAGGTGCATGAGGCGTTCTGGGTGAAGTGAGTTGGGTGGGCGAAAGGCTTAACACCGATTCACACCGATGACACGGATAGGGCGAGTCTGGTCGCAGGAACAAAGGCCACTGCAGGTCCTTCGACTACGCACGGCGCTGACGTGCCGTGCTTCGGCTCAGGATGACAAGCTCCTGGGCAGGGCACGTTGAGGCGCGCTTGCTCCTCTCATCGCGCTCGCTCAGGATGAGGGGTTGGATTTGGGGTGGGGGCGGTCGGAGTTGCGGTCCTGATTGCGCTCGTAGATGAGGCGGAGGCCGGTGAGGGTGAGTTGCTCATCGACCTGGGTGAGGTACTTTGAGCCGCCGGCGATAAGGCGGGCGAGGCCTCCGGTGGCGATGCTCTTTGTGTCGGGGCCGAGCTCGGCGATCATGCGTTCGAGGATTCCATCCACAAGGCCGATGTAGCCGTAGTAGAGGCCGATCTGCAGATGGTCGACGGTGTTGGTGCCGATGATCTTGGCGGGCTTGCGGATGTCGACGCGGGGCAGGCGCGCGGCGCGGGAGAAGAGCGCGTCGGCGGAGATGCCGAGGCCGGGGGCGATGGCTCCGCCGAGGTACTCGCCGCGCGGGCTGACGACGTCGAAGGTGGTGGCGGTGCCGAAGTCGACGACGATGAGGTGGGGGGGGGGCGCGGCATTTGCAGCGGGTTTGAATAATTCGTGGGCGGCGACACAGTTGACGATGCGGTCGGCGCCGACCTCAGAGGGATTGTCGGTGAGGATGGGGACGCCGGTGCGGATGCCGGGTTCGACGAAGAGCGGGCGGACGCGGCAGTAGAGCTCCAGCGCGCGGCGCAGGGTGGAGTCGAGCGGCGGGACGACGGAGGAGACAACGACGCCGGTGACGTCGGCGAGCGAGAGAGAGCGCAGGGCGAAGAGGTCGCGCAGGAGGATGCCGACCTCGTCGACGGTGACGGAGCGCTGGGTAGTGATGCGCCAGTCGGCGAGGAGCTCGGGGCCTTCCTTCGCAACCAGGGCGAGCTTGGATGGGACGCCTGATTTTTCGGCGCCGCCGGCGAGGCGGTAGAGGCCGAGGACCGTGTTGGTGTTGCCGACGTCGATGGCTAGGAGCATGGAGTACTAGATGCCGGAAAGCGGCGCGGGATGGGCCTAGATTTCGCGGAGGCCTCCGGAGAGGACGGTGCGGGTGGCGCCGTCGTCGGCGAGGACGCGCAGGAAGCCCTGCGGATCGAGCCCTGCGGTAGTGCCAGTATAGCTGGCGTCATTGTTGGGGGCGGCGGGGTCGCGAAGGGCTGGGGCTCGAGATTCGACGCGGACGCGCTTGTTCTTGAGCCAGGAGGAGAAGTGAGTGAGGTCGGGTGTGGGCTGCGGGGCTGGCGATGATGTCTGACTGAGCGTATGCAGCTCGCGATCGAGGGCGAGGAGGATTGCGGCGGCGAGCGGTTCGCGGCGGAGGGGTTGCGTTGTGTCGGGGAGTTCGCGACGGATGGAGGTTGCGATGGGATCGAGCGTCGGTGGAAAGGCGGTGTGGTTGAGGTTGACGCCGATGCCGATGACGGCGAAGCGGAGGATGGCGGAGTGCGCGGGAGATGTGGCGGGTTGGGCCGCGGTCTCGATGAGGATGCCGCCGACCTTGCGCTGGGGTGCGCCGGGACGGGCGAGCATGAGGTCGTTGGGCCAGCGGATGTCGATCTGATCGCGAATGCGAAGGCCGAAGGTGGAGGCGATGGCGGACTGCACGGCGATGGCGGTGAGGAAAGAGAGATGCTGCGCGCGATCGAGAGTGATAGGCGGCGCGACCAGCGCGGACATGTAGAGGCCGAGGCCGGCTGCGGAGTGCCAGGCATGAGAGCCACGACCGCGGCCTGCGGTCTGCTGGCCGGCGATCCAGACGCCGTGACGTGCGCCGGAATGCGCGACGGCGAGGGCGAGCGAGTTGGTGGAGGGGACGGTCGCGAGGTAATGGAGATGGCCGACGAACTGGGTGCCGGCGATGGCGGCGCGGACTTCGGCGAGGTTGAAGGGGCGTGTGGGCATCAGCGGACCAGTCTATTTCTGCTCGGCAAGATAATACGCTGTGACGCGGTGGGCCTTTCCATCGGCATTGATTTCGACGCAATCGAGGACGCGGTTGGCGTTGTTGCGGCGGTAGAGAACGGCATAGCCACCGGGCGAGGAGAAGACCTCTTCGAGTTCGAAGTGAAGATCGGGAGCGAGCTGAAGGCCGAGGCGGAAATGCTCTCGCAACTCGGCGAGGCCGTGGAGTTTGCCATCGGGTCGCTGCCAGCGGCGGGTTACTGTGTCAGCTGCGAACTCAACGTCGGGCGCGTAGTGCGAGAGGATGCGGTCGAGATCGTGCGCGTTCCATGCGTCGATCCAGTGCTGGGCGAGGGCGCGCTTCTCCGCGATGGTATAGGGCATGTCTAGAACGCCGCGGCTGAGATGCGCATGGAGAGGTCGACGGCGGGGGCGGAGTGGGTGAGGGCGCCGACGGAGATGAAGTCGACGCCGGTCTTGGCGTAGTCGGCGACGGTTTTGAGGTTCATGTTGCCGGAGGCCTCGATGGTGGCTTTGGGCAGTCCCTTGCGGATGATTTTGACGGCGTGCGCGACTTCTTTGGGAGTCATGTTGTCGAGCAGAAGAGAGTCGGCGCCGCCGGCGATGGCCTGCCCGAGTTCGGCGTCAGTGCGGACCTCGATCTGCACGAGCTGGCCGGGCTTGCGCGCGGCGAGTGCGCGCTCCAATACGGCGGGCAGGCCGCCGCCGAGGGAGATGTGGTTGTTCTTGATAAGGATTCCATCCTGCAGGTCGTGGCGGTGGTTGAGGCCGCCGCCGCAGCAGACGGCGTATTTATCGAGCGAGCGCAGACCGGGGATGGTCTTGCGGGTGTCGAGGATTTTGGTCTGGATGCGGGTCTTGGATTTTGCGGCGGCGACGGCGAGGACGAACTGGTTGGTGAGGGTCGCGATGCCGGACATGCGCTGCATGAGGTTGAGGATGACGCGCTCGGTGGAGAGGATGCTGGAGGCGTTGGCGCGGATGACGGCGATGGCCTGGCCCTTGCGCATGCGCACGCCGTCGAAGATCTCCGGATGAGAGACAACCTCAAAGCGCGAGGGGGATTGGCCGGGTTTGGCGGCCATGCGGGAGAAGATGGAGAGGAAGGCGGAGATGCAGCCGATGCCGGCGACCACGCAGCTCTCTTTCGCGATGATGGTGCCGGTGGCGCGCAGCGCGGGGTCAATGGTGAGCGCGGTGGTGACGTCGTTGGCCGCCTTGTCCTCGAGGAGGGCGGCTTCGAGGAGCGTGGTGATGCGGCGGCTCTTCCAGTCCATGGAGGGAATTTTACAGCGGAGAAGAGGTGGTGCGAGCGAGTCAGCAAGCCAGCGGGTCAGCAAGTCAGCGAAGTTGGTGGTGAACAGGTGAAATTTCCGCATCTCAGGTAAAGGAGAATGCGGATGGGGTTGGAGCATCAGTTCGGGGCGTTGCTGCTGCTGGCGATGGCGGTGGCGTGCGTGAGCTGGACGGTGACGCACGAGGAGGTCTTCCGCGAGCCGCGCGAGAAGTGGAAGGAAAAGGCGGAGACGGGAGCGACGCTGCCGGCGCGGAAGTTCTTCTACCTGTTTACGTGCGAGTACTGCTTCTCGCATTACGTGGCGCTGGGCTTTCTGGCGATGACGCGGTTTACGCTGCTGTACGTGGGATGGCGAGGCTACGTGGTGGCGTGGTTCGCGCTGGTGTGGGTGGCGAATGTATATATGAGCGGGTTCAACCGGATGCGGCTGGACATCAAACATGAGCACGTGTCGATTGCGACGGACGAGGCAGTGAAGGAGAAGGTAGTGGGGAGTTAGGCGTTGGAAGTAAAGATTGCGGTCGGCGTAGGATTGCGGAGAGAGGGAGATTGCGATGACAAAGAATCATGGGCAGGGGAAGAAGCTCGGAGAGGCCACGGAGCGGGCGATGGAGGATGCGGACCGTCACGCGGTGGCGGGAAAGAGCGCCGACGCGGTTCCAGTAGCGGCGGATGGCGGGCATGAAAAATCCCATGCGGCGCACCTGGACGACGCGCACGCGCATACGAAGTCCGAGGGGAACCTGGAGCACGGCAAGGAACAGGGCGAGCTGCGCCAGCCCCTGCCGATCGAGCAGCATCTGCAGCAGCGCATTAGCAGCCGACACAAGTAGCGGGCGGGGAGACAGTTCCGGTAGTTGAGCGCTCACCCCTCCCATGCGCGTTCTTGCCCTCCCCAGCGAGGAAAGACGGTTGTCGCGCAGGAACGGGTCGCCCGGTCGCGTTTCCGTCGCCCGGAGGTGTACTATCAACGCCATGGGCGCAAGACCCGCAAAGACGTGGCCGGTTGGGTTTCTGCTGGGGGCTTTGTGTGTCGTTGCTCCGCACGCCTTCGGCGCTCCAGTCTCCGGCTGCACGCCGGCGGAGATGACGGCTGCTATACAGCCATCAGATGCCGACGTTACGGAGCTAACAAATCTTTTGCAGGCCCACGGGGTTGTCGTTGGGTGTGTCGGGAGATCAAAGATGACCAACCTGTTCCAAGGCCAGGAGGTCGCTGCGCTCTTTCGGACGGACCAAGGCAGTTTCGAGGCGCTGTTTTTGCCGAAGCCGGGGAACTGGGACGGACTCGAAGTTGTTCAGACGGAGAAGAATGGACACTATCTCACGTCTTTCAAGGGGCAGCCTAGTCCCTGGCCTGCAAATCTAATGGATGATGGATCGCGGCCATACTTCGTGAAGCACGCCAACCTGCTGTGTATCACATTTGACGAGAGTGTGTTCCAGTTACTCAACCGCATTCTGGGCCAGGGCTGACCGCAGCGCTCCCTCTACAGATATTCGTACTGCCGTTGTCAGTTCTCAGGCGGGAGGCCGTCGAGGGCGGCGCGGGTCTTGTCGCGCAGGGTGATGAGGTCGGCGGTCTGTTTGCGCAGGCCCTCGACGATGTGCGCGGGGGCGCGGGCGGTGAAGCTGGCGTCGGCGAGGCGGGATTCGTTGGCGGCGATCTGCTTTTCGAGCTTGGCGAGGTCTTTGCTGAGGCGTTCGCGTTCGGCGGGGACGTCGATCTGCTTGGCATAGATCACTGCAACATCAAAGGCCGGTGTAGAGCGGGCGTTGGCACCGGTGAGAGGCTTGTCCGAGATCTCGATGGCGGAGACGCGGGCGAGGCGGTCGAGAATCTCCTGGCGCCATTCCAAGTGAGTCAAAAGATCGGGGCCGGCGTGCAGGCGGATCGGTGCGGATTCCTTCTCCGGGACGCCGAGTTCCTTGCGCAGGGCACGGACGGTGGCGATGAGTTCCTGGAGCAGCTCCATCTCGCGGATCGCGGATTCATCGGAGGGGAAGTCTGAGGGCTGTGGGAAGCGGGTGAGCGCGATGGATTTGGCGGGCGGCGCGGCTGAGTAGAGCGCGTGCCAGATCTCCTCGGTGAGGAAGGGCATGAAGGGCGAGAGCAGGCGCAGCGAGGCCTCAAAGACGCGGACCAGCGTGGTGAGCGCGGCGGTGGTGGCGGCGAGGGATTGCTCGTCGCGCTCGGAGGTGGGGAAGGCTTCGGCGGCGGTCTCGAAGTTGAGGCGGAGCTTGACGATCTCGAGGTACCAGTCGCAGAGGTCGCCCCAGAAAAACTGATAGACGGCGCTGGAGGCCTCGTCGAAGCGATAGGCGTCGAGGGCGGCGTTGACGGCTGCGGCGGTCTGGGAGAGACGGGCGAGGATCCATCGGGATTCGATGGGGTCTTCTTCTATCCCACCCATGTCGCTCCGCTCCATGAATGGGGCACCCGGTTCTGTGGCTCGTGGGAGGGTGATTTCGAGGTCGACGGCGCGGGCGCGGTCGAGATTCATGAAGAGGAAGCGGGCGGCGTTCCAGATTTTGTTGGCGAAGGCGCGGTAACCCTCGGTGCGGGCCTCGGAGAAGGCGATGTCGGTGCCGGGCGAGGCCATGGAGGCGAGGGTGAAGCGGACGGCGTCGGTGCCGAAGCGCTCGATGATCTCGATGGGGTCGATGACGTTGCCCTTGGTCTTGGACATCTTCTCGCGGTTGGCGTCGCGGACGAGAGCGTGGATGTAGACAGCCTTGAATGGGACCGCGTCCGCAAGCGTACGCAGTCGGAGCTCGCCAGCTTCGTCGGCGATTGGCACATCGAGCATGAAGTGGCTGCCGAGCATGATCATGCGGGCGACCCAGAAGAAGAGGATGTCAAAGCCGGTGACGAGCAGCGATGTGGGGTAGAAGGCGGCGAGATCTGGAGTGAGCTGGCCGGAGCCGTCCCAGCCGAAGACGGTGAAGGGCAGCAGGCCGGAGGAGAACCAGGTGTCGAGCACGTCGGTGGACTGCTGGATGTGCGTGGAGCCGCAGGTGGAGCAGGCGGAGGGGGTCGAGCGCGCGACGGTGATGTGGCCATCGGGGCAGAACCAGGCGGGGATGCGATGGCCCCACCAGAGCTGGCGGGAGATGCACCAGTCGTGGATATTGGTCATCCACTCCATGTAGGTTTTGGCGTACATGTCGGGCGTGAACTTGATGTGGCCCTGCGCGACAGCGTCGATGGCGGTCTGGGCGATGGAGTTGCGATCATCCCACCCATGCGTGCCCTGACGGTCGCGCATGAATGGGGCACCCGGAGCGGTGACGGGCTCGGGTTTTTTGTTGACGGCGAGGAACCATTGGAGGGAGAGGCGCGGCTCAATGACGGCGCCGGAGCGCTGCGAGAGAGCGATGGCGTGCGAGTGGTCACGGACCTCGACGAGCAGGCCGGCGGCTTCGAGGTCGGCGACGATGCGCTCGCGCGCGGCAAAGCGGTCGAGGCCGTGGTAGGGCGAGCCGGGGAGGGAGATGTGGGCGGTCTCGTCCATGATGACAAGCGAGGGCAGGGCGTGACGCTGGCCGATGGCGAAGTCGTTGGAATCGTGCGCGGGGGTGACTTTGACGGCGCCGGTGCCGAACTCGGGATTGGCCCAGTCGTCGGCGAGGATGGGGATCTCGCGGGCGGGATATGCGGCGGCGGCGGAGAGAGGCAGTTCGACGAGCTTGCCGATGAATTCCTTGTAGCGCTCGTCGTTCGGGTTAACGGCGACAGCCACATCTCCCAGCATCGTTTCGGGGCGGGTGGTGGCGATGACGATGGAGCCGGTTCCGTCGGCGAAGGGATAGCGGATGTGGTAGAGCTTCGCGGGGCGCTCCTGGTGCGTGACCTCGAGGTCAGAGACGGCGGTCTGCTGGATGGGGTCCCAGTTGACGATGTAGGCGCCGCGGTAGATGAGGCCCTGCTCCCAGAGGCGGATGAAGGCTTCCTTGACGGCGGCGGAGAGGCGCTCGTCCATGGTGAAGTACTCGCGCGCCCAATCGACGGAGACGCCCAGGCGTTTCATCTGGTCGAAGATGGCGGAGCCGTACTGGGCCTTCCACTCCCAGACGCGCTTTTCAAAGGCCTCGCGGCCGAGGGCCTGGCGGCTGGAGCCTTCGGCGGCGAGTGCGCGCTCGACCATCATCTGGGTGGCGATGCCGGCGTGATCGGTGCCGGGGACCCAGAGTGAGAGGTCGCCCAACATGCGATGCCAGCGGGCGAGGATGTCCATCTCGGTCTGGTTGAGCATGTGGCCCATGTGCAGGCGGCCGGTAACGTTGGGCGGCGGAAGGAGGATGGTGAAGGCGTTTGCACTATCGTTCGACGACACGGGAGTGGGGACGTGGAAGAGGCGCTCGCGGACCCAGTAGTCGGCCCAGCGCTGCTCGATGATGGAGGGGTCGTAGGCCTTGGGGAGCTGGCTGGAGGACGCGGCTTCGGGGGTCTCGTTCAACTTGATCTCGCGTTTCGTCGTGACGGCGTTGCGGGAGTTTTCTTCGGGCTTCTTTGCACTCATGGTCTTGGGGTTAAGGGTAGCATTGCGCGGCGGTTCGATTAGGGCGGGCGCGGCTTGCCGCGGGAGTTGCGGTGGGATAGGTTCGTAGGTATGCAGGAGACGTGTCATCGTTGTGGCGGAGATCTGCCGGAGGGCTCGGGTGAGTCGCCGTTTTGCCCGCACTGCGGCGCGCCGCAGCTGACGCTGGCGCTGGAGCAGCAGTCGGTGGAGACGGGCGGCGAGCCAGTGGCGGGTGCGGACGGCGTGGTGCCGATGATGGGCGCGGCGGCTGCGCTAAGGCCGAGGACAGTCGATTGGAAGACGGCGATCCGCTGCGCGGCGCTGGTGGCGGGGATTGGCGCGGCGCTGAGCCTGATTGCGGTGCGCGTGGATGCGCTGTCGCCGGTGAGCTTTCTGTGGACGCTGAGCGCGTCGCTGATTACGCTGGGGCTCTACCAGAGGCGGCGGCCGGCGGCGTGGATCGATGCGCGGGTGGGGGCGCGGATTGGCGTGGTGGTGGGGGTATGCCTGGCGCTGGCGCTGGCCGGCGCGATGGCAGGATGGGGACTGGTGGAGCGGTTTGCGCTGCACGGAATGGGCAGCTTCGACGCACAGATGGCGGCGCAGATGGCGCAGGCGCAGCAGCAACTGGCGCAGCGTGCGGCGGCGCAGCAGTCGCCGGTGCCGCCGCAGATGCTGGCGTTTGTGCAGTCGACGGAGTTCCGCGCGGGCGCGATGCTGGCGGGCTATGGGCTGCTGGCAGCAGGGCTGCTGGCGGTGTCAACGCTGGCCGGGGCGTTTGCCGGGCTGCTAAGAATGCGCAGAGGGACAGCGTGAGCGTGCGCGCAATAGGCACGCCTGCGCTGGTATCATCATCAGCGACGGAATTTAGCGCGAGATAGCGATATGAGCGAGACAACAGAGTCAGCAGGGGCGCCGAAGCTGCGTGAGAAGGGGCGGCTGATGTCGGCGTCCGAGATTGAGCGCACGCTGGTGCGGCTGGCGCACGAGATTGTGGAGAAGAACGACGGCTCGGCCAACCTGGGGCTGGTGGGCATCAAGCGGCGCGGGGTGCCGCTGGCGGAGCGGCTGGCGAAGCTGATTGAGACGATTGAGAAGCGGCCGGTGGATGTGGGCGTGCTGGACATCAGCTTCTACCGCGATGATCTTTCGACGGCTGGGCCGCGGCCGACGGTGACGCAGGGCGAGCTGGGCTTCGACGTGAACGGGCGCGACATTGTGCTGATGGACGACGTGCTGTACACGGGGCGCACGGTGCGCGCGGCGCTGGATGCGCTGTTCGACCATGGGCGGCCGAAGAGCGTGCAGTTGCTGGTGTTGATTGATCGCGGGCACAGAGAGCTGCCGGTGATGGCGACGTATACCGGGCGAATGGTGCCGACCTCAAGCAGGGAGATCATCGAGGTGAAGCTGAACGAGGTAGATGGGCAGGAGCAGGTGCTGCTGGTGGAGCTGGCGGACTAGAGGATAAGACATCGTGGGAAATTTGACCGAAGAGGCTGCGGCGCGAGGAGGCGCGGCGGCCTTTTTTGCTGAAGGGACTGTGCGGGCGGGAGCGGGCGCGTACGCATCCGGCTCGCTGCTGACGGTGGAGCAACTGACGGTCGCGGACGTGGCGGAGATTCTGGCAGCGACGGCGCGGTTGGAGGCGATGACACGCGAGCAGCGAGCGCGGGTGCTGGAGGGGCGGACGATCGCGCTGCTGTTTTATGAGTCGAGCACGCGGACCAGAACTTCATTCGAGCTGGCGGCGAAGAGCCTGGGTGCGACGACCACGCTGGTGAGCGACAAATCTTCGTCGATCGAAAAGGGCGAGAGCCTGAAGGACACGGGGCTGACGTTGCGCGCGTTGGGCGCGGAGGCGATTGTGCTGCGGCATCCGTCGTCTGGCTCGGCGGACCTGCTGGCGCGGGTGACGGGGTTGCCGGTGCTGAATGCGGGCGATGGGATGCATCAGCATCCCACGCAGGCGTTGCTGGATTTGCGGACGATCCTGTTGCGGCTGGGGCGCGATGCAGTGACAGCGACGACGCTGAGCGGCGTGACGGTGGTGATTACGGGCGACATCAAACACAGCCGCGTGGCGCGGTCGAACGCGATGTTGCTGCCGCGGCTGGGCGCGCGCGTGATCTTATGCGGACCGGAGGAGCTGCTGCCAGAGGAGGCGCTGGGGCTAGGCGAAGGCATTGAGATAGAGCGGGAATTTGATAAGGTGCTGGAGCAGGCGGATGTGGCGATGATGCTGCGCATCCAGAGGGAACGGCTGACGGGGGTGGCGCTGGATTTGCAGGAGTACATTGCGCGGTATCAGCTGAGTGAGGCCCGGCTGGCGAAGTGGCCGGGATTATTGGTCATGCATCCGGGGCCGATCATACGGGGCCTGGAGATTGCAGGTGAGGTTGCGGACTCGGCGCAGTCTGCGATTGAGGAGCAGGTGACGCAGGGGCTCGCGGTGCGGCGTGCGGTGCTAGTGAGGGCGTTGGGAGCAAGGGTGTGAAAGGCAAGGACAAAGACAAAGGCTTAACAGCCGATTTAGGAACCATTAATAATGGTTATAGATGACCGAAATCATATTATGGCGGAGGCTAGACCTTCCCGGTCACGAGATCGCCAGACTTGACGCCCTCGACGACGGCTGGAGATTGTCGGGGACGGCTATATTTTCGTCGCAAGAGGGTATCTCTAAGTTGGACTATGCTGTTCGCTGCGATCCAGATTGGCGCACGAACTCAGCGCAAGTCTGGGGCATCGCAGGCGGTTCCGAGGTAGATCTGACTATGTCTGTGGACTCCCAGCGCAGGTGGTGTGTGAACGGAGTTGAGTGCGGCGCAATTACGGGGTGTATGGACATCGATCTGGGATTCAGCCCGGCCACGAACCTGCTTCCTATACGGCGACTTGGGCTGGTGGTGGGTGAGGAGGTTGAGGTCACGGCAGCGTGGCTGCCGTTTCCATCGCTTGAGTTCGAGACGCTCGCACAAGCGTATCGGCGAGAGGGAGAGAGGACGTATCACTATGAATCGGGCAGCGGCGCCTTTGTGAGGACGCTTGAAATAAATGATGCGGGTTTCGTGACGAGTTATCCCGGCCTATGGCAAGCCGAGGGTGCTGCATCTGGACGTTTGCGGCTGCGATAGTTTTTATGGAGCGGCGATGAATGAGCTGTTGATTTTGGGCGGACGGGTGGTTGATCCGGCGAGCGGCGTGGATGGGCTGCGCGACGTGCTGCTGCGCGACGGGCGGATTGCGGCGGTGGAGCAGCCTGGGGCGCTGGCGGGAGTCAAGCTACCGAAAGAGTTACAAATTGATGCGACGGGATGCGTGGTGGCGCCGGGTCTGATCGACATCCACGTGCACCTGCGCGAGCCGGGGCAGACGCATAAGGAGACGATCCGGACGGGCACGGTTGCGGCTGCGGCGGGAGGGTTTACGACGGTGGTGGCGATGCCGAACACCACGCCGGTGAACGACGCGACCGATACGCTGCGCTGGATGCTGGATGGGGCGCGGGGCGCGGCGGTGCATCTGCTGGCGATGACAGCGGCGACGCTGGGAAGCATGGGCGAGCGGATGACGGACTACGCAGCACTGGTGCGCGCGGGCGCGGTGGGATTTACCGACGACGGGAAGCCGGTGCTCGAAGACGAGATGATGCGCGCGGCATTGATAGCGGCGGCGCGGCTGGGAGTGCCGGTGAGCCAGCATGCAGAGGACACGCGCCTGACCGGCGGATGCAGCATGAATGCAGGGCCGGTGGCGTTCCGGCTGGGGCTGCGCGGCATGACGGTCGAAGCGGAGGCGCGGATTGTGGAGCGCGACCTGCGGCTGCTGAAGGAGAT
>Ga0182024_10006171_pt1 | contig 26429 bp, 22 predicted proteins | sample P32metaG_FD_120480 | JGI IMG/M metagenome (GOLD analysis project Ga0182024, IMG submission 120480) | Permafrost microbial communities from Stordalen Mire, Sweden - P3-2 metaG (Illumina Assembly) | ecosystem: Environmental > Terrestrial > Soil > Wetlands > Permafrost | place: Sweden: Stordalen... | reverse complement strand
TTGCGAAAAGATAAATCTGCAGGGGCAACGCCTGAATAGGCCGATTCAAATCAACGCTCATGAACTGGTTGCCGAGTGCGGTAAAGAGCAGCGGCGCCGTTTCACCGGCAACGCGCGCAAAGGCAAGCATGCAGCCGGTGATCACTCCCGGCGAGGCGGTCTTCAGCGTGATGGACAGCACAGAACGCCAGTTGGGCACGCCGAGCCCCAGCGCCGCTTCGCGAATAGAATGCGGCACCATGAGCAGCATTTCTTCGGTAGTGCGCGTGACCGTGGGGATCATCATGATGCCCAGGGCGACGCCGCCAGCGAAGGCCGAAAAATGGCCTTGATTGTAGACGATCAGCGAGTAAATGGCGATGCCCATGACGATGGAAGGAACGCCATTGAGTACGTCCGCAGTGAAGCGAACCGCGTTGGCAAGTTTCGTTCCGCGGCCAAATTCGGCGAGATAAATGCCTCCGCCGATCCCGATAGGGACGCCAATCAGGCTGGCTACGGCAAGCAGCACTCCAGAGCCGACGATGGCATTGGCCATGCCGCCGCCGGATTCGCCTACCGGCTTAGGAATCTGGGTGAAGAAAGCCAGGTTGAGTGAGCTTGCGCCTTTGAATATCAGATAGAGAAAGATGGCCACCAGCGGAGCTACGACCAGGATCGTAGCCAGGACCGCGAGCACGGTCGCGAGATGATCGACGAGCATCCGGACAGTGCTGCGAGTTCCATTTCTTCGCGTTGCAGGTTTCATGCCTGTTGTCATATCAGTTCACCCGCGCCGGCGTGCCGCGCGTAACAGCCCATACGAGGAGCCTCGCAAATCCATTCACCAGAATTGTCACCAGGAATAGGGCGAGGCCGATCTCGATCAGCGCACTGCGATGCATGTCGCTTGTGGCTTCGCTGAATTCGTTAGCGATCACCGAAGCCATGGAGTGGCCGGTGGAGAGCAGCGATTTGTGAATTTCGGCCGTGTTGCCGATGACCATGGCGACAGCCATCGTCTCTCCCAGCGCACGGCCCAGGCCCAGAATGATGGAGCCGACGATGCCGATGCGAGCGTTGCGCAACACAGCGATGCGGATCATTTCCCATCGGGTGGCGCCAAGCGCCAATGCTGCCTCTCGCTGGCTGTTGGGAACCGCGGACATTACTTCCCGAGTGAGCGAAGCAATGATGGGCAGGATCATGATGGCCAGGATCACGCCGGCCGCAAGCAGGCCGAGGCCGAGGTTCACGCCGCCAAAGAGTCCATCGTCGCCAACCAGCCCCGTCCATCCGAAGAGCTTTACGGTCACGGGCGCGTTGAAAATGCTGATGAAGACAGGATTTACGTGTTCTCTCAGCAGCGGGACCAGCACAAAAATGGCCCACAGCCCGTAGACCACACTCGGAATCGCGGCGAGCAACTCGGTCATGAAGGACAGCGGGCTGCGCAGGAATTTGGGGCACATTTCGGTAACGAAGATCGCCACTCCGATAGCCAGCGGTACCGCAATTATCAGCGCGACGAGTGACGAGACCAACGTTCCGTATAGAAATGGCAGCGCATAAAAAACGCCGTTGACTGGATCCCAGAAGAGAGGAAGTTTGGTATCGGGATCGACGTTGAATTTGAAGAAAAACGGAAGGCCGAACTTGTGCCAACTCAACTGCGACTGCATGACCAGTTCGGTTGCGATCAGGGCTACGATGGCAAATATGCTCAACGCACAGGCCATCATCAGGCCGGTAAAAGTGCGATCGGCAAAGGCCGAACTGCCGCGCGAGAGCAGGAAGCGCCGGACGTCGGAGACCGGCGTGGGAGGCGATGGTACTCCGGAAGGCCCCCCGGAAACCAAGGGACCGCTCGCAACTCCACCAGGTCCGGAGACAGACCCGGAGGAAGGTTCGGCGGCGGTTTCCGGCTTTCTTATACGAATCTCAGACAAAGGCACAGTCACCTGTTCGAGGCTAAAGGCGCAATGTGAATAGGGTGTTAATGCGCCGCGAAATCAAGCGCATACAGGGTGATTCCCGGTAACCATTTGGTAATTCAACAAGCGAAGCGCGGTCCGCGAAGAGAAAACTGTGACGCCCAGGAAGATACCCTGGGCGTCACAGTTTTCTTTAAGGTGAGCTACTGCAGGCTATTGACTGAAGCGTGTTCCTTGTCGACCACGGCCTTGGGGAGTGGCGCATAGTAGAGGTTAGAGACTTCGCTCTGGCCGGAGATCAGCATCCAGTTCAGGAAGTCCTTGATAACTTTGCCTTTAGCTGGATCAGCCGACTTCACAGGCACCAAAAGCCAGGTGAAGCTGGAGATTGGGTAAGCCTGAGCGCCGGGAGCGTTGGTGATAGAGACGCGGTAGTCCGCCGGCATTTGCTTCATGCTCGCTGCCGCCTCGGTTACGCCCGCGATGGACGCCTTGACCCAGTTTCCGGCAGCGTTCTTGATCTCGCCGAAAGAGATCTTATTCTGCATGGCATAGATCAACTCGACGTAACCGATCGAGCCCGGAAGCTGGCGAACAAGTCCGGCGACACCCTCGTTGCCTTTGCCGCCGATGCCCTTGGGCCAATTAAGCGCGGAGCCCTTTCCAGGACCGTTGGCCCAGTCCTTGCTGACCTTGGTGAGATAGTCGGTGAAGATGAAGGTGGTGCCGCTGCCTTCGGCGCGATGAATTACGTTGATGGATTCGTTCGGCAGCTTCACGCCGGGATTATCCTTGGCGATGCGCGGGTCGTTCCAGGTGGAAATTTTCCCCAGGAAGATATCTGCGAGCACGTCGGGCGAAAACTTAAGATCGTTGACGCCGGTGACGTTGAAGATCGGCACAACTGCCCCGAGGACGGTCGGGAGAGCGATTAGTTTCACCTTTGATTCGGATATCTGCTGGTCGTTCATGACGATGTCGCTCGCGCCAAAGTCCACGACGCCGGATGTAACCTGCTTGATGCCGCCGCCGGAACCGATCGACTGGTAGTTGATCTCGACGCCGGGATGGGCCGCGCTGTACTCGCTAAACCACTTGGAATAAATCGGATAGGGGAAGGTGGCTCCCGCGCCGGTCAGTTTCTGCGCTTGCGCCGCGCTCACGCTCAATACCAACGAAGCGACGACGAACGAAATTGTCTTTCTCACAGTAGGGCTCCCTTGCATGGATGATGCTGGCCTTTATTGTCCATGGACAATGTTACGGGGGGTTGAATAACAGGCGCGTGGCCTGGACAAGTGTGCGATTCGGGGCACTATTCGGAACAAAGGCGTACGGAAAGCTTAGGAGAGAGCCCTGGATATCTGGAAATCTCGTTTGGACGTCTCGTTCATGGGACGCTGCCTATCTCCGACTCCGTCGCTGCAGTCCAGACCTGTTGAGAGTGAGCCACCGGCAGAGTGAAGTGGAAAGCCGCTCCGGCGCCCAGTTCGCTTTCGGCCCATATGCGGCCCCCGTGGGCCAGCACGATGTGCTTGACGATGGCGAGGCCCAGGCCTGTGCCGCCGGAGTCGCGTGAACGGGCTTTATCGATGCGATAGAAGCGTTCGAAGATACGATGGAGGTGCTCGTAGGCCATGCCGGAGCCGAAGTCGCGCACGACAAATTCAACTTCGTTTTCAAGAGCCTGGGCGCTGACCAGGACGCGTCCGCCAGATTTGCCATACTTCATTGCGTTTTCGATGAGGTTGCCGAAGACCTGGGTCATGGCGTCGGGATCAGCCAGCACTATATCTGTTGGCGCGCCGCCGGATTCGAGCGCAATACCGGAATCGACGACCATACCGGCAAGAGATTCGATGGCATCTTCGACCAACGCTGAGGCACGGATGGGCTGGGGCGTGATTTTGTAGTCGGGGCTCTCGACGCTGGCCAGTTCGAGCAGGTCTTCGGTGAGACGGTTCATGCGGTTGGAGTTCTTGAGAATGATCGAAAGGAACTCGCGGGTGATCTCGGGTTTGGGGCTTGGATCTTCAAGCAACGTTTCGAGATAGCCGGAGATGGAGGTGAGCGGGGTGCGCAGCTCATGGCTGACGTTGGCGATGAAGTCGCGGCGCGACTTCTCGGCTGCCTCAACGCTGGTGACATCGTGCAGCACGACTACCGCTCCTCCACCAGGCATGGGGGCGGCGTTGATTTCGAAAGTGCGGCCGGGAACGAGCGAATTGGCCCGCCCATACCGAACCTCGCGCTCACGCAACGCTCCTTCGGCGCAGGCCAGAACGTCGGGGTCACGGACCGATTGCACAAGTCCGCGGCCCTCGCGAATCTGGGTGCCGGCCAGTCGCTGCATCACGGCGTTGGACCAGCTCACGTTGCCTTCGCGGGTGATGGCGACAACCGCCTCCTGCATGGAATCGAGAAGAGCGGCCAGCTCACGACGGCGACTTTCGAGTTCGGCAAAGCTTTGCTCGAGACGCTCGGCAGTGGCGTTGAGCGCAACTGCCATGGTGGAGATCTCATCGTGGTAGTTGTCTTCAAGACGGGCGTCCAGATCGCCCTCCGCGATGCGGCCGGCGAAGATCACCATGCGCCGCAGTCTCCGGGAAATATTCAGGGAAAACCAGGCCGCCAGGGGCAGCGCCACGAGGATCGCGGCTCCTCCGGAGAGCAGTGCTTCGCGGCCAAGAACCGGCAGGCTGCGAACGGCTGCGTTCTCCATGACTCGATGGATGAACAGTTCCATCACTACCGCGTGAAAGACAAGCAGCAGGGCGAAGAGGCCGAGAAGTTTGTAGAAGACCTTTCGCGTCATGGGATTAGCCTGACCGAGACCAGCAACCGTCCGTCAAGTTGATGACCCGCCGTTCGTAGAACCCTACTCGCCCTTGGGAATCTCGAATCGGTAGCCGGCCCCTCGCACGGTCTTGAGATAACGGGGATTTTCCGCATCCACCTCGATCTTCTCACGTATGCGGCGCACGTAGACGTCGACCGAGCGCGGAGTCACAAAGCGCGCGTCACCCCAGACGGCGTCGAGAAGATGGTCGCGGCTGAAGACTCGGCCCGGGTGCCGTGCGAGATAATCCAGCAGACGAAATTCGGTCGCCGTGGTCGTGGTCAGCTCACCGCGCACCCTCAACTGCATGGCGTTGGCGTCGATGATTACCTCTTCGAAGCTGATGACCGAGGGGGTGCTGGGGCGTTCGAAACGCCGCAAGACCGCCTTGACCCTGGCGACCAGCTCGCGCGTGGCAAAGGGCTTGGTGATGTAGTCATCCGCGCCGAGTTCAAGGCCGAGGACGCGATCATTTTCACCGGCGCGCGCGGTCAGGAAGATGATGGGAATGGTAGAAAGCGCTGGGTGATTGCGCAGCCTGCGGCAGACATCGAGGCCGTCGCCACCGGGGACCATGATGTCCAGCAGGAAGAGCGCGGGCGCCTGCCGCTCGGCGTCGGGAATCAGGTTGGCGGGAGTGTGGAAGACGCGAGGTGAGAAACCCGCCGCCTCCAGGTGATGCTGAACGAGACGGGAGATATCCGTATCGTCCTCAAGCACAAAAACTATCTGGCTCAACAGCTCTATCCTCGCTTGTGATTACAGCCCGGCGGCCCTTGTCTTCCTGCTGCATTCAAAAGGTGTTGCAGCCGCACGAGGTCATTCTTAGATTAGCCCGTGGGGGCAAAGAAATTGCAAACGTTTGATGAATTTGCGCGGGGACCACTCCTTCGGCGGCACGGGCATCGCGACCCGGTTCACGTATTCTGGATGCACTTTTTTGGGAGGCGCCTTAAATGACGTGGTTGATCCTGCTTCTTGGATTTCTTGTCGGCATTCTCTCCGGCATCATCGGCATCGGGGGCGGGATTGTTCTCATTCCCGCGCTGATCTGGTTGTTGGGGATGAGTCAGCGCAGGGCGCAGGGCACTTCTCTCGCCGCGCTGCTGCTGCCCGTTGGGATCTTCGCTTTCTGGACGTATTACCGCGAGGGCAACGCCGACCTGCGCGTCGGGCTACTGTTAGCCGCCGGGTTTGCGGTGGGTGGATTGTTCGGTGGCTGGGGAGCCCAGCATATTTCAGAACTGCTGCTGCGGCGGATCTTTGCCGTGACGCTGATTACGCTGGGGGCCCGGATGCTTTTTACGAAGTGAGCTCTGTCGATAGGGGGATCAGAACCAATACGCCGGGGCAACGATGCGGAGCAGGGCTCGAATGGAACGGGTGATCGCTGCGCCCAGAGAGTTATAGCTGCGCGACTTGAAGCCGGAGTAGCCGACCGGGTCGATATTGATGGGAAAGCGGAGGTAGACTCCCGGCTGTCCTTTGAACGGAATGACCTTGCGAAAGATCAGATGTTCAAGCAGACGAACGTCGGTTGAGTTCATCTCCTTCTTCGAATCGCGAAGCGCACGATCGTAAAAATCGTGAGAGCAGACGAAGAGCTGAGTGCTGGCATCGAATCCCCGCCGGGGGAATCCAAGCTTGCGGCACTCGACCATCAGTGTGATGGGCTGGCCAAGTCGGCCAATTCGATCAAGCGCCTTGCCGATCGAGGGAAAGATAAGTCGGCCCGTGACCTTGACCATGTGGGTGGTTTGCCGGCGCAGTTCGCTCAGAGCGAGACCTTCGTCCAGCATCTGCATCTCGGTGTACCCGTAATTGCTGCCTGCGGGAATTTCATTGCCGGGAACGGAGAGAATCTCGACCGGCTTGCGGTGCGGATTTTCGTTGTCGGCGATCGCGCGGAGTTCAGTGAGGTCGGCCCCGGAGTTCTCCAACAGAAGGATGCGCTCGGCTGCAGTATGTTCGTAGAGGAGCCAGTAGCGGAGGGCCTGTTTGTAGTCTCCAAGGCGAAGCCGCGGATCGGCGCGTTTTACCCCTGCACTTGCTGCGGGAATGATGGTCGCCGTCATGACCAGCAAGTAATGCGGCGGTGCCTCATCGGGCGTGTTCTTCGCGGCTTCCCTCGCCGGTTCCGGATTCATCGCGTAGACCATGAAGGCAATTCTACTTAGGCCCGGGCGATGAAGCGGAGGCGGACGTAGTCGCCTGTCCAGTTGCCTCGCTCATCACGGAGTGCGGGCGCTAAAAGAGCAACGGTTTCTTCGACTACGGTGGAGCGCAGATGTTCCGGCACAGAGTCGAGGACGCCGCTGCGGAAGGTGGTGAGCCAAGCGTGCATCCCTGATGGCAGTGGCGTAGGCCGCGGAATCAGTTCCATACGTTCCACGCGAAAGCCGTGCGCCTCGAGACGGGCTGTGTATGCGTCCGGCGCGGGATAGTAGTTGACGCCGTCTTCGAGACCTGCGCAGCCATGGCGATCGAGAACCGCCATCAGGGCGACTCGGATGGCGGCGATATTGCCGTGCCCGCCCATCTCTGCGACGAATCGGCCGCTGGGGCGAAGCGCGCGCTGGACGCCGGCAAGCATCGCGTCCTGATCTCGAACCCAATGCAATGCTGCGTTCGAGAAGACTGCATCGAACTCCGAATCGAAAGGCAGCGCCTCGGCATTGCAGAGCTTTGCGGTGAGGTCGCGGCTACGCGCACCCTCGACCATTGCCGGTGAGGCATCGACGCCAATGACCTGTGCGCCTGAGGCAGCGATTTTCTGCGTCAACTGCCCGTCGCCGCAGCCGAGATCGAGGATGCGCTCTCCAGGCTGCGGATTTAGCCACTCGAGTACACCCGCGCCAAGGCTGGGGACAAAGCTGGCGTTTTCTGCGTAAACTGCCGGGCTCCATGTTTGAGTCATCGTTTCACCATGAGTGGATTCTCGGCGAAAACCATCCATAAGGCAAAGTTATTCTATTTTCGTAATCGATAAGCAATTTTAATGATTGGTCCTTTGTTTATGAGACTGAACGCAGGGCAATTGCATGAACTGAAATGTAGCCTTAACAGCCAAAAAGCGAACAAAAGGAGTAGGACACCCCGGGGGTGGGGTATTTTTAATTGGCTTACCTCCAACTGAATGAATGAGTTACGAACTGTTTTCGGGGCTCCTAAAGCGCGATTTTCCGGCGTTTTACGCCTCTTTTGCACACTTTTTTGCTACGAATTCATGCCAATCCGCAGCGGGACGGGGAATGCAGCCGGGGCGCCGGGCTGCCAGTTCCACTCCAGTATGCGTTGGCCAGCGGTAATTCTGCGCAGCGCGGGAGAGACGCAGGGAATGGATAGGCCGGATGGGTTTGGGCGAGCCTTGTTCCGGCTTCCTGCACATTCATGCAATTGCTCCGGGACTGAACTTCTGGTAGTGGGTCAGTTTGAATCCACAGTTTCCCGAAGGCCGACAATCCGGAAGGCCCATATCAGTCAACTGAGGCGCGTTTCCCGGTAGTAATCTGCTGCCACCTCAATCGACTTTTTCGCAATCCGGCCGGCAATCCAATTCCGCATCGCAGAGACACAGACTTGGATGAGGTAGGGCAACTATTTTCGAAAGCTATCGCGGTCGCGCGATAGCGACAATCAAAGCGAAATACCCGAGCACCAACACGCCACCGGCAATGAACTTCCACCATTTTTTGGTGTCCGTCGTCTGGTGGAAGAGCGCCGTGAGGCAAGCAATAGTGAGAATGAAATGGCCGATTCCGCCGATGAGCACCATCATAGTTTCAAGGTGCTGGACCTGACCTGTATGTAGAAAAGACCAAAACATGACCGCACCCGCCTGCATGAGGTGAGGCCCGAAGAACTCCAGACAGTTCCAGGCGACCGCGATTGTGAAGCCCGCACCAAGTGCAAAGACATTGTTGCGTCGCGCGAGGATCACGACGGCAACGTAAATGAGTGCCTGGAGGAAGTGAAGAGGCCTAAGCTCGGGAACGGCCACCGCCGATACTGTCAAGGCGACAAGGAAGAGCCCGGCTCCAATCGGAATCCACACACGCGTCGCCGAAGATTGATTCACCGAGCTATCGTTCATTTCCGTCAGTACGGCAGGGTGGCCTGATCGGTTCCACAATTGGAACAACGTCGCTCCTTGAAACTCTGTTGGGGCCAGGTGACAAGTTGTTGAATGTCCAGTTTTGGACGTCTTTTTGGATCGCTGGACACACGTTCTGTCGACGCGCTCGCTAAGTAGAAGATAAATATAGTGTGTGGCTTGGAGATACACGTGCATCCTTCCATGCTGTTTTCTTTGCGGTCCAAGGAGCCCGCCGAGCCCCTTCTGGGAACAGCTCGATGGCTTCAAGTGTCAAAGGCAAGTAACGACGGTCAGCCGCAAATCAATCGGAGGTCAGCGAGATGATCAACGGGAACGCAGGAAGAACGATAGTCAAAAGACTGCCGGATTTCTTAGGAGTCGGTACTCTATTTTTGGGAATTTGCGCGGGGTCTTGGGCCTCTGCGATGGCGCAACAGCCTCCCGCCACAACTGTCCAAAAGAGCGTCGAAACTCCGGCGCTTCCAGCTCCAGGGACGTACAAGATAGATCCGCGTCACAGTTTTGCTTATTTCAGCGCCTGGCATCATCTGGTGGGACGTGTCCGCGGCCGTTTCGACCAAGTCTCAGGGACCATCACCGTATCGCCGGATCCAGCCGCTTGCAGCGTAGACGTTTCGATCGATGTCGCTACGATCAGCACGCAGGTCAGCCAACGTGATGACGATCTTCGCAGTGAGGCGTATTTTGATGTGAAGAAGTTTTTGACAATGACCTATCAAGGGCGAGGCATTCACCGTGTCTCGACAGATCTCTGGAGGATTGACGGCTCGCTGACCATGCATGGCGTTACCAAAGTGGTGCCGCTAACCTTCAAATACAACGGCGTCTTCGGCGACGCAAAACCGAACCAGCCGGCGCGGGTTGCGTTCCATGGAACTGCAGCCACGAAGCGCGCTGAATTCGGCATGGGGGCGCGAGACAATTCGGCAGAAGTGGGCGATTTAACGGCACCCGATGTCGATATCGAGATTGACGTTGAAGCAGACGCAATACCCACTACTCCTTAACTTGAGCCCTCCCATGATTTCCCTTGTGGCTAGATCGCTGATGCAACTCATCGAGAGACGATCAGTCCCGACAAGTCGGCATGTGAGAAGTGATCAGTTGTTTCCAGGTAATGGGCAACCGGAAACTGTGGATTCAAACTGACCCACTACCGAACTTCTGAGGCGCTTGCGGGTAATTGGGGGTCTAAATAGACTGGACAGGGATCAGCGTCAGGTCGTCGACCAGGCCGATCTCGCGCTGTACGAACGGCTCCCCGTATTTCACACCGGCCAGCAGCCCGTAGTGCCGCGCTTCGGCAAAGGCGCGTTCGCGAATCTCTTCTTCAGGAACGAACAGTCCTCCGCCCTGCGCCTGGTTGGCGTATTGCGAACGATACGCCATCAGCGAGGCGTGGCGCTGTTCGATGAAGGGTGTGATGTCCACCACAAAGCTGGGGCGGACGTCGGCGTACAGGCTGGCGTAGACGATCTTGAATGGACGATGGGGCGCCAGCTCTTCGACGCCCGCTCCCTGGAGCCGGGAGAGACCAGCAAGAAAACACGCTTCGTAGCCCAGCGTGGAACAGGTGGCGTGGTCAGGGTGGCGCGCTTCCCAGTAAGGCAGGATTACGACGCGAGGGCGAAGCTGGCGCAGAACGCGGGCGATCTTGAGGCGATTATCGAGTGTGTTGGCGACCGCGCCGTCGGGAAGGTCGAGCGCTTCCCGGTGGCGAACACCGAGGATGCGGGCTGCTTCTTCCGCTTCCGCAGCGCGTTCGGCTGCACTGCCCCGGGTGCCGGATTCGCCTTGCGTGAGATCGAGAATTGCGGTTCGAAGGCCGCGTGCCGCCATGCGCAGCAGCGTTCCGCCGCAGGTCTGTTCCACGTCGTCGCGATGTGCCGCGATGGCCAGCACATCGACGGTGGAATCAGACCCTGCGGCCATCACAGTCCGCCCCAGTACACAGGTTAGTAGACAGTATTGTTGCCGTCGGAAATCGCGTCCATGTAGGCGACGTCGTAGGCAGTACCGGTCACGGTCACGAAGAAGTTGTTGATCGCCGAACCGTCTGTCGTTTTATAGATGTAGACCTGCCCGCCCTCTGCGATATAGATCTTGTGCAGGCCAGTCACAGCTGCAATGCCGGTGAGGTCGCCCTGGAAGGGCTCGAGCAGGGTCACCGTATTCGTTGAGGTGTTGAACATCGTCAGGCAGCCGTAGGGTTGGCCGGTGGCGAAGCGCTCACCCTGGTTGCAGCGAATTGTGCCCAGCCAGAGGGTGTCGTCGTCCGCGAGGATCATCCGGGTGCGCTGGCCCGGCGCGCCGTCGCTGACCGAGATCGGACTACCGGCCGTATTGTGCACCAGATCGACCAGCGTGAGATTGCCGGCGAAGAGCCCATCGGGCTTCAGTTGCTGGCCCATTACATACATCGTGCTGGCGCTGACAAGGGCATTGCTGGCGCCGCCTGGGACGGGGATTCTGGTCGGCGAGGTAGGCAAAGTTCCGGTCTGCTGGCCGCTCTGCAGAATCATGGGCGCCGCGGGAAGCACCGAGACAGACGATGCAGCGCCTCCGCACTCCGGACCGCAGTTCAGGACGTAAACGGAGCTGCCGTCGGCGGAGAAGATGGCCTTGATGGGACGATCGAAGGTAAGGGGTGTACCGTTTGCGTCCTGCGCCTGTGCAAGGCACATCCCTGGCAGGTTTTGCGGTTCGCAATCGATGTACGGCTGAGGCCACTTGCCGTTGGCCAGGTAGTACGCAGCCAGAGTCGTCGATTCAGCGGCTTGCAACTTGCGCGGATAGTAGGCGTAGTTGGAGTTCTGAACGAACGCCATCATGACCGAACCGCCGGGATTCATCGAGACCCGGTAGACTCCCGGCAGTCCCAAGCTGTAGCTCCTGCCAGCTCCCCTATCCACGACAGTGAGGAAGTGTGCCTGCTGGCTGGCGGCAATAGCAAAGAGGCCGCTGCGGGAGACGAATGCGCTGGAAGAGAGGCCGTTGAACGTCGCTAAGGAACCGGCGGACGATTCCTTTTGATAGTTCACCTGGGTAAAGCTGCCGTCGCCGGAGGCGTAGACGGCCCCCTGCTGCTCTTCAGGAAGGTTCTGAATGGTGACAGGCAGCGCGCCGCTGTATCCGCTGATGCTGAAGGAAGGAATGGTGTCTTTGTAGTTCTGCCGAATATCGTAAAAAGCATCCACGAACTGCAGGAGTCCCCGGCTTGCGGGGCTGGGATTCTGGATGGCGATCAGCACCCGGTTGGCGATTCCGCTGGGCGGTAAAACGCGACCGGCAAAGTAGTAATTATTCCCGCAGCCCGCCAGTATACCCGCGGTCACCAGCGCCGCCAGGGCGGAAAAAACGAGACTTCTCTTCTTCAAAATCCTATACCTCAAATCAACTTGCTGACTGGCAAAGTATAACAAAGCGGGCACATGCCATGAGTTCCCCCGCAGGGCTGACTGCCAGCTTGCGGCCAGTAATCCGCTAGTGCGCAACCCTTCCGCTTGGACGCAAAACGCTGTCACAGGAGAGCATGCGGGCGAAGCAAACCACTACCCACAGCATAGCCGGCGTCTGGAAAGACAAGGACAGCGCCTCGCAAACGCGGTAGCATAGTGCCTAACGTGACTACGCTGAAAGACATCTTTGCCGACCGGCCGGTGCTCTGCGACGGCGCCATGGGGACCGTGCTCTACGGTCGTGGCGTCTTTATCAATCGCTGCTACGACGAGCTTAACTTGTCGGACCCGGCGCTCATCCTGGCCATTCACGAGGAATACCTGCAAAGCGGCGCGGAGATCCTGGAGACGAACACCTTCGGGGCCAATCGTTTTCGCCTGGGCCACCACGGGCTGGCAAGCCGAACGGCGGAAATCAACGAAGCCGGGGTCCGCATCGCACGACAGGCCGCCGAGCATCTGAAGGAAAAACAGGCCGGCGACGCCTGGGTGGCCGGCTCGGTCGGTCCGCTGGGGGTTCACCTGGAGCCGCTGGGCAAAACTGGTCTGGAAGAGGCGCGGGCTGCCTTTGCCGAACAAATCGCCGCATTGGCCGGCGCGGGCGCGGACATGATCATGATCGAGACCATGACCGCACTGAACGAGGCCCGCGAGGCCTTGCTGGCGGCTAAGGAGACTGCGCCGCATCTGCCGGTCTTTGTGATGGTCACTGTGGACGATGACGGCAACTGTTTGGACGGGGCTTCTCCCGCGCAGGCGGCTGCTTTGCTGACCGAGTGGGGCGCGGATGTCATTGGCGTTAACTGCTCCACTGGCCCGGCGACGGTGCTGACAGCCATCGAGGCGATGCGGTCGGAGACTTCCCTGCCCCTGGTTGCAATGCCCAATGCGGGCATGCCGCGCGCTGTCGAGGGCAGGAACATTTATCTCTGTTCGCCGGAATACATGGCCAGCTTTGCCCGCAAGGCCATCAAGGCCGGCGCGCAATACGTCGGCGGCTGCTGCGGCACTACTCCCAATCACATTCGGGCGATGAAGTCGGCTATTCGCGCGATTGATGCCCAGACGCGCACCAGTTCCGGGGTCGAAGTTCATGGCAAGTCTTCGGCAACGGCCAACACTGAGATTCCACCGGCGCCGCTGTCCGAGCGTTCCCGAATCGGAGCGCTGATCGCGGAAGGCACGTTTGTCACGCTGGTCGAAATTGTTCCGCCGCGCGGCATCGATTGCAACCGGGAGATTGAGGGCGCCCGGCTGCTTGCCGCCCTCGGCGTACATGCCATTAACGTGCCGGATTCGCCGCGTGCCTCGGCGAGGATGAGCGCGCAGAGCCTGTGCATCCAGATTCAGCAGCACACGGGTATTGAAACAGTGCTGCACTACACCTGCCGCGACCGTAATGTGCTCAGCATTCAATCGGACTTGCTGGGGGCTTCATCGATCGGGCTGAAAAACGTTCTCTGCCTCACCGGCGACCCGCCCAAGCTGGGCAACTATCCTGACGCAACCGCAGTTTTTGACGTGGACGCGATCGGCCTGGTGAACATCGTGAGGCGTCTCAACCATGGCCTCGATATCGGTGGAAACTCAATCGGGGCTTCGACAAATTTCACCATCGGAGTAGCTGCAAATCCCGGCGTTCCGGATATCGAACAGGAGTTGCGCCGGTTTGCCTGGAAGGTCGAGGCCGGGGCCGAATACGCTATCACTCAGCCGGTCTTCGATCTGCGGCTACTCGAGGCCTTTCTGCGCCGTATTGAGGAATTTCGCATTCCGGTGATTGCTGGAATCTGGCCGTTGACCAGTCTGCGTAATGCCGAATTCATGCGCAACGATCTGCGCGTCTCGATGCCGGAGGCGGTGATGCTACGCATGGCTCAGACCGCGTCTCCTGAGGCCGCGCGGGCTGAGGGCGTGAACATCGCTCGCGAGATGCTTGCCGAGGCCCTGCCGATGGTGCAGGGGGTACAGGTTAGCGCCCCGTTTGGCCGGTATGCGCTGGCGGCGGACGTAATTGCCTCGGTGCTGCCGGAAGCGACGCAGCCCTCGCGTTGAGTGGCAGGCATTGACACGATTTGCCAGGATTGAAGGAGCAGTACCCCAGCATGGCCAACTTCGAAGATTCGCTCAAAAAGCTCGAAACCATCGTCGCCCAGCTCGAACAGGGCGACCTGGCTCTCGAAGATTCGCTCAAGCTCTTTGAAGAGGGTGTCAGTCTTTCTGCCGCATGCAAGCAGGAGCTGGATGCCGCGGAGGGCAAGGTGCAGATGCTGGTAAAACAGCGCGACGGCAACCAAAAGCTTGAAGCGTTCCCCGCCGATCAATAGGAACTGGGAGTGCACGTGCGAGGACTTCTCGACCTTTCGGCAATACTGGCCACTCTGAATCCGGAACTCGTGCCGGGAGAATTCGTCTTTTGCTCGCTTCCCGACTCGACACCCGCGGACGCGCTGCATCTCGATCCAATCGGGGTATTCACGGAACGCGAGGGCCTCACTGTCATCCTCAGACGGCGATCCGCGGAGACGAACGGCATTCCGTTTGAAGTTTCCCTGCGGCAAATCACGCTGAACGTCCATTCCGACCTGGCGGCCGTTGGGCTTACGGCGGCGATCGCCACCGCTCTCTCTGATCGCGGTATCAGCGCAAACGTGGTGGCAGGCTTTTACCACGATCACATCTTCGTGCCCGCGCCGGATGCGGAACGAGCCGTGCAGGTGTTGAGGACGCTGCAGAACGACGCCTCCGCTCAGTAATTGAATGACTGAGATCGCTCGCAACTGACACCCGTCCGTGCCAGCCTGTATGATTTTCCCGTCCGGCGAATCACGCTCAGATCGAAGGTAGACTCGCCCGATCATTCCAATGACCCGATGACCAATACAGCCAGCATCTCTCAGCCTTTGCCCGTTGAAACCCTGCCTGAATTCACGCCGCGGCCTATCGTCTCCATCGGCGCGGGGGGTATCGTCCATGATTCGCACCTGCCTGCTTATCGCAAGGCGGCATTTCCCGTTATCGCGCTGATCGATCCTGACCGCGATAAGGCGGGTGCGCTGGCCACGAAATTTGCGGTGCCGCACACCTACGCAACCATTGCCGAGGCTCTGCCGCATCTTCCCAGCGAATGCATCTTCGATGTAGCGGTGCCCGCCAGCGCGATTCTCAAAGTGCTGCCGCAGTTGCCCGATGGGGCCGCTGTGTTGATCCAGAAGCCGATGGGCGAGACGCTCGCAGAGGCGGTCGCCATTGAGCGTCTCTGTCGCGAAAAGGGCCTGACTGCCGCAGTCAATTTCCAGCTCAGATGGGCGCCTGTGATGCAGGCTGCACGGCAGTATGCGCTTGCCGGCCTGATTGGCGAAGTGCACGAGATGGAGGTGCATGTAAGCGTCTTCATGCCCTGGGATCTGTGGACATTCATGGCGACGATTCCGCGGCTTGAAATTCTCTATCACAGCATTCATTACGTCGATTTGTGCCGGGCGTGGTTTGGCAATCCGCGCAAGGTGCTGGCCAAGACGCTCCGCAATCCCCTCTCGCCCAAGCTGGCCGCGACGCGCAGCATGATTGTGCTGGAGTACGACGACTGGAAGCGCGTGACCATCTCCGCCAACCATGCTCACCTCTACGCCGAAACCCAACGCAGCCAGATCACCTGGGAGGGAACGGAGGGCGCGCTTGAAGCAATCATGGGCGTGAACCTCGACTATCCCAAAGGCAAGCCCGACCGCCTGCGCTACGCGCGTCGAGGCGGCGAGTGGGAGACTGTGCCCACGGTCGGCAACTGGTTCCCCGACGCATTCATCGGGTCGATGGGTTCACTGCAAGCCTATGTCTGCGGAGCCTCCAAAGAGCTGCCCACACGCGTCTCCGATGCGCTGGATACCATGCGCACGGTCGAGGCAGCTTATCTGTCAAGCCAGTTTGATGGCCAGCCACTGCCGGAAGTCGAGAACGAAATCGGATGACCGCTAACATGACTGACAATGCATTTCGTCTCGACGGGCTGCACGCGCTGGTGACCGGAGGAGCAAGCGGGATCGGCGAAGCGACCTCCCGCGAACTGGTCCGCGCAGGGGCTTTTGTTTGGATCGCCGACATCAATCTCGCGGCCGCTGAAGCGCTTGCGACGGCGCTTGGCAACGCGCGCGCCGTTCGCATGGACGTGACTTCGCCTGAATCGATCGAGCAGGCCGCGTCGCAACTCACGCAGCTCGATATTCTCGTGAACAACGCCGGCATCGGGCACGTCGGCAGCATCGCTACAACGCAGTCTGAAGACTTCGACCGGCTCATCAACGTCAACGTTCGTTCCGTATTTCTGGTGACGCAGCGGCTGCTTCCGCTGCTACTGGCTAGCGCTGCCAAAGGCTCCATCGTGAACATCGGCTCTGTCGCAGGCATGATCGGTATCAAACAACGATTTGCCTACTGCACGACGAAGGGCGCGGTACTGGCCATGACCCGGCAGTTAGCTGTCGAGTATCCGAAAGAGTTGCGCGTCAACGCTATCTGTCCCGGCACGGTCGAGACGCCGTTCGTCGAAGGCTATCTCGACAAGTACCATTCGCACGAAAAGGAAAAGATTCGCGAAGAGTTGCGCGCGCGTCAGCCCATGGGCCGTCTTGGGCAACCGGAAGAGGTCGCCTCGATGGTGCGATATCTTTCTTCGCGCGAGGCGGGATTCATCAGCGGCTCTCTCTTCACTCTCGACGGCGGCTGGACCGCTGCCTGATTTTCCAAACGCATCGACTCATGCTGCAAATTAGCCCGGGAGGGCACGATGAAGCTCGTATCTTTCTCTATCGGTGATGGCGTTGTTCAGCCAGGATTTCTCTTTGAATCGACCCAGACTATCGCTGGGCTCTATTCACAAGGCTATAAATCAACCCTCGACGTCATCCAGTCCGGCATGACCTCTCTGGACCCGAACGCGACAGATGAACTCTTCCAATTGGAGGAGGTCCAACTGCACGCGCCTCTGGCGAATCCGCCGCGCATCTTCTGCATTGGTCTCAACTATCGCGATCATGCCATCGAGTCGGGCATGGAGATTCCTAAGTTCCCTGTTGTCTTCTTCAAGCTCGCGCCTTCAATCATCGGCCCCGGCGAGGCAATTGTGCTGCCCACGATCACGAAGGAGCCGGACTATGAAGCTGAATTTGCCTTCGTCATCGGCAAAGGCGGCTTTCAAATCCTGGCTGAAGACGCGATGGACCATGTCTACGGCTACACGATCATCAACGATGTGAGCGCGCGCGACATTCAGTTCTCCACGTCGCAGTGGTCGCTGTCGAAAAGCCTGCCGACGTTCTGCCCGATGGGGCCAGCCATCGTTACAGCGGACCAGATCACCGATCCGCACAATCTCGACGTACAGCTCACCATCGACGGTGAAGTGCTGCAGCACTCGAACACGCGCGAGTTGATCTTCAAGATTCCGGCGCTGATCGAGTACATCTCGTCGATCACGCCGCTGCTGCCCGGCGATATCGTATCCACCGGGACGCCGTTTGGGGTAGGCCTTGGGCGCAACCCCAAACGCTGGCTCAAGCCGGGCGAGACGGTCACCGTGGCGATCGAAGGCCTCGGTGAATTGACCAACCCCGTCGTGGCCGGATAACAGCGACGGGGCTATGCAGCATCCATATCCCCTAAGGCAGGTTGCGACGTCAGCCACGCATGCAGCGCAATCAGTACAAAGCACACTGCAGGGACGAGATAGGCAAGTGCAACACCCGAGTGGTCGGCGACCCTGCCCATGACCAGCGTGACCGCAGCCCCACCGATGATAGACATCACCAGAATTGAGCCGCCAGTCTTGGTGTGCGTTCCCAGGCCCTTGATTCCCATGGCGAAGATAGTCGGGAACATCATGGACATAAAGAAGCTCATCGCAATCAGACATCCCACGCCAAGCCAGCCGGGACGGAAAGCGACAGTCGCAGCGATGATTGTATTCATCACTGCATAGGCCACAAGCAGGTGGTTCGCCTTGATATAGCGAAGCAGGAACGTCGACACAAACCTGCCGACCGTAAATGCCGCAAGCGCGCCCGTGAGCCAAAAGCCGGCGTTGCGCTCAGCCAGCCCGGCGTAGGTCTGCACATAGAGAATCAGATAACTCCAGATGCTGACCTGCGCACCAACGTACAGAAACTGAGCCAGCACGGCGCAGACAAAATGACGCCTCAACCAAACGGGCTTCGAGTGATCGCGGGCAATCGTGGCCTGGGAGTAGTCGAGCCCGGTATGCGGAAAGGGCGTTCGCGCGATCAGGATAGCCCAGATCAGGACGACAGCCCCCAGCACCAGATAGGGCACGACAACGCGCAGGGTTTCGGAGCGAAGATAGTCCTGGTAACGATGCTGCGCGACCAGAGAGGCAATCTCCGCCGGCTTGAGCTCTATGCCGGAGAAGATGAAGCGGCTGCCTACCAGCACCGCCGAGATGCTTCCAAGAGGATTGAAGGCCTGGGCAAGATTCAATCGCTGCTCTGAGGTCTCCGGAGCTCCCATCTGTGCGATGAACGGACTTGACGCCGTCTCCAGAAAGGAGAGACCAGCCGCGATAACGAAAAGCGCCAGCAGGAAAAACCAGTATTGCGCAACGATCGCCGCAGGCCAGAAAAGAAAACATCCGGCCCCGTACAGACATAGTCCAGTGATGATGCCTGCCTTATAGCCGGCGCGCCGCATCAGTGCACCCGCTGGGAGCGCAAGCACGAAGTAGCCAAGATAAAACGCCGACTGCACCAGTGCCGCCTCAAGCCGATTGATCTCAAACGACTTCATGAACTGGCGAATGAGAATGTCATTGAGATTGTTGGGCACGCCCCACAAGAAGAAGAGCGCCGTTACCAGCACAAAGGGAAGCATGCGGCCCGCGGGCACGATTGGTTGTTTTTCGTCTGTCGCCAAAGGGCTGTGCCCGGAACTCATCGGAGTAATGTTCAAGCTGCTGCCACCTCACTGTATTTGCCGAGTCTGGAACGCGTACCGGCGGACCTCCGACTCCAATCGCACTTCAAGCCGCACTCGTCCCCGTGGATCGTTTCTCTCGCCTGTGCCGTAACCACGGTCATCCTATCCAATCGCGCGTTGGCTTGGCTATGGTATTCTCCGCGGGGCCGAACATGGCTCCGATCGAGGCGCGGAATCGCGGTTCGTTTTGTCGCATCCAATTGAGAGACACCATGAAGCCCATCTACATCGCCGCATACCATCAATCGAAATTTGGCAAGCTGCTCGCCATGACACAGGAGCAGATGATTGCCGCAGCCGTCGCCGGAGTCTGCGGCGAAATCGGCATCACTCCTCGGTTGCTTGACTCGGGTTCCATCGCCGCCGCATGCAATTTTTCCCTGCACCAGCAGGGGTTGCTGGCCGGTCTGCTCGCCGGCGTTCCAGGCATGGCAACAAAGCCGCTTGAGGCGGTCGAAAATGCCTGCGCTTCAGGTGGACAAGCGGTGCTTTCGGGCATTTACAAGCTGCAGGCTGGGCTTGGCGAAACTGCCATCGCCGTCGGCATCGAGAAGATGCGCGACAATGACGGGCGGGCCGACGGCAAGCGCGTAGGCGAAGCGCTCGGCTACTTCTCTGACCCGGCAGAGCGCGACGGCAAGACATTCGTCTTTCCTCATATCTTCGCCGAAATCATGCAGGTCTATTCGCGGGCATGGTCTGTGAGTGAAGCCGATCTCGCGGCGATTGCCGTCCAGGAATATGCCAACGCGCGCCACAATCCATACGCGCAGATGAAGGTGGACCTAACGCTCGAACAGGCAACGACCATCGCTGGACCAAATCGATATCTCATCGAGGGCCTACCCCTCAAGACATACGACTGCTCTCAGATCACGGATGGCTATGCGGCCATGATCCTGGCCACGGAAGAAGGCCTTGCCCGGCTGGGTGTGGATAAGCACGATTGCGTCGAGATCGCCGGGTGGGGACAGGCAGTGGACCCGCTGCAACACCAGTTGCGAAATGTACTTGAACCGGCAGGAGCCTACAGAGCAATGCGTGGCGCATATGCGATGGCCGGAATCTCGCCTTTTGAAATTCAGACTGCAGAGATTCACGATTGCTTCACCGTCATGGGTGCTCTCGGAACGGAGATCCTGGGCAACGCTGAGCCCGGCAAAGGAGCCGCCTACTGGGTTGACGGAAACGCTGCTCCCGATGGGATTTGTGGCATCAATACATCGGGAGGGCTGATCGCCAAAGGGCATCCAGTAGGCGCAACCGGCATCGCGATGATTGGATGGGCCGCCTGGCAGTTGCTGCACAAGGTTCCCGCGCCGCTGCAGGTGAAAGCCGCCACTCATGCTGCCACGTTCAACATCGGCGGGCCGGTCTGCGCTTCCGTCTGCACGGTGCTTCGCGGACCGCAATAATTCTCAAACTAACCCAGCGGAATCCACGCACTGAGCATGCCTGGCAGCAACCCCAGAGCGACTACTGCGAGGGCAATCAAAAGCAGCGTCGCAAGCTCGATCGATGACACATGCAATGGTTCATCCTGCGTTGGCTTGAGCACGTAGATTCGCTTCAACACCTGCAAATAGTAGTAGAGCGAGATTGCGCTTGCTCCAAGGGCTGCCGCGACCAGAGCCAGTCCCCAGTTGCCTGCGCTGGCGGAACGCAAGACCGCGGAAAACAGATTGAACTTGGCCCAGAAGCCTACCAGCGGAGGAATTCCGGCTAACGATAGCAGAAAGATCAGCATGGTTCCGGCGAGCAGCGGATTGCGGCGGCTGAGGCCTGCAAATGCGTCCATCCGATCGCTTCCCGTCGAGCGTTCCACGATCCCGATTACGCCGAAGGCTCCAACAGTCGTGAGCGCGTAGGTGAGCGCGTAGTAGAGCACCGCGGCGCCGCTCTGCGGCGTGTGAGCGGCGATGCCGAGCAGCATGTATCCGGCATGGGCAATCGCCGAATATGCCAGCAACCTGCGCACACTGGTCTGCGCCAGCGCGGCGAGATTTCCCAGCACGATCGAGCCAATAGCCATCGTCAGCAACAGCACGATCCACGAGTTGCCGTTCGCCGAGTAGAACGGCGCAATCACCCCATCGCTCACAGCCACCAGCAACGCGAAACTCGCTACTTTTGATCCCGACGCTATCAATGCCGTCACCGGGGCGGGCGCTCCCTGATAGGTATCGGGAGCCCACAGATGAAATGGCACGGCAGCGACCTTGAATCCGAGGCCTGCAGCCACCAGCACCAGCGCCACGATCGCGAGAGGAACAGTACCTCCGGAGAGAGCCGGCGCCATCAACGTCAGGTTGGTTGTGCCTGTAAGCCCGTATAGGTAGCTGAAGCCGAACAGCATAAGAGCTGCCGACATGCCGCCAAACAGGTAGTACTTGAGGGCGGACTCAGCCGACTGTGCAGAGCGCTTGGCGAACGCCGTCAGCACGTAAAGAGAGAGACTCAGCAGTTCGAGCGCAACGAAGATCACGAGCAGATCGCGCGCCGCGGTCACCAGCAACATGCCGGTAGTGGCAAGCAACACAATGGCTGTAAACTCGCCCGGGTTGCGCGAAAACTCCGTCTTGATACTCAGGAGGAAGACGAGTGCCGACAGAAGCAGAATTCCAACCTGAGCCGCGGCAACCAGAGGCGTAGCCACCAGCGCATCACCGTCAACACTCACGGCAGTCGGATGCACCAGCAGCCAAAACAGCGCACCCACGCAGCCAAGCACGCCGAGCATGCAGGCGACACCCATCCGCGTCGCTTGGGCGCTCTTGCGCAGCCAGCCCAGATCGACGACGAGCACAACCAGCGATACAACTTCCAGAATCGTCTCAGGAAGCGTGATGTTGAATAGATTGCCGTAATTCACAGTGGCCGCCTGCATGATCATTGGTGGCCTCCGGTCAACAGCGCATGAGGAAGCGCCTGCACAGCGGGAGTGATCGCATCGAGCAGGAGTCGCGGATAAAGACCAATCAGGAGGCTGGTTCCGGCGAGCAGGAATACTCCAGCTTTCTCCGCCCACGTGATGGGCTCATACTCCGGAATCGGAGCGCTGGGATCGTGTGCCCATGCTTCGCTGAAAAATGCTCGCTGCATCGCTCGCCACGTATAAGCCACGCCAACGACGATGCCCACGCCAGCCACAACTGCAAACCACGGAAATGCCTGCCAGGCACCAACGAGGACCTGCACCTCGGCGACAAATCCGCTAAAGCCGGGCAGTCCCATCGAAGCCATACCCGCGATCACAAACAGCCATGCGGCAAACGGCATCGCCTTGCCGAGTTGCAGCCTGCTTAGCTGGGCCAGGTCACGGGTGTGGGTGCGCTCGTACACGATGCGTCCAACGGTAGCGAAGAGCAGGCCCGCGAGAATTCCGTGCGAGAACATCTGCAATACTGCGCCGTCGATGCCAATCTGCGTCAGCGTCAACAGGCCGAGAAGCACAAGGCCCATGTGACTGACACTCGAGTAACCGATGACAAATTTGAAATCGTTCTGCACCAGCGCAACCGCCGCGCCGTAGATGATGCCGATCACTGCGAACAATGCAAAGACAGTGCGCCATGAATCAATGCCGAGAAATGAGACTCCCCAGGGATCGAGGCCATGCGGGAACAGCGCCATTGCGACTCGCAGGCAGCCATACGCTCCGAGCTTCATAACCACGCCGGCCAATAGCATGGATGCAGCCGTAGGCGCGGCCACATGCCCTGTGGGAGCCCATGTGTGAAATGGCCACATGCCCGCAAGAATCGCAAAGCCCGTGAACACAAGAGGAAACGCCCACATCTGGAAGCTTACCGGGAAGGGGTACTGGGCGAGCTCATGCAGGTTCATCGTGTGACTACCGGCGACAGCGTAGGCAGCCAGCAAGCCGATCAACACCATCGCCGAGCCCGCAAACGAGTAAAGCGCCAGCTTCATCGCTCCGTATTCACGGCGCGTGGAACCCCAGATCGCGATGAGGAAGTACTTAGGCACAATTGCGATTTCGTAAAAGACAAAGAGCAGGAAGAGATCGACGGAGAGAAAGACTCCGTAGACACCGCCGATCAGCGCGAGAAAGAAGGCGAAGAATTCGTTCGCGCGGTCGCCATCTTTCGTGCCGATATTCCAGGAGAAGAGAACGCCCGCGACCGCCGCGAGCCCGGTTAGCAAAACAAGAACGCGGCTGATGCCGTCCGCGGCCAGAGTATAGTGAATACCCATCGACGGGACCCAAGCGAGATCGGCGACAGCTACCGTGCTCTGCCCACTTCCGGCGATGAAGCCGAGCAGAGCTAAGATGAGACCCGCGAGCGCAATGGCCAGTGCGAAGAATCGTGCGCCCGCGTTCCATGCACGCGGCAGGAACGCCAGCATCAATGCACCCGCGAATGAGAGATAGATCGTATAGGCCAGCATTAGAATTTCCACCCCGCAATGAGGTGCATCACCGTCGCGTTAATCGAACCCATAACCAACTGCGGCGCCAGCCCGAGAACCAGCATAAGAACCAGCACAGGCGCAACAGCCAATCTCTCTCCCGTGGTCAAATCCGGAAAATCCTTCCAGCGCTCAGCAAGAGGGCCGTTGAAGACACGCTGGATCACGGTAAGAATCACCGCCGCCGTGATCAGCAGTCCAAGTACAGAGATCGTCGCAGGCACCCAGCTTAATGGGAAGACTCCTCGAAAGATCAGGAACTCGCTGACAAAACCGTTCAATCCAGGCAGGCCAAGCGAAGAGAAAAGCGCGATGCCCATAAGTCCGCAAAATACTGGCGCCGGTTTGCGCAGTCCGCCGAATCCGTCGATGTGCAGTTGCCCTCCGGATCGCTCTTCGAGCATTGTCAAGAACCAGAAGATTGCCGCCGCCGTCAGCCCGTGATTGAACATCTGGAGCGCGACGCCATCGAGCGCAATCGTCTGGCTGAGGCTCGTTGCGGAGTTCGGTGAAGAAGGCAGTGCGACCGCGAAGATAGCCAGAAGGCAGTAGCCGAGATGATTAATCGAGGAGTATGCGAAGACGCGTTTGAGATCTCTTTGCACTACCGCTGCCCAGGCACCGGCCACAACCGTCAGCGTGGCCAGTATCAGAAGCGGCGTTCGCACCTCGGCCAGTTCGCGGCCAAAGATAGGCAACGCCAGCCTCAACAAGCCGTATACGCCCATCTTCGACATTGCGCCGGTGAGCAACATTGTTACCGGCGTAGGCGCCTTTGCATATGTTGCAGGTAGCCATGTATGAAATGGCATGAGTGGAACCTTGACGGCGAAACCGAGTACCACGGCAAGCGCAAGCCATAGAGAGATGGGGCCGAGATGCGCCTGAATGGCTGTCGTCAGCTCGCCCGTTGCAGCCAGCCGCGCGAGCGTTTCAAAGTCCATGCTGTTTGTGCTCACAAAGAGCGCGAGGAATGCGAGCAGCAGCGCCACCGATCCTACCATCGTGTAGACGAAAAACTGCGTCGCCGCGCGGCCGCGTCCTTCGCCACCCCAAAGCTTGATGAGAAAGAACGCCGGAATCAGGCTGAGTTCCCAGAAGAGAAACCAGTGAAAGAAATTCAACGCGGTGAACGTGCCGAACAGTCCTGATTCGAGCAGCAAAATCAACGCAAAATAAAGTCCCGGCTGATGGGTGATCTTGCGCGACGCGGCGATAGCCATCAACGATACGATTGCCGAGAGCAACAGCATCAGCGCGCCAAGCGCGTCAACGCCAAGATGATATTCGATGCCGAGAGCTGGAACCCAGCTTGCATGTTCCACGAACTTCATCGAACCATCAGATCCAGCGGAACCAATGCCCAGCCACACCCAGACCGAAAGCGCAAGCGATGCGAGAGCAGCGATGAATGCTACGCCGCGCGCAACACTTGCCCGGTTGCCGGCAAAGAGCGCAATCAAAGCTGCGAAAGCAGGAATAAGCGTTAACACCGTCAGCAACGGCATCATAGGCGCACCTGCCCCGTAATCGCGCCGATCATTAATGCAAGACCGGCAAGCACAAGCACACCGAGCCCGAGCGCCCGCAGATATCCGGGAGCGCGCCCCGCCTGGAGCCACGCCAGCACGCTGCCACCGGTTACCAGCTCTTCGCAGCCCTTGTCGAAGGTGCCGTCAATCCATTGCATATCCATCGACCTGTTCAACCAGCCAAGGTCGCGAAAGCTGTGCGCCACACCAGCAACGATGCCTCCCCACACGTGCCGGTCAAGCCAATCGGCAAGGTGGGCCAATGCGGCGTACCAGCACAGCACAGTGGCTTCATACAGTTCGTCCCAATAGAGGCGATGCGCAAGCCAGTTCCAGATGGTTGGTGAGCTGGCCTCAAGAACATCGACAATCTCGCCGTGACCACCCACCGGCTCATCGCCATGCTCGCTCTTATGCCAGTGCTCGGGCGCATCCGCGGGCTTCTGCACCGGGATGCGCGCGTAAAGCCACCAGCCGATTCCCAGACCGACCAAAACAAGGAGTGAAGAGAAGAGCATCAGAGGAACCAGGCCCGGCTCGCTGAATCCGTGTGCATCAAAGAGCAGTGGGCGGCTGTCGATGAAGCTGGTGAACCAGGGCCAGAGCGGAGTGCCCAGGACGCCGAGGCCAACGGCGAAGACAGCCAGGATTGAAAGCGGAATGGTCATGACGCGAGGACTCTCGTGTGCATGGCCGTGTCCGCGCCATGAGCCAAAGAAGACGTAGGCGACCTGGCGAGTCATGTAAAAGGCTGTCAGCAACGCGCCAATCAGCAGGAGCACAAACGGCCCATGGGACACAGGCCATGAATGCGCCGCGCCGATGATCGCGTCCTTGCTCCAGAAGCCGGAAAAGAAGAGAGGAAACCCGGAGAGTGCGAGCATGCCAATCAAGTAAGTCAAAAAGGTGACAGGCATCGCGCGACGCAAATCACCCATGTGACGAATGTCCTGTTCCTCATGACAGCCGTGAATCACCGAGCCAGCGCCGAGGAAGAGCAGCGCTTTAAAGAAGGCATGCGCTATGAGGTGGAACATCCCCACCGCGACGCCGCCGGTTGCAAGGCCCACCATCATGTAACCAAGTTGCGAGATAGTTGAGTATGCAAGTATGCGCTTGATGTCGTTCTGCGCCACGGCGACCAGCGCTCCG